>Ga0115846_100202_pt1 | contig 31111 bp, 36 predicted proteins | sample InSIn5gowninarea_2_FD_83860 | JGI IMG/M metagenome (GOLD analysis project Ga0115846, IMG submission 83860) | reverse complement strand
TTCAGACTGTTCGCGCGGATGTACCATACAATCCCACGCACATCTTACGAGGGTGCCGAAGCAATCCAGACATCGCCTACATGCTCGAGGTCACGTTATAGAAGTACGTCTGTGTGCTGATTGATTGGGATGCTCGTTTGCGATGCGCGCTTGGTAAGTTGGATAGGCTGTAGCCACCCGTGATCATCACAACGTCTCCATCCAGCAGTGTCGCTCCATGACCATACACGCCGGAGCTTGTGAATGGCGATGATGTAGTCGACGGCGCAGTCCAGGACCAATCACCTACGCCACCATAGCCTAGGCCGACGTTCAAGATGATCAATTGTGGCTGCGCTGCATTTGTGACATCACCAACCCATCCACCAATGATGACAAGTTTGCTGTTGTCCGTAGTAAGCGTGGCAGTGTGGCCAGACCGAGGTTCCACACCTGTCATTGTCCTAACGAGAAGATCATTGTTTTCCTGTGCCACATTTATACTCTTGAATGTCCAACTAGAATGAGGTAGCGACAGGACCGCAACCCGACTCATGTTTATAACAGCGGTCTCGGTGTGACCACCAAGCAGAAGGAAATCTTGCTCTTGCACCATGCTCCCATCGCTAGCATTTGTCCAGACTGGCGGCAGAGGCGTGACGCTGAAACCCGCTTCTGGTATAGGCCAATCCGAGCTGGAAGATGCGACTGACAAATTCGATGACTGTATCGACAGCAAATCATCTGAATAATCTGATCCTGAGCCCGCCGTCTGTCCCATCTCATTGTCACACGGGCACATGCCTCCAAAGATGTACAACCCTGAACCGCCATCCGTGGCGTTTGCGGAGAAAGATATTCCTGCCGCCAGGTAATTCGCGCCGGAGAGTGTGTTTGGTCCAATATCCTGCACATCGAATTCTTCCTTCGCCCATGTTCCTTGTCCAGTCTCGGCAGGTGTAAACCTCCATAGCGATGACCCCGCTGCTCCTTCATGACAAGCTCCAGCATAAACAACGATAGAACCGTCCCCATCGAGCACCGCGGTATATGCATCGTTTGGATTCGATTCCAAGAAGGGTAGGGAGGAGGAGATGACGGTAGTGTCTAGATTGATCGAATCTAGAGCGGCGGTCGTGTTGAAGCTGAGCAGCCTGCCTTGACTTGCGGACGAGGATAGTGGTTCGAGTATGTAGGCGATGTCTGGATTGCTTCGGCACCCTCGTAAGATGTGCGTGGGATTGTATGGTACATCCGCGCGAACAGTCTGAAGCATGAGGAGAACGAGGCTGAATGGTAGACGCGTCGCCATAGCGGTGAGAGCTGAGAGGCCTGCACTCGATATCTGAGCCATAATGATAACTCTGACCAAAGGCCGAGGGTTTATTTGCTACCACTGATCAAGCTCGCTGGCGCCTCCCAAGCATGTTTCACTATCAGGAGATGTTTTGACATTCAGTCTGGTTGCGCTCGACACTATCAATGACTACCCTTGTTGTTTACGACCTGCCCGACCTTGCGAGGACATTCCCCGAGGCGTCGACGACTATCAAACCCTCGAGGATGAGCCCAGCACTACGCGCAAACGATTCGTCAATGGAGTGGGCCTTACGAGTCGTGGTAGAAAGAAACCCATGCAGGCGCTTTATGCAAGCCCAATCTGTACCTTGCATATCCCTCTAAACGTGGGGCGTTGCCCAGCAACGAGAAATCCCCTTTGAGCTGGCATGCATGTGACGACCAACGCCCAGCTTTCATCTTCCTCCGCAGTTGTGACGACATTTCTACCTGTTGATCCGCATATGTTGGTCTGAAGTCCTCCGGCATGCGACACTATTCCAGAGAATTGAGGTACTGTAGAGTCAACGCTAGCCTGTGCGCAAGCAAATGTACTGTAAATCCAGAAAGGAGCAAAACCATTCTGAAAAGTGCCCGTGACCTTAGAAAACATGCAGGATCAACGCTAACGGAGAATTCTTCGAAACTCGGCACTTGCATCCGCAAATCGCCGCAAAACATATAAACAAGTGCGTCATTTGTAACCTCCGCGGCCAAGTCCAAAACAAAGCGCATCACAAAGAATCCCTCGTACGCTTTGCAGGCAGGAGGGAGAGCCACGTACAAAGTGTTTGCGTATGGCTCGTCCCGCTAAGGGGCATACTGTACCCATGGTTCTCTTAGTGAAAAGTGCTTGCTTTCGCGACCAACGGAGCCAGGGAAGGCTAAGCGTGGAAGCCTCGACTCCACTACTAAGTCCAAGCTCAACACGCACTACAGTATCTAAGCAAAGAGTGGCCAAGCTCGGGTCGAAGGGCCCGGGTATTACGTCAGGTCGGAATGATGGGTGTCATTGAACGGCATATATTCGGATGATAGAATATCGATTAATCGCATACATGCTGTATTGTGCGAGATTAGAGGTGGTCTCACGAAGATATTGCAGTAGTGACTAGGATTGTTACACATCAAATCAGCTCCCTCTGCAGCGCACGCGACCCAGTCGTTGCTTGTATGAGAGGTGAGCAAACGTGGAAACCTCGTAAAAGGCAAGGCGAGGCTAAAGCCACTTGCACAAGCCAATATCCTCGGCGAAAACCATCTATCGTACAAAACCAGCGGTGGCACATCCACGGGGAGGGAGGACACCCTTCTTCAGAATCAGGCCCTCGAACCCAGGCGTAAAGAGGACATTCCAACGCGAGATCGTCTTCTCATCCGACACCAGGCAGCAAAGCGACGATACCGCACAAACACTCAATCACCACGTCCTCCCCATAACCCACCATGCCCTTCCTGCAACTCATCCTCGTCTCCATCATCATAGAAAGACTGGCCCTCGCCCATTCCAGCCCTATCCTCCCTCCCAAACTTTGGCGAGGGCAACAGCAATAACCGACCCATCGACGTCCCTGGTGTATTCGGTGCGTCTTTCAGAACCACGTAGTCCCCTCCTAGACCCGAACCCGACTTGGAACTCTGGTGGCCAAGCTTACCGCCTCCCATACCGACCATCTTCTGATCTCTCATGCTAGAGTTGAGCGGCATGCTCATTCTCCTTAGCTCCTTCGGGAGTTTGCTTGCTTGGGACAAGGCCTCAGAACTCGGATTATCGACATGTGACATCCTGTCATTATCAAGGGTAGTTCGGGGGCTCCGCACCGTGGTTTGGATGACCCCTTTGAATTTGTGCTTCATCATTACTGGACTGCCGTCCTCCAGCGGGAATCTGTAGTCCTGGTCGAACGAAGATTGTAGGATGTTCGCCTGTGAACTAGCAGTGGGGGGTGATGCACCAACCACTGTGAATATCCTGCTCTTCTTCGTCGAGGGAGGTGAATCGATGAGCAACCCTGCATCGGCCGAGTTACGCTTCGAAACATCCGATGTTCGCCTGGACATGTCAGAGGCGCGTTGAATATTGATGCTTGGTAGCTCATCGTTCGGGACAGGCGGTTCGGTGGGCAGATTAGTAGCTTCCTGATCGTTCGTGGAGAGAGATGCTCCCCAAGTCCTGACTGAGTCCGGCGTATACTCGTACTGGTGTGAATTGATCCGCTTGATGGGAGACCTGGACAATGCGATACCGTCCCTCTTCTTGTGCCACTCGTCTGTGTTCTTGATCCTGTCTGGTGGCTCTGAAAACTCCATGACGTTCGCGTGTTGACGAAGTCCGGAGACTTGGATTGAGTACCTTGACACTGCTGGAGAAGGCTTCATTTGGTCTGGAAAGAAGTTGAAATCGGAAAAGTCGGACTTCCCTGATTCTTCCCTCGATACCTGGAAAGGACGCGAGAGTCTTGGGGGACTTGGAGGTGTGGTTCGAGGAGGCGTCTCGGGCGTATCGGGCATCTCGGGCATCTCGCTGATACCAAGACCGATCCCTCTTTGTGGCAATTGTGGCAACAGACTTTCTTCGACAGCACAGTGTGTCTCACCACGACGCAACTCGTGGATGGTCCTGCGTCGTTGTGGTGGAGATCCAGTAGCACGAAAACCTGTCTCCTTACGTCGACCAGGAGGGGAAGCTGTTGGACTTGTACCGAAGAACTTTTGAAGCTTGGGACTGTTGTCGATGATTGTGGGCAAGCGCTGACGCGAAGGTGAACCGGGTCCGAAATCAGGGCTTCCAAGACCACTTGCCACCAACTCAGTACCACCAAGGACACGTTCTGCCTTTGGGCTTGTTTCAGCTCCAAGAAGACGTTGAAGCTTTGGGCTGTTCTTCAAGACAGCTTGTTCTTCCAGCCTTCGCCTCAGCACATCTTCCGGCATGATCTGAGCAGGACTCTCTGGTGTTTGCCTGCCTGAGTGTTTGCTTTCAAACACATTTTCATGGCTATCAAGCAATTTCGATTCGCTAATGGAAACCGTACCCGTCTGCGTCGCATTGCCGGTCATGTAGCCGGCCCAGATGCTCTTGACCTTCCTCATGATCACATTGTCCTTGATCTGCCGCTCCATCCGACAAGATCCGCCGTCACTAGGTTTCCGAGAGACTAGTGAGGCCTTCTCAGACTCAAGTGTCGATGAAGCCAAGCTTCTCTGATAGTTGAGGGGCGCGCTTGGTGGTGCTTGGTAGAAAATGCTCCCAAAGTTCATCGCAGATGTCGATCGAGGAAGCGCAGTCATTTTGGCGTCGGGTAGATCGTCACCAAGAAGACGCGGCCAGGACACGTCTCTCTTCTGCGGGTTGAATGGAGCTGAGATCTTGAGCTTCGTCGGCGATCTTCCTCTCCCTCTATGACGTGACAGTTTGGAGTTGGGCTGCTTTCCAGCAAGCACGGATGGCGGTTCTTCCAATGTAGAACTTGCTGTAAGACGGCTCGTCGAAGGTAACGGCAAATGAGGTAGTGGCTTTTGTGAAGCTCCTATGTGATTCTGCGCCGTTAGCTCGTCAACGTCGGGTTGCACGCCAGCACGCGACAAAGATCTTGCACCATGATACGCGTGCGGCATTGTCGAAGGCGCAGGCATCAAGGTCGAAAGCTCGTCTGGACTATCATCTGATGGTAATTGCACGTGCGAACGTTGTGCAATAGCTTTTGCTTGAGCCAAGCGTGATTGACCTAGCGGGGGTTGAAGGTGAAAGTGAGCTTGAGAGTGAAAGCGCGTTTCGCTGGGAGTGAAGGGTGAAACGAACCTTGGCCTTCGTCGCCACTGTCCTGAAAGACTGAGAATGATGAGAGGAAGCCGGTGCGCTTCTTCCCATAGTTTGCCATGGCGCAGGGATGCGCGAGTTGGATTTTGCGGTCGAGGTCGAGTTAACGAGGGGTGTGGCGCGAACGCGATGTTTAGCGGAAGAGGCGTGTTGAGCTGGGCACTTACTCCTTGTGATCGGCTGCGGGAGGCAAGGGCAAAAGGTCACGTCTGATTTCAGTATGGAATTGCGGGGTTCCTAGCTGCATGCACCTCCACGTGAACCATGCTGCAGATGAAACAAAAGTAGAGGAGAGAGTGAAAGACTTTTTGGAAAGTTGTGAATCTGATCAATGGCCAACTAGCCATGTGGGCAGATTCGGATTCGTGTCCAACTCGTTAGAGTAAGAGGAACGCCGGAAGGTATGAAGCTGAGCAGCAAGCCACGCAGACCCTTGTGCAGAGTCAGGGCACATGAAGGATATAGAGACAGGGAGGCGGCCGGCAGCAGACCCAAGACCTCTGTGCAGTGAGTACACCCAATACCAGCAACCAGAGGAAGCCAACCTTTATAAAGCGATAAAACCACACTCATCTCATCGCCGGGGTGGTGCAGTGGGACGTGGCAGGGACTTGATCACCCCTAAAGCGTTCTGCTGTGCTGCAACGGTGCCCAGCGAGGCGTGATTCCTTCGGGATGATCGTCATCAACGGAACCGCGCCCACCAGGCAGTCCCAGGGAGCGTCACCCGGGACCTAGTTCAAAGTGGGAGTGCAGACGAAGCGAGCGCACGGGTTCTGCGGACAGGTCTGTCGATCTTTGATAGCCTAGAAGATTCCCTCGGGAAGTGTCTAGAATCCCACCCAACCGCGCCAGCGAAGATGTAAGCATCACCTCCTGCTTGTGAAGTTCCGGCTGCAGAATGAGCAACTTCTAGGAGGTTATACTCTAGGAAGCCAGGCGTTCTGCGATGGAATGATGTATGTATAAGAGGAGGTGGTGGATGAACTTTTGCATTTTTCTAGATGCAATCAGCCCATCTTTTTTGACAAAGGATATCGTGCATAGGAGTTATAGTCGTTTACCTATTAAAATCTGATATGCTCTCTCGCTCTGTACTATACAGTTTATTGGCACCACGAGAGATATGATGAGGGACAGTCGATAGCTTTGCCTGGGTCCATAGCAGTAGTGCTGCTCTCTAGTCGCGGGCAGGTGTGGTAGATGAGATTTTCGCGTCTTGACTTGCATGTCCATTCCTCCCGCCGCTCCAGCTCGAATTGCATAAAGTAGTGGTGAGTTTCCCCAAGGTACACTCAACTGCAGTTCCACAATCTTTCAATTCTGCCTGCACCCGCTCGCTACAACCTCTTTCCCACGCATGCTCAATCCCGTGTTCGACTCCAGGGCCTCCACACTTTTGCTATTCTTCTGCACGCTTCACTCAGTAGCACTCTCTCCTTTCTCTTCACGAGACTATGTTGACATGCGCTGTTGATTCATCGTAGGTTCGTGCTAGTGACATTCTGCCATTCAATCACTCGACTTCACTACACTATTATTCAATCACTTCTCTTCTTTGTGATCTTGTATCTGCTCAATTTCAGCGATAGTCTACGCATGCCACCTTGGCGCACAAGTCTCACAGAAACAGTCCCTCCCTACTCCACTTCTCTCGATCCGGATCATCCACGACATCCTCTATGAAGAACACCTTCTTCGCATCCTTGACAAACCTCAGATCTGCCCGTCGCCGCTTCTTGAAGCAGAAGTAGCATGTTGTATTCGGCCCAATCAGTTCCGTCATGGTCTGAAGCAGTAATGGAAAGGCGGGTTCAAAGTACACACAGTCCGCTGCAAGCAGGATGTCTGGTGGCTGGTATTCTGCGAGAGGACTGCCCCAGTCCAATATAGATGCTTCGACAAGGCTTGGGGAGAGGTCATTGAGCGCTATGTTTTGGCGCATGAGCTCGAGCATCGGCTCCTGGTCCGTGATTTGAATCTTCGTGTTTGACTCCTCCTTCAAAGCTAATGCCAGCGCCAGACCAACAAGCCCTCCACCAGCGCCAAGCTCAAGTCTGGTTGCAGATCAGCCTTTATTGCTCGTGTTGTGCACCCTCGCGAGTCGCTTACAAACATTGTCTTGGAGCGTAAGGTCTCTTTCTGATGATCGCGTAGCATGTATTTCCCCAATACCATCCCAGCAGGCCATAGCTGTCCCCCACAGCCTTGTGTCAAATCTTCATGCAGCTTCAAAGGCGTCTGGAGAAGTCCGTCAAAGTCTACAGTGCTGGTGCCGGCTGCTTTGTGTGTAGGTGAGCTGACAAGATCCTCACTGAAGGCCAGAGGTTCGCCCTCATCGTCCGAGCTCGAGGCCATCCTCAAAGGCAGTATTCTCCCAGTTGGATGCAGAATACTGTATGCCAGAGTCAGATTGCGATGCTAGAAGTCGGCCATTGCCTGCCGTTCTCAGTGCACGCGAGGTTTGGGTGACCTGACCCGCCGAAACATCGACCAATCAGCTTGAACAAATTCGCAACCCTCATCATCATCTTCGCCACGACCCTACGATACCATTTTACAGCCATTGCACTGCTACCACTTCCTTCTGCGACTCTCCATTCACTCGACTGAACATCACTATCCATCATGGCCACCACAGTGCGATCAACAGCCACCTTGGCTCTGCGACGTAAGCCAGCCTGCCGCGATTGTCGAGATCGCTACGACTCCGCGACGAATTCCAGGACCAACTAACAATGCCTCGCAGTCAGCCCCGCATCCACATTATCGCCATTCCGCGCCGGCATCCCAGCCTTCGCACAGACCTTCAGACCCATCTCCAACTCGTCGAGGAAGCCAGCCAGCGAGCCTGTAGGCTCGACACCCAATATCTCCAAGCCCGGCATCATCGAGGGCAACCCGCCACCGCCCGGCCCGATGAAGAGTTTGTCCAAGATGGCGAGGAACGTTCCATTGGCAAGTCAAGAGGGTAGCAAGGGTGTTGTTCAATACGCATTGTACGTCCTCCTCGTCAAAGCTGGCGCTCATAAAACTCAAACCGCGCTCGCTACGTCCCGGACGACGTTGACTTACAAAACTCCACAGGACGACACTCGACCAAATCACAAATTGGGCCCGCCAATCCTCCCTCTGGCCCATGACCTTCGGCCTCGCCTGCTGCGCCGTCGAAATGATGCACCTCTCCACCCCCCGCTACGACCAAGACCGTATGGGCATAATCTTCCGCGCCTCACCCCGCCAGTCCGACGTCATGATTGTCGCCGGAACCCTCACAAACAAGATGGCGCCGGCCCTACGACAGGTGTACGACCAGATGCCCGAGCCCAGATGGGTGATTAGCATGGGCAGCTGCGCGAATGGCGGCGGGTATTATCATTACAGCTACTCTGTCACCAGAGGCTGTGATCGGATCGTTCCGGTCGATATTTATGTGCCTGGGTGCCCGCCGACTGCTGAGGCGTTGATGTATGGCATTTTCCAGCTGCAGAAGAAAATGAGGTGAGTTGTGATCGTTGGATGCCGTTGCACGGTAGACCTGGAAGCTGATTTCGTTACAGACACACGAAGATCACACGCATGTGGTACAGGAAGTAGATGAGGTTGTCGAATAGGAGACCGATCTCCTTGCAAACGTGACTGAGGCAGGAGATTGCACTGAATGGGAGAGCTGCCTGAGGTGCGCTATTGCAATATTTGCAACAACTGGCGTTCTTGGGTTACCTGCAGCGGCATTGTCATTTACATATTCGTGCTGAAATCTGACGAAAGCATTATTGATCCTCTGTCGGTGAAGCCCTAGACCTTTCCGCGAGTGCAGAGCGAGAAACATCTGACCATGTAATACAAACGCGAAGAGACAGCCCAATTCCGGTGCTTCCACGTCTGGCATCCTACCCGTCCTGATAATGAAGAACGAGTGCGTTCGACAATCCATAAACATAATCTCGTAGTATACATGTAGCGATCAACCCATCGCTAGCAGCCTCGACCAAAACACGCCTCAGCACCTCCTCACTAGATGAGCCGTCCTATCCTCGGCCATCTAAAAAGTGCTCTAAACGTGGAGATCGTCTTGAGGAAGGTTCGGACCTGAGTAGGCAGATAGGTATAGCTCAGTTGCCTTTCTTCCACCTTTACAGCGATCGTTTTGATCGACGTGTTCTCTAATCTCCGTGTACCGAGTCTGGTATGAAGAGCTATGGGTTTGTGCGGAGCTTTGTGGAGGAACCTTTGCTGTGCTTTTATGTGGTGATAATATGTAACATTCCAGTGAGCTGCTTGTGCATGGTCTGTGAGAAAGGGAGCAAGACGCCGATGTCGTATACGCGTCCGGTGTTTGTCAGGAGATTGACGATGCCTGGCATGTATACTTATACCAGCGAATGCCAGGCGGACTTTGACCTTACTCCCGAGATGCTATTGCGCTCATTGAGTTTCGAAGAGCCAAAGACCCGATCCGTGGCCGCTGTCGCCGGTGGGAAGACCCAACTGTTGATTGGCGTCGTGCGTCTCATGTTTTCAACGAGACTATGTGTATGTGGTCGATATTCGCGAACGAGACTTCAGACTGGTTGGTGCCAGTCATGCTCCACCATTCAGAGCGTCTGGATGCCTGGATACCATGTCTCCCCAATCCTCCTCATCTCGGCAACAAACCTCGGACTCGTAATCTGCATCCCGCCAACCCTCTCCCCGACCCTCAACCCCACCACATTCTCCTCCTCAGGCTCGTAGAACGGATTCCGCATCAACGCGACATACGCCCTATGACAAGCTTTGAAAGCGGGTCGGAGGTCCGCGTCCCGGATCCCCAGCATGGCAAAGTTGTTGATGTTCTTGCTGATTGCCTCGCCTGCTTCGGGACCAGGCGGGGGCCTGCTTCTGCCTTCCATGTCCACGACGATGACGAACTTGACGCCGGTGTTTGTGAGCCAGCCGTACATTGCTAGGCGTTCGTCGACGGCTTGGAGGAGGCCGAAGTCGTGGGAGGCGGGTTTTGAGGGGAGGCGGGCTTCGAAGATGTCGAGGGAGGTGTTGAGGAGGAAGTGGAAGTCGAGCGGGGAGGGCTGGTCGGGTGGGAAGAGGGAGATGTGGAGGGGGTTGTCCTGGGTTTGAGGTCAGATGTTGGAGAAGCGGTTTTGAAACAAGTAGGGGTGTGACAGTACGTGTTTGTTGATGACGCCTATGCAGGCGATGCATGGTAAGCCTCGATTCATTGTGGTCTATGCTCCAGTCAGTGCTTTCGTTAGTTGCTGCATATCAATTTGCTGGATCTCGAAGACGACGAGTCAACGACAACGACGCCAAGTGCGGCCCGAACCGTGCACTTCTGTCCCACATGGACGGCATGGGGGTGGGCCTAGAGATGCGGTTGTAGAAGTAGATTTCAGTACTTATTTTACGATCCCACATCGTTTCTTTCGGTCCATAGCTGGGACATACTGCCATCATGGCCCAACAGTTCTCCCTTGCAAGCCGCGTGAAGGCATGTCGAGGACCTCTCTCCATATAGACTAACTAACTTTGAGTAGCTGGCCAATGGCCAAACCATGCCTGCTATACACCTCGGACTGTACCTGACAAGTGGTCGCGAGACGTCGCAGGCTGTGCAATGGGCATTAGAGGTCTTGCATCTAGACGAGTGAAAATCTTTAAAACCATGCTGAATATCATCCAGGCTGGTTACAAAGGGTAGGCCGTATACCCAGCAAGATCACGAAGAAAGATGATGATGTATATTTCATGACCATGCCTGAAGATTCGACTCTGCCCAAGTACTCTGCTCCACAAACACGACGCGAGAAATACCCAGCTAAGCCATATACAAGATGTACCGCAACGAGAAGCAAACTGGTGAAGCAATCACCAGCTTCCTCTCCAGCGCCCAAAACACCCGCAACCTAAAGCGCTCCGACATCCACTACACCACCAAGCTCGCCTCCAACACCACCTACGACGCGGCCCGCAAATCGATCAAGCAGTCTGTCAAAGCATGCGGCCTCGGCTACATCGACCTCTTCCTCCTCCACAGCCCCTACGGCGGCAAAAAGGCGCGGCTCGAATCCTGGAGGGCCGTCGAGGACGCCATCGACGAGGGTGAGGTCAGGATAGGCGGCGTGAGCAATTTTGGCGTCAAGCATGTACGAGCCTCACCTCGCCTCTTTGTTGACCAATCCACCTACGTATCTGGGGTTGAGAGAGGCGTCCGCAGATTCAGGAGATGGTAGACTCGAAGCCGCGCATCATGCCTACCGTCAACCAAATCGAAGTGCACCCTTTCAACACCCGCACCGAGATCAGGTCCATTTGCGAGCGGAACGGTATCATGGTTGAGGCATACGCTCCTCTGGCGAGGGCATTGCGGATGCAACATCCCACGATCGTGGAGCTGGCGAAGAAGTACTCTGCCACGCCGGGCCAGCTCATGATTCGATGGTCTTTACAGCACGGCATGGTACCACTGCCGAAGAGCGTCAGGAAGGCCAGAATTGTTGAGAATGGCGAGGTGGGTGGGTTTGAGATTGAAAAGAAGGATATGGAGAGGATGGATGGGTTGGATGAGTATCTTGTCACTGGTAAGTCCTGACCCTTCTCTGCCATTATGCCTGCTCACAATGGCTCCCTTTCCAGACTGGGATCCTGTTGATTGCCCCTGAGAGGATGTGTCTGGAAGCATCTCATGTCGGTGATCCATAGCACGTCAATCTGTAGAGCCAGCAAAAGTGTCGAAGGGGTGAACCCCAAATTCATTGGTTATATACCATCTATCAAAGCCATACCATGTACACTTGAGAAAAAAACCAAGAATCAAATCCAAACGCTTTCCGTAAACCAAACACCAGTTCACATGCTGGTACAAGCCATATCCAAGACTGCCGCTCCATGCCCATACAAATACCCACATCCAACCCAAGCAAGACCCATCCCGAACCAACCACCAAATGAGTATCCAACACTCAAAAAACCCTCCGACACCATCCCAGTAACTCGCCGTTCCCAAGCTCTATCGCTGGTGGTAGCACGGACGCGGTCATCCGCCGTATGCCGATGCTCTACCGCATTGAAGGCTGACACGGACGCGGTCATTCGCCGTTTGCCGATGCTCTATCGCAATGAAGGCTAACACGGACACGGTCAAGAAATAGTCGCCAGGGCGAGTGTCGGCAAAAGGAGAAGAGTCGAAGATAAAGAGGATGAATTAATGTCGTCGACGTCGTGGTGGCGGAGATGTGAAGAGGGTGATCGTGATGAGAGAGTGTCGGAAAGGTGGCGAAAGGGTGAATCGGAGGCTGTGACATGCCTTAAACCGGGGTGGCGTTCCTCCAAGACGACTTCAGCTCCTGTAGATGGGCAGTGAATGCCGTGTTTCCATCCCAAGGCTTGGGCCCTGGGACTGGGCTGGAGTTGGCACGTCTGTGCCCGCGAGATCTCGAGTTGCTGAACAACGGCGCTGGCTTGGGATACAGTCTGAGCCGCTGCATCGACTCCTCGGAGAGGTAGATCTGGCGGCAATGACCCCGGAACGACTCCTCAAATTGGAGGTTGTTAGCCTCAATGGTCAGCTCCCTGTCGATCCGGAGGTATGATGGCTTGGCGAAGGGTTTGCACCCCTTCTCCATCTCCAGGATCGTGCCAGCCACGGGGTTGTCGTATTGGCCCTGGTCGTTCCTCGGGTGCTGAATGAATAAATGAGCCGCCATATAGCTCTCGTCCCAGTTCCTTTCCGTAATGGTACGGTCTCCAAGGCTGGTAGCGACCATGAACTTGACATGATTTCCAAGGACCTCCGTGATGACGACCGGATGGTCGTATGTCTCCGTGTGCTGCTCCTGCGCCTTGCAGATCGAGTCCGCGGGAACCAACTCGAAACGCGGCAGGTGGAGGACTTGTCCCGGCCGGAGGTCGCCTGCTGCTGGTACACCCCCTGATGGTGAGGGCATCCTTGGCGGCGTTAAAATAGGCTTTGCGCCCGTCCTCCAGCTGAGAGCTGACACACCCCCTGATGGTGGAGGCGTCGTCGGCGGCGTCGGCGGAAGGGGGCTATAGATACATTGGTACATGTATTGGTGCTGAATGGACTGGATTGCTAACCTTTCTTGGTTCATTCCACTTGTGGGACTGGAATCTGTAGCATGGCGCCACAGCCCGCTCATCGCACCACGTTTGTGGGGTGGTCGGTAAGGAGCCATCGTGATATGGCTGAAAAAAGAAGGGTGACAAGGAGCGTGTCGGTGGTGGTTCAAGAACGTGATAAAAGTGATAATGGTACAATAGTGCAGCAGATGGGTGGGAATAAAACGGAGATGGTTGTAGAGAAGAGAAAAGAAAAAAATGCCAGGACGGGTGCCCACGGGGTTTAATGGCAAGAGCGTGCCAGTGTGACTCAAGGATGTTGCCTGATGACAAGACCATGATGCACGTTATACCATAATCATGACGAGCCTGCCTTGGGTGATGCAACGAGCCGTAGAACCAAACAGAAGGCAAGCATGATGCGTCGCGAGTCTAGGGTAGCCCGCCCAGTAGATCGCCAGGCCAGCAACAGCACATAGATTTTTTCCGTGGCGGTAGCAGCGACTGCACACCGCCAAAGCTTCAACCATGGCAGCGACGACATCGAGGCCTTCCACTGCACAAATGTGAGCTCGGGGCGGCGATGTCATACATGCATACACATGAGGCAGGTGCGTACTTCGGCAGGCACGACCCATCGCGAACGTAGGACAGGCACGATGCGTTTTGGAGCCACTTGCACGAAGACGACTTGCCAACACATACGGACACACCTGCCGCACACAGCTATCATGCTTGCCCGGCATTGACGAAAAGGCATGGTGTGCTTGCAGCAGCCACACCTACAGTAGTAGCGACTGTACAATGTCACCATCATAGACAGTCGTTTCTTCGCGGCGCAAATCAATGCTTCCATGCTTGAGTGACACGCATTTCGTTTTTCCTTGTTGCAATGAAGGCCATACGTTTTGTGTCTTCTTCTTGTTCTTTCCTTTCTTCCTTTGAAAGCATCTTCTTCATTATGGAAAGCAAGCTCAATTCGAAGTCATGAACGATTCGACATGGCAGCAGAGACTCAGTGCTCAATGTCATCACTCATTACATAAACTCAAGTATATAGACAATATCATCTGATGACAAAAGAAAGCAACATCAGCCAATGAGATACTCAGGAACAGCGAAACTGGACGAAGAGAAAGTAGATCAGGTCCTCCACACATTGTGCTATTATCGTAGAACATTCAGCATCTTGACACCGTGTACAAGCACGAAGCTAACACGAACCATGTGGACTAGCCATGAGAAGAGGGCAAAAAAGGTGGTAGGATGACATACATTCACCATGTTCCTCTCAGTCATCCTCGAGGATTGCTTGTAACACACAGCTTGTTCGACTCGAAGGTCGTAAAAGTCACCGAGTAGAACGAAGATATCCTCACAAGCATATCTGAGCGAGCGCTAGGCGGTCTTTCTTCACAAAGTCTGAGTCTCGTCGGGTTTTTCTGAAGCTTGAACGACAAGCTACAATCTGATGCACGACCGTACCTGACAGGCAAGGAGGACAACAAGCCTGACCCATGCCTCCTCTACATGGAAGCTACCATCGCTGTCATCCAGCGGGCTGTGGAAGTTTCCAAGAGCATGATGGAATCTGTGTCATGTTCGGAGGTTGATTTGGGAAGAGGACGTAGTCAGCAACATGACTCGACGATTGAATGAGCGGACACGGGGCGTGTGGGACGAGAGGCCATGATCATCCAATCAAACCCTGGTGGAGTGGACGAGCTCTCCGTGGTGTGAATCGGGATTTCGGACCGACTGCATCTGCCGCGCGGGTCGCATTAACAACGAGCTCCAAGTCTTCAACGCCACCCTTAACGCCAGGACGCCTGCTTCCCACCCGAGCTCATGAAGCCATGGACAACGGAATTTGAGACAGAGACCACTGACGACACCCCCTGACCGGCGACCCAATACCTCACGATTACCATCCACCATCAGGTGACTTTTGTCGAGCACTGAGGCTACGCAGTACCACACCCACCGACCACCTTTCGGAATCGACGAGGCGACGGACAGGAGTTGAAGTACAGAGTCAACTGACGATAGCTCTGATAGTCAACCTTATGGTTCCGAGTACGGTCGTTCACTACTAGCCATGTGTGTGGAGCACCGCAATTGGGCCGCACAGCACAGATCCATTACATTTGCAACATCACGGGCGAAAGGGAAGCGTTTCAAGTAGAGGGGCGACAGGCAATACGCTTGGACAAGCACCCTCGCTGGATTCGAGCATAGCGCATCACCTGCAGCCACCTCGATCGAGCACCGTGGCCCTGGGGGATTATGCATACCCCCAACGCACTCGAGACGAACACCACCACGGCATTACGAAAATTCAGTACGGGGCAGCAGGAAGAGGTGGTAAGAGCATCACGCAGGACGATATATGCAGCGGTTCTCTTGGATCCATACCTTGGTTCGATGCCGGCATCTTAGCGTAGTGGCTCCTGGATACTATGCCTGCGGACACATTTACATGTCCAGAGTTCGATTCGACCATCGTCGATCGGAGGGGCATCCACACTTCTCAAGAGCTGTATATTACTTCAGGGCGCTAGAATGTGGCCTTATCGGAGGAGCCTGGTGACACGGTATGGCGTATAACACAGTGCGAAAAGCATCATGTCACGGTGGCATCGAAAAGTCCGGTGAGGGCGCTCAGATCACGGCGAAAGAGCACTTGGTTTCTCAAAGACCACCCAAAGACTGCGCATTTCGTGCTCGGTGCCACACTTGCGTGCGAGTGAGTGACTGTGAGCCGGCATGTCAATCAGTGCAGGTTTACCTGTAGTAGTAGGTCTTTCGGTGTAGCACGACGAGGTTTTGGACGTCAAATGTGCATCGACTCTTGAGGAAAAGCATTCGCAGTGAGATTCTAGCCCTAACCCTATATCTACCCACGAAGTATCTACAGGCTGGATTTGCGCTTTGACTTTGACCAAAGCCATGGCATTGCTACAAGCTGCGCTTTAACCTTCGGAATATGCATGGCTGTTCTGCGCATGAACAGTTGGACCTGCCTACGAGGACTCAATAAGGTTCCGAAGAAGACTGCTGAGTACAGCTTGCAAAAACACGAGCAGTTTTACACTCTAAAAATTTGCTCTTGCTTATCGTAACACTGACGTACTCACTTCACGATTCAAACCTGTTGTTTTGATGATCCTCGTCCTGATAAAATCATATTATCCAAGGCTGGGCATTGGACATGCGCCTCTGACACTCGCAGTGGTTGCTGCAGAATAAAGCTTTTCCCCCTATCTCAGTACTCTTTTCTTGTGCGAAGCACTCATGCTTCGCTACACCCTCCATTACGTTGCACGCTTGTCACCGTGACGTCAGTGTCGCTCAGACACTTACACATCTTACATATATCAACGTACTTGCCTAACCAGCAGGCTCGAACTTCTTAGAGCAACTTCCTCAGCCGCGATGGACTCTATCCCTCCTTCCCCACCTGCGTACTGCGTCGAGTTGGACTCAATCCATTCCTTGCGCAATACTGTAGATTCTCAAACTTCAAATACTACTTCTTCACCACCACCACCTGCATATATGACTTCCACGAATGATAGAGCTTCACTAGTAGAACCTCACTTTGCCTCTTCTTTCCCATCTTTCCATATGCATACCGCTATGTCGAACCGAGCGCCGCAGTCACGACGGCCTTCACGCAATCGCCAAACGGACGACATCGAAGCTGAGGCAGACATCGAGCTTCGACCCATCAACATCACCCGAAAAAATGTCGGTACCCAAACCCCAGAGAACGGGCCAGGCACTTTCACACAGGCCTGGAGGATCTTCGCGAATTTCAGAAAGCCAACAAAAATTGTTTGGGCCCTCAACCTCGTCGGCGTCATTGGCTTTATCACCATAGTCATCCTGCGGTACTCGATCCCAGCAACGTTATGCAAAGCTCAGTTCTTTGCCGACTGGTTTAGCGGATTTTACACAGCACTATGGTCCGGCTCCTGTATCCTCATCATATCGAAAATCATCACGCACGCCTTCCGGGCTTGGGCTCCATTCTACTCAATCCATACGTTCGGACCACGCTTTCTCATCATCTTAATTGGTCTACATTTCGGAATGCTCCTCGGCGCGCTCCCACTTGCCGCTAAAATCGATTGCCGGGCCATAAAGGAAGCTGTAAGTGGTTCGAGCTGATGCGAAGTTTCCTCACTGATACCCATGCTCCTCAGCAGGTCAATCAAGTTCTCACTGCACACCCTGCCACTATGACCAATTAGCTCAGTGTATCAAAACGGTTTTCATGATGCTTCGAATAGCGAGCAGTATCGCTTTGTGAAAACATAGTACCTCTATACAAGTAAGGCACATCCACAAAACATTCATGTATCGTGATCAGTCGAGCAAAATCCTCAGATATGCCGAGGAATGCATCAATAACATAAATCGCCGCCTTTGCACGCTCACCACCGCCTCGCACTTCCAAGCACACTTGTCATTCTCGTTCCAGTGTCCCGCCCATTGCGCACCCCGCCATGTCGCTCATTCTTACTCCCATCGCGCCCGAGACATTCTTTCCAGGGGTGAAAACCAAAGGCTTCTGCGCATCAGCTTGCGCGTCTCTCTTTCGAAAAATACCTTTTTACTCTTCCTTAATGAAGCTTGATGGGAGATTGCAAGGATTTTCCTGCCCAACAGCAAGCATGTCTGCTACCATCTGAAAAGACAAGTGGGCTGACGGCAGCACGCATACGACAGACGCCCAATTTTATGCGCACGCGCCTCCAGGAGATCTCAAGCGGCCATGAGTCTCTTCGCGGCGCTCCTCTTTATACTTTGCCTCTTCAGCCGCATCGGTGCTATACCAACGATCGCCTTTCCGATAAACGCGCAATTACCACCAGTAGCCCGCATTTCGCAACCCTTCGCCTTCTCCTTCGCCCCGACGACGTTCACTAGCACAAGCGCTTCGACACTCGAGTACGCCCTCTCCGCATCTGCGCCCTCCTGGCTGCAGCTTGACAGCACGACCCGCACCTTCTCCGGCACTCCAGGAGTATCCGACCTGGGCTCTGCCGTTTTTGACCTTAGAGCGCACGATGGCGCCGGTTCAACGACCATGCAGGTCATTCTCGTGGTCGTAAACCTTTCGACGCCTGTGGCGAATGAGAACATAACAGGCCAGCTCGCACGATATGGCGATCTTGCGTCCGCGTCAAGCTTGGCGCTGACGACGGGAACGGCCTTCACAATCTCCTTCGCTGCCGACACATTCACGGCCCTTGGAAAACCGCTCTACTACGCCACGAGTGCGGACCACTCTCCATTGCCGTCGTGGATTAACTTCGATGGCTCGTCCTTGACATTTTCCGGCTCGACGCCACCACTTCTGTCTGCACCCCAGACATTCGACTTCAAGCTCTTCGTTACTAGAGTGTCGGGGTTTGCTGAGGCGGAAGTGGAGTTTGGCATCGCGGTCGGGGATCACAAGCTCGTGTTTGATCCTTTTGAGCAGACTGTCGACGTCGCTGCTGGGAATGTGGATTTTGAGGGGTTGAGGAATCAGCTTCTGCTTGATGGACGGCGGACTGGGGAAGCGCAGCTGGTGGCGGCTTCGGCGCAAGTCCCGGACTGGCTTGTTTTCGACCCGAATGGCTTCGGGTTCAGTGGAAGGCCTCCCGCGGGCACTACCTCGCAGCAAGTGATTGTAGAAGCAAGTGATATCCATGGAGACAATGCCACCGCTGTTGTCAACTTTCAATTTCCAGCCGAGATGCAGCTGCTACTGGGACAAATCGGAACGCTCAACGCTACTATTGGACAGATATTCAACTATACCTTTGGCATTACAATCATTCCAAACCCAGACGATGTTGTCGCGAGTGTCGACTTCGAAGGCATGGAGCCATGGATTCAGTTCGATGCGCAGACGTTGAGGGTTTACGGCGACGTACCCGCAACCGCGACGTCAAGTATAGTGAAAGCCGTCCTCACTGTCAAATCTTCGACGTCTTCTGCGAGTCAAAGCCAGGCTTTTGAGATTCTCGTAACCACGTCGCCACTAAGGAAAACCGTCGTGCAGAGTGATGGTACAGCGACAGCTACGTCGGTCACGAGCTCGAACACAGCGTTGACTAGCCCAGTCGCAGAGGACGCCAATGCCACGACTATACCAAGTGGAGCGAAGGTGGGCATAATTATCGGCTGTGTCTTATTAGTGCTGTTGTTGTTGCTGCTAGGAGTCATGCTCTGGCTCTTGAGAAGACGCCGTAATGCAGGTAATCCTGGCAACACCGGAACACTCTTGCCATGGAAACGACGTGAGAAGAGGCCGTGGATCTCGCGGCCTATGCTGGAGTCGAGCTTCCGACGTGTGCAGCGCACATATCATGGCGCCAGTGATCAGACGTCGGACAGGATGGACGAGGCAGAAAAAGGGCAATCGTTTGAAACAGAGGCCGAGCGACCGCCACGGATTGAAGCAGACCTGGCTGGTGTCGGGCAAAGCATCCGCTTCTCAAAGTGCAGACATTCTGGTGGCAGCTTTCTTCAACCTCATGACGAAGCAGCACTAAATAACATGAATCGTACTTCGTTCGGAATAGATGCTCTGGGTATCCATGTACCGCATGACTCCATGAAAGTGCCAGCGCAGATTGCTAGAGACTCTTCCGTGTATTCGGAGAGAAGGCGAAGATCATACCGTTCTAGTGGATTGCCGACTGATAGGAGGCTCACAGGACTTGGTCATGGTCGAATGGGTCAAAGCTCCCCAACTCGCAGAACCGGTAGCTTGATGAGAAGGAGGACGCTCGAAACGTTGAGCTGGGTTTCGAACAGCAGTCACAACATGGGGAGGCAAATCGATAGCTTTCTTGCTCCACCCCGTGGATCACAACTCACGAACGTTTCCGCACTTGGGAATGCGGAGAGAGCTTGGATACGAATGGTCACGCCAGAAGCAACCCCTATTGAGAAAGTCGATGCTGTGGACTTACGTCCGTTTGCCGAGAGGAGAAGGAGCTATATCAAACGGCGGGCATCGAGCATGCAAGGCAACCCATTATTCGCCGCACATCACGCTGGGGCATTGCTGTCCAGGGAGTCTTCGCAGGCGAAACGTGCGCCACTGGGTAAAGTCTCTCACAACTCGAGACGACTGATACAGAGCGCGGCATTCACTCGGTCCAAGTCTTCCAGTATCGGCATACATCGCACGTCAGGTTTTTGCCGTGTGCATGAAAAGACGCGGTCGAGTCTGAAGAGCGGGGACGACTGGGAGTCGACGTCGAACTACTCCGAGGACAACGACTCCGACTATGACAGCGAGATCGACCAAAGATTCGAGGGTGGAGGCAAGCGGGAGATCAAGAGAGACAAAGGGTCGCACCGATTGGGTAGGGATGGGAGGGGTGAGGTCATGGGCTCAATTATCGAAAAGGACGCCAGTGATGCTCGGAAGCATCGCGGGAGAGTAAGATCAAGATCATGGACTCGACAGACACTGTCTCCTCCGCCGCTCGTGCCGCGGCAACGTTTGGTCAGCACAGCGACCGATGTAAGCAACACGGTAGCTTTTCTGTAGCGCTATTGGCATGAACATTATGATGCCACATCGTTCAGCCAATTTATACGTGGGCCTGCACGGACGCAACTTTCCACAGTTGTGCTTCGCGCCCTTGTTCATCCACATCACTGAGAGCGATTTACATGGTGACTAGTATTTCAAAGACGAGCATAGAAGAAGCTGAGACTGCTATTGAGAGAGCGTGGCAGCGAACCAGCAGGAAGATGTCGCTAGATCAAGTAAAGCCTGAAACCACAACGGCACCTTCTGCCAGAACAATGGCTGCTTCCCTGATCACAACATTAAAGAGATGTATTGTTCTTTTATAAGAAGAAGCGCTGTGATGGATGTAGAACGATTGTTGATAATGATAGTGGCGGCGTCACCCCCTCGGCCGGTGATAGGACCTGTACCAGGAAAGACTTTTTGCAGTATCTCCAGCTCCGCAATTACATGTGTGGGCGCTAAACCCAAAGGAACTCGTCCCACGTCGACATCGCCTGCCCACACTTGGACCCTACCTTACACGCAATACACCATCTCTATTCATAACCAGCAATCCTTGACACCAACTCTTGCAAAGACTATTTTCCCTTTTCCCGACACCTACTCGAGTAGCTTGCAAGGGCGCCTTCTGTTCAGTCACCTCAGTCTGCCTCCACCACACGCTTATCTGTCGCAATACTCGCATGAAACGGTAACCCACAAGCCTGCTTAGCTTAATCACCCTTCGACTCGGCCGCCCTCGACTCCCCAGAAGAGAATATTATGGGACAAACTCTTTCCGAACCCGTCGTTGAAAAGGTAGAACCACACACACTTATCCAGCGCAGAATGTCTGTCGTGCTGGTTGCCGCAGAGCTCTGCTCCGTGTCGCACGCCCGTCAGCTCCACTCGAAACCGCAAGCTGACTTGCCATGTGTCAGACATCCGACCATGGCCAAGATGACCGAGTCCTGTACGGAATATCTTGTATGCAGGGATGGCGTATAAGCATGGAGGACGCGCATGCCTGCGTGCTGGACCTCAAGCCAGAAGACGGAGACGGCAAAGTCACCGACGAAAAGACGAGGATCAGCTTCTTCGGAGTATACGATGGCCATGGAGGAGAAAGAGTGGCAATATACACAGGAGCGAACCTGCACAAGATTGTGGCCAAGCAGAACGCTTTCAAGGAACTCAACTTCGAACAGGCGCTCAAGGATGGTTTCTTGGCTACCGACAGAGCACTGCTTAGTGGTGAGTATGCACCATGGCCTCCCAAAGACACTGCTCAGTTGCGCACCAGATCCAAAGTTCGAGGACGAGGTCTCTGGCTGTACCGCTACCGTTAGCATCATAACGCACGACAAGATCTACGTGGTATGCGGCATGTGCGTCCATTCTGAGTACACAGCTAATATATGTAGGCTAACTCCGGAGACTCGAGGACAGTCCTGGGCGTGAAGGGACGAGCGAAGCCTCTATCTTTCGACCACAAACCACAGAACGAGGGTAAGGATGACCAGCGCTTCAACGAAAACCCAGGCTGACGTCTACCAGCTGAGAAGTCTAGAATCTGTGCAGCCGGCGGGTTCGTCGACTTTGGTCGCGTCAATGGCAACCTCGCACTGTCCCGCGCGATCGGCGATTTCGAGTTCAAGAAGAGCGCCGACCTACCACCAGAACAACAAATCGTCACGGCTTTCCCTGACGTTACCGTGCACGAGATATCCGACGACGACGAATTCCTTGTGCTTGCCTGTGATGGTAGGCTACGTCCACTCTAGGTCACAAACTCATGCTGATGCCATGGGTAGGAATCTGGGATTGTCAGTCCTCACAGGCCGTCGTCGAGTTCGTCCGCAGAGGCATAGCTGCAAAGCAGGAGCTACAATCCATTTGCGAAAACATGATGGACAATTGCCTAGCATCAAACAGCGAGACGGGTGGCGTAGGCTGTGATAACATGACCATGGCAGTGGTTGCCCTGTTGAAGGGCAAGACAAAGTCGGAGTGGTATCAACAAGTCGCTGATCGAGTAACCAAGGGCGACGGACCATGCGCGCCACCAGAATACGGCAAGTCCAGACGCACCCGGAGGAAAGAACGGCGGTCCCGCCCATTAAGTTAAGCCTCTAACATTGCTACTCAAAATAGCGGAATTTCGAGGACCTGGCATTCACCACTTTGCCGATGAGGGATCAGACTATGAGATGGACATGGAACACCGTAATCGCAACAACGGCGGACGCATCATTTTACTCGGCGACGGCACTGAAGTATTGACAGATGCACACGACGGCGCTACGTACGATCATGATGAGAGTGAAGACAAAGGAGCTCAGGATGCAGACCGAAACGACAGGGAGGGTACACCAGGACCCAACTCTGCATCGTCCATTGAAAGGACCCAGACGCCCGAATCAACAGAAGACTCTGTAAGCAACGACTCACCCGCATTTGACGAGACAGAGCACTTAGACTCGAATGCAGAGCCGAAAATGAAGGCAGCTACCGATTCGCCGCTTTCTTCTCAGGAGTGGAAGAAGCATTTGAGATGACAGTGTCGAAGCATGGGTGCTGTGTGGGCATAGCCGACAGAACTGTCTCCTAGATCCCTCACGCCGCCTGGGTTTTCGTCTATGTAAGCGGAGTCGTATGACTGTGCTTCATGGTTGTGGCATCTCCATCCCATCACTTATACGATTGTTTGATACCTTACATTGCTTTTCCAAGCTTATCCTGTTCGGTGTCCGCTGTTGGGCTTAGCGAAGTCTCCCGAGCCTGCGAAGGGTGCTTGAAGCCCTCCCTCTCATGGAATTCGAAGCTCATTACCGTCGGAAGTGGTACTTGCAAAGTAGACCTCATGTCTCGCAGAACCTTTGAGCTTAATACTATCTGTGTTGGCTTGAAATGCAATCACTAAACACGTTTGATGCAATTCCCACCAAGACCCTGCCCAGATTTACCGATCCTCCTTGGAAGAGCCCTATCTCCTCGACGTGCAGCTTCGCTCCCCTTAGGTGCTGTCGATAATGCGGCCATTATTGGATGGAAGCCTCGGTCCAGGTCGACATTTCAAAGCTAGACCGGGCCTGAATGACTACTAGTGCTGACATAGATCGTGAACGATGAAATGCTTGGTTGCCATAAACAAGGCGGAGTAGATATACAGTACGTGCCTTTAATACTAGAGACTACATAATTCGAAAACGTTTTGGACACGGCGTGACAACGATGGGCGTGGTGGAAAACGAGGTGGACGCGGCGGTCGTGGTGGTGGACGTGGTATTTGAACATGATTCTAAATAGACAAGGTGTCACGTGTATGTTGAGCCCAAAGACGAAGGTTCTCAGAATATCGGACTCGCATATTCGTTCCTTTTGCGTCGACCACATCACTCAGCCATGCCTTCACGACCACCCCGGCTATGGCCTCAATGGCCCTCGATCCCTTCCACTCTCATCTGCCCTCGTCTTCACCCATACAATCTCCCTCTCCGGCCCTCGGCCGCACCACCCCTACCCCATCAAACCCGCCAACAAACCCGCACCATTAGATCCATCGCCAAAGCCCCGCGCGCCTACTCCCGCTTCAACAACTCCCCTTCAATCCCACCACTCGGCGCAACCCCCGCAGGCGCCCTCTCCCGCAAGCTTCCAAACCTTCCCCTCCGCACAGGCGCCCTCGCCACGAAGAAGGGCATGACCGCTATCTACGACACCGCTACCGGCAAGCGCGTCGCCGCTACAGTATTGCAGCTGGATAGGGTGCAAGTAGTTGCGCACAAGACCAGGGAGAGGCATGGATATTTTGCGGTTTGCGTGGGGCATGGGTGGAGGCATCCGAGGAGGGTGGGGAGCGCGATGATGGGCGTGTTTAGTGGGGTGAAGATTGAGGATGCGAATGGGGGTTTCGTAGGGGTGTCACCTAAGAAGGAGGTTAGGGAGTTTAGGGTCAGGGGGCCTGAGGGTTTGTTGCCTGTGGGGCAGACGGTCGGGGCGGATTGGTTTCAGGTTGGGCAGTGGGTGGATGCGAGGAGTAATAGTAGGGGGATGGGGTTCGCCGGTGTAAGTGACTCGAGCCCTGGTGGTTGGAAGGTGACGATGACGAAATGGGACGCCTGATGCTGACGTGGGTGTTTCGTCTAGGGTATGAAACGATGGGGCTTCACAGGACAGCCTGCATCCCACGGTGTCTCCCTCACGCACCGCTCCATGGGTTCAGCCGGTGGTTCTCAAGGTAGCGGTTCGCGTGTCCATCCGGGCAAGCGCATGGCGGGTAATATGGGAGGAGAGCAGCACACAGTACAGAATCTCAAAGTCCTCATGGTAGACGCGCCCAACGGCATCGTCGTCGTCCATGGTAACGTCTCCTTCCTTCCTCTCCTAATTGCGTTAAATCTGCTGCTCCGGTTTGGCCGCGGACATCGGCTGACACGGTGTTCGAAACCTACAGGCGCTGTGAGCGGACCGAAGGGTTGTCTGGTGAAGATCCAGGATGCGATCAAGAAACCGTGGCCGGAGATTGCTCCGCCGGCTGCAGAGGGAACGGCGAAAGAGGCTACAGCGGCGTAAGCATCTGTGGTTCCGGCTCTTGTCTGCTCGCACTGGAGTGTTCAAATGCACCCTTTCCTGTCTGGGGCCATCACTTCGTCCAAATAGTGTATAGGGGGCGGGCGCATGCTGAAGCCTGATATGAATCTACCACACAAGCACAGAGCATGACGGCAAATGACTTACAAATGGGATGTAGCCGTTGCTCTCAGAGAAAAATTATATACGCAGCGATTTTTGACAATACCCGCACAAGACGAGGAGAGACGTCTAGGGCTTCTTCTCCGCCGTGACCAGAGCTCAGAAACACATGTCACATGCACCGCCAGATCGCTAACAGCGCGACAGCACGGCCTGCCCCCAGGAAGGCTGCACAATAGACAATAGACATGTGCAATAGTCGGCTCCAATGAGCCACCAACCGGAACCAATCCTTAGCTTATCGAGATCGCGCCGGATATCCTTTCCGTGCCCATAAGGCATTGCCTCTCGAGGAAATAGTCGTCATGAAAATAAGTGCTAAAAGTCCATTCCCATTTCAGCGATACATCTTGCATGTCTTGCGCATCCATGGTCCAAACCTCGCGAATTTTCATGTGAGCTTCTGCTTGATGAAGAACGCCCGTAGATGTGTCAGTTGCCATGCACATGTCACACCCAAGACAGCCAGCTGAATGAGCGTCCACCTCACGACACGCGAATTAGTCGCCTCGGACTGATCGCGAAACTCCGCCTCGCGCTCCTATCGTCAAAAGCCCACTTAGGTCAGCAAGCTGTCCACGCGTAATCCTTGCAACGGTCAGAAGAGCCAGGGGCATTGCGTCCTCACCCTCTGGAAAACCTGCTCGCGCCTGATATCCTGCAACCTCCCATTCAGATCCCGCACCTTCTGCACAATATCTTCCATCTTGCCCTTATCCGTGCTCTCGATCGCGCTCGTCTCCCCGATGGCCAAATCGATCGTGAACTTGATCCCTCCGCTCGTCCCGCTGCCCCCGAGCCAGCTGTTCGAGTGCACGGCGGCTGGGTCCGTGGGTGTGAAACAGAGACGGTGGTCGCCGCTGTCGGCGGCGGTGAAGGTAAAGCGGCCCTTTGCAGCGCCTTTCTGGGAGACGATGCGGTGGTCATTGTCGAAGACTTCGTCGACTGTTATGAAGATGGAGAGGGAGGGCGAGGGGGTGGAGATGCGGGTTGTGGGATCGAAGAGTTCGGCGCTGTATTGGCCTGGTTCGGTGGGTTAGTGTTGGACACGTCAGAGGGTCAGAGTGTGGGAGTTTGAGAATAGGGCGGTGAGGTGGATGAGGGCCTGCGAACCGACTACGAGAGTGTCTTTGGGAAGCTCTTCAAAGAAGCATTTGGGTGTCGACGCGTCCATGTAGAAGTATAAGGCGTTTGTGGGGAGGATCATGGATAGGAGGGCGGCGGCAAAGAAGACCCATGATACAGGTGGCATTTTAGGAGGCATGGTTCGAAACTGAACAATAGTCTCGCGTGCGTAGTCGTTTGAAGGGCCGTATGGTGAAAGTGTGCTGGTCGTCGGATGGAAGGTAAATCATAAACGGTGACCCTGCTCGTGAATTGTGATCGGCAAAACCCCGGCCGCTCGTCTACAGGATCGACGGTCGCGATCTCTTGCACAGTCCCACTAGCGGGGACTGCTCATCAGACATCATCTCGAGTTGCGTTGATCGCAGATCATGGCGTCTCGCGATGTGCAAGACATCCTCGGAATCTCCACCGACGGGACACCGAAGCCGCGGCCGAAAAAGAAGGCGAAAGTCGCTGTACCGCGACCAGGCACGGACCTCTGGCCAGCAGCTCAAGAACTCCAGCTAATCAGACGTAGATGGCATCTCTCGAGAATTGCTGGCCCTCTATGGAGAACGCGCTCCTCCTGTTCCCGTCGAAGATCCGAAGTACAAAGCCAAGCGGTCTCTCCCAATGACCAAGATCTCTTGGTATGTAGTCGTGCGGGCGGTCCGCTGTTCGGGGCTGATCGTAGATTTAGGCAGAGAACTAAGTTCAGGAATCCGGCGCGAACGGATGACCTCCTGCTCAAACATTGGCACCAAAAGCAGGAACCTATCGGCCCTTCGGCGCCAGAGGCGCCAGCGACGACGTCCAATATACCTGCAGTCGCTCGGACCGATGTACCGGACGCGACCGCAGCGCCGGCATTGAAGCCCAGGGAGTCGACGCCGCTCGAGGATGAAGATTATCGTTTCGCGAAATACAACATTCAGATCCAGTCGGCCCCCTACGATCCCTCACAATATGTCCATACTCTGAGGAGCGAGAAATGGAGTCAAGACGAGACGGAATACCTGTTGGAGCTACACAGAGACTATTTCGGCAAATGGCCGCTCATTGTTGATCGCTATGATTTCAAGCCTTCCAGCTCGAATATAGACGACGTGAACCCCTTCCAAGACTTCCACATCTCGCAAGAACGCTCCATGGAAGACCTGAAGGCACGCTTCTACGAGGTCTCTGCAAAACTCATGGCCGCCCACACGCCCGTCTCCAACATGACTGCCAGCGAATTTGACAACCACGAAAAGATGACCAAGTTCAACCCGAATCAGGAGGCCGAGCGTAAGCGTCATAAAGAAGCCATGCTCGCTCGCAGCAAGGAAGATAAGAAGGAGGAAGAATTTCTTCTCTCCGAACTCCGCCGCATCTACCTCCGCCAAAAGCGTGCGGAGGACGAGCGTGCTGATATTCGCGAGCGTCTTGATCATGGCATCACGGATGCAGCGCCCAGCGCTCCGACCTACACGACGAGCACCGAGATCAACGCGTTGTTCCAGAAGATGTACGCCAAGGACAAGAACAGCCAGAAGCAGCGCCGCTCCATCTACGAAGGCTCAACGGCCACTGCTGCTGCCAACTCCGCACAACCTGCTACGAACGGTGGTGCTGGCGGTGGTGGTAGCTCTGTCACACCCAATCCACAGAAGCGCGCGTCGGTCGCACCCGGCGCAACACCAACGCGGCGTACTCTGGCTCCCAGCGCCGAAGCGCGATTCGGCATCTCGACGCACGAGCGTCTGACCTCTGGCGTGACGTTCCGAAGCGACAAGCTGGCCAAGACACGGGTTGCCAAGTCGACTGCGCAGACGCAGAAGATCGCGACGGTGCTGACGGAGCTGCAGATCCCGGAAGTCCTGCAAATGCCTAGTCTCGCGGTTTGTGGGGCGATGGAGAGGCTGGTGAGTAAGGTGAGTGTGCTGATTGAGGCGAGGAGGGCGAAGGAAAAGGAGGAGAATGATTTGAAAATTGCGAGAGAGTTGAGAGCGGCAAGAGGAAGAGGGGTCGCCGATGGGGAGGAGCACGATAAGGTCAAGGTGGACCAGTGTGGGGATGGGGATGTGGAGATGGTCGATGCGGAGGGTGACCTTAGTGAGAATGCCGGAGGAGAGACAGGGGGAAAAGAGGCAACAAAGGATGACGAGGGCGGAAATGAAAACGAAGAGGAAAACGAAGAAGAGAACGAAGACGAGGAGCATGAAGAGGAGGAAGGGGCAGACGATGACGACGATGAGAACGAAGACACAGACAACGAGGGCGAGGTCGAGAACGAAGACAATGATGTGGCGAGCGCGAACTCTCCAGCAAACTCATCCGAAGCAGACCTCGACCCTGACCCAGAAACAAACGATAACACCCGCGTCAAGTCGGAGACACCTGAGCAAGCGTCCTCAGAGGCGGAAGAGGAGCAGGCAGAGCGAGAGGGTGAGGTAGACGATGAACAGGAGGAAGAAGATGAGGAGGAGGAGGAAGAAGAAGCAGAAGAAGAAGAGGAACAGCAGGTGCAAGTGGAAGCTGAAGCGGAGCAAGAGGAGCGGGAGGAGCAGGATCAGGAAGAGGAAGAGGAAGAAGAGGAGGAAGAAGTTGAATCTCGGCCTCCACCACCAGCTCGAGCGCCAGCATCGACGAGGAGTAATCGGAGTGCGAAGAGAAGTGGGAGTGTTCTGAGTGTTTCGAGCGGCGCGAGTGTAGGTGGTAGACGAAGGGGTTCGTCGAAGAGGTTGAAAATTGGGAGGAATTAAACCCTCGGGTAGCGCATTGTACGTTGCGGCCGTGGTCAGCGCTCAGGAGGATGCTTCTTAAGAAGTTCCGACGTGACCGAAGCGAGGAGCATCTCGAGAACAGAGGACTTCGGCGGCGACCTTAACGACCAATTACCAAGAATGCAGTTATTGTCTTTGGCGAGCCTCTCACTGTTTCCAGTCTCCATTGGTCAGCCTGACATGAGGTTCGGAGCATCAAGCCATGTAACCTTCTCCGCTCGGGACAAAGAACAGCTTCTCCATTGCGGCCACACAGCCAGCGCTGTCCCTTGCTTAGTTTTTTGCACTGTCCTCGGGAGGAAGGCGGAAGAGTAAGGACGCAAACAGGCTGCAAACATGATTCTAGGTCGTTCTTTACATTCACATCCCACAGCGGCGACAGTCCACAGTCTGTCCACATCCTTCTATCCGTGTCTCTCACTTGGCCGGCCGCATCGCGCCTCCGTGCTCGTCGTCGGAAGCGCGAAGGAGGAGGAGGACGTGGCCAGCCCAGAGCGCTAGAACCAGGTCCATGGCCCTCTTGCCCTCCCCGCTCAATGCGATGCCATGCGCGTCCAATGAAGCGACAAAACTCCCTGGACAACTGAAATCATCGATCTGGGATAGAAATAGTGTTCGGAAGACGGACGATCCATACCTCGAAGACTATCAACCCGCGTGCATCGCCCGTTTCCTACCAGCACATCCGACTCCGTGCTATGCTGTGCTCTCCTCCCGGCTGACACCCACATCCACATCCACATCCACCCCCACATCCACATCCACATCCACATCCACATCCACATCCACATCCACATCCACATCCACATCCACATCCACATCCACATCCACATCCACATCCATCTCCCAATTCCCCCAAGCCACACCACCAACAACAAATCCCGCCCCAAGCTCCCGCGAACCTCCACGAGGGGCACCCTCAACTCCACCATCAGCCCACTCGCTCGCTCGCTCGGGCGAAAGCACAGAGTAGGGACCGCAACAAGAACCACACCCCACCTCACCTTCCCTCCTTCCCTCCCCGCGGTTCATAAAAGCGGGGAAAAAATCACCGCCATACTAGACCTGAGAAACAACTCACTCACTCACTCACTCCCACCAAACGTGTTCCGACTCGACAAAGACAAGGAATACAACCACAACCACAACCACAACCACAACCACAACCACAACCACAACCACAACCACAATGACAACCACACATGCAAGAAGCGGAGAAAGGAAATTCGAACCTCCAAGGAAGAGCAAGAGGGTTAGACACCTCTACCAACCCACGCCGAGATCAAGACAAACACGAAACCCCCCCAGAAAGCAATAAAGGGCGCAGACGAAACGATCACGGACCCAGCACGGGCGCGAGCACCAAAAACAAACCCAAAGATCGATTCCAACACTACTCCCACCCAAAAGACGAGCCCAAGCATCCGAAAGGAATCAAAGAGAGCAGGGCAACGAGGAAAAACAAGGGGCGAACTTGAATGAAGTCATCCACAGACAGCGACCCACAACCCACCAATCCCCGTGCGCGAACCCGGCCAGGCAATCGCGGTTGAAAGGGGGAAAAGTGCAGAGTGCTGCTACGCTAGGCTACGCAACGCTTACGCTACGCTTACAACGAAAGAAAAGAAACCCGACCGAGAGAAAAGTGGAAGATCGGAGAGAGAGCCTAGCCAAGAGAAAAAGAGGAATAAAACTTTCATATTCCGCATACTCAATCTGGCCTCCGGTATCACAACAACACCT
>Ga0115846_100201_pt1 | contig 31126 bp, 37 predicted proteins | sample InSIn5gowninarea_2_FD_83860 | JGI IMG/M metagenome (GOLD analysis project Ga0115846, IMG submission 83860) | reverse complement strand
GGAAGAGGAAAAGAAGAAGCCTGACGCGGAATTGATGGGCAATGGTGATGTAGCCGCTGAGTCAAAAGTCAGTGCGTTGGACGAATTAGTCAAGATGGGGGGAGGTGACGACGAGAAGCTTCATCAAGAGCAAGCTGCGGAACAGGAAAAGACGTTAGAGAAGCAATTGACGGAACGACCGTTACTGCACAAACAAGAAGAACTCGACAAGGAGGAGGAAGAAGTCAATGGTTCCGATCCCGGTGAATTTTCAAGCAGCAAAAGTTCACAAGAGCATCACAAGCAAAGCGTCCTGCAAGATGGCGACGATGAGCTTCAATTTGGCGAAGGGTGCACCGGAGAGAAGGGAAATCCCTGATATAGGAGAGGTGATGCCGCGATTAAAGTGAGTTTTCACAGACGGAGTTTCAGAAGTTCAGAGCTGACTTTACCACAGGTCAAAGGTATTCCACGGCAAGCACATACTACTGTCTGGTATGGTACCATTAGGAATTGAGGTCAACAGGTACGCATAGGAACCCCCTTACTGATTCGGAGAACATTTCAGTAAGGCGAGGAGAACTAGCTAATCGCGCCTGCCTTAGATCCGAAATAGCTTTACAAGCACAAAGCTTTGGCGCAAACATTCATTCCAAGGTGTCTAAGAAGCTCACGCATGTTGTCGCCCCAACCAGCAAAACCTTGACCCAGAAAGTCCGACAAGCAGCCCGTTACCCACACATCAAGCTCGTTAACCAGCTATGGTTGGTAGATTCCATGAGCAAATGGGCGCGACAAGACGAAGCACCATATCTTGTAAGTCATCCGGCCGCCGCTATTTATTACTTTCTCACCAATCAATTCTAGATCGACATTCCCGATTCGCAACGGACCTCCAAAAATCCAGCATCCCCAACCGTCCACGAATCTGACGAGTCTTTCTACGACTCCAATCGCTCATCTAGCTCTGATGACGAATTCAACACTACTCATTCGCAAGTAACAGATGGCGATTATGCGGACCTTCTACCCGACGAAGACAGCGCCGCCAATTCGCCCGTAGATCTCAAGACTTTCGATTGGTCTGGCGCAGACAACGAATTGGATGAGTTCCTCGGTGAGTCTGGGGATGAAGAAACAGACAGAGACGGAGAAGGGGAGGAATACGAAAGCGATGCCAGCACTTCATCCCGAATCCGAAAAATCAGTAGAATTGAAGCCACAAGCGGAGGAGGGGGAGCAGCAAGACAAAGGGAACGTAAAAAGAGAAAGTTAGAAGAGACCGAAATCCATGGAGAGGATTCTGAGGAGGAAAGCACACTGGCGAAGAAGCAGCGGGTCGCAGGGGCGAGAAGTACTGGACTGAGGGATGTCAAGACAGTTTCTGTCAACGGAGCGGACCAGATGCTGCCAACACCAGGAGTCACAGGCGACGAAGAAGACGACACGGGTGGGGATACGGATCTGGAGGCTGAGATGGAGAAAGCGTTGGAGGATGAGTTGGAGAGGGAGTTAGCGGGTGAGGTGTAAGCTGCTCACTCGAGGAATCCCGGGGGTGGTGGTGAAGTCACTCAACTTTTTTTATTTGATCATTTGACATATCATGGAGCGATCTCAACTTGTCCTGGTGTTGTGAGGCTGGATGGGTTGCATAGCCTGCTTCGGCGTTGTTGCGTGGGCTATTTGAAGCGGGTCTGGCGCTCGGTGGATGGATGGAATACGGCTGAGGAGTCGTTGTATTTCATGCCATGGCTGGGGATGGCATAGCGTGCATAGCATCTGGCGTGTGGTACTGGGTATCTAGTGTAGCATGATTGAACATTTTCATTAAACGGATTCTTTGGATCTGACTTCAATACGAATAAATAGTTGCTGATCTGTGGTGTCGTGCTGCCATTCAATGATCTCCCTGGCGTTCTAGTACAGGTAATTGGCACTGACTTCGGTGATTTGCACGTGACTTGCTCCGACCTCTGTTCATGAACATTCCAAACTGGACCTCGCATGCAGGTCTACAAAGGAATCCCTGACAATGCCGCAAGATCTCCCTCCCTCTGGAGGCTATGAGCCTGTACAGTATAAGGTCTGTCTTCAATTCCAGTACCTCCAGGTTCTTTTATCAATTGCGCCTTGCGAAAGCTTCAACCATGGAACACGAAGTTGCAGAGCAGCATTAAGGAGGGCACACAGACGCAATCAGATGGGAAAGCATAAATCGAACAGACAAAGCTGACAAAGACCCAGAGAAATCTCCCAGCCCGCGGTTTTCGACCAGCCCTCGTCCTCGGGGCCATCTTCTCCCTCTGCACGTTCGGCTTCTGGAGGTACGGGAAGGGGGTTAGGGAATACAAGTTTGTCACCTTGCCACTCTTCTCCTAGCCTTCACCATCTTGGATAAAGCGGAGAAACGATATTTGGGAGGACAGCAAGCTGATGGGAAAGGACAGTGAGCTAGCACGCGAAAAGATGTGGGCGCGCATTCACCTCATACCACTTCTCACAGCGGAGGAGGATCGAGATCAGGTCCGACGGCATTTGGCGGATCAGGCGAGGGAGAGGGAATTATTGGGGAGTAATACAACCCCTTACAATACTGGAAGGTGGGTGCTTTCTTGTTTCTCTATGTCGCGGTGGTATGGGTGGGGGTTGTTGAGGAGATGAAGACAATCATGGGAGAATGGAGGAGGGAGGGAGTAATAACGAGGGACTCAAAAAGGCGAGGCAATAATATGATGCATGCTGACGAGTTCATAGATGGGTACGACCTACATACGCGGCGACGCCAGGGGTTGTTACGAAGTAGAGGCATAAAGGGAACCTCAATACCCAGAGCGAAGAGCGCAAGGTTCGGTCCTGTCTGGGCGATGACGCCCAAAGTTGTACAGCGTTAGCAGCGGATGCCCAGAGTTTCAAGATACCAGATCATTCGCTGGTTGATGAGATGCATGGTCGTTGCAAGTGACTCGACAAAAGCTCTGGACCAATACGTAAGAATCTACGTCTAGAATAGTTTACATACTCATCACAGATGTACAACGGGTCACAAGGCGCAGAGTCACATCGAGGCGGTTCATAGTACACCTGCGTCCTTGTAAAAATTTCTCTGATCGATGTCTGCTTATCAGACCCTCAGACACCCCCTGAACAACGCTTTCAAATCCTCCCCTTCTTTAGGAAACCCTCTCTTTACCAATTCCACCACCGTGCCGTTCAACTCACATGGTAGATCCACCTCCCTCCCCCTCTTCACAACCCATCCATTAATCCAGTCCACCTCGGTATCCCTGCCCTTCTCCACATCCTGCAACATACTACTTCGATTTTCTCTCGTGACCCACATCACATCCTGAACCGACATTCTGATCCCCTCTGTGCTGAACATTTCTCTGATCTTCTCAGCCGCGCCTTTGATTTCCTCCAGCGTCAGGAAGACTGCTGAGATCTCCGCTATCATCGCTTCTTGCAGCCTCCTGATGAACAAGTAGTTGGGATTGGAAGGCTCAGCCAGCTCCCCATTCTTGCAATGGAAGATGACAGTCAAAGGATTTATAAGTGCATTTACAGCAAGTTTCTGCAATTGCAACACAAACAACCCTTTGGCATCTACAGCCTTAGCATTCAGCATTGGTGCATCAGTGATAGCTTTCATGAGATACCCCGTTTGAGGCTTCACACTGTTAATCCCCACAGGACCAATAGACAGACTTCCCTGCCCGGCATGTACAACGTTGAAAGGAGAATAAGTATTGAGTCCATGGGTAGTGACGCAAGCTAGGTACTGTGGACGAGTTGCTATATCTGGGAAGATCTTGGAAGATACATCTTCGATGAGTCCAAGTCCGTTCTGGGTGAAGAGTAGAGTGGAGGTGGGGCCGAGACGGTGTGATATAGCGGACAGGGCAGTGTTGGTGAGAGGAGCTTTGGTGGTTATGATGAGGTTTTTGATCGGGGCGTTGGAATCTGGTAGGGAAATGGATGGGTTGGAAACGGTAAGCGGGCCGGGAGGAGTGAGGAGCGTGAGGGTCGAGTTGGTGGAGCGGAATGTGGGGAGGAGACTGGAACGGTGAAAGTGGAGGGCCAGTGGTGGGGGGTTGGAGGAATGGTTTAAAGCGGTAGTGAAGAAGACGCCGAGATTTCCTGCGCAGTTGTTAGTCAATTGTAATGGATGAGGAGGCCTTCAGGCTTGTAAAAGGACGTAGAACATGCGAGACTTATGGTGGTCCAACTCGACATCCTGACTGGTTCTCCTGTTCAAAGGAGCCCAACACAACGATATACAGATTAGTGCAGGCTCTGAGCAATTGAAATGTCAAGAACTCAGAAATGGATGACTAGATTAGGCATTTGGAGCTTTGAAGACGGCCGCAATTTGCAAAAATATAACGACCTACCGACTCCTAATATGTGAATTTGCTCATCCGAAGATGTTGTGCTAGTCCTATGCGGCACTTGCATCCTCACACCAGCTTTTAATCGATTCGACGAGGTTTGCAATCTAGTGGACAGTGAGGAGAGCACCCCAGACGCTGGTCTCATGCGCTTTGTCATTACAAGGGGCCCTAGAAAACCAATAGCATAGTCTAATGCATAGGCTCATTGCTAGTTCCACAACTTTGAATGATCGAGAAGGTTTCGAGACGTGAAGAAGGGGAGCTGTGGGGTGGGGGGAAAGTGAGATGAGGGAGGAGTTCAAGGTGAAATTGTAACCCCAGACCCTAGAATCTAAACAACCGGTATTTTGAAAGCGCGAAAGCGTCTAATTTGATGACTTTGTGGATGCCCGGGGGCTCACTATTTCACAGACGTTTAATAAGCTTGTACTCACGTCTCTTACTCAGTCCTGCATCATGGCAATCTGCTATAATTGGGTCTGCCAATCACTTCTAGAATCTTGTTTGGACAAGTTCCATGACTGCACATGAGATCTACGAGCGCATATAGAGCTCCGCAGCATCTCCTACAACTTCAGTGCGGTAGCCCCTTACTAGCTCGTCTACGAAAGAAGCACCCTAATCTCTCCACTCGTCCTTGGGAACAGATCCCTCAGCGACTGCCTCTCCCCGCTTGCATCCCTATCAAGCTCGTCGACAGCCAGGAGTCGTTGCTCCACGCTCTCAAAGTCGTCACAGAACCGCTCAACAGCCTCTTCTGTGACCTCCCTAGCAAGCCTAGTGCTCTGTAGATACTTCAGATTCTCCATCGCATCCATGAGTGCGGAAGGCAAGAAGTCGTCTAATGTCTGACTTGCATTGGTCAGAGCGTCTGGTTGAAACGTCGGTAGTTTTTTGATAGTAATGAGATCATCAGTAGCGTTCGATAAGGGTATAAGAGCTTGAAGGAGCGGCTGCAGGCCTGCATTGGTACGGAAGAAGGCATGTTGATGCTCGATAATAAGTGATGCTTGTGTCTCTATCAACGAGCCCAGTCGTGCCACTTGTGCATCAGTGAAGTCAAATGGTGCGAGTATACTTCTCGATGCTATCAGATAATTGGCAGTAAAAATTGCACGTTTCGGACCCTCTAGTCCGTTAGCTATATTCTCGCAGTGGCTGAGGAACGGATTGAATGCGTCGATTAATACTGGCTGGAATTCGGCTTCTCGGCTTGTCGAGGTGAAAGCAGACTCATATGTCTTCATGATCGTTGTCAGCTGCTTCAAAGCATCTTGTAGAAAGTCTGGAGGAGAGAGATTGGCCGCGGGTACTTGAACCTCTGATTGTAAAGCTGCCACTTGGTCGCGGACGAGTGCTCGAAATTGGCTAAGAGCGGATTCTTCAAGGGTTTGCAGGGATTCGAGAAGGATAGATTCCTCGCCTAAGAGCTTTGAGAACGTAAAACGATAGAATTGAAGGATGTTGGCTAGCTTATACGCCATAACCGTCTCATCATGTGTCTGAACAACTTGGCCGATGCGTTGTCGTAGAACCCGAGCGACGCCTGCAATATCTCGATCCACTAGCTCATTTAAGGCTTTCAGACCATCAAATGTGGCACCTTCATCTTCCAAGGTGCGGTTCCAAGGCTCGTTGTCTCGACCTGCTTGGATCCTCTTCGCAATTTCATCGCCATCAGAGATAAAAAGCACTTCAAGAGCCTCTCGCTCGCTGACCGTGGCAGAATGTGTCCATGCCAGCATGTCACCCACATATCTCAGAGGATCATGGGCTGCAAACTCAATCGGCTTAACTGATGAAGTCTCTTCACCACTTCCTGAAGATCCAGTCAAGGCAGTATAGAATGCGTCCGATAGTATATTCTCTCGAGCTTCGGCAAAGAAGTCGAGACAGTTTTGGAACAGTGATGGTCTTTCCGCAAGCACTCTCAGAGCCCTTCGTATAGCAGTATTGATCTGCGGATTCTCCAGGTTCAGTGACTTGAACTCGCGCTGTATCCATCTATACAGCTTCTGGAATGCTTGGTTGACCGTCTTTGACATTTGCTCCATAATTTCCGAGCCCAGACGCTGGTTTTCTGTCCCAAGCAACACCTCGCAATCAGTCTGGATCTTCTTAGCTCGGGCTAATAGAGTAAAGAACTTGTCGTCCACAGACTCGCCGCTCGAGGTCAAGGTTGATATGTCATCATCGGACATGACGAAGTGAGCACTGAATGCTTCAAGAAGCTCTTGCTTCCCTTCCACTTGCTGTTTCTGTTGCATAAGCTCTGAGGCTTCCTCCAGCACAGGCGCCGTATCTTGTCGTGCTGCTGAGATGTGCGCCTTGATTTCTTCATATGTAGAGTTCAAGCTTGCTATCGTAAGTCCGATACGTTTGAGTTGCTGACCACAGTCAATTGTGTCCGTCTTTTATAGATATTGGGACTCCATACCTCGGCAACATGACCAAACTCTCGGATGATGTCCCCATTGCTCTCGATAACCTCCTTCTGGACATCTAAGCGGAGTTGTCGGCGAGTCTCTGGGTTATTCTCCAAGCCTCGCTTATCTAACAGACTCAGAGCATCTCTAATGTCTGAGTCTGCATACGATGCTGAAAGAATACTGGTGACTTTTGTAGGTAGAGGATTACTTCTTTGAGCCTGAACCGAAGAAAATGTATCATAGCTATCAGTCGAGTCCGATTTCCTCGTATGCGTGGCCAGATCGGTCGTCATATTGTGAGATAGCTTCAAAAGCTATCAACGGAAGTGAAGCTTTTATGACTTTGGGGGGTTTACTTTAGTATAATATCCGAGCTTCACAGGTCTCCGTAGCACTAGCCGCTTCCGGCGATAGGCGGTCAATACTGCCAATCATGAGGATGAAGGTCATTCACTCCCTTCCTGGTGCTCCAAACAAATGAGGTTGATTGTGAAAGACATAGAAGTGACCAGGTGATCGAACCTTTTGTTGACAACATGTTTTCTTGACTCGCTGGGTGCCTGGTTTGACAATCATGAAGCTGTATGCTCCAAGACATCGGTAACTCCTACCCAGATATGCCCTTGGCCTTATTGTCCGAAGGCAGCAAACCCTTCTACTTTGACCAAAAGCGAGACAAGCCTGTGGAGGCAAGACACTCATTCGAGAGCTGGATATGATGGCATCGAATCTGATATCCCGTTTCCTGCCAGGAAATCAACCCGCGCGTTCTATCTACGAGGACCTCCGAGCTCATGATGAAGCCTCCGAGTCAGACATCGAGGAGCAAGCTGGCCTAGCCCTAGATGAGGAGAATCTTCATTTTCATGACGACCAGCTCGGAAATGCTGCTGAATATGATGGAGAGTCAAGCAGGATCACAACGGAGAGTGCAGCATTTCTCGAGCGTCAACAACAAGCACCGTTGGGAAGTGTTGATAGGAAGGGGAAAGCACCTGTCGAGCGCTCAAACTGGGAAGCACAATCGCCGAGGCTGCTAGAAGAAGATGGGGATGACGATGTGCCGGCTTCTCTTCTGATTGAGGATCATGGGCCAAACATCTTGGAACAAGAGGGAGCTGGAGCAAGAAAGCTACCACCCACTGATTCGCCGATTCCAGGGGACGCCACTCGGCAAGCTCGAGCCAGGTGGGAGACTGCACAAGCTCAGCAGAGGCTACATACAGATGCTGATCCCAGAGCTCCGCCCCACAGTATTCGCTCAAGATCTGGACCGTTGACAGGCTCTCCAAAAGACAGAGCTATGTGGAGGTGGGTGAACGTGACGAATCTAGACAACTTCATTAACGAGGTCTACGATTACTACATGGGTGCAGGCATATGGTGTATGGTCTTGGACAAAGTCATTGACCTTCTGTAAGTTATGCCCAATTATCACCGAATGGTATACTGATTGTAAGACAGAAAGCTTATCTTCGTAGCCACTTTCACCACTTTTCTCACCCAATGTGTGGAGTGGTCCAGGATTCCTCACAGCAGCAGTCTTGCCCACGTACTCGTTCCACAATGCACCAAGAAGATCTCCGGAATGCCAAATGTTGTTATCTGGCTTCTCACCATTTACGTGCTGTATCGGACGTACGAGCTCCTCGCAGATCTGCTACGGTTAAAACGAGTGCACGATTTCTACTTGCACCTGCTAAATGTACCAGATAGCGATATGCAGACTATTTCTTGGCAAGACGTTGTAGCCAGGATCATGGCACTGAGGGACGCCAATCCTATCACAGTTGAGAAGATCACACCAGCCAATCGTAAATGGGTCCTTGGTACACAGTCAAAAGAGAGGCTTGATGCTCATGATATTGCGAACCGGTTGATGAGGAAGGAGAATTATTTGATCGCTCTCTTCAACAAGGATATCTTAGACTTGACCTTGCCCCTGCCTTTCCTCCATGACCGGCAATTGTTCTCGAAGACATTGGAGTGGAATCTGCAATGGTGCATCTTAGACTTGATATTCAACGAGTATGGGCAAGTCAGACAGCTTGTGCTCAAAGACTCCCATCGTAGGCAATTGAGTAATGGCTTGCGAGATCGTTTTCTTTTCGCAGGTTTTATGAATGTCATCTGTGCTCCTGTCATTGTTATATATCTAGTTATTGTATATTTCCTGCGTTACTTTAACGTAAGGAAACTATCCCTCCAGACGATCGGCTCCATTGACATGTTGTCAGGAATACTATAAGAACCCAGCTGCGCTTGGGACGCGATCATACACTCCCCTTGCAGAATGGAAGTTCCGAGAGTTTAACGAACTCCAGCATCTCTTTCATCAGCGAATCAATATGTCATATCCATTTGCTTCACGATACCTCGAACAGTTTCCAAAGATCAAAACAGTACAAGCCACCAGGTTCGTGGCTTTTGTTGCTGGCGCCGTTGTCTCCGTGCTGGTCGTTGCTACTGTCTGGGACCCAGAAGTCTTCCTCGGCTTCGAAATCACCCCTGAAAGAACAGCACTGTTCTACCTTGGTATATTTGGACCACTCTGGGCCATCATGAATGGCTCAATACCTGATGAGAATCTGGTATTCGACCCCGAATATGCCCTACGCAACGTGATCGAGTATACCCACTACCAGCCAGCCCACTGGCAGGATCGACTGCATAGCAATGAAGTCAAAACGGAGTTTGCATCCTTATATAAGCTGAAGATCCTGATCTTTCTACAAGAGATACTCAGCATAATCATTACACCCTTCCTACTCTGGTTCAGCCTTCCCAAATGCAGCGACCAGATCATTGACTTCTTCCGCGAGTTTACAGTCCATGTTGATGGTGTAGGCTACGTCTGCTCCTTCGCCGTCTTTGACTTCAAAAATGGTGTCGGTCGAAAAGGTCAACAAGGCGACCCAAGAGATGATTATTACTCCACCAAGCACGGCAAAATGGCAGCATCCTACTACGGCTTCCTCGACAATTATATGCTCAATCCCAAGACCGGCGTCCCAGGCCATCTTCCACCCGGAATGCGCCACCATCAATTCCACCCACCGCCCACCTTCCCCGGCCTCATGTCCCCCACCCTAGCTGCAGACATGAAAGCCTCACGCATGACGCGCTCCGAGCGTCGACGAGGAAGTCGCGCCCCCACCACCACAGTCGGCCTTACCCAGCCAGCCCGTACACCACGCTTCGCACCCACTGCTACACATGCCTCACCCATGGCCTCCATGCTCTTGGACCCACACCACCAACCCTCAACCTCCGGTTTCGGGGGCCGCAGCGTTCGCCGCAACTCCCGGACACCGTACCAAGCCCAAATGCGTCCGGGAATCATGACGGAAGAAGAAGTGGAAGAGGAGGAGGAAGATGAGGCTGAGAATGCAAGGAAGAAATCGATGACTTCGAATCCAAGTCCATTTGAGAGTGTGGCGGGATTGGGCGAGTCGAGGTGGGAGACGAGTCCAACGAGGGTTGGGTTGAAGGACGAGGAGGATGAGAGGGAGGGGGGTGATGGGGGAGGAAAGGGCGTGTTGGGCTTGTTGTATCAGTTTCAAAAAGCGCAGACGGATGGAAGGCCGGGGGTCAATATCTAGCGCTTGGAAGAGGGATAGGTTGGAGTATTGGATTTTGGAGACCCGGCGTTCGAAGCATTGCATTGCATCGGATACGGCGAATGATTGGGAGGTTGATATTATAATGTAGGTTACGTGATAGATTGGTATCATGAATTCACAGAAACCTTACTGCCTTATCTTCCATCAGCTGTGCCATACAATCTAGCTATCAACTCGACGCTTCCCCAAGTCCCTCCTCACTCTCCATACCTTAGCACCAGAAGCCCTCCCTTGCGACCCACTCAGCCTCTCCACCCAAGGCCTTTCTCCACTTAAATATCTCGGCGTCGTAACTCCTCCATTCTCCTCTGCTTTATCTTCCTTTACTCCGTCTTGTGAATCGCCGTTCTCGCTGCTATCGGTTCCCCCCGATTGATCCCCCTCCGGTCTCTCCTGTCCACATAAAAGCCTCTTCAAGCCTTCCAGATACGCCCAACCCGGCGTATCCAACTTGCCACTAATCAGGATAATCGACTTCTTCGCCTCAAGTATTTCCTCGAATGTGCGGGTCGGTATAGGAGTTAGTACCTGTAACCGCCTACGCGGAACATCGATGCCTCGCACGAGTAAAAGGCCAAGAGTGTGGGAGTGTGCAGGGTTCAGAGGAGTGTTCAAAGCATGCAGGTATGGGAGTGCTTCCGGTGTGGTCATAAATGGTGGTTGCTGATGCCCTGAAATGTTATTTGCATTGTCGGCATCCTTGTGCGTAGCATTCCATCCTTGGATAGCAGCCATGTCGTCAATAACCACAATAGCTAGGAGTGAGCCATTGATTGTATCAGCTAGTAACTCTGGTGGGGGCTGTTCACCGTAACACATGATGCCCAAGATGCCAGGGTCACCACCTGCATACCGAATTTCGAGTGGACGGATCGAAGTTAATGGCTGATCATCCCAGGCCACCTTGTCATTCATCTGCGAAAGATGGAAATACGAAAGATGCTGCATAGTCCGCAACTGCGCTGAAGTCCGTGTAGCGTACTCACTTCCTCGCGATGGCAAAGTATAGAAGGGTAACGAGCCTGAAGCCTCTTGGAGGCTCTGCACCACTTCTAGGGGACCTTCTCTGGACATATAAACCACTTCAGTCGGGCACATTTTGGTAATAAGCTCTTGGAGTAGCTCGAGACCTGTACCGAGAATCCAACCTGGTGTGTTGATGATGAGGGGACATTCCGGATTCATGGAGAGGAACCCACGATAGTGCTCAAACAGGTCCAAAGCACATGTAACGTAATGATTCGGATCCGCTGCTGGTGTTAAGGCGCCGGTTGCATGTGCTCGAAGTGTCTGAGATTTGCCTATAGTCACAGGATGAACGAAAGGGGGGCTGAAGCTGGGCTCCTCAACAAAATTGAGCGAGAGCTGGCCAGGTGCAGAGTACTCTGGCTGGCCTGGATCGAGGTCTAATAGAGCAAAACCTGGTGATCTTTGCGACTTGCCTTTGAAATTCGTAAGATTGTCTGCAGCGACTGATAGCAGCCTGTTGCCAAGTAACTTCGCAAACGTCGACTTGCCTGCATTCTTAGGTCCACAGACAAACACGACAGGGCTTTTTGGACGGTCGGAGGAGGTCAGCCTCGCAAGTATCTCGTTCCATTTTGGTGGAACTAAAATTGGCTGTACATAAGCCTTGGTCGGGACATCATGTGAGGTATGGAGCTGAATCAGGTCAGCTACCTGGCTCTATACACCGGCTATTAAAATTCACTATTTTGTATGTGCTTTCGGACTTTTGAACGTCGAGAGGAGTACAATGTAGCCCCATGGGGTGATCATTATTCCATAAACCGCTAAATAATGGTGACAGCGGCTTCAGAAGCTCTATGCCACTCTGAAGAGGCAGGAGTTGGATCAACGCTTCGTCCAATTCACTTGCCGGACATCGAATTACTGGCAGGGCATGAGATGCAGGCGCAAAGATTCGATAATTTGTCTTGGAAGCACGCAAGTTGCATCCTAAGATGCTGATCTGACCTTTCTCAATTCGAAGTTCATATTGGCCAATAACGGTAAGACGCTGCTTGATTCAGTTGTGGTTCGTAGTGAATGCCAAATAGACCCACTTCTCCAGGTGCAATCCTGATGTTTTCACCAGAACTGCCAATATTCTTCAGGCTGATTGCGCTCGGTTTCACCGTTGACAGCAGGACCGGTGACCTAGCAGGTGGTGCTAGAGGAAACGAGTCACGTGACTGAATAGACGATCCGAAAGACTGTAAGTAATGACGAGAAAGATACGAGGAGTAGTTGTGAGCATACTCGGTATCTGATTCTTGCGGTTCCACCTCGATAGACAGGCCGTTGCTGGTAGGATCCAAGACTCTAGTTTCGTGTTGCAAATCTAAGCCCTCGTTGCTGACTCCAACTTGAGAAGTTGTCTCTGAGAACTCTGGTCCTTCAGAACGCTTCGGAGTCGGAATGTCCCATCCTTCCTGGACGTTATCGTTGGGAAGACTCCGCACTCCAGATTTGGCTTGCTTGCCATTGACTCGTTGGCTTCTGGCCGCAAAAGCACTCAGCGCTGCCTTGTGTCAGTTTATTCTTTGAGCAGTATTCACTTGTAGTACCTACGAGGCGCTTCTACGTCAGCATCCAACCTCCGTCTCTTATTTGACATGTTATATGGTCAATGAATAGGACTGACCTCCATTTAATTCTCAACTCAAGATATTGCGCAAAAACATTCACCCGCCTGTCGCTCCGATTCGCTCCAAAGCTTCGAAGACCCATAAAAAAGTTTAATACACACTTCAACAAGATCAAACATGAATCTAAGATGCCTCTATCTCAATTAATGAAAGATACCATGGCGCCACCAGTATCATTAAAGGCTCGAAATATGCGAGTAGCAAGCGAAAAGCCTGCTCCAAACAAAATCCTTTCAGCGTCAAAACAGGGCTTCAAGAGCGCTGAGTATGTCGCAGAGTCTGATTTAGAGGATGATGTCGAGAAGGAGGATGAAGCAAGTGTACCACCTGTCAGTGCCAAGAAGTTGCCGATATTGCCACCGAGTATCAGTAGAAAGTCCAATGGAAAAACTACTCACAAGAAGGCTGCAAGTCCAAGTAGTGGTAAGGAGCATGTCACCCAGGACGATGGAGGCAGTATTGCACCTGTCAGTGCCAAGAAGATGCCAGTATTGCCCCACGGTCTCAAAGCAAAAGCCAAGGGTAAATCTACTTCCAATGAGGCTGTTATTTCCAGCAGTGAGCCAGAAGTTGAGAGTGACGACGATAACGAAGGTGGGCCTGCAGAAGAAGCTAGGAGCGGGACAGAGGAGAGCGAGGAGGAGAAAGACTCTGAGGATGACTCCGAGCGAGAGGCGGAGATGGAAGATGAACGGAGCAGCTCAGACGACGGGGGTAAGGGAAAAGCGAATGAAATGGAGGTGGATGCAAGGTTGCCGCCACTACATCAGAAAGCAAAGGCTGCCAGCTCACAAAAGCCGCCCTTAAAAAGCACGAGCACAAAGCCACCCAAGCCGGGAGGAGCTCCGAAGTAGGTCATACCCCCTGGATTACAAACTTAATGCTAAGCAGATGCAGACCAGCTCAAGAAGAGCCAACCCATGTCGCAGCTCCCATCCCACCCGTTCCCTTCGTTCCCCCTAAAGGATTCCAACTTACTCCCGTGGATGAGGAGCCAGTTGTATCTCAACTATTTAAGAAGTCCAGATTACAAGGCAAGCAGATCTGGTATATCACCGCACCATCCTCCATCCCCATTTCCACCATCCAGAATTTATCCTTGGAAAAAGTAAGAAGTCACTCGAAGGCCTTCATCTCCGAGGATAAAGACTATGCTTTCTTCGAAGATGCATCACAGGACAAATCGCGAATGAAGCTTGTGCTGCCTAAAGCTTCAGCTGAAGGATATCAACTAAGTATGTCTTTCCTTGCTTTTATCTATGGTCTTGGTCCTAACAACTACTCAAAGGCTCAACGCCAATCAACCAAATAATCAACATCCGACAAATCCACAATCTCTCCATTCCCGACCTAGCACCCAGCATCGTTCCCGAGAAAGAAGCACCAAAAGTGCAGCCTGAGGGTCTAAAGATGCGGTTTCATCCTATTGGCTTTGAATCGATATCCTCGAGGAGTACTTTCATGCCGCCTGTGAAGTACAGTGCGCCGTTGTTGTCGCCGAAGCGGAGGATAGAGGAGGTTGGGGAGGATGGAGGAAGGAGTAGCGAGCTAGTCGAGGAAACACCGAGGAAGAAAAGGAAGCACAGCCACGATGATGAGAAGGGGACGCCGAAATCAGAGAGAAGGAAGGAGAAGCATAGGGATAGGGAGAAGAAGAGTAAAAAGATCTCACTTGGGTAAATGTGCTGTGGGTTCAGGGAGTGTAATGGGCTGGAGCCTTAGATGTTGATAGTACATCATGATGTTATATGAGATACCCGAATAGACGTCAAAATGCTTGTATGAAGTAACAATTCAGCTGCTTTCCAGTGCATATCATTTAGCTAGTCTGCTGTATTGAGCATCTCAAGCCCTTACCCATATTTTGTTACCGCCCCTTGATTGCAATGAATCTCTGACGTTGAAATTAGACATTGAGACTGCGATTTGTTGCACGTCGCACTTCTTGTTTACTTTCGTTCCATCTCGGCACCTGCCTCTGATCTCAGTGTCACATATCAGGTCGGACATTGAAGCTAAGTTTTGTTGCACATCGCACTTCTAACGTTCGCTTTCATCCGATTTCGACATCGGCCCTAATACTCCACGCCCAAGTCAAACATTGAAACCGAGTTTTTGTTGCACATCGCACCTCCGATGCGTACTTTCATCCCATGCCTGTACCTGCCTTAATCTCGATGTCTCACGGTGGATTAGGACAATGAGCCAAAGTTTTGTTGCATATCGCACCTGTTATTTACTTCCGTCTCATCCTGACACAAGCCCCTGATTTCCATGTATGACTGTGAAATCAGACTTTGGCTCAAACTCCATACACTTGCAGCATATCACTTACCGGCCTCAGAATTCCAAGAACCTGGGTCGAAGATAAAGTTCTTGGTAGCACATTGTTGATGCTCGCTATTTCTCGCTACAAACATCGCGTCCGACCTACGCTCTCCGTTATCCAGCACCTAAAACATCCCCAACAAATCCTCATTGGTCTTCTTCGCCGATCCATCACCCTGCAATTGCGACTGAGGCGGCGGGGGATGACTCACACCACCCATATCCAGACTCGCAAATCCATTCATGATATCATCCTGACCTGCCATTGCAGTCAAGTCTGCCATCCCACCCATCCCCATACCTCCCATCCCAGTGCCACCTCCCGTACTCTGGGCCCCTGTCCCATTCGAATCGAATAGGCCCATCATATCATCCATACTGCTAGGGGGCGGCTTACTCGGTCCAGTCACAGTGGGGCTCGTCACCCTGCTACCAGCTGGCGTGCCACCGAGTCCTTCCAGACCACTCGTCCCAGCGCTGGGAGGAGCATCTGCTGAAGCTGGTGCGGCGCCATCGAAGTCGATATCGAGGAGGTTCTCAGCGTTTGCTTGACCGTTAGGGGCAGAGGCAGCGGCTGTGATGGCTGCTGCAGCGATGGGGTTGTCGACGGCATCTTGGCGCTGCTCTTGTATGGCTGCGTGTTGAATTGCGTCGGCGCCGTAGCGGCCGTGACCGACGAAGGTGGATGGTGGTTTGTGGTAAACGGAGGCGAGGGTGGAGATTTCATTGAGGAGTTGATCGAGAAGAGTGGGTGGGAGCGAGGTCATTGTCGTGGTGATGGGTGGCTTTTCGGAGAGAATGATGTTCTAGAATTGTAAGCTTACCTATCTAAAGTTGAGGCAAACATACCTTTGCTATTGAAAGGTCGCCAGATAGTAATCGCCAATAGACGTATGCTCTGTCTCTAATGTCTGGATTGTCGTTGTCAGCTGTTGCTTCTTGTAGCACCCTTTGGACGAGTCCTTGATTGTTCTCGGGTTTCTTTAGGAAGAGCTTCACCACAGCTGTCAGAATCTGAAGCTGTGTCTGAGTGAACTCTTCCATAAATCCTTCGACGAATCCAGACAGGATCTCGTCTGCATTGCTAATCTTTTCTGCGTACTCTCCAACGATCCATATCAGGGCACCGCGAGCATTGGGCTCATCTAGCTCATCAATGTATTTGCATAAGGTAGGAATAATGCCTTCGTAGCCGGGGTACTTCCGAAAGATGTCCTTTATAACCACGATCGCTTCTTGAACAACGTAGTTGACTTTGGTCGCAATCAAGTCTAATAAAGTGTTCACGCATTTCTCGCTTGCGCTCTCGATCTTGATAGCTGCTTGGCCAATCGCCTTGACTGCCCTCCGTACGAAGTCCATGTCAACTTCCAGAGCATATTCCTTCAGCTCAGCTAACAGCTGATCCATATTTTTGTCGTTGGCTATCCGTACCATGATTTCAAGCTTTTGTAGTTTGACGTATGGTGGGTCATTGTATTTGCAGAAGAACACTCTCAACTCCTTGCTCAAAATATCTGGCTTGGATTGCAGTAAGAGGTCAATATTTCGTAGAGCCACATATTGTACTTCCGGCGCTGATGCAACAAGAGTCACTGTATTAGTTAGTATCCGTACTTAATGAGGCGGGAAATCCGTACCTAATGGAGGGGCCATCTTCTTTAAGTACTGCCTTGACAGCTCTTGTGATACGTTTCGCATATGTAAGAACACCACCTTTACGGCAGCCAGGACCACACTCGGATTGACGTGTTGGAACTGAGGCGAGACCCTTTCGCAGATGTGTTCTGACTCCTTCATATCCTCTGCCTTGTATTCCGCCAGAGTGGTCAGTATCGTCACTCTTCCCCACTCCGTACACTCATTCAGAGCTGACAACATCTTCTTCAACGTCGGGGGCGTGACTCGTAAAGCCCGTGTTTCCGGGGCAGCTTCGTTGATCTCCACCAGCGCAGTCACTGAGTTGGCTACAACCATTGGATTTGGATCTCCTATCATCTCCTGCAACGTCTCTAGAAAGCCGTTCTCGAGACACATGCTGGGATTCAGGTCGAAAAGCTTCGCAACACATATCGCTGCCGTTTTCCTCACGTAGGGTGATTCATCCCGTAGTGTTTTCCGTAAAGGCTCTTCCATATAATCCACCATCTTATCGACTCTAATACAACCCATTGTCCGTATTGCCAGTGCTCGAACTAGCGGATTTGGATCTTCGGAGTCTTGTACGAAAGTATTGACTGCCAGGATACATAGGTCTGGATGCGATTTGGCATAGTTCCTAAACGCAATGTTAGCTGTCTGGTTCCAGCGCACCCACGGGTCGAAACCCAACACACATCAAGTATAGATAAACCAGCTTTTTCTGATCTAAATCGCCCGTAGCGATGTTCTTCAACACATCGGGAAATAGTGCAGACACATCTTTGCCCAAAGTCATGGACATGATAGTCTTTTGAATAGCCTCCTTCCTCTCGTAGGCATATTGTGACACCAGTCCAGCTCTCAGCTCGAATGTTTCCCCTTTCCTGGGTACCTGAAAGGCCCCTTTGATTCGATTTACTGCCATCGTTCACACTGATGGCAACTCGAAAGTGCCCCTCATACGCTGGCGCCCTTGGTGGGTTGGGCTCCGGTGTATTGGATGTGCTTCTGCTTGTAGCGGTGGACGTCAAGCTTATGGCACTTCTTCGTCACAAGATAGCATGTAGAAATGCGCTGGGAGGGCGGACAACAATTAGTCAAGGTGTCTTTGGGCTAATGGATTCTTGCAAGGTTGACGTCGAATTGTGGAGTGTCAACCTCAGCCGGTGTTTTGCCGCACGCTAAACGTGGGAACCAAGTCTGGAAACAAACATGGTGGAGGCTTGGGTTTGGTTCTTCCCATAGATCGACGAAAGATAGCTATGGTAATTTGTATTCCTATGAAGCTGAAGAAGTTGTCACTTCGTTTTTAGCAATCGTATCTGACTTGATCCTCTTAGGCCAACCTCCCAAATCTACGCCGGCTCTTTGTCGAATCTAGGACGGATTCAGAAGAATCGGCATACTCTAGAACTGCCGTGAGCTTCTATGAATTCAGGCTCGCAACTCTAGTGACATCTAATCATACGTGTAGTTTTACAACATTGTGCTCTTCATGTCCTCTGTCGCCGTGTTTAGCGTTATCGCCCAGAAGCTCACCAAGTCCAATACGTCCTTCTGAGTTCGAGAGCATCAAGATACGTTTTGTTAAAAGACCTCGAGCCAGCTTTATATAACTTCAAGCAGACCACCCCATTGACTATGCTGTGGTCATTATCAACACCCATGGCACAATAGTGTGCATGATCTGATGGTGATTACCACCTCAACGGCCAATGCAACGGGCAGGGACTTGACCATAAGTCAAAATGATTGTCGCAGCCCCAGAGGATGTCGCTGAAGTTGGACCAGACATCGTTGAAGATGAACTGGGGAGCTAGAATTTGCAATAGCTCCGTCGTTATGGGCTTGGGAGTCCGTACTTTGCCATTCTCAACATAGCGATCCGTTCATTCTTATTCTTCCCTTGACATGCTCTCCCTCTGTGTCTTCTAGGACTTGGCCTCAAGCCGTGGTACCCTGCACGACTTCACCGGTAGACTCCTTCCCCGGCGCCACAGCTTCACTTCCCTCTTGCTTCTGCTTCTCCCACTGCTCCGGCGTATAGCATTTGGGCGTCCAAGCATGTATGGCCGCAATCTCGTCCTTCAACGCTGTATTCACCAGTCGATGTTTTGCTAGGGTACTTTTCTTTTCGAATTGAGGTGATACAATGACTGCGGAGAAAGCTTGACCACACCCTCCTGCAAAGATTGTGAGTATGCCATAAGCAGAGACGAGCCTTGGTGTGGTAGTAGTCGTACCTGACATGTCTTCGACTTCGACGTGCGTTGCTTGCAAAGCTTGCATTATCTTAGCCTTGAGGCTCTCCATTGTTATGCCTGATGGTTCCGCCATTGCGATATTCACAGGATGCGCTGCTGGTGAACTCCGAGCTCCTGATCTACAAAGATCCAAGAGGATGCGGCTTGTCGCGGGTAAGGGCGGTCGCTCGCCAACTTTGAGCTTCAACAAGCATATCTTTGCTGCAACATACTCAGTGCACAAAAGGGAAATCCCATACGGTATGAGGTGATGTTTCGAAGAGCTTGTACTTCCAAATTCACAATCGCCAGAAGAAATATGACGACCCATCAATCTTCAACCTTTACGCAGACGGTTGTTTCAGCGATACGAAAACTGTAAATCTGGGCCCTCTCACTTTGGACCTGATCTCATGCTTCACAGGTATCCTGAACAGCTTGCAGATAAAAGCTTTGATAACACCGGCCGTAAGTCTCAAGCTCTTCTCATTGCACCGAATGTAATCAAACAACATAGTCCTACTTGAAGCGCCCGAAAGGTCAAACAACAAGACCGTTCTCCTAACCATCGACCTGACCAAAGCCGTAGCGGATGAGGCGATCAGTAGGAGTGACTCTGTGGTTATATCATATCGCAAGTCTTGTCTCTAAAACTAAGGGCCATTATCTGACCATCTCCCAGATCCACCAATTTTCAGACCTTTAAAAGCCTTGACCCTGGCCAACTCACAACAAAACTCCCTCCTACGTCTCGCACAGCATGGTATCAGTGTCTATAGCCCGCATACTGCTGTAGACGCAGCCCCGAACGGACTCAATGATTGGCTTGCCGATATAGTGACTGGTAAAGACCAGTGAGTGCTGATTCCATCTCTTCCACACCACTGTCACAATATCCGATGCTGACTTGACTCGAAGGGGCGAGATCATTGATCATCAATGCCAAATCATCACTCCCGTCAAAGATGCTCCCCAAGGTTGGGAAAAGGCCGGGTATGGCAGGATTGTCAGATTTCAAGAGCCCCAGAGGCTCGTAACCATCATGCAACGCATCTTCGAGGGATTGGACAATCTCAAAACATTGAACATCGCCCTGCCCCAATCCATACCAAACGAACTTGGTCGCTTGACACACCCCATCTCTTCTGTCGGCATTTGTGCTGGATCTGGTGGTTCTTTGCTCAATGGTCTTGACGTAGACATGCTCTTCACAGGCGAATTGAGCCATCACGAGGCATTAGCCGCTATTGAGCAGGGTAAATGCGTTGTAACTGCTTTTCATAGCAACTCAGAGAGAACCTATTTAAGGTCTCGGATGCGGCAGCTTCTGGAAGATCAGATCAAAACAGATCTAACGAAGGATGGCTCACCATCCTTGGTTACAGGACCTATGATCAAGGTTAGCGATGCTGACAGGGACCCTTATGAGAGTCTGAGTACGGAGGAAGTGGATGCGGTAGCGAATTGGAATCAAGTAGATAAGATGAATGGGACTTGAGGGAAGGTGCTCACCATCTAGATACCCTTGCGCCAGTGCTGAAAATGGCCATGGGCAGAGCTTCTAGATGTGACAATGGCTGTCGTGTTCGATCATCTGCTTTCTGCCATCTGCACTTTGACCTTGCTTTTTTCACTAGTCCGCTCCCCTCTCAATGCAGCTACTCCCTCGTCTATACAAGCTTGCACATCATCCCCACCAACTGCCCTCTCTTTCCACCTCTCCAAGCACTTCAAGACAGGCCCCCACTCCCTCCTAGCCTCATCCACCCTCCCCTCATCAACCAATTCCCTCAATCTTCCCGGCGTGTCCAGCACTCTCAACACCACTTTCCTCTCGCGCTCCCTCCTCCTCGCTCCCTCCCTCTCATCCCCAGTCATATTTAACCACACCCTCCCCTCCTCCCCCAAGGCGCCCCTCAACGCCCCCTTAATCTCCTCCACCCTCTCCCAAATCCTCTCCACAGCAGGATCCAGCGTCCCCGCCATCGGTCCAAGGGGACCCATCCGTTCCCTCATTCGTCTAATCGTCTCCGTCGCCACAATCAACTTACTATAATTATCATAGACCAATGCCTTCTTCTCCGCATCCAAGGCTCTTATATCTCCCAGTACTCCGTTATAGGTCTTGAGCAATTCCTCCAACGTTTGTGTCTCGAGGACTTCTTTGATGTATTTCTGAGCGTCGAAGTCGGGTCGATCGAGAATCGATTCCGGGATCTCGCTGAAGTCGTGGATGGAAGAAGAGGAGACTTCGGAGGCAGCGTCATCGAGGATGATGGTGCTGTCGGCAGCTTTATTGCGCAAATTGTAGTATTCGCGCAGGGCGGCGCGATTTCGTCGTGGTTGGCCTTGCGAGCTAGGGTGTGGAGCTGGGGAGGAGTCGAGGGAGCGAGTGTGCTCGAGGGAGGCACGGGAGGAGGAGGTGGGTGTTGATGAGAGGGGGATGCGGCGGCCTGAGAGGGAGCTTTCACGAGGTTGGGTTATTGTTGACATGTTTGCTATGTGATAGCACCAGAGGAATATTATGTGTATTTGAGAGAGCTTCCTCGAAGGGAGAGGTGTTGCGAACAATTCCAAGTCCTCATCCACAAGCATGCATGCAAGGCTGACAAAGCTGTACTGTAAGGCTGTTCACGCTTCACTCACTCCATGGGAAAGTACACAAATTCATCAATCCCTCGTTCGCTCCTTTCCTCTCAAAATGGAGTACATGAAGTCATTCCCCTCGATGTCGCCCCCACACTATTCCACCATTCATCCTACTCATCTACATCCACACCGAGCATGCCTCCATCAATTCCTGTCTCCAGCATCCCCCTTCAAACCCAGCTCCTTACACATTTAACCATACTCTCATGTCCCCATCCCTCCACCACGTTCCTCACCCCAATTCTCATCCCGCCCTCCGCAGCCACCTCCTCCAGCACAGTCCGCACGCCCCCCCTTCCTTCTTTGATCGCAACAACGAAACACCGCCTTCTCCTCTCAGACCTCACCACGCCCTCTCTTCTCGCCCCCACAGTCGCCTCCCTACCGGCCCAAGCATTCGATCTCCGATGCTCCGACTTTGCGTTACCAACCGATGTGCCAGTCCAAGTTCTCGACATCGAAGATCTAAGTGTCTCGAAATGGGACATCATCCAAGAACTCGAGTCTGAGAGGAAGGGGGAGCGTACGAAGGGTCGCGAGATAATTCGCGTTGTTGCCGAGGATCCTGCGACGCAAACGAACCAGGCTGCGGTCAATAGCGATGGGGGAAGTAGGGCATGGGGACCGTTCAAGTTGACCTTGCAGGACAGGAATGCAAAGACGATATATGGGTTTGAGTTGAAGAAGGTGGAGAGGATTGGATTTCCGCCGACGCTGGGTATTGGGGCAAAGATCATGCTGAAGAAAGGTTGTAAGGTTGCGAGGGGGATGGTGGTCTTGCAGCCTGAAGGGATTGTTGTGTTGGGCGGCCGGATTGAGAGGTTGGAGCGGGGATGGAGGGAGGGGAGGGAAGAGAGATTGAGGGAGGAGGTGAAGAGGGGGAGGGCCAGGGAAGGTGGCTGATGTCATAAGATTGGCGCGATTTGAGAGCGGAACAGGAGTAAGCATCCAAGCTCTGTGCACTTGCGTTTGGTGAATCATCCGACGAGGGAGAGGTTAAAGGGATCATGGAAAGGGCGGAAGCCAAGCATTGTCCTTACCCTCGGTAACACATATTTGGGATTCGATGCCACACATCACATGCGGACAGGGATGGATAGATCTATCAGTTTTGCTGTTTCGTCCATGCCGAAGTAGGGCTCCACAAACAGAGACAGCAACATGGACGCAGTAGGGTTGAACATGATCGCATGATCTCGTGACGCAAATCCCGCAGTGTCTTCTTATCTCCCGTTCTGTCTCGCCATGACTCTATGCAACCATTGAAATTCCACACGAACTGACAGCGATGAGATGAGGTGGGCAACATAAGCAAACAGCTTCCCACCACGCAATGTGTTGTCTTCCACAAACATTCTCAGAGTTGCGGCGAGAAACGAGGCTCCCCAATCTACAAGACTGAGATCCTTGAATCACCCGGGCCCAACCGTCTTTCAAGCATTTACGAAGCTTGAAGTAACGGGATAGGTTGAAACGTCAGCGCTCTGTTCAATGGTATCTATCGCATTATTTCGTGGTAAATCAGCTCCTTGAGTTGCTCCTTGCTCAGATTGTCCTTGTTCTTGTCAAAATCGAAGAATTCTTCTGGGATTGGGCTTGCGGTTGGTTCATCTTCAGGGTCATGGTAGGGTTCGAGATAGGGGTGCTGCAAGGCTTCGTCGACGGTGATGCGCTTGACTGGGTTGAACGCCAATAATTTCTCAAGAAGTTCCAAGGCCAGATCTGAGGTTTTCGGGAACATGTTCTTGAATGGGATCTTCTTTTTGAATGGGAGTGATCGAATGTACTCGCGAGCACGGCGGGACTTGATACCATAGTAATCCTCCATGGTTGGTGTTCCCAGGACGTCAAGAATGAGCGTAAGCTGGTGATGATCTACAGAACTATATTAGTACTTGGAAAACAGGCCTCTGCACTGCAACTTACAGTCCTTGCCGGGGAACAGTGGCTTGCCGCTCAACATCTCTGCCAGAATACATCCAACAGACCATACATCAATCGCCTTCGTATACTCCTTAAAAGTCAACATGATTTCCGGCGCGCGGTACCATCGAGTTGCAACATATTCCGTCATGAATCCTGAGTTATCCTCCTGCGATGCAGCAGATCGAGCCAGACCGAAATCGCAAACCTTAAGATCACAGTTGGCGTTCAGTAGCAAGTTTGATGGCTTAAGGTCTCGATGCAGAACGTTGGCTGAATGCATCGCCTTCAAAGCACGCAGAGTCTGGTAGATGAAGTATTGACAATGGTCGTCAGAGAGGTCTTGAGTTCGGATTACACGGTGCATATCAGTTTCCATAAGCTCCTATAGCTTGTTAACCTGCTCCATGATTCGCAGTTTATAAATAACTAACCTGAATCAAGTAGACCTCGGTGAACGACTCGTAGTTTCGAGGCTTCTGTATATCGAGAATCGATATGATGTTTTCGTGATTGAAGTAGCGCAATAGCTTCATCTCACGCAATGTTCTTAGGCAGAACATAGAGTGGTCAAATGGCGTGATCTTCTTGATAGCGACCTTCTGTCCTGATGGCTTGTGGAGGGCTGAGCTACAAGTAGAACCGGATCAGTACAGAGATATGTAGAACCCCACAGCCTCCAACCATAGTGCTAAAGCTTGTGTGCGAGGCCAACTCACCAGACAACACCATAAGCTCCCTCGCCGACCACATCTTGAATATCATACTGCTCGCTGACATTGAAGGAGATCTTGCGCGATCCCGCAGAGGGGTTTGGTGCGCGAGTAGTCGCCATGGAGACCTTGACTCAGATCAAAGTCGGAGTACTTGCGCGTAAGCCGAGAACTCCGTTGTCGCAGAAGAGGATTTATAGATCTTTCCTAAGTTCGACTTGAGCGATGACTAGGTCCAATATGCGACTAGAAGCGAGGTAGGCGAAGAACAACAATTCTTGCTCGGCGAGTCGTACACTTCCAAGATTGTCGTCAGGCAAGAATTGTCTAAATGTCTTTGCGAGTAATGCGATGAAGCCAGTACTGGCCCACGACTCTCTTCACTGACTGCTAATTGATCTTCGAAAGGGAAGTGGAATCAAAGTTGTTGGATGATGAGCGAGAGACTGCGCCTACCAGTCAACGAGGCTAGATTGTTGCGTCAGCTTCTTTGTTGTCGTTGTCTTTGAGCTTCGTCCTAGCACAGTAAATGCAGTATGCTGTGTTTTTGCGCCGGATGCGTACCTGCGCCAAGTTGTGGGGTTTCAGGGGAAGCTCGTACCTGTAGCAGGTTGTTCAGAGAGTTTGACGATCTTTGGAGGGGGTTTGGACGTGCCCCGCGATTGGACCTGTTTGGAAGCGCTGTGCTGGGGGGGGCTCTGCGATATAGCTCTATGATACATGCACAGAAGCTTTCTCCTTTCGATCGTTCTACTCAGCTGTGATATTGGAGCAACTCGTGAGTAGCGGAAGCACAGCGTAAAGAGGGTGAAGAGAAGTCGTGGGTTGATGTGAGTGCGTCGTTGTTTCGGGGTCAAGAAGTGGGGGGAATTGCAATTGCTCACTACGGTGGCCATTCGAGGACTTTCCAGGGTGGTGTGTTGGTTCGCCTTCTGGACATCCCATCATCTCGTTCATGTTATGCTCAGTCTCAATAGTCTAACGTAGGCTAGGAAGCCAGCGAGCTGTCCTGCTGCACATCTCATCATATTTCTATCATATCAAGAGAGACGAGGGTTATGTTTAGAGTAGTCCTACATTCAATCTGGTCACAACTGTCGCAAATATCCCAGCCTCGTGTTTTCGGACTCCTGGAGGGATCAAAAACAGTAGAAAGCAGTAGATACGGCTCAAACCAACTTGTGTGGTGCAGAGGACGGGCCTGGAAAGTCAAAGGGCCAGTCTCATCTCCCCTTAAGCGCCGCGACCGTCAAATTACACCCACACAGGTCTTGAAATAGTCGTCGTTGGCTTATATTTAGAAGGTCTCATTTGAGAGGAAGATAGACTGGATGCTACGGACGTGAATAGACTTCTATAAAAGATCCAGGCTTATATGGACAGGTGCAGTTGTCTACAGCTTAGGCGAGTTTTGGGATTCTCTTGACATCGCACGCTTCGGCTAGACAAACGCTATGGTTAGCAGGACTCCAATCGTGAACGCTTCTTTACCAAAAAAACCCATGATAACCTGGGGAAAAAGGGAAACCTATTCGAGGTCAAAATATGAAAAAAATATAATGGTCACTACGAGGGTCGAACTCGCGACTTTGGCGTAACAAATCAATATTAGCACCACACTCTAACCAACTGAGTTAAGCGACCTGCGAGAGAAAATGGCTTACTAGACCCTATATCGCATATGACAGAAGAGGAGCAGCTAACGGGTAGTAAGGTTACATGACGTGAACGCTCACGACATCAAGCTTCCCTTTCTTATCTTACTTACATTACAAACATCTGTCTACGCTACTTTCGCCTTATTTGTTCTGATCCTTGCGCGGTATTATGATGTCCATTACAAGCCAGATCCTGGCTTATCAGTCTACGAAAATTGTTTACTGGAATCGTACAGAAAAGCTCCCGTTTCATATTACCATTTTGATATCGAGGCCCCCGAGTCGTTCGTCTTAAGTAGGAGCAAGGTGCTACTAGGATAGATCTGTTGGTAGATGTCTGTGTGTCAATGATGGGGCTATTATTACACAGACATCATATCTGGATGATATATATGCACTATACTTGGGGCATTTGCTATCAAGGTTCTATACATCTTGTCCCATCCTTTGATGTCCGTCTACAATGTCTACACATCGACACGCTCCAAGTGACTCGACATCAAGTATCTTCGATCGATGTCTTCGTTGCGATCAAATGCCGAGCTGTCATCCATGATCCAGCTCTCATACCCGAATCCACACCCACTGTTCCAGGATCCGTCCATAAGCTCCCCTGCCTCACGTCTCCATCTTGACACCCCAGGCTCTGCTCAGAAGGAAACTTTCAATCTTTGGGGCTTCAACCACAGCTCCCCTCGACCTGGAAAACCCCGACTGCTCAAAAAGAAGGGCTCATATTGCAAAGTCCGATATCCAATATTACACGGTATCTTGAATCTAGAATTTAAGTTGGCTTAATATGAAGCTGTTCGGGCGGTAGGAAGCTTTTATGAACTGGCATGGCGTACACCTCTGTCAAGATAAAAGCAGCACGTGGTTAAGTCCATCCTCGTCCATCAACATCCCTCACTTAATGGTTTTCTTGATTATCAATGCTCCTTGAACGTATTTTGGATGTGGTCCGGTACACTCAGTGTCAGCCTGGCCGGATCAGAGCTCCGAGAAAGCAGGAACTTGGAAGGTAAGTTTATGTCTGCCTTATTGACAAGGCAGACAGCCTCCATACGCTAAGAATTTTTGACATCAACGTTGCAGATTCGAGCTTCCTCTCCTCTACAGGTAGTTTCTACACTTCAACTGCAACGAACCATGACACAAGATCTGAAGCTATAGTGTCTTAATATCAGTTCTTGCGGTGACGCACATTCATCTCAAAATGTCGGCGGTCGATTACCTGCTCCACGAAAGCGCTGTGGGCTATGCGATCTTCCAAGTCGTTCACCAAGCAGACGCAATTGGAAACCGATTGAAGGAAGTACAAGATGCGGCACAAGATCTCTCCAAGTTCGGGAAGATGATCAAGCTTGTGAGCTTTGCGCCATATAGGTATTCCTGACTTGCGCGTTTGGAGGACGATCTAACAATGCATAGAGGGGCAGGAGAAGCACTTGAGAATGTCAACTTAGTATCCGAGGGTGTTCTATCCGACTACCTACGATCTAATCTTGAGCTCAACCTACCAACGCCGTCCAAGAAGAAAAAGATAGTGTTGGGGGTATCAGACAAAAACCTGGCGGGAAGTATCAGGGCGGATTTTCCTGGCGTTGATTGCGAGACAGGCGAGACATCCGAGGTGGTAGCAGATTTACTACGTGGCCTACGATTACATGCGTCGAAGTTGCTGAAGGGACTTCAAGAGGGAGATGTAGAGAGGGCGCAATTGGGCCTCGGTCATGCATACTCTCGAGCGAAGGTCAAATTTTCGGTGCAGAAGAACGACAACCATATCATTCAGGCCATTGCTACACTTGACCACCTTGATAAAGCAGTCAATACCTTTTCCATGCGAGTGAGGGAGTGGTATGGGTGGCATTTCCCTGAGCTGGTTCGACTGGTTTCCGATAATCACACATACGCCAAGCTCGCTCTGGCTATTGGAGACAAGAAGCGCTTGACGGACGATTCGCTGCATGACATCGCGCCGATTGTCAATGATGATGCGGACATTGCTCAGGCAATCATCGACGCCGCGAGAGTCAGTATGGGACAGGACCTCTCATCTAGTGATATGGAGAATGTCTCTTCGTTCGCATCGCGTGTGGTCAAGCTCACCGACTATCGAAGGTCCCTATACCAGTACCTAGTCAACAAAATGGCTATCGTTGCACCCAATCTAGCTTGTCTGATAGGTGAAGTTGTGGCCGCACGACTCATTTCCCATGCCGGATCACTTACAAACCTCTCGAAATACCCAGCTTCCACAGTCCAGATCCTCGGTGCTGAGAAGGCTTTGTTCAGAGCACTCAAGACCAAAGGCAACACTCCGAAGTATGGGCTCATCTATCACTCCAGTTTCATCGGTCGAGCAGGCGCCAAGGACAAAGGTCGGATATCGAGGTTTCTGGCCAACAAATGCAGTATAGCCAGTCGGATCGATAATTTCTCCGAAGAGCCAAACACCAAGTTCGGAGAGGCGTTGAGGAAACAAGTTGAAGAACGATTGGATTTCTATGCTACCGGGAGTGCACCCATGAAGAATGCTGTGGCTATGGTATGCTCCTGTCACTCTGTCCCTGTCCATGCTGACATCCAACCAGAAGAATGCAATGGACTCCATCCTCTCAGACATCAACATTGACCGCGGCGATGCAGACGGCGACGTATCTATGGCAGACATTGCACCCCGAGCTGTTCAGAAGCAAGAGAAGAAGTCGAAAGACAAGAAAGAAAAGAAGAAGGAAAAGAAGAGTAAGCATGGGGATGGAGAGGAGCCCAAAAAGGATAAGAAGAGACGGCATAGTGATATCACTGGAGAAACAGACATGGGCGAGAAGAAGAAGAAAAAGAAGTTGAGGCAGTCGATTGCATGAGATATTGCGTACTTTATTGTTGATGTTGAGCCACTTTGTGACAGGCTGGCAATGTGGATATGGCGTTGTGGACTCTATGTAGACCTCGATAACAGGACAATAGCTAGTCTCGAAGCACCATTGCATTTTCTCATTGCAGATGATCTTCTTGACGCTCTCAATTCAAGGTCGCTCCTTGAGTGAACCTTGCAAGAATATGGTAGTCCCAAGAGCTTTCATCCTTTATCTGAGTAATTTTGACGTCTCCATCTGGATGCCAACCTCCCTTCACGAGGAGACAACAGTGCCTAGCAGCTCCACCCCTTCACCTGACGGCCTGTATAGCTACTATACTGCGCAGAGAGGCAATGTCTTGATTGTTGTATGTCAGATATACTTATTCATAAACTCTCAAAGGCTCCGGTTATAATGTGCCATACCAAACGCCATGCTAACCATCGTCTCAATTCATTACGTGCAGGTCCATTTCAAGCACCTTCACTACCAAACTCCGCAGTCCACTCCTCACTCTTCTTGATATCCTCCACTGAAACAGTCGGCCTCGCGCTCTTGATAGCTTTGACGAAGTCCTTGACCTGCAACGGTGGTTCGAGTAGCTTGTCTGAATCTACTTCCGTCCACGACATCTCTACTGCTCCCTTATCGCCAGGTGAGCAGGGTGTGAGCTTTTCTTGGCCGTCGACGTTGACCTAATGACATGCAAAATCAGCTAAGATCTTTGGAACCAACATCTTGGGACGAGAGAGACATACCTTCTTGTAATGCGTCGCTGTCTGAATCTTCCGCACAGGCTGCATCAATGCATCTTGAACCGCGATGCTGATATCACTTCCGGAGTAGCCATCACTTAGTTCCCCAAGCTTCCTGTAGTCGGCCGCAGACAGATCACAGGGTGTTGAGCCGACACTGATCTCGAACATCTTCGTTCTAGCTGGTAAATCAGGCAGGGCTATGTGTACACGTCTCTGGAAACGTCGTCGGATGGCGCCATCTAATTGCCAGGGGATGTTGGTAGCACCAAGTACTAAGACACCCTTGCTGTCTCGTCCTACACCATCCATTTGAACTAGCATCTCGGTCTTGATTCTTCGTGAGGCTTCTGATTCGCCCTCGCCTCTAGGTCCGCAAAGTGCGTCGAGTTCGTCGATGAAGATGATCGAAGGCTTGTTTTCGCGAGCCATAGCAAACAGCTGCTTTACCAGCCTGGTAGACTGTCAGCATCTGCGCATGGGTCTTCAACATGGAGCACATCATACCTTTCACTCTCACCCATCCATTTACTAACCAAATCCGAGCTACTAACACTAAAGAATGTACTGTTCGCCTCCGTAGCGACAGCCTTGGCCAGATAACTTTTTCCCGTCCCGGGCGGTCCATAAAGTAGAATACCTTTCCATGGCTGCCTCTTCCCCGTAAACAAATGCGGGAACTTGATGGGCAGTATGACAGCCTCCTTGAGCGCCTCCTTCGCGCCCTCTAAACCCGCGACATCTTCCCACCTCACATCCGGTTTGTCCTGCAATATCGCACCCTGGAGCGCATTCCGCAACTTCTTGCTCTCCGGATCGACCTCATCATCTTCTCCATCCTTACCCCTGCCCCCTCCACCTGTCGTAGACCCGTTTGCGCCAACCATACCAGGCTTTTGCCGCTTGCCGTCTTGCTCTGCTAGATGTGTCTTCAGCTTCTCGGCCCGCTCCATGTATTCCCCTGCCTTGGCGCGGATCATCTCTTTTGATTTGGCGTTCTTTTCCCATTTCAGGGCGAGCATGAAGAGTTCGAGCGATTGGTAGTAAAGTTGATAGGCTTTCTCATACTCGGTTGCTGTGTCAGCTTCGATCGCCTTCTTCACTACGTCTATGGCTCGGCCGAGAAAGTCTGTGTTTGACATGTTGGTGGTAGTATCCTATGGAGTGTCTGCGGATGGAGCCCGGACGATATATCAGCTGAAGCCTTTGCCGAGTCTGGCGTTCGAATACCGACTTCGCGATGTATGTATATAACGCTTAGCTTCGCTGTGTAGCTCGT
>Ga0115846_100200_pt1 | contig 31246 bp, 26 predicted proteins | sample InSIn5gowninarea_2_FD_83860 | JGI IMG/M metagenome (GOLD analysis project Ga0115846, IMG submission 83860) | reverse complement strand
ATCGAATTCAACCTGGATGGGGATCTGATCCGATGGGTGCAGTCCTTCTTGACCGACAGATGGGTTCAGCTACAGATCGACAAACGCTGCTATGCAGGCAAACGAAGGAAGCACCAAGCGCAGCCACACAACCTACAGATAAAACCCCTTTCCGTCCTGTAGATAGATCCCTCTTCTTCTTTCCCCCCAGATTCGATATTCTCGTCGATGGCTACAATAGCTTAGATAGGAACATCGATTCATTATTATCTTCTATTCCGAGCCCGTGACAGCTTGCAGTATTCATTTTTAAGGTCAATCATACAGTTAAAAGTGTCAGCAATGTAGTCAAATCGTTCATTGAGGTGGTCACAGCACTGTGCCAGAAATTCTTCACGTGTGATAATTTTTCAACCTTGTTCCTTCATGTCCAGAGTCACTGTGTCATACATTGACTCTGGGTTCATTCAGTGGCATTTCTAGCCATCTTGACTAATTCGGTTTGATCATTTGTTGTTGGTCGTTTGGTGGTTCTCTATTGCAAGCATACAGATCTCTCTGGTAGAATCCTAGCTATATGCGCTAGAGAAGAGGTTGTAAAGAGAAGAATAAAGGTGATATTACAATTATGTGACAATCTCATTCAATAGGAATCTATTGATGGACTATCTGACGAAATTCTAACATGAGGAGAGAAAGGAAAAGGCAGGGCCTGCCGGCGAGGGGCTATTTATTTATTTAATCAAGTTTATTGTCCATACCGAGCCCTAGAGCTATGACAGACCATTATTCGTGGACTTGAGGCCGGTAGCTATTCTACAGTCTCTTATCCCTATAAGTTCCTGAGGCACTAGCCCCCTTCTATACTCTTTCTGATCCTTTTCCTCGCCCCAAACCGCCTGTATGCGCAGGGCTTTCGAGCAGAGTGCTCTCCTTGTGTTCCAGAGCAGGGTGGGTGTGGCCCAAGCTGGAATTCAGCTTAGGCTACCCTCCCTGCTATCCTTCTCCTGTTCTAATCGCCTCTTCCAATGCTTCCAGACCCCACTCGTCATCTCTTTGGGTCCTTTCCGCGGTTCGCTGTAAGTGTGCTCGGGGTAGAGCTACACTGGTACTGGCTAAGAATTGTAGCAGCGCCTTGGTAGCCTTGGGCTCTCCTAGAAGTCGTCCCTGCGGGTGATCCTCTGCAGCAGTGGGTCTCGTAACCCCATCCCGCTCCAGATCCCCATAGAGCTTGTTTCGTTGGTGTCGCCATTTCCGGCATTCAAAGAGAAGATGGTGTATTGTTTCCCTTGATAAGCCACAATCTCTGCAGGTTGCATCCTCTTGGGCCTTGATCTGATGTAGGTATACTCCAATGGCAGCATGTCCTGACTTCAGTTGAAAATACCGGCTTGCCAGGTGCTTGGGAGCAACTGCAGCTGTTGGGTTGAGCCGCCAGTTTTTCTGCGGCCTGTACATTCGTTGACCTTGTCGGGATCGTTGGCTGAGTTCCTTAGTGAGCCATCTCTGCTTTTGTGTTGTGATGGCTTCTGTTCGGGCTCTACAGGCAAATGCCAGGGAGATCTCTCTTGGGCCTCTTCCTGGGGGTTTGTTGGCTGCCTGCTTTGCTACCTGGTCGGCTCTCTCATTTCCTTCTACCCCTGCATGTCCCGGAACCCACTGGACGGTGGGTTGATGACCTTGGGCATGTAGCCTCTTGGCTATAGCATGTGCTTGGATTGCTAATGCTTGGCCTGGCCCTGGCTGGGTATGTCGCAGCCTCGCAATGGCCGCTTGGGAGTCCAGCAAGATAGTGAACGGTCCCTAATCTCCTGCTTTCTCTGCTACCTGGAGTGCTTGAACAACTCCAAGAAGTTCTGCATCAAAGACCTCATGTCCCTTGCCCAATGGGATCCTCCGGGTCTTCCAGGCTCCTCCTGGTTCTTGCCATGCAAGTCCCGCTCCGCACCTGCCATTCTCCAATCTTGATCCATCTGACCAGATTGCTAGTCCAGGAGTAAGAGATTGTGCTGCTGCTAGGGCCTCTGGACTTGGTAGCACCTCTATTTGTCCTGGGAACTGGCTACTCGTCGTTTGTATCGTGCTTTCGAAGCCCTCGGATGGGTCCGCTGGTAAGATATTGGCTAGTTGTCGAGCGAAGTGTTGTCCCAGGGACCATGGGCCTCGGTTGTCTCTCTCAGCCCATTGTCGGTTCCCTGGGGTCTGTTCCCCGGGCTGAGTGTGTTGATCCCCTTCTCGGAAGCTCACAGGGAGGATCTTTTTAGCCGGATGGTTCTCCGGTAGACTGAGCAGCCGGGTAGTATATCTCAATTGTCGGGCCTCTAATAGGGCCTCTGCTGGTGCTAGGCCCGCTTCGCGAACTAGTGGCCCTACAGGAGTGGATTTCACCATGCCAGTAATTGCACGGGCCTGTCGATTGATCATGAGCTGTATGCTTGCTAGCCGTTCTTTCTGGCCCTGCCACCAGAGCTCTGCTCCATATAGAGCTACCGACTGTACCGCTGCGACTTGGACTTGGCGGGCTAGTCCAGGGGGGAGTCCATGACTCTGGCATAGACGTTGCACCCGGTTTTCTGCAGCCCGTGCTTTGCGCATACAGGTCTGATAGTGGACCTTGAGATTCAGCCCAGAATCAAGCCAGATGCCAAGCCATCGGGTTGCCTCTGTGTTGAAGGGCACACAGTGGCCATCTACTTCCACTCGTGCTCGTCGAATCTGATCTTTCAGTTCCCGGCCCCGTTTACGAGTAAGCAGGACTGCTTCTGTTTTCCCCGCATCGAACTGGACAACATTATCATGCCCCCATTCAATAGCCACCTTGGCTGCTTCTTGCAGCTTATCGCAGACCTCTCTAACTGAATATCCTGGAGCGAGCAGGCCTATGTCATCTGCAAATGAGAGACACTGGATGCCATTCACTCTCCTCTCAATCACATCAAATACACCGCTGAGGTAGATAATGAAGAGAATCGGTGACACCGGGGAGCCCTGTGGCACCCCTGAGTTGATTGGGTGTGCCGGGCACTGTGTGTTGTCGATCTGTAGCTGAACCCATCTGTCGGTCAAGAAGGACTGCACCCATCGGATCAGATCCCCATCCAGGTTGAATTCGATCAGTCGAGCTATCAGTCGGCTTGGGTTCACATGGTCGAATGCTCCCTTCACATCAAGAAATAGCGCTCCCACAAGTTGCTGGAGTTTCCAGGCTTCATGGGTATTCTGTATCAGACATGCCACTGCGTCAATTGCACCCCGCTGCTTGCGACTTCCCATCTGTCCTGGGTGTAGTACCCCCATAGTCTCACAGTGGTGGGCAATTGCATCTGCCGCTATCTTCTCAACCACCTTCCCTAAGCAGTTTAGTAAGCTAATCACCCGGTAGGCCTTCACAGCTGTGTAGTCTGGCTTGTTGGGTTTCCTTAACAGGATGCCCTTTGCCACTTTCCACACTGGTGGATGTAGACCTAGTCGGAAGCATTGTCGGGCTAGAGTGACGATTCTGGGGCTGTCCCACTCCCATAAGAGTCGGAGAGCTCGAAAGTTCAGCCGATCAATCCCTGGAGCTTTATGGACTGCCTGGTGAAACAGTGCTTGTCTAACTAATTCCTCATCTACTTGGCTGTGCCAGGACCCTTGGGGGATCTCAACTTCCTGATTATCTCCTGGTGTCTGGGGAAAGGCTGTCTCCCGAATCAGGATCTCCTTTTCATCAACGGAGCTGGCAAGCTGTCCCTGGGGTCCATGCAGTGTTGGGGTAGTTGTAGCTGTTCTGGGCTTTGTGTATTTTAGAGCCTGCCAGCACCTCGCGGTGTCCCCAGGACTTGGGCGGGCTGTTGCCCCTCCCAGGAAGGTTTCCCAGGCGAGGGGCTATCTAGTGTGTACAATGTGACGACTCGACGCCGCATCAATGGCTCAACGCTGCGTCAACAACTGGCACAGACAAACGATATCAACACGCTAGGCAAGACATTAGTGATTCCAAACGAACGCCTATAAAACCCCTTCTTTCTCTAGATAGGTTTCCTTTTCTCTTTTTTCCCAGATTCGATATTCTCATCGTTAGGCTGCCTAGTTTAGATAGGAATATCATTTCGTTAGTATCTACTAGTCCGAGCCCGTGACACAAAGTGATCAAACATGCTATACAACTAGCGAGAGTCCATACTCCGTGACAGACAAGACCTATACAGTACGGCTACCCCAGAATGAAATGTTATACGAAAAATAAATCTGATATCTCAAAATCACTGTTCCACAACCATGTAACAGCAAGAAGGCGCTGGACAAAATGAAGCAAGAAAAAAGGTTTCAGCACCAATACCCAGTACAACTTTAATAAAATCAAGTGCATGGGATTGGTGGCAGTTTAGTGGCAAAACCCGCCACTGCTACAAATAAAAACTAGGTAGAAATTGCTTGAACTTTTAATACCAATATGAAACATATATAAGGCTCAACTATCCCAGACCCCTGTTTTGAATAGAGAGTAGAAAATAACATATGTCACGGGCTCGGAAACTAGCAGATAAAACGAATAATATTCATATCTAGACTAGGTAGCCTAACGACGAGAATATCGAATCTGGGGAAGAAGAAGAAAAGGAAATCTATCTAGGCGATAAACGGTCTTTATAGACATTTGTGTGGTACGGCTTAAGCCCTTGTTTGCCCATATTGCTTGTATGGCATAGTTTGATATGTTGGCGCTGTTTGTCTGGCGTTGAGCCGTCATCATCCTTGCTCGCTTCGTCGAACTTTGCAGCGTGATACGTGATAATCAAAAGCTTCGAATTTCAGTAGGTAAAGCAACACTTTTCCTCCATTGCCTCACTTATAGGTAATTTCGAACCTGGTGCTAAGTGTTCGAAGTTATTGTCGCAAATGACTGGCGAGATCTCCAACTTCGATTCTCTAACCTCGTCTCCTTGGCGAAGGAAGATTGCTTGCTCGTTTACTGCCTTCATTCGTTTCTCAAGATTTCGCATCTCAAAATCCACGGCAAATACAGATCTTCGGGGGGAAATGAACCACCATTGCCTGGTTGATCATACGCTGAGCGACAGATGTGGCAGAGCGGTATAGCGTTTTCGTCGAAAACGCGAGAAGTTGAGAAGTCTCATTCCGCCCCACTGCGCATATGCCCAAAGGTATGTATCTTCCATAAGGTGCTCAAGCATGTATCTGGAGATCTGGCCTGCGTCAAACCATTGGTCTAATAGACCTATTTGGCGCAACGGAGGCTCTGGCAGCGTGTTTATTTTGTAGGAGAGACTCGGAACGTGACTTGGTTGTACATCGATGGTTGACAGGTAGGGATGATATTCTCGAAGTTGTTTATATCATGGGAGAGACCCAGAACGCTTCGTATGTTCGATGTGGTGATTATGATAAAGGTGTTATCATCCTGCTTTCAAAGTACAACAGTATGTATAATTGAGGCCATGAATTCCACCTGTGGTCTCGGAGGAAGTTCCAGAACCATCGAAGTCTTAATGAAACGGAGCAGTTTGTGTTTCGTTGAGCTATTGACGTTGGATGTAGATCTATTTTCATGCCAAGCGTCAGTGCTTAGGGCACAAATAGTTCGTATTCGTAGCGATTCCCAAAAAAAGAAAACCCCAAGTGGTTAATGAGACAATATAGTCGACGGGGCGGTCTAAAACAGGTGGTGGTGATAATGATGATAGCATTGACTGGCGTTGGAAGTGATTGCCTACTGAATAAAAACTACAAGTGAAGACAAGGGCATAAAGAGCGGTGATCCATTCATAGCTAATGTAAATGACCAATCATAAGCCATGACCAGTCATTCGATAAAACACATAAACACAACAGCTGGTCACTCAAGAGAGCGGATAATAGTTGGCATAATCAGAACAGAAATAGCAAAAGAAAATCGAGTCCAAGGACCCTAGGTGATAAAGAAGAGTTCGATATTTCAATCTACTCCTCCTCGTCACTCTCCTCCTCCTCGCTTTCGGCGTTTTCGAGCCATTCGAGGAAGGGCTGGGCGGCCTTGCGGACCTTCTTGCTGGTCTGGCCGTCGACGAATTTCTTGCTCGCCTTAGCGCCCCAAGCCTTGAGGGTCTCCTCAGAAACAATGTCGTTCTGGTAGTAACCGAGAAGGATGGCAGGGATCTGGGAAATGAGTTCGGGGTGGTCGCTGCCAACGAAGCGCTCAGTACCACCGAGGAGAGCCTTCTCGTGACGTTCCGAAGTGACCAACTTCTGAAGGAGCGAAGCCCGCTTAGGGATCTGCTTGGCGAAGTTCTTGTCGAAGATGGTCTGAGCAAGAACAGTGAGGGTCTTGTGCTTGGACTCGATGCCGAGCTCCTTGGCCTTCTTGTAGATGTCAATGTCTTCAACCTCGAGGACGTTGCCCTTTCCTTCAGCGACGCTCATGACCCAGCTACCAAGCTGGTCGTAGGACGAAGAACCACCTTCGGCCTCGTCATCGTCTTCGATGACAAGGGAACGCTTCAGATCGTCGGAAAGATCTTTGGCACGAGCCTTGACGGCTTCTTCCGACACGTCAACAGCCCATTGCTCATCTTCGGCCTCGTCAGCTTCGATTTGCTGAGCTTCGGCCTTGATGCGGCGGGTGAGCTCATCATCGCTGCCTGCTTCAATGCCAAGATCCTCGGCCTCTCCTCCATTGTCGGAGTTGCTGTCTCCCTGGCTGCCATCTTTGTCTCCATTGGCGGAACCATCGTTCTTCTCCTTGTTCTTCTCACGGCGGGCCTTCTTGTCGGCCTTGTTCTTCTTGCCTCCCTTGCCAGAAGTGCTATTGCGTATAATAAAGGTGCTCAGCTTCAGACGGGGGTCCACGTCGGAGCGCTGTCCACAAGCCTTGCAGTCCAAGATGATGTGGTCATCCTTGAGGATGACATCGGTTTCGGGGTTCTTGCACTTCTTGCAGAGAACGAACTTGGCGATGAAGCCATCGAGATAATCCTGGAGCTTGTTGGAATCGTGGGCACCGTTGATGATCCAACGGTCGTCGCTCGGCTTGGCGTTAGCCTGAGCACCCAGTTCGAATCCAAAGTACTTGATCACATAGGAGGGAGGGCGACTGAGCGATCCAGCGACGGAGTTCAAGTTGACAACGACGGTTTTGATACCGTTGCCCTTGCCTTCAATCTTGGACTGCAGACGCTCCATCTTGTAACGGTAGAAGGGATCGCTGACATCCCGGCGAATGTTAACGGTGGCCATGGTGACGGTTGTGATTTGTAGAAAATTCTTTCAGGAGAATTAAAGAACAGGCTTTCTTATCAGGGAGAGTTCGATCGAAACCAGAGGTAAATTGACCGAAAAAGACATGCGTGGGAGTAGTTCGTTGTGTCGTAGAATGGTGACGGTTGAGGCAACAGGCAGCTTTCTAGGCTTCAGCCACAAGACTTGGAATGAAAACTACAAGGTTTCGGCGCGTAGCGAAACGTTTGCAGCTTATGCGGCAGGTGGTATTCGAAATTTCTGACGCAAGACGAATACATAGACAAGTTGTCGAACAGCTCCTTTCTTTGGGGAGGGCGGTGCGGTTTTGGATGGTTTTCTCTGGCAAGAGAAGAGAGAAACCAACAGATCGCTTTTCTGTTTATAGAAGAGAAAGAGTCAGACTTTTTGTGATACTTTCAATGAAAGAAAAAAGTGGCGGAAAGCCGATAAAAACCCGTACACTACTAACCAGAGACGCGCTCTTTCAGCGCAGATGCAAATTTGCGAGACGGGAAAACTCGTGAATGGTGCAAGTCGACGAAGAAGCCAACGTCGATGGCAATAAGTGAATTATAGAAGGACAAAACAGAAAGAGGTGAGAGTGTTGTGGGGTGGAAGAAAAAAAAGAAAGGAGGAACGAAAAGAATTCGGCATCAAACAAAAACGTTCAAACAATGCAAACTCAATGACTCAGCTTCACAGCCGAAGCCACCGGAGCCTCGGAGCAGTCAGTCCCGGAGCACGTGATGCATTTTATTGGCTGGTAATACCGATTACGGAATCCCATCGAACGTGGCAGTATCGGTGTATCCATTACATTACAATACCCAGCTGCTACTAGAATAAATAACAGGTTTTGATGTCTCTCAACCAACAGCTAGCATGATCAATTACCGGTTACAGCGTCCAGCATGCTAGGTCGCACTGGCAACAACTACGTATGACCCTTTGCAGCATGGGGTATGTATTCTGCATGATGCTGTGGAATTCGTTGAATGGTTGTTGACTAGTGATCCTTGTTAAAAGACACCGTTGTCCATTCCTCATGACGTCTTCTTGCTGACACTGTCATTTTGGGCGGACTCTCGAGGGTCTCACTAAGCATGAACCGTAGTGTACGAATGATCTGAGGACACAGGGCTATGACTGCGAAATCTGATAGGAGCCTTGGGAGCTGAATGTCAATCGTCTCAAGGCTAATCCCTGCAGTCTCGGTATGGTGCTTTGGGCAGACACCACACTAGGGCTTAACAACCTGGTAGTGTTTTTGGATGATAGTATGCCTGGACGTAGATGTATATGACAGACGAGTGGCTGAATGGCTCAAGAGGTGACCTTGGCTTACTCAATCGAAAATGCATCACCCGTAGTTAGCATAGTGCCCTAACCCATTAGACGCTTAATTGCATCGTTGTGTGCCTTGGGCTTTAAACAACTACCAGCAGCTTCTATTAATATTCATCGTCAGGAGAAGGGCCTGGAGTGAATCAAAAGATCCATCGTATAGTATTGTTGCTGCCTGACACGAGAGTTTGCCAGCTCACTTCGTCTCGTCTCTTCTCTTCTATACTCCCCCATCCCCAACACAGATCACCACCCAAACTCAAGATGGAAGCCCTACGAGCAGACCACGCAAGCCCATCACCCAGACACGATCCCGATCCCACCCTCGTAGCCGCCTCCGCTGGAGATCGCAAACCAGTGCGGGGTGCTATCAAACGAGGCGAATTCGACGACCTTCGTTCCGCAGCCTACAATAAAACGTGGTATATCAGTGAGAGATAATGCCGGGTTGGAGATTTCGTTGACTCCTTTGAGCCCGTCCTGCGTGATCTCTGGTATATCTACTACCAAGGAGGCCGGTATCTCTCCCACGAAAGCGCTGAGCATGACAGATTGGTGCTTGATATCCTGCGCACCAAGGGATGAGGACCGCTGATGAGACCTGCGCCGAGTGGCTGTGGGTTTGAAATTGCTAGGACTCCTTCTGGGGCTCTCTGGAATGATCTGCCCTTCTTTGTCGCTGATATGACGGACTTCTGGGTTAATGATTGTGCGATGGTGAAGGCGAACGAGCGTCTGAATTTCGCATCTTTTCTCGCCAAGCTCGCCTCTACGCGTCTGAACAAGGATAGACTGTGCCAGATCGCCCTGTTGGCGTTCCGCGAGACGTTTGAGACTGAACGACCCCTTCGCGTGTCCGAGACCACTGATGAGAACTCTGGTCGGATAATGCATGATCTTGACATTGCTGCTTTGCTCCCGGTTGCGTGTGCTTGGATCCGTGAGGCTGGGTATAATATCATTCTGCTGTCGGATATGTCCTGGAACGATTGCTCTAGCAGTATTGCGCAAGGTGGTGATACTTTCGTTAAGTCAGAACTGGGTCAACGCGCGCCTGCTGGATTCAATTCCTGGAGACTGTTGTACTGGCTGAAGCGTCTACATGAAATCGCCGACGAAGCAAAACAGGCTGAGGAGAAGCATTTTGCCGAGCAGGCCACGGAGGCTATCGAGATGATGTTGGGTCATGCCGAGGAGAGAAATTCGAAGATACTCCGGGTGTTTGAGGCTGCGGGTGATGCTTTGCGTCAGGATATGGCGTTCTCGGGTCTCGAAAAATTGGTCAAGGGTGATGAGAGCTCTGATAAGTGATTATGGATTATGTTACTACTGAGGCTCTGAGGGTGTTCAACATTCCCTTTTAGTTAGGTCTGCATGAGTGCCGATTCCTTCAACAGGTTATGGTTCTGTATCTTACACAATCAAGCGTTGGACATAATTGTAATGCAAAAATTTTTGTATTTCCCATAAAATCTAAGATCATGTTTTTGACGAGTAGACATGCTGAATACTGACTCGTGCTTCTTGGCAATAACGAATGACTTTAGTTAAAAACACCAACCACATTCTCGTAACCAGAAGAACCCCCACTTCTCCACAGCTCATTCAGAGACACCCTTTCCAGTAACAAGATAACCCTCTAGTAGCAAGTACAGTGCCTGTTAACGCTGTCAAAGAAGCACTTTCCGTGCGCGCTTCCACACTTGAAAGTTAAGAAAGGAATATTAGCCAGGAGCATGAAAATAACTAACATCAGGGAATTGGAATCGCTTACCCGCTTGACCTGGCAGCGACAAATAGCAGTCCTACCGCTTTGGGCCTCGTAGCGGCATTGGTTGTCCTTGTTAGAGCAGTACTGAATAAAGCAATTGGTTAGTTCTTTTTCCATAATACATTGAAACAGATATCAGGCAGGGCACTTACTCCATCATAATGAATCAGGGTACCAGCTTCGCCGTCTTCAGCGGCGACATCGACTTCACCAGCTTCATCAGCAATGTTGGCTTCTTCAAAGATGTTGGCCTCAGCAACGCCAGCTTCAATGGCTTCGTCTCTCACATCCAGAGAGTTGGCGTCAAAGTCGACTGGGCTGGCCACCACGCCTAGGGCAGTGAAGAGGGCGAAACCCAAAGAAGTGAGAATAGTGAGCTTCATGGTGAGCAATTGGAGTTTGTAACTGTTTTTCTGTTGGTCTGGCTGTTTAGTTGATGATTTCAATACTGGATTGAGGCTGTCTTATATAGACTCCCCCAGGCTGTCTGTTCCCTACAATTGAGTCTCCTCAAGAGAATAATCTCTTATTCCAGTTCCACTAGCAGTGTCTACCCGTATTCGTAACAATCTGATGTGAGGTAATCAGTCATGTGCACATCGTACTACGTGCGATCCATTCTCATCCCCAAATCGAGTCAATGGGTCCGAATAGACATGTAAACTCATATCCACTGCGGAGATTTTCAAGAAACGACGATCCACACATCAAGAGTGAAATCAATTCGCTAAAATCCCCCGAAAGAGGCGTGTCCAGTATTGGCAAGGCTAAACGCAGCACATTCAAGACATCAACCTGGCTGTCGCATGAAAGCTCGCACATGTCCGGGGAAGTGGTTCCACGGATGGGGCGGGCGCAGCCATGGCTGCATATAGTTGTTTGGGGTATGCAGCTGCATACTGTCGGGTGGCCAGTGAGCCGTGTAAATGGCATTGGGGGCTGACTGCGTGGTTTGACGACTTGGATGCTTGTGCTGAACGCTGTCTTTTAAAGGGGTTCCCCGACATAGCCGGGCTTGTGGCAAGAAAATTATTCTACAATTACTCCGGAGTAATCCAGCACAGAAAGAAACATACCAATGCAGTTGCTTTACAGTGCCGTGATTAGGGCCCGGAAAGAGTCCTCCGGGTAGACCCACACCTCTCCCGACGTCATCGCAAAAAACCTCAACCCCTCCATACCACCCCAACCCCAATAGTCTAAATAAAATACGTCACAATGGCCCAAAAAAAACCCCTAGACCTCTCCGTCTACCTAGTCACAGACTCAACCCCTGCCATCCTCAAGGGCCGGGATATCTGCGCTGTCGTGGAGGAGGCTCTTAAAGGAGGTCAGCAATCGTCTTTCTTCCCCGTGTCTGGTGCTACTTCCCCGCTAATGTCCATCCAGGAGTAACCATCGTCCAGTATAGAGATAAGAAAAGTGACACGGGTGTTCAGGTTGAGACGGCCAAGAAGCTGCACGGGGTTACTCGCGCTTATAATGTGCCGTTGCTGATCAATGATCGGGTGGATGTTGCTCTTGCGGCGGGTGTTGAGGGGGTTCATTTGGGGCAGGATGATATGTGTATGTCTTGAATTCTGGACTAGAAGGGGAGCCAAACTGACTGTGATAGTCATCAATGAGGCTAAGAAGATCCTCCCCGAAAATGCCATTATCGGCATCAGCGCCGCATCTGTTGAGGAAGCCCAAGCGGCCATCGACGCCGGTGCTGACTACCTCGGGATAGGGACTATGTTTGCGACACCAACGTACGTATTTCTGGCCAATGCTATTACACATCACAGGAAACCTAACGACAGCAGAAAAACCAACACAAAACACATCATCGGCACCGCCGGTACTCAAGCCATCCTCGATGCCATCTCCGACACCGGCAGCTCCGTTGGCACCGTCTCCATTGGCGGAATCAACCTGTCCAACGTTCAGCGCGTTCTGTACCAGTCTCAGGCCCCTAGGAAGGGACTTGATGGTGTTGCCATCGTCAGCGCTATTATGGCGGCTGATGACCCGAAGGCTGCTGCTGAAGATTTCGCAAAGCGCATCAATGCTGCGGCTCCCTTTGCTACGCTTTCCAAGGCTCTTAGGGCTGATGAAGCGGGTTCATTGCTGGGTGAGGTGCCTGGGTTTGTGCGTGAAGTTGTCAAGGCGCATCCTTTGGTGCACAACATGATTAACTATGTTGTGGCTAACTTTGTTGCGAATGTTGTTCTTTCTATGTGAGTCTCTGGTCTAAGTTCTACTGTGATATCTCGCGACTGACATTTACAGGGGCGCATCGCCTATTATGTCCCCATACGGCGACGAAGCCGTGGACATCGCCCAATTCGACGGCGCTCTAGTCATCAATATGGGCACTCTCACCAGCGAAAGCATTCCCAACAACCTCAAAGCCATGAAAGACTACAACGAGCGCGGGAACCCAGTCGTTTACGACCCAGTTGGAGCCGCAGCCACCCAAATCCGCCGCAACGCAGTTCAGACGCTCATGGCAGGTGGATACTTCGATCTCATCAAGGGCAACGAAGGGGAAATCAAGCAGATCTCGGGAAATGCGGCAACACAGCGCGGCGTTGACAGTGGACCGAGCAGTCTGAGTGGTGAAGAGAAGGCCGCCTTGGTTCGGGATCTGGCACGGAGGGAGCGTAAGTGACCTGCTCTTTGTTCTTGATTGATCAAGCTCTGACAGTCATAGGAAACATCATCCTCATGACAGGAACCGTCGACTACCTCAGTGACGGCGAACGCGTGATCGCCGTTGAGAATGGCCACGAACTTCTCGGCCAAGTCACCGGTGTACGTCCACCCCCTTCACCTCCTCTCACTACCAAACCATCAATACTAACCAAACACTACCAGACCGGCTGCGCAATCGGCGCCATCTCCGGCTGCTTCCTAGCAACCCACCGCTCCGACAAACTCCTCGCCGTCCTCTCCGGCCTCCTGATGTACGAAATCGCAGCCGAGAACGCCGCGGCTAAGGAATATGTCCGCGGCCCGGGAAGCTTTGTGCCTGCTTTCTTGGATGAATTGTATGCTATCCGTCAGACGGCGTTGAAAGGCGATGATAGCTGGCTTGATGGACGGGGGAAGATTCGAGAGGTTAAGGTGTAATCTTACCGGTAGGTAGTGTTATAAAGTAGATAGATACCCAGGACATAGGACAAAATACAGTTAGTTAACTAGTTAGTTAGATCTCCAACTCAAAATATGCCTGATGAATCAGGCAATAGAAGTTTTCCGTTTCCCCGCAAAGTCTTTCCCCGCTCCGATATTCTCCGCAGCATCTCTAATCTCACTCTATTCTTCTCCTTTGCCATCGCAATCATCTCCTTCATTCTATTCAACAGCAATTGAATATCACACTATACCGATATGGCTTCAATCTCAAGAGCATGCCGGATTCGTAAGATGCCAGCACCATGAACCTCATACACAACAGAACTAACCATGATCTAGGTAACCCGGCCCTGTTGTACGTCCATTTCCCGAACATACCAAACCCAGTCCCTAACACGATAACAGCATCTGCGACATCCAAGAGAAATTCCGCCCTGGCATCTACGAATTCCCCAAACTGTACGCCTCCCCCCCTCCATCCTCATTCTCCTCATTCCCCCACTCAACACCAACTAACAAAACCAGCGTAAACACAACAACCAAACTTCTCAAAGCCGCCACAACCCTTCAAACCCCTACCTACATAACCACCCAAAATCGCGCCCGCCTCGGCGACACAATCACCGACCTCCAACCGCACCTCACAGGCCCGCATATCCGCGCCAACGTCGACAAAACGCTTTTCTCAATGGTAACGCCCGAGATCATTCCCCTCCTTCCCAACGCTGAGAAAGGGGAGACGCCGCTCGATGCGATTATCGTGGGGATTGAGACGCATGTGTGTGTTACGCAGACGGCGCTTGATTTGCTGGAGCGCGGGCATCGGGTTTATGTTGTTGTTGATGGGGTTAGTAGTATGAATATTGAGGAGAGGGGGGTTGCGTTGGCGAGGTTGAGGGATGCGGGGGTTGTGGTTACGACGAGTGAGGGGGTTATTTTTGAGATGCTGGGGGACGCGAGTCGGGGGGAGTTTAAGGCGATTAGTGGGTTGGTTAAGGAGTCCAAGGAGGAAACCAAGGGGGCGTTGGGGGCTTTGGCGAAGATGTGATCGCCTTACTACTGCTACTGTATATATAGTTTGCGAATAGGACCTCTATGAAGTATTTCGATTCATCGCCATGAATACGCGTGGCAGCTCATGACACTAACCACGAGCACCAAACACGAGATCATACGACCACAACTCCCAGACAAGCAACTAAAACGAGACAAAGAAACGCCTAATCTATTTCACTTAGGATTCGTCCCAAACTGCCTCGGCTGTGACGAATTCAACCACCCAAATGCCGACGCACCTCCAACAGGATTCGATCCCCATTGCTTATTCAACCGACTACTCTCAGACTGGTACTGATTCTGGCTGTTATTACTCTGTTGCTCTGCGGATGTGTCCGTACCGCCCTGTGTCATTGACATTCGCGTCGAAGATTTAGTAGGACGGAGGACTTTCATTGTACGACCCCGTGATGGCTTTGTCGCTGGCGTAGAAGCGGCCGAGTCTGGTTTAGTTTCACGTCTCCAGGATCCCCAGACGTGAGCGCCAGGTGCGGTAGGTGTGTTTGGTTGAGATTCAGTGGGTGTTTGTGGCTTGATTGGGCCCTGCTGGTGGCTAGTGTCGCCGGTTTGATGCGAAGTCGAAGGGCGACTAGGAGGTTTTCGCTCTTCCTCACCCTCAGAGACTCTGGCTGAGGCAGGCACAGACGTTGACTGTCGTCGAATGGTGCTGATTGCTGGCTGGCCGATCACACCAGCAGGGGCATGTCCATTAGTCTGTGGTTCGCTCTCCTGCCGCAACCGTGTCAAAGGTTCAGCACGTGGGGTATCAGTCACAGTGGAAAGAGACCTGAAGACGGAGTCGTTTTCCGGCCGTACAAGAGGTATGGAGACCTTATTCCTCTCATCGTCAACCATAATGATCTTGTCTTGTGAGAAGAGAATATCCGCGTTGTGTGAACGAAGAACATCGCTTCCAAGCACGATCTGAATAGACTGGTCATTCGGATCGACGTTGCGCACAAGAAATCGAATGGTCAACGTCGGCAGCTGCGGTTCCGGACTACTGCAACGTGACGAGGACTGATGCACGCTCGCTTCCGGAAGATACAACGGCAATTTAATGAACCGGGAATCTTCCTCCTGTGTCATCAAATCCTCCAGACCGAGTTTCTGTACCATTGGATAGCCCAACGACGACATGTAGGAGCCTGAACAGACAGCGGCATAAAGGAGAGAGTCATTAGAGAAATTAGTAGTCAGCCAACAGCGAATGATGCAAGGCACCGGGCCCAACAGAAAAAGACCTGGCGGAGGGATGAGAGGTGAGTCGCTGACCGACGAACTCATCATCCGACTGGTCGTCTCCAGACCCAAACTGTTGGTACGCGCAGAATGATGGGATTGGCCGGACGAGCTCAGCCTTCCATCAGAACGATGTGATAAGGAACGTTCCGACAACGGCAGACATGCCAATCCACTCCCAGTTCGCAGCGGAAGCTCACTGGTAGACCGACTGGCTTGACCATAGTACCCGTGAATCGCACTCTCGTCAAATCGAACACTGTTCGCCCTAGATGTTCCTCGCCTCGGTTCCTCCTCCGTATCCATTGTATTCATAACGCCGTGTTGTCCTTGATCAAATCCTTTGAACGCGTCGGTAGGGGAGTGGTATGCTGACTCTGCAATCAACCATTAGCTTATACCCATACCCCAGCACCAAAAAGACCGTAACATACCTACGGCAACAGACCCCCCGATGGGAGTCAAAAAAGGCGACACTGGTCCCCAAGCACTCCGCAGTCTCGCATCCTCGTCCCTCCGCCGCTCCAACCTCGCAATCCGCTCCGCCTGCTCAAACTGCGCGACGTGAAGATCCTTCAGCTCGTCAAAAACCCGCCAGATATCGTCGCGAGAAGCAAAGGGATACTGGGCGTCCATAGCCTAATCCAAACGCAGGTGCAACAATATCACGTAGTGGCAAGACGAGTACCCAAAGAGAACCTCAGTAGACAGCTTTTCAACTTTCTGAAGACACGTTCAAGCAATATCAAATAACACTTCCGTTGTTTGTAATTGACCGTTTTAACACAATAGCTAGCTCTTCTTTTCTTTACCTCGAGAACCTCCTCCCGCGTGTCGATGTGAGACGGCCGTACGGCCGTCCACCCAGTGTGCTAGTGTTGGATATCCGTAGACCACCTCAACGCATACAACTATTCGATCGATCGGATATGAAAAGAATAATAGTGCCGGTAAAGGAATGTAGAACTGTAAGGAGGAAAGGAGGTCGTGGAAAGGACCGGAAGGTGCTTGTTCGAGAGGTTCTCGCAGGGATCGTGGATGAACAGCAGTCACTGTATGGCTTCACAGTAGCTGAGGAACTATTTGTCAGATTAGAAAGGCCGATAAGTCACTGTAGATGAATATCAGACGGCGAAAGCGCTGAGAGACTCGTGGTAATGGGGTTGCTGACGCTCCGCAGGAGGGGTGGCAGAAAAGTAACACCAGAGGAAATAGGCTGTAGGCAGAGGAGAGGAATCAGTGGTGATGGAATGAAAAAGGGATATTAGTGAAGAGATATAGTGAGAATGTGTGGATGAGACGGAAAGCAAGAAAATGTTCCTGGGGGGAGAAAATATGGTGAAAGTGAAGATGATGCAGAGTGAAGCATAAAGCCGCCGACTGTCTGTGAGGGGATGCAGCGTATTACTCCGGCGGCCACTCAATGTCGCTTACTACAGGTTACATGTTAATTTATTCTTCCATAGCTCTTTTTATTAGATCTGAGATTACAATTCACCGTTTCTCTAGTTTCTGGGTCACTATGGACTTTTTGCGGCGATCAACAGTACTCGACTCAAGCGCTCGAGTCTCAGTCTAAAACAAAATCCCAGCCACGTCTCCCACAAAAACACAAAGTGCATAGCAAACACAGCTGTTTCTCATTCTAAAAACAACCACGGCATCAAATTTTCAACCAATTGGCGCGAAACCGTGTTGTTCGTCTGGCAATGAATTTCCTTCTTTAAAAGATCAAGGTCACATGATCTTTAAATGTACTAATCCCAGAACAGTATCAATATGGCTGATCGCGTACAACCGCCTTCCCAATCCGTCTTCTATATACAGAAAAATATGCACTTATTATTTACTTGCTCGCTGATCTATGCCTCAGCACCATACTTCAGAACATGTTCATCAATCCGCCCCAATAACTCCCCCTTCCTCTCCTCCGAAATCCAGCTCTCACTCACACTATTCTCAGCAATAGTCCTCCACTCCCTAAACGACAACTGAAATGCCTCCTGCACAGCACAGTAGTTATCCAGAATATACCCCCCAAAGTACGCCGGATCATCACTGTTAATCGAGAACTTGACGCCCGCATCCAAGAACTTCCGAATCGGCACCTCGTCCAGCGCACTCACGCACCGTAATCGCACATTCGATAACGGACATACGGTCAACAGAACCTCCTCGCGGACAATCCGCTCCATCAACTCGGGATCCTCTACCAATCGAATTCCGTGATCGATTCGCTGCGCGCCTAGCTCCAATGCCGTGCTGATGTATGTCGGGTCGCCCTCCTCTCCCGCATGCGCAGTCAGTGGGATACCCTTGGCAGAGGCAGATGCGTACTGCTCCCGATACATATCCTTTGGCGGACCGACCTCGCTACTCGACCAGCCGAGTCCGTGTAGCGTTCCGTCTTCGAAGTGGTTATGCGCAAGAGCTTCCTCGTACAATTTCTGCGCAGAATCGACGGGGAGATGGCGCACAAAGCACATAATCAGACGGGTTGACAGACCCAATTCCTGTTCGGCTTTCTTGCATCCTGCGACGAAACCCGAGACGATAGTCTCGTAGGCGATACCGCGCTGCTGGTGGACCTGGGGGTCGAAGAAGACCTCTGCGTGGTGAACGCCGTCTTCATGGGCTTTTTTGAAGTAGGCGAATGCGAGATCTGTAAAGTCGGACTCGTGTAGGAGCACTGACATGCCCTGGAAGTAGAAGCTGAGGAAGTCATCGAGAGAGGTGAAATGGCCGTAGCGGCGTGTGAGAGTCTCGATGGATTCGTAGGCTGGGTTGGTTTCTGGGTCTGGTGGTTTGACGCCGTTTCTCTCGGCTAGTTGGAAGATCAATTGGGGTGTCATGCAACCCTCAAGGTGAAGGTGGTGCTCGCATTTGGGGAGGCCCTGAAGGAATTCGTGTAACTTGGTCTGGCACATGGTGTCTGTACTTGCGATTGCGATTGCCAGATGATAAGAGAAAAAAGAAAAAGAAAAAGTGCAACACGAAATGCGAGAGCTAGTTATATAGAAGAATCGTGAATCATCAATCGTCCCGCCAAATTCTGCGCTCTATCAGCAACATTAATATAGTCTAGTCATTCAATCCCGTTCAAGCTCTGAGGCCCGTGAATCGCCAATATCTAGTTCTACTCGCGACGGTCCACAACGGACATACTCAATCGAGCAAACACGCCGGAACAGACTGATAAAATAGTAAAGTAGACGATGCGACAGAGAATACTGATTGAAATAGAAGGAAAAGAATTGAAGATTGTCGCTGATAAGTGGGGTTCAACTACGGCGTCGACCGTTGACGTCGGAGAGCGCCGATGGAGTCATAACTAAGGCTAGAGAAAGATGAATAATCAGGCTGTATTTCGTGTGCATTTATTCATTGCTCGTAAATAGCGACATAAGAGGAGAGTGTACTAGCAAAGCCAAAAGGAATTGTGTACAAAAAGCCATGCCAAATATCTATGTGTAGTCCACTACGCTATACCTTCAGCTCCGCTCCAGCAGCCTTCCTCAACCGATTCATAACAGCAGCATGCAAATCCCCATGCTCAGCCACCAGTCCCTCAACATAGATGACATCTACTTCTTCATCATCCATCGCGCGCAGAGCCGCAAACAGCCCCCGAGCAATCTGCCCGATATCCGTCCCCAGCGCGCAATCATATGCCGGCTTCGACGTAAAGCAATCCTTCACATGGTCCTTGAGTGGGGCAGAGAATCTGACCAAGCTGCCGGTAGGTGCTTCTTTGATGCGCTGTAGGGTCTTTTCTTTCTCCGCGGGTTCGTACAGGCCTAGCCCTGGTGTCCAGTGACGGGTGCGCACGATTCCGACTGAGTGTGAGCCCACTGCGCTGTCTTCCATATCCTTGCGCACGCGCTTGGTGACCTTTTCTTCGCTGCATTCGGGCTCAAATAGGACTACCCGCGCCTTGGGGGAGTAGTGGCGGTATTTCATTCCTGGTGCCCGAGGGGCTTCCTTGACCTCGTGACTGCCATCGTTGTATGCGATCTGCACATTCTCCCAGCCTTCGCACTGGCGTAGGTCGTCAATGCCAATTCCACCAGGGCGCAGAATGACAGGAGGGTCTGATAGTCCATCAACAACCGTACTCTCCACCCCGACCGCACACGGGCCACCGTCGAGAATGACCTCAATCCGACCCTGAAGGTCATGGTGAACATGCTGCGCCGTCGTCGGAGATGGCTTTGTAGACGCATTAGCTGACGGCGCAGCCAAGGGCCTATCCGCAGCATGAATCAACAGACGCGCCAACGGCGACGCAGGCATGCGCACACCAAACGTAGTCAGATGCGAAGTAACCTCCTTAGCCAACGACGACCCGGACGGATTCGGAAGAATAACCGTAAGAGGACCCGGCCAGAAACGCGAGAGCAGCGTGTGGTAGATCGAGGGAATCGACTTGAGTGGTGTATCGGTTGTATCGGCCGCGCTCATGCCGGGGTTGAGCAGACGCTCCAGCATCACCAGGGAATCCACATGCACGATCAACGGGTTATCCGACGGTCTCTGCTTCGCCTTGTAGATCCCCTGCACCGCTGCACTCCGCGTGGCATCAGCTCCCAATCCATATACCGTCTCCGTGGGAAACGCAACGGGGATATCGCTCGTTCGTAGAAGTTCCGCTGCCTCTTCGATGGCCGTGGCCTCTGGGGTCTTGTTCTGGCGCTCACTCGCCCACCATTCTGGAAGAGGCTTGTTCTTGGGACCTTCGATGTTCAATCGTTGGACGGGGAGGATTCGGGTGGTCTGGTCATTCGTCATCGTCGCGGTTGCTGCGTTGGTGATAGACCTGACGGCGCGGCCGCCAGCAATAAAAGGACGAATATAAGGCAACAACTTGACGCTCCTTATGACGACAGTGGATATGATCTGACGAGTCCACTGGGATCAAGACCGGGAATTGGGTAGAAGTGTAATCCGTAAGTGCGATGTCGTAGTCGCGGGGTGAAGTCTGGAGTGTGTGCGTGGGGTCTGTAGGGCTGCTTTTCAGAATCCTCTTTTGTATGTGCCCCTGAGTGTAATTTCTTCTCTTGCGCTTGGCAGTGGACGATAAGCGAGGCTAAGAGCGACAATCCTTCATGGCATGTCCTGCTTTGAATCCATCTTTCGAAATGATCGAAAATCTTCGCGATGACATCAACGATGACTAAGCGGTATGCATTTGGCTTCCGATTTCGCATATCTATTCCAGTGTAGTCTCCAGATCTATAAAAAGAATTGAGGCACAAAGATGCAGATGCCATCAAATATTCGATTCTAGACCGTATATCCATTGGAGGTGGAGTGCTGTACAGCAACCGAACATATATATCCTGTTCTCTATTCTATACAAACCATAGCCTAAAACCATATCTTATTTGTAGACATTAGGTCTATTTCTTCTTTCCACCCTTTCCTCCCTTAGCATTACCACCTTTAGGATTACCACCCTTGCCCTTCCCCTTAGAGTCTCCACCACCACCACCACCTCCTCCACCTGTAGCCCCCATAATCCGCACCTTACCCACAGGCACCGTGTTGATAATCTCCGTCTCCTTCCACGTCTTGATCAACTCCCCTTCCCGAGTCCGCAATTTCTCCGCATCAGCCAGATTGAGACCCAGATCCTCGGCCTGTTCCTTCTTCACCTTCCCGGTAGTGGTCTCCGCTACCCATCGTCCAATGATCTCCTTCACAGCCTTGCCCTTCTTCACGGCACCCGGCTGCAACTTCACGCGGTACTTGTAGCGGCCCAGAGAGGCCCATGGTGCGCAGATGGGAATCGCAGCGATTATCTCATCTTCGGGGTGGGGAGTGCCAACAAGGGCCGGGATCCAGGAAAGGTCCGCTGCCTCAGCAGCCGCAGTTTCCTCGTCGTAGTCATCAGCTTCGAAAAGTGCTTGTCGTTTGCGCTCTGCTTCCGCGGCGCGTTCGTGCTGGGCCTTGCGGCGCTTCTTCGCTGCTTCAGCTTCGCGCTCGCGGGCTTCCTTTGCTGCTGCTGCGGCTTCAGCCTTTTCGGTTTTGGCGCTCTTGCCGCCAAGGACGCGGAGTGCGAGTTCGCGTTCGTCCTCGTCTTGGTCTGCGTACTTGGCTGCGGCCTTCTTGTTCTTGGCCTTCTTGCCGCGTGTAGGAGCATGTGGTTGCTTGGCTGCTTGCTGTTTAGACTGTGCAGAAGGCTTGCCTTTGGGTGCTGGGGCTGGCGAGTCGAGTTGTCCTTTTCGAAGCGCGCGTCGCTCTCTTGCGGAGAGTTGTTGGTCTTCTTCTGCCTCTGGTGCTTGTTCCTCTGCCTCATCTTGGGCCTCTTCGTTCTCTGCCCCCTCTTCTTCTGGTTCTTGTTCCGCCTCTCCGTTCTCTTGGTCCTCGCCTTCAGCATCCTTAGCATCTGGCTCAGGGCTACCAGGCTCATTCTGCGCCTCAGAAAGTCCGCGTTGAAGGGGATTCTTCGCAGGAGCTTGATCCTGATCCTCCTCATCCAATTCGGAATCCTGTTCTTGCTCCTGTTCTTGTTTCACATCTTGCTCCTTTCCGTTAACATCCCCAGCTTCCTTCGGAGCTTCCGTTGTAATCTGCTCCTGAACGAACTCTTTACGCTCAACTGGCTCTTCCGCAGGAAGCCCCTCAGCGACCTCCGGGGTGTCAAATCTCCCAGTCTTATGGTTCCGAAGACTCTCCTTGCTAACCTGAAATGTCACACCAAAGCCAAGAACAAGCTGCGACGGAGCCAAAAAGTTCTTCTCTCCATTAACGATAAATTCACCCGTAGGCACAATACCGCCAGGGCCAGTCTTGGTCACTTGGCTCGCCTCAACCCAGTATGCAGGCATGACTGCCTTGGAATCCCAAGCGCTCGAGGTAGAGACGCAGAGGTTACCAGCTTGGGAAAGGGTGCTTGGGGGGATTGGCGCGTTGGCAGCTCCGGGTCTGTTCTTGACGACCATGGGCGTAGCGCCTTGTAGATCGGCGTTTACGAAGATGTCGCCTTTTTTGAGCTGGCGCCGGTAAAGCATTTCGCTTTGCATGGCGTCGCGACCACCCAAGACCAAGTAGCCTTCTGAAGAGATGAAGAACAGGAACTTTTCGAACCAGAAAGGGTTTCTAGAGAGATGCAAGACTTGCTTCTCTTGCTTCAACCCACGCTTCAAATCCTGAGTAACCTTCTTCTCGTGACTCTTCAGCGCCTTGGTAGACGATTGAGCCGTCTTTTGCTGCTTCGCGGCAGCCACCTTCTTCTGGTCGTAGTACTGGGACGCGTTTGCCCACGGCGTAAGACCAAGGTCGATGTCGATCGTCAGCAACGCAGACTGCCTCTCCGCAGCTTTAGCCTCCTCCTGTTCCTCATCCTCCGATTCTTCCTCGGACTCATCATCAGTAAAGATCTTCTCATCCTCGTCTTCAACATTTCCCGCTTCACCCAGGAGCAAAGTGATAGTGTTCTCGTGCAGCTTCAGCGGCAGCTTGATAACCTTGGCAACCGGGTTACCGCGACCTTGCTCCATCTCGACCAAGCGTTCAATTTCCACCCAATCCATTCCCTGGGCGATCAGGCCATTAACTGCATCCATAGCTTCCTGGACACGGTAAACGTTATCCTCAATTGCACCTGCTTTGTGGATATGTAGATCCTGGGCCTTCTCAAGCTCTCCCAGTCGCTTCTGGTGCTCCTGTTTGACTGCATCGAGCTTTTTCTTCGCTGCCTCCTCGCGTTCCGTGAGTCTCGATTCCAGCTTTTGGGACTCCACGGATGAGAAGTACTCGTCGATAGTAGCGTTGAAGCGGTCGAATTCCAGAATCGTGATATCCTGTTTTCCCGCGAACTGTCGGGGCTTGAAAGGATGGAAGTCTTCGTAGAGCAAAGCTGGCTTCTTCGGTTCTTCATTCTCGCCCTCAGCGGCGGGTTCGGCAGGTCGAGTATCCTCTTTGGCGACGATATAGCCCGGATGACTATCCTTCGCAGAAAGCTCTTCAGAGACACTCCGCGCCTCCTCCAAAACACCAAACACCCCCTGCAAAAGACTCTCATCCTGCAAAACCTGCGCCAACGGCGTCGCCGAATCAAACTCCTTCACAGCGAACGCATGATCCAGAAGCAGCGGCGGATACTCCGGAAACCCCTGAGACAGCGCCTTCCTCAAAACATCCACCCCCTTCTTCTTCGACTTCTTCGGCCCCGCCTCCTCCTTCGCAAACGCCTCCTGCGCCTTCTCCAACGTCCCCCAAATTCTCTCCGGCGTGATATCCGGCACCCCGTGGTAATTCTGCTTATCGGTAACCGTATACTTCAACCCAACCCGGACCTCCTCCTCAGGCACCGTCCGGAACACAGCTAGGATATTATACTCGCGATCGGTGAGGATGATGTTCCCGCCTGCGTAGAACTCCAGGAATAAATGGTACATGCCATCGCTGAAGGAGAAGTCGATGATGCGGTCTGTGCCGATTTGTTGGACGGAGGTCACGCGGCGCGATTTCAGGGCTTTGCGGAGACGGGTTACGAAGTGGGAGGGTGTTGTTGCTGTTGTTCGTGAGTATTGCGTGACATGGCAGCGGAAGCCGGAGTCGATGATTAGTTGTCTGCGGTGGTCGGGTTTGGCGAGTTTGAAGAGGAAGATTCTCTGTGATGCAATGCCAGGTTAGATATTGGCGTAGGAGCAGGGTAGGATTGCTTGACGTACCGACGAGAGATCGTAGATGTTGGATACTCGCAGATTGACTACCTCCGAGGCGAGCTCGCGGGTAATAACCTAGTCGTGTGAGTTTGTGCGCGACACTGTATACCCAAGAAGGAAAGCAAACCTTGACGTCCAAAGACGAAAATCTTTGCTTCATCTTATTTGTTGGTCAATGGACCTCTGTTCAGCAGCAAAGCTGTTCGGGGGGGAAAGAGTCATAAATTGAAGCTCCGAAGTTGCGAAGGAGATTTGACTGGAAACGTGACGTATGCGGGGCAGCGTTTTTTCCGTTTCCTTTTTCGATCACTTTCGATTTGTTTTCGATAGTAGCTTATTCAGGGCAATCACTATTTGGAGATCTAAGAAAACCAAGAATTAGAGCATCAATCGCAGCTGTTTTGGTATACGTTCCTGTCCTAATTTAACGCCCACTACGCCCCGCCAATGGAGAAATCCCGAAAAGCCCCAACTCAGCAAACAAAGTCTATACAGAATGCTCAATCCCAGTATATAATATATGAAGACGAATAAATTGGATATATCAATAGCCGTCATAAAAAAAAAAAAAAAAAAAAAAAAACCCCAGAAAAAAAAAAAAAAAATCAAAAAAAAAAATTAAAAAAAAAAAAAAAAAAAAAAAAAAAAAAAAAAAAAGGAAAAAGAAACCCGACAATCTACATCTGCCGCAATCCCTCTGCCAGACGCCTCTTTCCAAACTCCCAGGCATTCATCAATCCTTGTTCCGAGAGGTCGATGTTCTTCATGTTCGGCGCATCGGGGGCAGGTGCACGGCTGACGCGAGAGGCGATGAGGACGGGGTCGGTCTCGAGGATGATACCGTCATCGATGAGCTCGTCAATGGCGAGGGCGACTAGATCGTAGTTTTCGACGATTGTGCGCTTGTCCGTGGCGCCCCTGGTGGTAAAAAGGATATCAATCAGCCACATGTCCTTCCCTTCAACCCAGATTACACCACCACCACCACCACCACCACCACCACCAGTAAGAGACTTACTTGAACAAAATTCCCAACGCATCCCTCAACGACAAAACCACATTATACAACAACACCTCATTCTCCTCCGCACTCCCAACCACATAAAGCATCACATCGCTCTCCATCTTAAACACCACGATCCTATTATCGTAAAGGATCACATCACTAGTCTGCTTATTCGTCTTCTCGAGCAGACCCTGCTCAAACGACTTCTGCTCCTTCACCGTCGGATAGGGATTGGCACCGGGGTAATCGGTGGAATTGGGCGCAACGCCGGCCGGGGGGTGAGGCGGCGAGAAGTACTTGGCGAAGATGCGAGAGCCGTCGTCGGCGGACATGAGGAGGACCGCGTTGACGGAGAAGAGGGAGAGGGAGCCGGGCATTGTGGCGATTAGTTGCAGGAGGTGTTTTCTTGGGAATGATTGCTGATTGCGATGGCTGCGGTCGAGGCGCTTCTCCGTATTTACTTTGGTTACTGTAACCTGGCCGCTGAGCGCGGAGACGCCGCAACGTTGTTCCGAAGTATATCCCTATGCATGAAGCCTAGGATTAATTATCCGCGCTATGTATGCTATTTAGTTGATTCTGTGAAGCAAATAATAGGTTTGAAGTCTTGATTCATGTTAAAGCTCAGCCATTCCAGTGGACAATATGCAGAGCCATCACCCTCCTGCGGCACCTCTAGGGCATAGTTCGGGGTCTTGGACTAATATACATAAGGTACCTCGCTCTAACTACTGATGTTTTCAATTAGAATATCATGCAAGTACTACAAGATTTATGCCAAGTTTGAGATTTAATTACTGCAAAATATCAACTATCTATCCACAACAATATATAATAACTTCGTATGTTCGTCAAAAGGGATTTCATATGATCTGATAAACGGCAACAGGGGAGCATCAAAAAGAGTCTATCAAAAAGAACGTAAGACGACTCTAATGACAACAATCCAATGAAAAAGTGGCGTCTCCATCGTCAAAATGCAAAAGAAAATTGACAACCGTAAACAATCCTCCTGTGCATGGATATGAATCATATGATAGTGGCTCAGCACCATCGCAACCATGAGTAAGTAACAGGGTATTCCAAAACAATAATAACGTCCCAACTTTCCTGACCTTCGATCAAGTACAGCAGGGGGTAGGCATCGTGATAACAGTGAAAAAATGCGGGCATATCAAATTCGAAAAGCCAATAGAATAAAAAACGAATAAAACGCGTAAATGTATCAATCATCAACGGACCGCATCAAAACGTAATCTTTAGGTTGGGGATTGCGTGGACTCGTTCGTGTTCGTACGGTTGAACCAGGGGATCCAGCTTTGCCGGTTCGCCTTCTTGCGAGCAAGTTCCTCTTCTTCAGCTGCCTTGTGCGTCTCACTGACCAAGCGCAAGGGACGCAGCTTGTTCTGGGTCATGACCGCTCCGGTGTAGTTGGTCATGCCGCTGCTGGAACGAGGAGAGCTGGAAGTTGCACCAGTAGAAGCGGTCTCGTGAAGGTCGCTAGCGACGCTTTCCGAGCTGCTCAACCGGCTACGTTCGGGCTGACTAGACAGTGACGGTGCACGGCCAGTGCTGCTCATACCCGAAGACATGACACTTCCGCCGAAGAGACTCTGACGGGAGCCGGGGCCCATGATTGTGGGGCTCACTGGACCTCCGGAGTTTCGTCCGCGATACATCTGGCCGATGACTGTGGCGGCTGAGACATCTGCTTGGTCAGATCGAGCCCGACGGTGGCCAAGCCGTACGGATTGGGCACGGTTGAGCGGGATGCTAGGTGCGGTATTTGGGTTCTCGTGAGCGGTGGGAGGACCTGACGGGATGCTTGTAGGTGGTTGCATAACGCTAGTTGGACGGGACCTAGGTTTGGCCGGGGGCTGATTCGGTCCAACAGCTGATCTAGCTCTTTTAAGAAAGGACTGCCCTCCGCTATCGTCGTGTTCAGGAGGGGTCGGGGGGAGATCCTTCTCGGTGCTGGAATTTTTCGGCTTCGCGTTGGCCGGGGGATCGTTCTCGTTCTTGTCCAAGATGGTCTCGAAGCCCTCGTGCTGAAGAACGCGGCTGATGATGCGCTCGATGTAGAGGGTCAATGCCTTGTTCTGGTCCTTCAGGGTGCGGACCTCAGTTTCGAGCTTGCGCATGTGGTCCGTTTCGGCCTTGGCGTCCATGGATTCCAGCTCCTCAGCCAAGGATCCCAGGTTGTTTCCTGAATCGTTGGCGGCCTCGGATGGCTCAGGGGTGTCAGGGTGAAGTTCACGCATGAACTCGCCCTTGGCAAAGTCGCCGTTGAGGGTCCGCTCGCTCAGAAGCAACTGGTAGCTCTCGTTGTCCTCCATCAGACGAGCATTGGCCATGCGAGCCTCAAGGAGCTCCTTCTCGAGTTCCCGTTGACGACCACCGCCCTTGTTCTCCATCTCCACAAGCTTAATCTGGGACTCTGCCAGCTCGAGACGGAGAGACTCGATCAACTTGTCCTTCTGCAGGAGCAGCTTAGAGTTATTCCGCGACGGGCTGCGTTCGAGTTGCGACGAGGGCGCAAACTGTCCGTCGACTTCTGGGGACGACCGATTACGGAAACTAGCTGTGTGGGTGTTAGCAAACCGTGGCATTCACAAAGGGAAGGACTCAGGGTGAGGGCTCGTACAAGAGCGCGACACATCCTTACCACTCTCAGCATTAATCTTCATGTCCTTCTGTGCCACAGACTCCTTCAATCGTTGGATAGTAGCCTGCATCTCCTCCTCGCGGCTGGCCTGCTGTTCCTTCTCCTGTAGCATAGCGTTCCGTTCCATTTCATGAGACTGCTCCAGATCCCGGATCTGGCGAACATGCTCACGAATCTCACCATTCAACGCTTCAATCTTGCTCTCCCTCTCGTGAGACTGGTCCTCCAATTTCCCCTGTTCGCTAACCGCCTCGTCAAGTTTCATCTGCAAGACCCCGAGTTGCTTCCGGTACTGCTCGGAGGCCGTCTCCGCCTTCTGCAACTGCTCCTTCAAGTCCTCAATGAGAGCGGCATTCTGAGCCCGCGCCTCCTCCTCCGACGGGTCATTATTCACTTTCGGAATACTCGACGACATGCTGAGATTGGAGCGGGTTGGCCTTCGGGCAGCAGCACGCGCAGAAACGGGTTGGCGGCCGGAGGGAGTACGAGTCAAGCCATTTGTCGCGGCGGCGCTGGGAGATCGAGTATGACTCCGCGAAGGCGAACCATTAGCCGAGGAGCTCTCCGCAGCAGTCGAGGATTTGGGTGTTCCGGGCTTGCGTGGTGACGCAGACATGGCGTTGGTGACGGTGTGGCCAAACCGACGGTGGGTTTGGTGGGTGGTGTGTTGGCTTCTTTTTCTGGTTCCCCTCTATCAACTCCGCGATTGTACGCAAAGTGATATGATCGTTGTAATAATTAAAAAAGAAGAAAAAAAAGGACGATTATGGGATTCAGGGGAAGTTCAGGAGAACGGCCCGGAAATGGTCAGCGAGCGATGACGATGAAACGATCGGGAAATTATTAGGTGTTGTATATAGGAAGTTGTACGGAGTAGTAGCGGTCAAAACACACTATCCGTTGTTAGGCAGTGGTGGGGAGAAGTCAGTCCGTAACTAGTTGGTGGGAGAGAGTAGTAAGGTGGGAGCAGCACAGTTAATATGCAGACAACTCTTTTGGGGCCACGAATAAACACCTCCAGTTAATAAAACAGCATATGAACCATGCAGGATTGCATTTGTTTTATTTATGAATTTAAAGATTGGCCTGATTAAAATAATATAAACAGCATGATTGTATGTACGGATCCATGTATGTAAGTACACGTTTGGACACACGTATGTATGTATGTATGTATGGAAACGGCATGTTGCTGGGGATTCGCTACTATTTCCGGGGAAGAGAGTCAGGTAATACCAATACATACAAGGCCCCCAAGAACCGCCCCCTTTCCCACCAGAACTAGAACCTCAGTCAGCAAAAGATAAAGATAGCAGTCGAAACAATGTGCCTTGCAGTGGCCAGAGGATCAGAGGATACCCTGTAAGTCATAGTATGTCAGCCCAGGGACATAATAATATGAAACCCACCGCCACAAGGATCCTCGTTGGATGTTTCTGGATTCGGGGCCACCAGAGCCAGAAAGACGAGACTCTGCGCCACGACTCGGCCGTTCTATGCGTAACTTTAGTAGCCTCAGGCAGAAATAGTGTATCTTACCTGCCGTTACCGTATGTTACAACATTGGTACCGAAGACGGACTGCTGACTCAGACCTCCGGAGCGGATGAACTCTCAGTCCGGCGGATCTCCCACAACGAAAAAAAAAAAACTCCATCGGATATTCTCTCTTAACCATCTCCAGACACCAACGGCCGGAGCGCATTCTCAATCCTTCAATCCTCCTTTTTATCTTCAATTCGATCGAAAGTCCGGTGACTTCGACAGCGTAACGATGGCCCCCAAGAGCAAGAAGTCTGGTGACAACATCAACTCCAGGTTGGCCCTGGTGATGAAGAGTGGAAAGGGTGAGATTGCAATCAGACATGCATGCGAATACAGAGACAGGATTATCCTAACGTGTTTTTGCATCCAGTCACTCTGGGATACAAGTCGACCCTGAAGACCCTCCGTAACGGCAAGGCCAAGCTCGTCATCATCGCCGCCAACGCTCCCCCTCTCCGCAAGTCTGAGCTCGAGTACTACGCCATGCTTGCCAAGGCTCCCGTTCACCACTTCTCCGGCAACAACGTAAGTTTGTGTTTGTTCTTGTGCTTTACGGATCTCCAGGTTGCTCTGCTTCACGGCCCCAGCAGTCAAATCATGCTCTGGGAGCCACCCTGAGAAGAAGCCGTCAATCTTGGCTTTGGAGGGTAAAAAACATTGGCTGACGTATACTCTTTTTGCTCGACAGATTGAGCTTGGTACCGCTTGCGGTAAGCTCTTCCGTTGCTCGACCATGTCCATCTTGGACGCTGGTGACTCGGACATCCTCTCCGGTGCCCAGTAGGTTATGAAAAAGACTTGATGTTATGTCTACTCGGGTATGGACGTTTGAAATACTCGGATAATGATAGATAATGACAAAAAAAAAACACTTACGGAGTACTTGGTTCAAGAGTAGATTCTCAGTAAACGGGCTAGTAGAACTAAGAACTGATCTCTGACCATATCTAAATCTTATCGGAATAAGATAAACATAATCTTATCCAAATAATGCTGCGCTATGCTTGTACAATCCTTATAAATCAAGCGGATGCGTCATCTCGGCTCTGATCGCTGATTGGCGGAATCGGCTAGGGCTTAGGGTTTTGCCACTCGTTAGCGGCAGTGCTTGGAAATCAATGCTGGCGGCCGCCTGAATCCCCTTCTTTTTGTTCCCCGACACCACCTTTTTTTCGACAACCACACCCTCCGTTTCGCAGGAAGTTCGTTTCCAGCAGTCAAAATGGCCCGTCGTCCCGCGAGATGTTACCGCTACTGCAAGAACAAGGTGCGTTTGTGCCATATTCGAATTTTGAGAGGGATTTGTGGGATTTTCATCCAAGGACGTGATCGGGAGGTTCATATCGACGGTGGGGGAGCGAAGCGACCGACAAGACATATCTCGACAGGGAACTTGCGGTCGCTTCGTGATGAACTCATAATCCTATACCTTTTTCGATGTCAAAACTGGATTGAAATTGAAGATGGATTCGATGGATCCCAAAATGGAAATCAAGCACGAAGCTAACATGATCTTCTTCAATACAGCCTTACCCTAAGTCCCGGTTCAACCGTGGTGTTCCCGACCCCAAGATCCGGGATGACGCATCCGCTTGATTTATAAGGATTGTACAAGCATAGCGCAGCATT
>Ga0115846_100154_pt2 | contig 31274 bp, 34 predicted proteins | sample InSIn5gowninarea_2_FD_83860 | JGI IMG/M metagenome (GOLD analysis project Ga0115846, IMG submission 83860) | reverse complement strand
AAAAAACGCGGCCGCCTGGACATGTGAAGTGGTTGACTTGGTGGAGAGCACATAGATCGGTGATACCGCCACCGAAGGCCCATTCGAAGACGGCAAGTTGGACGATGCAGGACCAGATGGTGGCGATCAGCTGGCCGAGGAACATGGTTCGTGGGGGGACCTTGAGGTAGTGACCTACACGAGTGAACAATTAGCAGACAGTTCGTGAATTGTAGCCTAAGTCATTGGGCTCAGATTGACTTACCGAGCTTCATGTCCTGAGTAAAGGCAAGACCTTGGGTCATGGTGATGTAGCCGTAGGTCTTGAACAACATCATGGCGTTGGGCTTTCCAGGCTGCATGTATCCAATAAGGAACTCAGTGAAGACGTTGAGACCAAGCTAAAGGCAAGATAGTCAGTAGTGTTCCGTAGATAGTCATAGGAAGGAGGTGCCAAGATTCATGGTTAACCCAGGGGTGAACGTCGCCAAAAAATCCCAAAAAGTCACCAGATCATATTTTTTGCACCCTCTTCTCGAACCACACACTGTTACTCACCTGTACATTTGTAATTGCCTGCACCATGCCAATTGGCACGAACCAAACGAACGAGATGATGAAGGCAAGAATGAGTGCCCACCAACTCATTTCGGTGGGATAAGCATAGATTGTGGCGAAGGAAAGTCCGATACAGACAACAAGCAACGAAATGAACCACCAGGCAGGTACTTTGGGATACTTGTCCATCATCTCTTGGTGGACATCACGCATCTCGTCGCGTGAACGTCGCCATCTGTCGATGATGAACTTTCCATGGAAGAGAATGGTATGAACCACAACAGCCGAGATAGCAGCAAAGGAGAGACCATAGCAGAGCGCAAAAGTAGTCGACAAGAAGAGAGGCGAGTACTCCTTGTACTTGGTAAGATCCAGAGTGATATCAGGAGTGAGAATTCTTGACACGTTGTAGACACCGGCGGTATTATCGTAGGAACTGGAGTCACTGAATGGCAGATAATCGGCATACCAAGTTCCACTGAAGTGAACAGCCGATGCAGTGATCCAGTAGAAGAGAACAAGACCGATCAAGGTGTTGCCGATGGCGTGCCATGGAGGAATCAAGGGACTGAAAACGTATCCAGTGATTTGAGTCCAATCAAATGTGATAGGCAAAAGTGCCATGCCGCTGTAGCCTCCGAAAACTTTGTTGACTGTGATGTTGTTAGGAGCGATCCAAGTAGGGAAAGCGAATACACTCAAGAACTGAGCGATGTAACCAGGGAACCAGTAGTACAAGAAGGACCCCATGAAGACGTAGAAGAAGTAGCGGTATCTGCTGATACGCCAGCCATTGGTTTTAGCAGGATCGGTCTTCGAGTTGTCATGAAGGGTGTACATGAAAGCACAGTTGACCAAGTCTTGAGGCCAGATCATGCCGGCGGGCTCAACGAGCCATCTAGAGAAGAGACCAGCAAGACCAAAACCAACACACTGGGTACTCAGAGCGACAAGAACTCCAAAGCCCCATCCCCAGTTGAATTTGTAGAATCCGCGTTGAGCCTGAAGGATGTCGGTGAAATATCCGACACCTGTTCCGAAAGAGGCGTTGGCCATGATAACGATCATAGCGTGTTCCTTGAAGTTGAAAGGACCTGGGTTGAGGTTCCATCTGATGCCGAAGGTCGTGTGTTCGCGATCAGGCATGACTTTGTGCCATGCAACACCCACAGGGTAGACGATGAGTTGTGCAACGTAAGAGGTAATGGTGATCGAGGGCGAACGTAGGGAGAAAAGCATGTTCAGACCTGAGCCGATGGTAGTCATAAGCATGCCAATTACCCACATTCGGATAGTGTTGCATGGTCTATGCGGTGTTAGTTGCTAATTGAAGGGGAAAAACGAAGAATCGGTGTAAACCTACACATCAACATCGTAATTTCTGACGGCAGCTCGGACTTCTGGATACGGCGAGTTCTCCACAAGCTCATGCACAAGTTGATTCTCACCATCCTTGTCGTGATGTCCGACAGCTTCATCAACTGCGTGAAGATCATCACTCTCGAGGTTGGGATCCCAAAGCGCGTCTGCGTTTTTCTTGAAGACTTGCGCATTCAGTCAGCTACAAGCACAACAAAGAAACCAAAATGGAGCGTACCTTTGAGACGCCTGGCAGCTTCTTCTTCCGATAGCTCATGAGCTGAGGAGACACCGATGTCCTTCTCATTTGGCTCGCCCCTGGGGCTAGAGTTGCCAGAACTATGAATCTCGTCGACAGCAACACCCTCGCTGACCTCGGTCGAGCCGAGACCTAACTTCTTGAGAAAGCCAGGCATGTTGTCGAGCGACGTCGAAAACAAGAAAGATGTCGAGAAAGATGAGTAGCAAATCTGATGCTCGAGAGCAAGCTTGTACTTATATGCGTATACGTGGTAGAAATATGTTGCAACACACCTTGCGGTGCGATAGATAGCTACAGGCGAGATAACCTCAATGGGAAGGTCAATTGATTGACACTATCCTAGGTATCGGAAGGATTAACTTTCATTGGCCTCGTCTTGGCTATAATGATAAGCCAAATGATGTGAAAAGAAGCATCGAAGGTCGTATTCGAACGATTCAGAAGGCAAAAAATAGCTTGACGTCTATGGCTGGTACCATTCACATCAGGGCTTGACTAACTTACCCTACCTCAGCGCATTTTCAGTTAGTCAACATAGTATTGTGATAGCATTTCGGATTACGATTCGCTACAGGGTATTTAGCCGCTGATCGATTGTAGAGATCTGCTGAGCAAGAACGGTCGACTCGGGGGTAGCACTCAGCAGTCGGATCACTGCTATCGGTCCAACGACCCACTATGGGCGTGATGGTCTCAAAGCACCGGTGCTAAAAGTCGTAAGGGTCTGGGCAGATAGTTAAGCAACAGAGAACAACTCCCATTGTTTGTACAAGAATCTGTAAAAGGCTTCAACAGCTCGAGGGACATGCTACTACGCCTGAGAAGACCTGACCACCATCGAACGACGCCCAATTGACAATTCTGCTACGCACCTGTCAACGATAGCGGACCATGAGGATTACGTCCGTTAACATTAGTCCTGTAAGAAGATAGGTAGGCGAGATGACCTCGGATCAGGTTGCGGTTGTGCCGGATGAAGGAGCCGCCACGTCGAGATAAGAGTCGCCAGCCTATATTGCGTCCAATGGCATGCAGCATCTGATGGTGCCAAGGAGGCAGAGCCGCGACAAGAGACGCTTCTCAATTCTTCTTTGATAGTGGCGTACACTTGGTATGCGAACAAGAGCGGCCAAGAGACAATCATGCTTTTCGAGCGTGCCTTGGCCTTGACATCGGATGCTGTATAACTCTGGTGTTCGCCGTGAGACGACGCGTGCCCATGAGATTTCGTAGACTTCGACGCGCCTCTGTTATCTTGTGAGTGGCCCTATCCATACGCAAATTGTGAGTTGGCCCAAGCGTGTGCTCTCCATGCGGGGTTTGCCGCCCAAGGGTTGGTGAGGGTTTCCGAGAATTCGGCTCTCGTAACGAGTCTGAGCGGCGTGTCGTCAATTCTTGCTGTCAGAAAGTTCGAGCGAAAGATAAGAAGGGCGCCAGAAATCCCATCAATGGGGTGGTCAGTTCGTGATCCTGCGAGGCGTATCCAGAAGCCGATGAAGTCCTTCGAACCTCGAAAAATGTAACCCTGGAATCAGTAGACCACACGAGCAGGTAACCGAACATCTCTCTTCTCGGCAATTCTTTCAATGACACAGCCTGTATGGGAACGTACAGTCTCCTCATACTTCTTCTCCCGTTCCTTCGACCATGCAGGCTGGGAACTGATCTATCAGTTGTACTGTATTTCTGAACCCACGTTTCCTTGCTATCGTGCCCGGGCGAACGATGCGTCGACCATGGCTCCTTCCTCATCGAGGTGTACGATTGAGATGCACTTTCTTTAGGAAACAGCACGATATCGAGTGCACTTTCTTTTTCAAGCCGCAGTCGCTCTTACCTTAAGTACAACATTGTCCAAGTCCGGGAAAATCGAGAGCCTGTGTTCATGCGAAGTGCCCAGCTCTCCAGAAAACTGAAATAAATCTGCAGGAGCGAAGTGAGGTCTATTTGTTGATATAGGTCATGAGGCTTGGCGTCTGCCTATTCGAAAATACTTCTATCGGCCGACGATATCGCTAGGCCCAGAAGCGACACCGCTCGCCGTCATGCAGCCACAACGACAACCTGTGACCGGAGCTTGTGTGACTGATATCTCGCATTCTCGCCCTTCCTCTGAAATCTCAACTACTATGAGAACGATGTGCCGGATCGATCTCAAGCCATCTTGCTATTGTATCTCGAATCGTCTTAGGAACCTCACCGACCACCTGAGCCATCTCGGAAGTACAGATAGCATGAGTCACAATTGACTTGGGAGCTACACACCAATGGCTGTCTGCAACCTCGATGCCCAAGACTTCCCGCCATCTCGAGTCTCTTAGACTGGCCAACTTCCACGGCATTCTTCCTGCGAACAGAACGTATGCCAACACGCCCAAAGCCCATAGATCCGCCTTCGCCCTGTCATACTCCAACGAGGTGAAGACTTCAGGTGGGAGGTACGCTGGTGTGCCATAATCGCCAGGCGCCACGTTGGTCTCGGCTTCTAGAGCATCAACTCTGCAGCGATGGAAAGTCGCACTTCCGAAGTCAATCAGCTTAGGTTTTTGATCCGATGTCAGGAGTACATTTTCGAGCTTGATGTCGCCATGTGAGATACCGAGACTATGCATGGCATGTATGCCCACCTCGAGGCTCAATATGATGTCGACGAGCTCTTGTGGGCCTAAATTGAGGCGGAAATCCATGAGGCTATGCGGTATATGTTCCGTCACCAGATACCATTGGCATACGGAAGCATCATGGAGTAAATCCAGAGTTGGTGTCATCGAAGACATATTCGAGACCATAGCCCCTAGAAGGTATTCCAACTTGACTTCTTGAGTCTCGTCGGTGGTGCATAAGGGCAATCTGTATTCCTTGATAGCCACTGTTTTATCATCTGCATAACGACGGTAGGTTGAGACTGTAGCGGATGAGCCGCTACCGATGGTGCGTATGAACTCTCCATACTCGGCTGATATGGATACTTCAATCGGTCTCGGAAGTATTGATGTATAATCTAGGACACAAGAGGAGGCCCGTGTTGCAAGGTGGATAGAGGCGACTGCGTAAGTCGGCCATACAAATGCGACAACACTCCATGGGTGCATAACTGAGAGAAACGAACGGTCCGAAGAAGACTTGATTCGGATGCTCAACGACTGACCACGGGATATCTAGGAAAACTGTTACCAAGAATGCTTTCACGTCTGTCACCAGATGCCCAGTCTCATCCTCTGACCGAAATGATGCAGAGTCGATGCCTATGCCGAAACAGGAAAGTGGTCACAAGATCACTTGCAGCACATGGTCTCCGTGTCGACTTGCCAAACGTAACATCGACGTCTCCCGTAAGCACAGAGCCGAACACCGACTGTTTGCCTCATAAGCCGTCAAGAGGCAAGAAGATAGACATTGGTAGGGCTTTTGGAGGAGAGCACGTGCGTGTCTCACCTTCAATGGACATGGTCACCGCCCAAAACCCATCGTATCTTCCGACGGTCATTGACCAAGACCTCTCGGTAAGCTCAGAACCCATTCCATCTGATGTCTCATTGCGAATCTGCACGAAGACTCGAGAATCCAAGAAATGTCCAGCGAGAGGGTGGTCGTGCTGGGCTCTCAATGGACAGGGCTCTGGGATGAAAACTATCTTGCATTTGATATGCATATTGAAAGCCTTGCAGGAGTCAGGGAGCTCGATTGCTGTGCAGTATCTTCTCAAAAAGCAATTTGTGCATTTCGAAGTTGTCTGGCATGCGCATCCTGCTTCGTGTCTATGAGCACTATGATGATGCAGTACTTCAAGCCTGCATGAGATGCATGGCACCGTTGAACACCAGCTGAAGCAGTAGGATGTCACCTGTATGAATGACCTCCACGGTGTATAGCGGTGAAGCAAAGTGACAAGCAGAGTGCATGAAGCTTCGAAAAGCTGACTGTACGACACCAGAAAGAGGGGTTACTTGGACAGAAAGGTTCCACAATGTGAAACGTCAACGGAGGAAAGAACAACCAAGTCGAGCTAATGCTTGCCCGCAAGAGCTTGACATGCTTGAATTCGCAGCTAGCTATACCCGAAGCAGAAACTGCTCATACGAACAATCATGATCGACGCAATGTCGTACTCTTGCTGTCGGATATCGGCATTGGCGGTGTGCATGGTTCGTATAGACCCTAGCTAGATCATTTGCTCGACGCACAGCACAACATCTCATGCTCACATCCGTGAGAATTGGATCCTCTCGACTCACCGTCGTGTTTTGTGAGCTCTGATTGGGAATAGGGACTATTGGCGCACAGAACGGCGGGACAGGTCCGGTCCGTCACCGACATGGTAGTAATGTTGGACAGTTGAGCATAAACTAACCTGCCATTCGACGAGAACTCATGGATCTCGGAAGAGTATATGAGCAACACGATTCACCCATCCTCCATTCGCTCTCCAACTCTGCCTCATTGACTCAAGTCCTTCAAGTCAACTCAACAGATACCCACCACCATGAAGTTCACTTCTATCCTCTCATTCGTAGTCCTCCTTGCTGCAGGCGCCAATGCAATGCCCACTGCCAACGACGCACTGAGTAAGCCCTCCAACATGAGGAATCATACGCAGCACCAATTGTGCTAACATCACCCTCAGAGACACGCTCAGCTATTCTCGAGCGTGAAGCCGTCCCCGAAAGCGACATCTACCATTCGACCTACAAGAAGCGCGAAAGCGATATCTACCATGCAACTTACAAAAAGCGTGAAGCTGCACCTGAGAGTGATATTTACCATGCCACCTACAAGAAGCGTGAAGCTGCTCCTGAGAGTGACATTTACCACGCAACCTACAAAAAGCGTGAGAGCGATCTTTACCACGGTACCAAGAAGAGACGCGATGCCGCACTCGTTATTTGAAGTGGCACGGAGAGATGTGTTGAAGGAAGGTTAGCAGGATACAAATTGAGAGAGGAGGATTTGAGAAGATGTATCCAGACAGTTGATAATCCATATTTCGTACACAGATAAGAGACATGGAATCAGTCTGCCAAAATGAAACTTACTGTGATACGAAATGGTAATCGAGCCTAACTAAGCTTGCGTTCGAACTTGTCTGTGTGGAGACTCTTTTGTCCTTGTGCGTGTCCACACAAACGGACAAAGGTTGTGTTGCTGGTTTAGAATACTGAGAATTAACGAAAGACCACGTCCCTTGTTTTTCTACAGCGACGGGGACGGGGAGCAATCGTAAGCATGAGGAACCATGCAGCCCGCGTGACTGACGAGTTCTCACTTACATATACTGCTCACCCCTCTTTGAGACCTCCATTTATCTTTCATCCTCTTCTTTTTCTGAGCGAAACCAACTCCTATCATGCCCGGGAATATGTCCGTCCGGTTCAAAAGTCAGGAGTTCAACTCTGAAAACAATCTACCACTCATGCAAAGTCGAGACAGCATGGAAAAGTACCATGATGACAATAATGACGCCAGTAGCGAGGGCTCATCAAGCCAAAGCGAGATTCGATCACCTCTCCAAACGCATTGGCTCTTCTACTTGACCCTGATCATGAACGGCATCTTGACCATCGTGATATTTTCCCTCTTGATATGGATTTCCGTCATTCAAAAGAGAAATTACGATATCTTTGAACACGTTCCGCCGTACAAAAGCGAGATCATCCATACACCAGGAATAGCGCCACCGCTGCTGGGACCTGAGTGTGAGTTCTTAACGAGTCTTCGAAGACTATGGCCAGGCTGACCAGTCTTCAGTCCAGAAACATACCGAAGTCTTCCATCGGAATGAGAGCTTCATGGGGGAGAAGACAAAGGCATATCCAGCATGGCACGAGATCCTGCACCGAGCGAGACACGGCCGTGTGGCATTCGAAAGTCGACCCGGTGAATTCTTCGGTATTGGTGGATATCACGAATTGCATTGCGTTGTGAGTTGTCGTGTACCAGAGATCGATTCCTAGTGTTGACCATAATTTCCTAGTGGCTATTGCAACAAACAATTGACAAGGCCATCAATGGAGTCGTCCCTGATGAAATTGAGGCTGACCACTTGTATCATTGTGCCGAGTTCTTGCGGCAGTCAGTCATGTGTCATGCCGACAACACGATTGAGAGAAGATTTGAGGGTATCCTGGGACCTTTCTCTGCCAACAACACTCACGTGTGTGGGAACTGGTGGGCACTCATGGATTGGGCTGATGCACACAAGTACGCCGGGGTGTACCTCAATCCGACATCCAAGTTGCCTCCGTGAGGTGGATTCGGAGAAATTCAATCCCGCCATGATAACATCTCGGGCTTGGATCAGCGTCGAGAAAAGTGTTGAGGACGACAACCTGTGCTGGCCGGACCAGAAGTGTGGCATCGTAAGCTATGTTCAAGTAAATTTATCTTGTTGTTCTCACTTCAGGGCTTTGTCGTGTCGTAAAAGTCGTCGCAATTCTATCCGGAAGCCATACCGACCGTTGCCATCATGATTGCTTCATTTCGTGTCCTCTCGATTTTGCTACACATTCTATCCGTGACGAACGGCTGGGGTAGATGACAATGCTTTCGACGAATCGCAATTTGTCGGGAAATGAAGATCAGAAGTTCAAGTGCAATATGAAGGATTGCGACTGATTTCCAGCAATTTGGATCCCTTGAGCATCTCAATCTTGATTGTGGAAGTGCTGCCGATATGAGAATCGACACACAAGAGTGATACAGGTCTCAGGCGTTGTCCTACAGTACTCTCGTGACACACACCGGGCTTGCCATGCGGATGAGGCGCACCTTCATCTTCGACTTTGTGACATGTTGTCGTTTTGCCTAATGTTGCGGATTCGTTTGGCAGTGCTTCGATTGTCAACGATGACTTGATTTGCTCGACCATGTAGTCGTTGTCTCATTATATGATACGTTTCTTGTATAGAGTATTGTGTGGATCAATATTGTTCGATATACCCCCGCAATATACAAGCAGTCAAACGATGCTGAAACGATCGCGGCCTGCCGTCGATCACACCAATATTCGAATTGAGCCGCACGATTGTCGGCAAGTCGGGTGCTGCGGGTGAGACGACTAGGATGGTCGAGATTGCCGCAAGCGATGTACGCGATATGCAGCAAATACATGTGCGCAAGAAGCGCCAGGCGCCAAGGTGGTGGTGTATAGTACAACCAGATTGGATGAGCAAGTAATGTTTTCTGGTGTGTTGATTACGGACCCGGAGAACAGGAGGCGCGCGGGAAACATATTGTCCACTCGTGTTGGTTGATATAAAATGCAAGTTGAGTGGGATGCAGTCGTCTGTCCATCACCTGCTGAATGCAGAGACTTGGCGCGAGTAGGATGCGCTACTCGAGGACATTGTGAGTCGAGACAGCTGCTACAAGGTTGCAAAGTGGTGGTGGGGACGACTCTGCAACCACTGACAGGGCACCTCGGCAAGTGGCACCTCCGCGACAGCTACGCGTGTTGTTGAGAGTGCTTTAACACGAGGGGTAATGTACATGCAATCGAGCCCTAGAACCACGACTCAAAAGGCAGGTAAAATCGTGGGAATAGGCCCACACACGCTCTACAGACCTTGCTAAGGCATGCAGAGGGGAGGCATATGGCTGCCAGTGAGACGCGCGGCGGCGCAGGCGTGTCTGGACGGTGAAGGTCTGCAGATGACGAAAACCGGTTTGAGCGCGTCGATGTAGAAGAACGTTTGAAGAACGTTTGGGAGGTTGGGGCGTGAATCAATTCTAAGATGGTTCATGCCGGCGAACAGAACAAAACCTGAACAAACACTTCTTAAACAGGGCTGGCGGCCCGATTTCAAGGCGATGCTCATACAGCAACATTAACCAAGCACCGTATTCCTGATCCACAAAAGAGCGAAACCGATGCGTGATACGCAGGAGTTGCAACAACATCAACGATCACGACGGTTTCAGTCAATATGTTTAACTAAACAAGGGTGCAGGATGCCTCGCAATCGCATCGTTGCTATCTTAGGGCGACAGGTGCAAGCCGCATATCGAACGAACTACTGTACAGCAGTCTTCGACGATAGCTCCGTGGTGAGAACGAGTTGCTGGTTGTGACCCATATAAATCAATTTTATGCTCGAGTCAACAGCAGCCAAAAGCAGACCAAGGAGAAAAAGGAGAGTCAACAGAACAGAGTTCAAGAATGGATCCAGACTTCCGGGCGCGCACGGCGAACGGATCTCCCGCTAGCAGATTGTTTCACTTCACCTTGCAGGGGGGCGTGCGCCTGCAGCAGCGCATGTTGCAAGATTGCAATTGGTCGAAACGCGCTTTGCGAGCTATTGCGCGGTCGTGAGACGGCGAGGCCGTGTTGGCTGAACTGTTGGCTGTCGTCGATTGGCGACGACCAAAGACGTGGTGAAAGTCGACGGGACAGGCTTCAAAGTCACCAATCGACGTCGCTGTTCCCATGGCTGGTCCGCGGGCAGAAGTGAAACGGTGCCAAGTAGTCAAGACATTGCCATCGTCATGCTGCTCTAGGTAAGAAGGCCGTCTCTTTGGTTCACAGGGGAGCTCGCACAGGCCATTCACGTCCCTTTAAGGAAAAGATATGGGGGGACAGCTGGGTTTGGGGGCAGAGGCTAATTCTGTTTTTGTCACAGGTTAAAGCAGTGGTCGTTCCATGTACAGCGGCCGTCTCGCTTGCCTTCTTCAACGTAGATTTAGCAGACGTCCGCCGTGCCCCTTCGCGCGTGGCCGTCAACCCTTTTGAATTGAGCGAGGCTGACGCTTTTTTCCCTTCCCGCGGAAGCGTCCTTTTGTCTCTTTCTGCAACTGCCTATTCGTTGCGTGCTCCCTACCACGTACTCTATTATCGCAGCGCTTCGCTTTCCCAAGAACTCGACACCTCTGCAACGCAATTGTGCCAATACTCGTATCCTAGCCGCCTGTCCGATAAAGAGCGCCTGCTAAGGAAAGGCTGACTGCCGATCGCCGCATCTCTTCCGTCAATAGTGTGTGCCTTCGAGTCCACTCGTTGTGATCCCCTTCTGACCCTGCAGCTGCCCGTCAATTGTCCATTATCACCATCATCGTCGCCGCCGCACCCTGTCCCGGCGCCATGACGACCATCATTGCTGCACCTACTGCTCACGCCGTTCCTCGAGACCAAGGACTGTCCAGTCTTGCCCATCTCGCTGCCTCTGCTCCTCCAATGGCAACAAGAACCACTCCTCCTGGCACCAACGCGCCAACTACTGTTGGGGATTCTCCCAGATCTGCGCCAAGGCACAGTGTTGAAGACAACGTCTCTCCCAAGAGGTATCACATCTCCATGCTCATTGACTTCATCTTTATACTAACTATGACCGATAGTGCTCGCGCTGCTGGACTGCGATCCGTCACAAAAATTAAGAAGGAGCCACCGGCCTCGCCCAACCCATCAGCAAAACCTCGTCCAAGAAGACTTGACCTGTCCGTACACGGAGCTACTGGCCGTGGTCCTCAGACTGCCCGTCCGGCTCCCTTGACAGCAAGAGACTCAGCTGGACTTGCTATCCACGACCTCGGTGTTGCGTGCCTGTCGCCAGGTTTCCAGACTCAAGACCCGACCATGAGGTCGCAACTCCAACGCAGTTTAGACGTAAGAGAGCAGCAACGTCAGATCATTGAGGCGCGCCAAAAGGGCGTGAAGCCTCCTTCTGACGCACCCGGCACTGGTCCCGGCGCCGAGTCAGCACAGTTTGGCATGCCTCAGAGAACGCCTTCAACATCGCGAAGAAAGGGCCCTCCTCCGGGCTTGTCCATCACAGCTCCATCAGCTGCTACATTCTCTAACGAGCGCGTTATTCAATCTGCTCCTCTGCACCACTCTTTCACAGGCTTGCGCCCGCACGCACATCAACCTAGCGGTCTCAGCCAAACTAGCCACATCCACCACGTCCCTGCCACACAGACTGCCAACCGTCTTCCTCCAATCTCTGACGTCTTCGCCCACGATAGCTTACAAGCACCTCCATCGGCTCGCCCACCGACTGCCATGTTCGCAACTGGCCATTCTCCCAGCATTGGTCCCCCTCCTCTCCAGAGTCCCAGCATGATGCAGCATCAACACAACCAGGGCCCTCCCACGGGACGTGGACGGGAATTCAAGAGCGCGGAAGAGGCTGTGCAGGAAATGTCCCGCGGACGTGAAGATCTGCTGCCAAAGATTGTGCACTATGGCGGCGCACAACCACCCACACCCCCCTCGCCAATGCCCCCGAGCCAGCAATCCCAACACCCCGGGCACCCGCAGTCGTATCCCCATCCTCCTCAGCGTCAGTCACCCCACGCCTCCGGAGCTGCACGTGTCGACGCCCTCAGGTCAGAGCACAGCCAGTCCCAAATGGCCGGTAGAAGACGCCCTCGCGACGAATACGAGCGTGAACACGGCAGCCCGCTAGGCCAGCAAGAGGCCAAACGGGCCACATACCACCCCGATGCCAGTGCCGACTGGCGCTCTGGCATGAGCAACCAAGAAAAGAGAGATGAGTTCTTGCGCTTGTGCTCGCGCGCCTGGGATTTGTTCCACTCTTGATTTCGACCAAATTTCACGACATGGCCAGACACATTTTCGACGTTTCTATTTGCATATCAACAACATTTGTGCGCGCCATCTATATCATCATTCTTGACGGCTGGATCTTTATTTCTAACATGCCCGGGAGTTCTATCAGAGGAGGAGTCCAGATGGGAAAAAGATGGAAGTATACACGTCTTTTCTACACTGTTATTGGGAAAGGGATTTGAATGATTGCGTTCTTGTTCCATCTGTTTGCGAGGGTCTGATTTCACGACGACCCTGAACTGTTTGATTTTCTTGTTCTCTCACTATATCCCCTTCGCTTCTTTCTTGCATCTCAAACATTTGAATGCTTGCCCTGTTTTGTTTTTTTCTGCAGCTTTCTTCTTTCTCGTCCCATCATTCTTCATTGTTTTCCGAGAGCCGAAGCCAGGCGGCGAGAAGTCAGATTCATCGACATCCTTACCGTCTAATCGTAATGCTCTATTCTTTCTTTCCAACCCTCTTTTCAACCGTCTCCAGTATTTTCTTTTCGAAAGAAGGTCGTACAAATAAAAGAAGAAACTAAAAATGGAAAGTCCAGACTTGGAGTGACACATAGGCGCCAAGAGAGAATATTGCATGGCTTGACGGAGCCCGAGACCATGTTTCGGAAGAGGATGCAAAGCAACATGTCACCAGCTGCATGTCGACGATTCGAGCGCTTGTAGAAAGCCATGGCATGTGGGCAGCAGAGGAGTGCTCGAGTGCTTGGTGGACGGTGCGCAGGGATGTTGATGCTGCTTGCGTGGGGTAAAATGCTGTATCCTTGTTCCAACTTCCATGCAGTGTTCTGGTCATGCAAAACGCAGGGGTTAATGCTTGATCCTTGTGGAAGGAAGGCAGGATGAGCCTGTTATGGGGGTTGCACTGCTCTTTTGAGAGGAGCGTATTCGACCCAAGTCGATGGAAATAGAGCAAGACATTGACGTGGACTGCGAGAATATAATTGCAGCAGAGTTGCGCAATCTTGCCAGGGCATGAAGAAGTTTGTGCAACACCAGCATGCAATGTTCTCAGGGCTTGTCGAGCGTGACTGGCTTGTCGTGCGACTGAACAGTGTGCGGAGCCGGCGCAGGTGATTCTTCCACGCCATCCTGTCGCACCTCGATATCGCGTGTCTCTGGCACCTCGTCTTCACCCTCATCTTCCTCATCGACTTCAACCTCGTTGCCATCTTCAAGCTTACGATACTTTCTCCTAGCCTTCTTGTTCTTACTCGCCTTTTTCTTCTTTTCCCTCTCAGCTTTCAAAGCGGCACGACTGTCATCTCCGAGAGTCAAGAGTTCGATCCTCTCTGCCAAGATGCGTCTTGCGATTTTGCGGTTTTGACTGCGACTTCGAGTTTCCTGACATTTTATCACGATTCCGGTGGGCAGGTGTTTTAATTGTACTGCTGAGGATGTCTTGTTGATCTTTTGGCCTCCGGGTCCTGTGCCTTTGAGGAAGGCTTCTGTGATGTCCGATTCTTCGATTGTGGGGCGTGGTGGAAGTGGCTTTTGAGGGAGGGGAGTGGTTGTGGTGAAGCAGCAGACGCGGAGAGCGGAAGGAGGGGCAGCTGGAATTAGCCTCGCGGAGAGGAACACACGGCGTAGCGACAGCATTGAAGCCTTTGGAAGTGTCGATGTCTATAGGTAATTTAGGGAAGAACAGAGTGACGATACGTCATGCAAACAAAAGAAGCAGCACCAGAGCGTTTGGCCGGGCCGGCTGTCGACTCCCGAGAGTTGCGCTTCTCCTGATTCCAAGGGTCCAAATCTAAACTCACCTTTCATCTTGCTGCCTTTGGTCATAATTGCTCTCCTCTTCTCCCGATCTCTTTCGACTTGTGTTCTGACAATCGCGACATCTGCGGCTTCCATCCACCACCCTTTCCGCCCACATCCGCCCCCGTCTTCTCATACCAAAAACAAATCCCGACAGCGATCCAACAAACAAACACCGCATTAAACACCACCGACCGCAATTGAATGTCCGCATCCATCCACGAACTCTTCAACCCGGCGACAACCACAATCATGTTGTCCGCACCCATCAGTCTCCCCACCGTCCTCATTGGCGCCGGCATCATCTTTCTCTTCGCGCTGGCATTATATCCGTCTTCACTGCTGCGCTGGTTCCAACGCAAGCGCTATCAATATGAAGTCACTTTTTCTCTGTACATGTTGACGCCGACTGAGAAGTTCATTTTCAGTGAGTGTTGCTTTCCTCCTCCTCCTTCTGCTCCTCCCCCAACCTCTTGCGACAACGCTGGAACATGATGGCTAATTGAAGTATAGATTCCATACTCTTCCTCTTTCTATCCATGGTTTCGATCGCCGTTGCGCTGTACTTGCCCCGTCATGTCAAGATCATCGCGCATCGCGCATATTATTACGTCTCTGGAGATTTGCTGAAGAATGGAACTACAAGTGGTGTGTTGGGGACTAGCAGTGCTGCTGCCGGTAGCGTGTTGGCCGAGCATGCGCCTACTGCTGTTGCTGAAGCCGTGGGAAGTGCTTAATCGGCTGGCACACTATTGACCACACATCCGATCCGACAAGGCAAGAAAGAGCATGGGAGGCAATGGATATTACGGAAGTTCTGGAAAACGAGGGAGTGGAGCCTCCCCTCTTTTTTTTTTATTGAGTAAACTCTTTTAATTCGACGCTGATAGATGAGCATTGGGAAACACACATGGCGTTTTGATTTTCCAAATTCGAGATGATGGCGATATAATGGCTCACATCCCTGCCAGAATACAACAAGCTTGATCATCCATCGATCCTGGAGTTTCTCTGTCCTGTTGGGCGGCAAATACTGGTCTTTGGACCTGTATAGCCTATGTTGACAGCAAGAAAACTTCTCTCGCTGGTAGCACTTCAAGACATGTATGGCAACACCACCACCTTCCGCAGCTAGAGGGCTCCCAAGTGCAAATGAAAGTATAAAAGCCTAGCAAAAAGAAACCACGCACATCCATCACAACAAAACAGCAAAAAAACCAATCTCTTGGGAAACATCTTTTCGACCAAATTGTCAACGCGACCAACCAAGGCTGTGAGTCGAACTCACAACCTCTGGATTCTATTTATGCTCGGATTTGGAGAGGTTTAATAGAAAGCAATCATTGGTTCCCATTGGGCTAAGCCTCCTGTCTTCTTGAAGTTGAGCAGAGTTTGACTTGTTATGACCCTCAGTTTGAAAGTGAAGGATTTTGGTGGTTTGTTTTGATTCAATTGATTCACCATTATTTGTTTCTATGTATGAATTACGAGACTTTGGATCACAATGAATCACAAGACTCTCAAAAGATCTCTGCCACTTCTCTCTGCCACTTCTCTCTGCCACTTCTCTCTGCCACTTCTCTCTGCCACTTCTCTCTGCCACTTCTCTTGGATCACCTTCTTGGCCTAGATAGTTGAATTGCAAGTACCACGCGAGTGACCTAGAAAACCATTCTCTGCCATGCTGTATATATCCGACTTTTCTCACCTGCAATCTACCCTTGTCGGATCGAAATCTAATCATTGGCTTACATTCTCGCCTGCATAATTCGATCCGACAATCGCAATGGAGAGGGGATAGTAAAACGAACAGTTATGCTCGATCAAGGGTGGATATGTTTTGTAGAAATCCTCGTCAAACTTGAGTATCCAAGATGTCGACAGGAGCAGACGAAGAAGTGCAATGGGACATTGGCTTGAGCTGGTGATACACATAGCCGTTAGATTATACCATCGTCAAGAGATCTGGGCTAGGTTGTGTATGTATTGTTCGCTGTCTATTGTATACTATGCCATGTTCTGCGCCTAGGGTACCCATGCGATCATTGCGATGTACAGAGTGGAGGGTGGACTATAAGTACAAAGATGACGATGATCCTCGCAAAGCGTTCCATCCAAAAAGCAGGAGGCCTCCCGGGATCGGTTTAGGACAGTCATATAGCCATCAAGCTCAAGTCGAGTTGATCTCTGGAAGGCTTGCCAATCTCATAGGCCAGCATGGCGTGATTCTGGTAATGAACCAACAATCGCCATCGCTTCAATCCGTCGTCGAGGTGTTCAGTGCCTTGTACAGGGCCAACAGCGATACCGTGTATTCCAGCTTTCGGTCGATGTCCGGCTTCCTCTTGGCTGGGAAGAGGTAGCATATGATCCACCCTGAACCCATATACTCTTTTCTCCATACGTGGTCTGTCTTGTGGCGAGAGGGTTGGATCTTGCTTGGCATAATCGAGCATACGCGTAACAGTCTGGGTGAGTGATAGGATGGCGATGCGACCCTTCTGTGTTGCTATGATCACAACACCCAAACTGGGTATCTGTGCATACATGTTGATGCGGCCGAATTTGCCGGACTCGAAACATGCGGGTACTTCTTGTCGGAAGAGACGTCTCATCGATGGCATAGGGAAGTGTTCCCAGGCTTTGCTGTTCGGCGCTGGTTGGTAGAGGTAGACGTCTTTGAATGAAAGTTGTAGTATTGGACAGGGGAGGTCGCCGCACATGCTCTCGCCACGTCTGAATCTGGCTCCTGGTCTGACAGTCTCGATTAGCAAGGCCCACGGAGAGAAGCAATTTCGGACTCACTTGGGTTTCTCCACTTGGAAAAGGCTTCCATCTTGCCTTTGAACGGTTACATGAGACTCCTCGGCCGAATCGTACCCGACTTCATCGTCGCTATCATCACTGTCCTCGGGCATTCGGTCTTCACTTTCGCCCTCTTCTTCTTCCTCAACAGTGCTGCTGATCTGAGAGTGACTTCGCCGGGAAGTAGTCCCACTTGAGAATACGTTGGTAGTTTGCCGGGACATCTCCAGGGGGTCTGCATAATTGCCATTTTTCACTTCAACTGGTTTGCCGAAGTCCTTGAATGGTCGACGCACGTTCTCAAGTCGATCCACAGTCCTGCCCAAGTCCCAGATGGCGGTGTCTTTCACCTTTTGCAGGTCCACACTAGGCTGGTCTTCAGAGATGCCCAGTGCTTCTTCTACGGTTTCTGTGTTCCTGAAAGATAATGGATCAAGAAACAAAAGACCCCACACTCCGTTGCGTGGATCCATCCAGCCAGAGGGTATTGAGAATACAGGAGGACTCAATGCGGCATTGACGAGCTGAATCAACTGTAGATTATGTACATCCCATGTCGCCACTTGTCCGAGGATGTCGGCAGTCAGCAGCCACCTACCGGCAGGATCATTGCCAGTATTACAAAAAGCGATGTCGGGCAGGTTTTGAGATCCCTGAGCATGAGCCAGAATACGAACGTCGTTCTTGCGCCGATCGTTTGGCGGCTTGACTTCATTCATCGCATAGTAGTAGACCTCATCCTCGTCTGAAAGATCAATCTCGTCTTCCGGCTCGCCATCGGTGAGTGCAAAGGTGAATACGGTTGTTGCGTGTGTGTTGGAGCTGGCAGCAATCATGCGAGCTGTACTGTGAATAGCCAATCCCCATGCACTGAGGCCCACATTCCGTTGAAAGAATGGCTTGACATCGGTCCCGAGAATATCAAGAGTATTGTCGTAGTATGCTCGCTTTTCAATCGCGCTGTAGATATGCCGGATGTAGTATGCTTCGACATCGCCATCATCTCTAGCTACGGCGATTATCTCTTCAGTTCCAAGTAGCTGTACCAGAAGCCTGTTGATGGCTCGTGTGCCTCGATTTGCGTAACGTCCATAGTGTCTCTGATCTTCAGGAGATTGTGGTTTCGTCTCTGTATCTATGATCAAGACTGGCTCTTGCTCAATATCCTGAGATGGGAATTGCGGCTCATAGACATATATCCTGTCCACGTAGGCCACAAAGTAGAGATTGTAGACGTGCGAAAGACCGGTCTAGCCAGTTCATGAGCGATCAGTCTACGTTGTGTGTCGCGGTCGTGTTACGCACCACATTGCATGGAATTTTGAATCGTCCCGTGGCATCCTCAGAGCAGCCTGGCACGTTTTCATCGTGTGGTTTGCTTCCCGGGAAGCGATCCTTGAATGACTGCGCCCCGGTGACGGTAAGGCTGACCTCTTTGAACTGCCGACAGCCTGACAACATCTTGGTTCAGTTAATTAACATGCTGGCATGTCAACCAAGAAACGAGGTGACTTTAAGCGCCGAGCTGGCAAATCAGTGCGGGATGGCTGATATGTGTTTGACTGCAATATGCTGATATCAGCTTGTGAGGGTGACAGCGAACAAACGAGATATGTTATTTTGCCAATTTGGCAGACAGATGTTCCTTGATCTTTACTGTAGTCGGGAGGTGGTCTGCACATCAGTCGCTACTGCCCTCTGCTGATTTTATGATGATGATCCCCGGTTGTCGGATTCTCAAGCCCGCCGATCATTGTTGGTGACACATCCGAGCCACGTTGTCAACCGAGCAGCGCGTTGCTGACGCCAAGCGCGGCAATATGGTCAACAATTTGGTCCAACTTTCTTGCCGAACATCCCCACCATCACTTACTGCTTTGCAGGCCTTCAATGTTCTTCACTGCACGTGAACGTGCTGCAGCGAGCGTCTACTGCAGGCTGTATTCATCTGGCCCGCTACAGGATCACGCCGCTTTGATCAGGCCAATAGGCAATGCCCCGGACTATCAGCACTCGTCAAGCCACAGACCTCCCACTGAATGCATACACTATGCATGTCATCAATATGGCTGCTTGCAGAAGAACAAGTCAGGTCGTTGGAGTGAGTGGTTTGCTAGAATCAAGCACCTCTAATGCTTCGCCACCCGCGATGCTGCAGATATTCGCTTGACCTTGCATCAACGAAAATGACATGGGGTTTTGTACATTCTGGTCTTGGTCAGTGCTTCAAGTCTAAAGACGACTAAATACTATTACTCGCCTCTATGGGTTTTTAGTCCTCGGAACAAATGGCATTGGCGCAATGACCGGAAATGCTGTACGACACGAGGTGCATTCGTAGCGTCCTCACCGGTTCTGGACTCCGATGCAGCATCTGGTGAATTTTACTTTCTGGTGGAGTCACGCCCGGTCGACCCAATATCAATATGCTATGTGGAATGCCGCAGCTCTCCCCCTATGTTTCGCGCAGCCGAGCGGTCCGTTTGAAGACGGCACGAAAGTCATCGTATCCATGGATCATGATTACTATCGAAGTCATGGGTTGCCTGTCTGGTTAACAGTAGGTCCATTCAATCTGGTAGGGAGGCGTCTCGTGTAGATTCCGCTCCCGTCTTGAATTTGTGACATGTCGGAAGATACAACTGCCAGAGGTACTATACGCCTCACACGTCTGTCAATAAATCCATGCTGTTACTCTCTATGACCGTTCCAGGATCAGGTTTGTCATGCTCATAGACGAAGTTTCAGCTTGGCATATGGTGGACACTGCCATGTTGCCCCACTTTGTTTGCGCGACTACCCACCCTGCATCGTCCTCGTTCCTTGGTTCGAGGTCGACCTCTTCGCCGATCTCAGCCACAACGTTGAAGGGCTCTTCTGTCAAGTACGAGAGAGGAAAAGACCGTTCTTCCGATGGGGAGATCATGGCTCGAGGCTTGATGCATTGAATGCATGAACGATTGCCCGAGCAGATTTTTCAATTGGTCTACGGATCAAGGATACCGTCATGGTGCTTATTGACTACCTGGCCATAGTCTGTGAGTTTCAAGACCATCTCAGACGCTAGACTTATAAGCCCAGGAAGAACTGCGCTTTCCTGTTTCTTTGCTCTCTTCAGCACCACTCTCGAGAGTTCAAACTTTATCTCGAAATATTCAAACAGTCTTGGACCCTTCTTCAAGCCTTCAATGTCCCTGACTTGGCAATACCGCCCTGTCGATCTTGGAACATCAATTATGGCTGATACTAAATCAACGTTGGCTTGTACCACTGCCCAAGTCCAATCTTCGAGTGTCCGTTTCATCCAGTCTTCTTCTTCCAGCCTGGAAGCACTCGGCTCCCTCCCAGCAGACCAACTCGTTATATTATTCACACCCGCAATTCCAAGAGAGGGCAGCCGTGAGGACCCCTTCGAGGTCCTCGGTCGAGCTCTGAGCAAACGACATGCTAGGGTCCGACACGTCCCATTCGTCGCAAAAGTCGGTCTGACAGATCTCCATGCCGCGTGGGTTCGGAAAGCAGGAGCCATCATTGTTGTCAATTGCGACCCAGCCCTTTTGATCGACACCAAAGCCACTGGCAACATGTCGTCTCAGACCAAGTTTGCGGCCCAAGTCTCGGATACCCTGCAAGCCCTCCGTGGATCGTCAAAGATACCGCTCTCCTGTGTCCACATCAGCCCTTCTTCTGCAGCACCAGCGAGCATCACTGGTTACGACAATTTGATCGTGTGCTCTTCTTATTCGGTAGCGAATATGGAGAAAGCTGCATCCATGTTGATGTGCTAACATATGCTCGAACCCGGGGGTATGGCAGAGGCCTGGGCCTTGAAATTAATGTAGATCATCCACACGCTCCGAACGTGACGGGATTGGTTGCGCAAAGGACGGGGCGTTCCTGCCCTGATCGGGATGTAACATCTCATGATTGCGGGAAATGGTGGTTGTTCACTGTCTCGGAAAATGCTGTCCGTCCATCAACTAAACATCCTTTGATCATAGTCTCGGCCTTGAAAGCGGTATCTCTAAAACTGTATCCACGTTTTTTTCAATTCAACATTAGGCTCGAGTACACAATTATCCCGGAGTGATCTCCATGTCAAACGTCTCACCGTCGCAAGGGGTTTCCTGCGGTGCTTCACCCTGCATCAAACAAAAGCCCATCCTCTGCAGCATGGGAAAGCCCAGGCCTGCCCATGCCATTCTTTCCACGCAGACTCTTCATTCTCTCTGACAAACATCTTGTACATCTCTACTCGATGTGGTCACAGCACATTCTACGTGGCAATGTTGAAGCCTGCAGGAAGGATCAAACTCACGGCCAGCTGCTTGAGACGCCCTTTGCTAAAAACCTGCATGCGTTTGCATGACATGCAAGTCAGCCTCATGCATGCGAAACATTGGGGCGATTTGTCCAATGTCCATAGTTGGGGCGATGAGGCGAAATGAGTGCAACACCGCTCGCGGCATCACGGCCGCCGTCCGAGGAGAAGACATAACAACAGATCAGCATGCTGTATTTCCTCTTTCTGCGTTTCTCTGTTCGCTTGTCTTTTTGTCTTTGCATGAGGAAAAGAAGAGCATGGTAGGCGATACGACTCGCTAGACTTGTTTGTGATGCATCGACAAAGACGACTAAGGGGGGCAAATACATCCGTCGGCCGAAAAGGCACATTCTGTGTCTTATTCCCTTGGATCTTTGGAGAAGGAGCATAATGCACCAAAAGCTCATACATTAGCGAGCCATGCTATTCAAACCACGAGACATTCGGCAGGCAGGCACGTACGTAATGCAACCCTACCATTCGCATACCTTCGGCCAAGCATCCATCACCGATAGATGAAGGATACCAACCAAGGCCGGCTCCCTTTCTAACACTCTAGACATTGTAACCGTGCGCCACATCCCGCCCTTACTCCCCCGACAGCTATGCCATCTGCCGAAGGTTAACAATACCGATGCCACAAAACAGCCCCACATGAGAGAGAGAGAGAGCCACATGGCTTGCTTGCATCTTCATTTGGCGTGAGTGATGTTACGTGCGTACCTCTCCAAACCGCCTTTCGGACCAGCTGCCGTACCAGTCGAGACACCCTGTCCAAAACCGCCGGTTAATATCATAAAAAGTTGAAAATAGTGCAGTCCTGGCACACTTGGAGGAGTTGCAACTCTGTTGCAATACGGTAAGGTTCTATTGCAGATGGGTCTATAATAGGCTATAACAAGTAAGGGGATAATAAGGTTAGCTTAGCATCCTAACGCCTTAGCAGAGCATAATGTTCTTAACAGATTACGCCCGTAGATACTCTTCTTCTCTTTAATTAATTAATCACTACGCTATATACTATTAGCCCGCTTTCGTTAGTAAAGGTCGCGTCTCTACCTTCGGTTAATTCTATAGGCTCTAGGATTACTTCCCTACACTAGCTAGAGTATTTTATGCACCGTTGCACGACTTATTTCAACTTAAAACAGAAAAGGGCGACAGACACCCTTACCTTATCTGATCCTTCACACTTTCGGCTGGTCCGCCGTGCCCCGTTGGAGCGTGATACCAAAAGAAAGGGTCCCGAAACCGAAGTAGATCCATGATTGTGACTGGCTTGAGGAGTGGAGGGTTTCCGTACACCTTCGGACCAGTGGCCGTCTCCGATGTGTGCGAGGGCGACGGGAAGGGATAGCTAGCCGACGTCATTCCTGCTTTGTTCATTGGACGACAGGCGTTTAGCCGTGCTGCTTGTTGGCTGCTGGTTTTCCGCACTGGCCTTTTTCCTATCAGCAATGTTTGCAGGTATGGTGATCGCTATGATGATCGATCTCTTATGCATTCCAGGGAAGACATTGCCATGTTGGTCTACTCACCGGTCGAGGTAGGAAGATGGTATTGGTGGAATCTGCTTGGTGGTCGTCATATTGTGGCCCCAAGGGTCCAGCGAACGTCTTTTGTTGTCACATATAGGTCCGCTTATAGGGCCTGTTCTCGTTGTCGCCATCTCTGCCCTAACTGACCGCATATGAATGGAATACTGCTGTGTATTATACCCTCGATCTCGATAGAAAGGGTATTCGAATGTCGTGCTTGGGTTGGGCCTTCACGTTCGGACTGCATACTGTCTGTCGAATCTAGTTCTGTATTTCTCGTGGCGTCTATATGCTTGTGGCTTTGGGATGCATCTACATACATCATTCTATCCGTGAGCACGGCTCTCTAGAATTCAGTCCAGGTTTAGGCGTCCATCGGTATGCATCGATCTCGTACTTGGCAAGCCCTTACGGCCGAACGGCGTCAGTGTAATATCCTGATGGAGATGCAATGACCAGCGGTATATTGCTCGGTGACGACAGCGAGCGAAGCTTGTACTGGACGATTAGGCATGATAGCCGGTTTCTTGGCTCCATGCTGCTGGCATGGCAATAGGTGGAAATGTTGTTAGGTGTGAGATCATTTCTGGTTCCACTCCAACTTCATTCTACCTTCGGCGTTTTGGTAGTTCTTCAGCGATTCAACACATTCGGCACCAGTCTTGGCTTCGATCATGATGTTGGAGTTGTTGTTTGCGATGAAGCCGCTCTTGACGGCAGTGCGCACCCATTGGAGCAGACCGTCGTAGTAGCCCTCGACATTGAAGACGATGACACCACGAGCGTGGATGCCCAGCTGGTTCCAGGTGGTGACTTCCATGAGTTCTTCCATGGTGCCATAGCCTCCACTGAGTGCGACGAAGCCACCACCCTCACCACCATCGATGACCTCACGAGCCATGGCTTGCTTGCGCGAGTGCATATCTGCGACAACGGTGGTGCGACCGAAGGTTGACTCGTCAATAACGGAATCCAGGGGTGCGCCTTCCTTGTAGTCGCGCTCGTACTTTACAAGAGCCTCGGGGATGATACCGTGGACAGCGTCCGGACCGGCCAGGGAGACCAGAGTCTTGGCGACTTCGCCCATTATGCCGACAGTGCCACCTCCGTATACCAGTTTCATGTTGTTCTCGTGGAGGGATTGGGCGAGTTCGCGAGCGGCGGCAAGATGAGCGGGGGAGTTGCCTCCGGAGGCACCGCAGCTAAGACGGGCAATGTCAGAGGCTTCACTCTATGACTCGAGCAGGAACACACTTACAAGACACAGACGACAGGCTTGTTCGAAGTGGCGGGCGAGGGGGTTACGGCGTCTCCTGCCTTTGGTTCCATCTTGGCGTTGATTGCCATGTTGCTACGTGTAAGGACGGTGTGTATACGTGTGAGTGGTTAGTCGAGGAAGGAAGTGTTCAGAGAAGAGGAAGGAGCGAGGCAGGCAGAAGTGGAAGGAGAGATGACAAGTTGATATTGAGGCTGAGAATAGACTATCGAATGGAGCACATGTTTACGATCGGCTTCCATCATTGGCGGCGTGCATGTGAGGGAGTCATTCGGCCCCGGCTCTCAACCGTCGTCGCCGAAACACAGACTCGGTGTATCGCTCTTCCCAAGTCGTGAGGAAACCTGCATTCTCGAGGTCAGAGAAGAGAATGAGGAGGCGACTGTGACTTCCTTCAGTACATCGTACAGGGATCAATTGGACGAGAGATGCAGTGCGGAAGGAGCAAAAGTTGCATCTTCACCCATGTCCAGAATGACGACACAGCTGACGCACAGGGCAATCCTTCTCCAGATCTGCGGACAAGGCCGCCGCAGGAACGACCCAGATGTTTGATTGTTGCTCCTTTCCGATTTGTCCCCATTTCTACACATCAATCAAATCACAATCATGGCGCAAAGTTGGGATTATATCGCCAAAATCGTATCGCTAGGTGACTCTGGTTGCGGAAAGTCCAGTGTATGTAGTCGCTCATACCATGTCCTTCCCCAGCAACAGCAGCTTACCCGTACCGTTTACAGCTCACGATAAGACTGTGCGAAGGACGCTTCTCCCCTCACCACGATGTAACCATTGGTGTCGAATTTGGCAGTCGCATTGTACCGGTTGGTCCTCCTGCCTCATTAGCTCTCAAAGTCAACGACCCGTCCGCCGACCCTACCATCGAAACACCATCAAATACCGATTCGCAAAACCAAAAGCACATGAAACTATCGTTATGGGATACCGCTGGACAAGAGACGTACAAATCAATCACACGATCATACTTCAGAGGTGCTAGTGGTGCTCTACTGGTCTTCGACATTACAAGGCGTGCTACTTTCGAAGCCGTGACAGCATGGTTGAACGACCTCCGCCAGATTGCAGAAGAAAATATCATCGTCGTGCTCGTCGGAAACAAGAGCGATCTTGCTGCTTCAACGACAGTGGCCGAGGGAGCCGGCTCCGAGAACAAGCGTCAAGTCACACAGGAAGAAGCCGAAGCGTGGTGCAAAGAGAATAAGGTCATGCAATACGTCGAGACCTCGGCAAAGAGCGGCGACAACGTCGAAAGAGCTTTCCGTGAGGTCGCAGAGAGAATATACCAAAACATCGAGGCTGGAAAGTACGACCTGAACGACAGACGGTCTGGAGTCAAGGGTCCTGGAGCCGGTGGCGGCAACACTGCGAGAACCATCAATCTGGGCATGAACGACGCTGCTTCCGTTCAGAAACGCGGCAAGCAGGGCGCATGTTGTTGATATTGTTATACTACCAGCGTTTTTGTTTAGGGATTCTGAAGCATAGCGGGCGTTGCGGGCATGGCCAAAAAGGTCTTTGGGCGCTTTTGAATCAGTTATTGACACACTAATATCACCTTCTTTACAATGCTGAAATGAGCTAGGTCCGATTCCAAGCTTTCGGTTCACTACCGTCTATTGTCGCCTTTGATGCATTTCGACAGAAGGTGCATTTTCACTGTCCTCATACTCTTCACTCGTGTTGAGCTTGTCTACACTTGTTGCGGCGCTCACTTGCTAGCCCACACCGCTTTTTATCGTCTTCTGCAGTGAGGTGGGCTGTCTCTAGACATCTCACCTTGTATATCCTCCATTTCACACCATTCCCTTTCACTCGCACATTTAGATCAATCTGCTTCCTATATTAACCTGCCAGCACTGTTCCACCTTCTTAGCCTATCGTTCATATGGTTCCCTCTGTTCGTGGCCACTACGCTCCGCTTCTCAATTTAACTTCTTCATCTCATCTACAGTCTACCCAACTACCTTTATGGTTATAAGCCTTCGGCGGTCCCGACTTTTTACCTATCCAGCACAACAATCGCGAATACCGGTACTTGACAACATCGGAACACTGCACTCGAACATTCACTGCTTCGGTTCTGTTCACAATGTCGAAAAGACAAGCAGATTACGACTACGATTCGTCTGACGACGACGATGAAGAGATCAGCAGCTACGATGCTACTGCGGTCGAAGAGGCATCCAAGACCCCAGCCAACCATCCCTCGTTTGCCAAAGCCAAGGAGAAGCACCGAGCGATCATACAGCTTCTGGAAGAGCCGCTCAAAGAAACCACAAGCACTAGCAGCAACGTCAACAAGCTTTCCAGCATGATTGAAGAACGTAGGGAATGCTGCCCTATGATTGAAATCCGTATTACCGTTGCAGGTGGCATGGGGTCCGGCAAATAAAGCGTCAGCAATGCCCTTATCTCTGAGGGATTACTGACTCCCACGGTACGTCAAGAAGATCCTGTACGCAAGCGTCATCACTGATCATTGAGCACAGGGCGATAGTGGCTTGAGCGAGACGCTGGTCATCCATGAATTCAGGAGGGTGCGGCCTGACCAGACACAACCTTTCAGGGCAGAGATCGAATACTACCGCGGTGCCGAGCTGGAGGAAATTATGGCTACTGAGTTCAAGCAAGCCTATGCCGCCGTCGACCCGTCCGAAGATAACGTTTCCGACTCTGAAGATATAGATTTTGACGACTCCGAGAAGGACCACGATGAGTATGGGCACATACAGGCTATCTCCAATCTTTTTTGCAACCGTCCCGAATGCGCTTCTGTCGAGGCGACCAAAGAGTTTCTTCGCCAAGCTCACAGCGAGAACGACAAAGCAGCTATCGCTCGCATGGTACGTTGGTCCGAAGGAATTATCAGGAACTACACGGAAAAGAGTGTTGGGAGCACTGTGGTCATGGAGTCTGCAACCACAGCGGATCTTCTCCAAGATTTGCGAGGGTTCACTCACACCACCGTCAAAAAGGGTCAAGACTATGGATGCGAACGTGCTTGCTGGCCCATTGTCAAAAGAATCACATTCTGTCTCGACACCCCTTTCCTCAACGACGGGATTGTTCTGGTGGACACACCTGGCTTGAACGATTGTGATCCTACACGAGCTGCCATGGTCAAGAAGGAGTTTGCGAGAAGCATCTTCGTTCTTATCATAGCGCAAATCAGTCGAGCAATCAACGATGATACAGTCCTGCGATATTTGCGAAAGGGATACTTCTCACACCGAATCGGAAAAGTTATCCCTGTTCTTACACACACCGACTCTCTCAGCCAGTTCCAAGGTTGGGGAAATGCCAATGACGTTCAGAAAGACCGATTGCAAGAAGCCGAAGATGAAGTCGACCAGCTTGAGAAGGAGCTTGAACAGCTCCGTGCCAACAAAAGACAAAAAATAGCAACGAGCGAGATACCGTACCGCGTTCAAAAAGAACAATTGCTGTGAGTAACTTATCCGCAGAAAGTGATCGTCGGCTGACGGTCTTTTATAGGCGAAAACTACAGGTAGCCAAAGCTCAATAAGTAGGCGCCCTATATCTGCACCTCTCCGCAACTAACAGCATTTTGACAGGAAAGATCGATGTGGTATCATGATTCGAAATGAGTACGTCACCGAGACTTTGCAGAATAAATACAGGACAACAACCAGGGATGTAACCCCCCTTCCTGTCTTCTGTGTGTCCACCTTGGTGTATGAGAGCCACCGTGCTGGGTTCAAAAAATCAAGCGTCCCGGTCCTATCTGTGGCAGACACCCAAATCCCTGCTCTTCGTCACTATCTGCGACGCGCAACTGGAGAGAGACCTTTCAATATAGTCACGTTCCATTACGAGAACACCTTGCCCTCAATCATCAGCAGCTTTGAGATGTGGTGCTGCAAGGCTCACCTGAATGGCAGCGAAAGGTTGGAGGCAATTGTGACCGATCTGAAGCCGGTGAGTACCAGAAATACAATGCTATGAACTGCGCAACGCTGACAAATCGTAGATATGCTCTGCAGTCGTAGAAGATTTCAATGACATGGTCAACAACGAGATTAAGCGCATTCTGGATGTCCTCATACTCAATGAGCAGACGCTGAATGAGCAGAGCCATGATGTTTGCCAGGGATGGGAAACCATAAGTCCTCCAAAGTATCGCAACCTGGTAAAGAAGAGGGGCTTCCGACTCAAAACCAAAGCGCTTCCCGGATTATACTGGAACGGAGACCTCATCAAGATATCAAACCCCCTCATACTGGCCAGATGCCAGAGCCTGCTGGACATGATTATCAATTCGGAGATTAACATTGCCATCGCTTTGGAAGAGCATGTCAACCAAATGAGTACCAGCGTCCGGGAAGATCGGCAGTCAACTTTCGTGAAGCTCGAACCCTTCTCCCATCTGGTTGACCTGAAGAAAACGGAGATGAGAAAAACAGTCGCGGAATCCTTCAGCTCACTCAAGGCCGAATTCGAAGGTGTCATTCACGAACTCACCTCGCCACACCCAGACGAAAGAGATGCGTCAATCACCTCGCGATGCATGGTTCCGATATACGAATCAACTGAAGCTATCAAGGGCAAAAATTCTAATGTACGCAAGCCTCAGCATATGAGGCGTCAACTTCGCATTATGGGAGGCCTGTGGTCGTCTGTCCATGAAACAGCTCGTTCTGAATTACAACAAGTCTTGGACACGCACTGCACCGAGCTTTCCAGCAGTGTCCAGGCCAGCCTGCAGGAAATCCAAAACAGCTTCATCAACTGTTATCAGGACAAGGAAGTCGAGCCTGAAGAGGAGAGAAAGATGAGGGGGGAACGAACTCGGCGCGTACAACTTGCAAAGGAGATACTGCCGCAGATGGGAGATGACATTGAGAAAAGCAAGGAGAACGAACCCAAAAAAAGTCGACCCCACAGAAGCACTACGAACACGCCAGGAGCAGAATGAGATCTTGGTGAGGAAGAATTAAACATGTGTAATACATCTCGATAAGATCACGAACACAAAATGCGAACAATGACAAGACTTTGACGAGCCCTGTTTCTGCTCCCAATCACATGGTCATGCACAAACTTGCATAGTTGACACCATCAGAATGTAGCACACTGATCTCTCTGGACCATCTTGCTAACTACAATAGTGTCTTGAAGTTTGATAGCTAGATCTGAGGAGCGATTGAACGGCTGAGATTCTCAAGTTCAGTGTGAATGTCGTTGACCTGCAGTCAACGTTACAGACTCTTTCTTCCTCTGGACAAGCACGCTGAAATAGAAAATATCTTGCGATCTGATGATTGGTTTGGAGGGCAGTTGCGACGCTGAAATACTTCAGCTTTGACATGGTCTTCTGTGATCTACAGTTTACGTTGGCTAGTGCTCCATGGATATTGATTCTTACTATGAAGAAACATTATGCATCTTTGTAGTTGGGTGGGTCCTGAGCGAAATGGGAAGTTGAGATAGCCTTTTCAAACATAACTTTAACTGATACTTCTCAGGTACACGTATGAACGTCGAACCTGTCTTCCATATACAATCTAGCTTCAAGGAGATGTTCTGAGTTCTGGAGAAGTGTGTGGGCAAGAAGAACAATTTCTTGGGCCTTCTGAAGGTAGTCACGACTCGAGGGGCTTTCTTCACTCGACAGCGGCGTTCTGACAACGGGTTCGTTCAACCTGGCACGAAAGTCATCCTTTCCTTGAACGCATTCACTCCATCTCGTTTTTGCCAGACTCAATGGCATCTCCCTTTCATCATCCACTCGCAGCAATATTGCTGGATTTCGATTCACTGAGGGTGGACTACACATCTTCAGTGTACATTTTATGCTCACACAGCCTTCACCTTTGCACCTCACACCTTCACCTCGACCTCCGAGAGGTCCGACTAGCTATTTAAATAACCTCCGCCATCTCTCCCAGACCTTCTCCTCAATTCATACACACATCCCACCATCTCTCCCACTTCTCAACCTTCTCATCTTTCGGACCAATCTCTCTTCTCTCCTCCAACTAGTCTCGACATCTTAACCACATCATCTTGTTCTTGGACTGGTTCACAAGACGGCCGGACTTTCTCAAGAAATACCTCATCGACTCACTCTTACATCGCCACCAAATTACCTACCCCTCCCTTTCAGGTGATTCACATTAGCGAACTCAGCCGGACCGTCTTCACTCGCAGTCCCACAACAGCCTTCATATCGATACCTTCCTCTGCTGTCAACATTGGCCTAATGACCTACTCTACTCCAAACCTTGTTTATGCACAACGACAGTATCCTCAAAAACACATATCATGATGCATACTACTGGAGAAAAGATCGCGGATCTCAACACACCTGATAGAATGCTTGCTGCTGGCGCCCCTCACCGATCATGCCATCAGCGCGCTCTGAACTTCGCAGGACAGATCTCTATCACATTTCAGAAGGTGTTCCAGAGAAACCAGTACACCGACTGTCATGTCGAGGCCCTCGTCCAACACGTCAATGGCATTCTAGACGCTCGTCCTTCGAATGAGGTCCGCTTCGCCTTCATCGGCCACATGGGTTGTGGTAAATCATCGTTGATCAATGCCATCCTGGGCATCTTTGACATCGCCCGCAAGGTAAGTCAGACAGATCGCAATTTCCTTACATGGTGCTAAAAGTATGCATAGGATGGCAGTACGGGACTTAGCTGTACCTGGATGATCCAAGAATTCAGACGATCTTTGCCTAACCAAACTGCACCTTTCCGAGCCGAGATCTTGTTCTATGACGAGATACAGCTGGAGAAGCTTTTCGCTACCATGGTTTCAGAGCTTCTCAGAGCCATCGCCTCCGACAACAACCGCGATGCT
>Ga0115846_100198_pt1 | contig 31340 bp, 24 predicted proteins | sample InSIn5gowninarea_2_FD_83860 | JGI IMG/M metagenome (GOLD analysis project Ga0115846, IMG submission 83860) | reverse complement strand
ATCATCAACCTACTTCCCGAAGGCTCTGCCATCCTTAATCCTGCTCTACAAGCCTACTGTATCGATGAGACAACCAGAACCATCGAACTCCCCATTCAGATCAACCAGACCGCCCCAGAGAGTATTGAGCTGCTGCGATATGATTTAGAATCGGACCAAGTTGAGACAATATTTATTGGTGCCAAGCAAGCGAGGAAACTCAAGAAAGATGCGGACAAGCGCCACGACAAGGTTGATACCAACACCCCAAGAACATTGCGTTATCCAATATCTAAAAAAGGACTATACAGGTTGCAGAAAGTGGTTGACAAATCCAAGCTCGAGGTTAGACGACGCAGCAACGATGTTGCTGTAGTCGCTTGCCCCCAAGCTTCTGTTACAGCGAGCGTTGTCGATAAGTGTACTGGCGACCTGAGTGGCGTTTCGCTGCATGTGAATGGCGTGCCTCCATTCAAGGTCAAGTATAGCAAGCGAGTCAATCATCAGCAGTCCAGTTCCATTACACAAACTGTCCAGCCTATCGATACCGCCGACTCGGCTAATATTGTGCTCGATCCACGGAGACCGCAGATGGGCTGGACTCAGTCAAAGCAATTGTCCTTCGACATCAACGAGGCTTTATCTCAGAACGGTACCTGGATGTACACCATCGAAGAGATTACAGACGGTTTGCAGAACAAAGTGTCGTATGAAGACAATACTTCGAAGAAGGCTCACGCTCACAAGATCAGCCAAGCAATAACTGTACACAAGAGGCCTAAGATCAGGTTCACTAATTGTGATGCGGAGCATTACTTGCGAGTTGCAAGAGAAGAGATGATTAGAATGCCTCTCCAAATACAGCCTCAGGGTCAAATGCCTGCTTCCGACTGGCCACTTAAGATGAAGTACACGTTCACTCCTGAGAACAGCGACATTCCAGCCATCGAAGAGTTCACCCGTGAAATCAAGGATGTTAAGGATTTCCCATTGATCAGCAAAGCCGGTCGTTACGACGTGGCCTCCATCGAGAGCCAGTTCTGCTACGGAGAAGTTAATGAGCCCTCCTCATGTCTTCTGTCAAATCCTTCAAGGCCATCACTTGGTTATCAAATCGAGGAAATCTTCGACAAGTGTGCGGGCAGGCCGATCGGAGCAATTGTCAACTTTGACTTCACTGGTAGCCCACCGTTTAAGGTACGGTATGAGGTGGCGAAGGCTGGAGAAGGAACTACTCCTAAGGTCCAAGAATTCAACGGCATGCGAGGGCAGATCGAGTTTCGTGAGCGCTCTGCAGGCTCCTACAAATACTCGTTTCTCTCTATCGCCGACGAAGTCTATAGTCCAATCTCAATTCGAAGCTCAGAAAACACTTTCGAGCAGACCATTCGCCCGCCTGCCGAGGCCTTCTTCCATGGGCAACAAACAACGGAAGCTTGTCTCAATACCCCTGTTCCTGTTCAAGTCAAACTGCTCGGGGAGGGGCCGTGGGATCTCGACTACGCGCTTGTGCATGCTGGCAAGCGTAAAAAGTTCGCAGCGCACTCTGAAACCGAGGACCTTTTTGTTGAAGTGCCACCACAGACCGAAGGTGGCAAATACACCGTGGTGCTGACTGGTGCGGTCTGGTTGATCTGAATGGGGAGTTCGATGGTTCTGGTTGTCTCATCGATACAGTAGGCTTGTAGAGCAGGATTAAGGATGGCAGAGCCTTCGGGAAGTAGGTTGATGATTTGTCTACCCAGTATGATTTCTGAAGGGTCAACGAGATAGCCCGGATTGACTCTTGTATCTGATAAGGAAAGCTCTCTGTCGTAAAACAGTTTTGAGATGGAAAGGAAGATGGCTGCATAGGGTAGGGAGAGGTTGTACATGAGCCAAAAGTCGAGGCCGACATGCAGTAGCCAAACGGCTAAGAAGGTGAAGAAGGACCAGTCAAGCCAGGGAATCTGTAGTAGTGGTAGCATGACCAGGTATATACCATCTATGACGGACCATTTTGAGAATAGCCATGTCGAGTGGACTTGGTTATATCCTGCCGAAGTTGACCAGTCATACAACTTCCACACGAACAATGCAGCGTAGAGCATGAGCGTCCATTTCCGCTGGGTAGGGCCATCGATTTTACTTGAATCTATTAGTGGCTGTCGACCACTCCGAGGTATTGAGGGAGTGGCATCTTTTGCTGGGCGCAGTATTGACACTCTTTTGCGTGATGTTGTTGTTTGTGTTGGTGTGAATAATGAAGAACTCGAGCTGGCGAAGGAGCCTGGCTCAGTCTTTGGTGTCTTCGGCCAGTTGCCCACTGGGGGTCGAGGAGTTCCATTCATGTTTTCATGCGGCAGCTGATCTGCTGCTTACTATCTCTGCTGTTGCATTACAGTGTTTTGAGCTCTCAGATTGAGGAAGCAACAGTGAGTACGACTTGTTTCTTTGCCGTGGTCGAGAAGGTATACTGAGACTTGTTGTCAAGTCGACGAAGAGCGTGACTAAATGCGCAATGTTCTCTCAATGTTGAAAGGGCCTTGTTGTTTTGTGTGAAGTTGTGTACTCGCTGGTAGTGGTTTCCAATTGCAGTCACACTGGCAGTGCTTGCACTTTCCACTTTCCTTGCCAGTCGCGTTACCCACAATTTACGCCAGATTTACGCGTTTCACCAAATGACGTCGCGTAGAATGACTTATCGGAACACAAACAGATGCCAAACAACTATGCGTGAAGGTAATATTAGGTATTAGGCACTTTGAATCTTCCACCAAACTGTCGCCTGTATTCTTTGAAAGAACAGGTGTCCAAAGTCCCTCACAAAGATAGTCGATAGCTTGCCTGCTCCGTCCACTTCAGACAAGGTCGCTGCACCGTTGTCGACTCTCGCAAATGATTCCACGATTGCCTCTTCTGACCTACATCTGGAGCCATTATGGACGTTGAGAGGAACAACCCTGTCGCTGGAAACCGGTCAATGCATGAAGTGACAGCGGCAAGCTTGTTGTCGCAGAGAAGTCAAGGTGGCAAGAAGCAAGGAAAGCTAACAGCCGAAGATTTTGAATATAACATTCAGCAGGAGCTCGAAAAGGCTGCTGCGACAGAACCAGACCTTGTTCAGCAACCTCCACTACACGCTATGGAGCCGAGTGGCTCGTCTACAAACGTCGAATATGTTCAGGATCTCGAGACGGCCGCAGATGACTCTACACCTGAATCGGGAGCAGAGTCGGACGACAATGATGGGGGCTTTGACGCGATTGTACCAAACGAAAGCAATCTCAGAGGCGGAGGCTGCGTATCCTCGCTGCTCTGCGACAAATCAGAACTCGAAGAACGGCACAGAGAACCCAATAGAGAGAGGCAGCTGTGGAACAAACAATCAGGACAGGAATCGGCACAAAAAACTGAGGTTGTGCAGAGTGAATGCAACGAGGATGAGGATGAAAAAGAATGTACAGCATGGAAAGGCTGGGCCGAGATAGAGAATGACCCTGAGATCTTTACAATCCTCCTTCAAGACTGGGGCGTTCCCGATACTCAAGTAAACGAGATCCTTGATGTCGCAGACCTGCTCGGAGCCGATACCACCGAAATCCTGGGCCTGATTTTCCTCTCCCGTTACGAGCCTACCAAATACAGCCGAGCTTCTACGCCTGCCGATCTATTCTTTAGCAAAGACATACCACAACCTTGGTTCGCTAACCAAATTTCAAAGTTCTCTTGCGGAACAGTCGCTCTCATGAACATCCTCATGAATGCAGATTTCCATCTTAGTGAGACACTGTCTGACTTCAGGTCTTCAACCTCATTTATGAATGCAAAGCACCGTGGCATCGCACTCGATGCTAATGCCCAATTTCGCGATACTCACAATTCCTTCTCCACGCATCTCGACCGAATGATCGTAGACGTCCTGCTTAAAGACGATGCTGCCAAACACAAACAGCGGAAACAAGTCGAAGCACGTGAGGCCCAGAAGACAGCCAACGGAGACGGTGCAGATGGCGCGTCTAAGAAGCGCAAAAGAGGAGGAGCAAAGTTCACGAGACGACGGAATGTCAAAAAGAACGATACAACGGAAGATGAAGAAAACGGCTTCCACTTCGTCGCTTACGTTTCTGCTCATGGCTGCGTCTGGAAGCTCGATGGTCTCCAAACCCACCCCTGCGGTGTCGGAATGATCCGACCAGATCAGACCTGGGTGAACGTGGCGGCAGCGGATCTCGTGCAGCAGATGGAAGCCGCACTTAAGGAAGGCGAGGCGTGTTCGCTGATGAGCGTCGCAAAGGTGACCGGCTCCTCTGCTCGGCAGAAGCCAGAAAAAGAGAGGAAGCAAGAGGATTGGGCGCCGTTCATCGAGCATATGCTCAGATTACATGCCGAGAAGGGTGATTTACAAGAGATGCTGGGTGTTTGAGAACGTTTCCATGGTTACACTGTGTTGCATTGCTATAATTCTGTAGATGATAGACTTCTTTTCTTGGATACCCAACCTTTAGCGCCACGCATCAATCAATACCTTAAAGACCACACACTACATACCTTGTAACCCGTGCTTCTCTCTGTCACTTGATGCGCAGGCACAACTGAACCACACTTCACTCACAACCCATCCGAGCACCACACGAGCCCACCCTCCCACATCCGGGTCTCTGCTCTCCTCCTCACCTCCCCACCTACGATCCTCAATCCTCAGTCCTCAGGATACTCATCTCTCACATTACTCACAAACGTCGCCGTCGTAGCATCAAAGCGCCGAAACCATTTCCCAATCTGCATCGAAAACGTCTTCTCCACATCCTCATCCGTAAACTCCTCCGGCGTCAACGGGATGATATTCTCCTGCGCAACATATCTCGTAGACTGGTCGTCGACACTATAACAGCACCGAGAGTTAGCATAATCCGTCATTCATGCAATCGGGACCCCATATGGGCACATCCATGCCCATGTTCAAATTACAGTCAAAGGCCAAAAGGTGAACTTACAAAGCATTGTAGAACGGCTGGCCGCGTCCCCTCGGCAAAGAGTCCACGCTGTTCCCTACGATCCACCGCTCCTCCATGTCACAGTGTCCGTCCCAGCCGTACACGACTGCAGTATAGTTTTGTCGTCGATGTCGAAATACAGTTCCGATTTTGAACTTGATTTCTTCTGTCTTGAATCTCTCGGCTCTTCGCTTTGGTTTCTTTTCGTCGTGGTCTTCCTTGCGGACGATCTGGACTAGTGGGTCTGAAACGCCTCGATCACCACCGAATGAACCGAGCCCGGCAGTGAGAGGTAGAATGTGGTTTTCGTAGTTGCGGAGGTCTTCGATGTAGTGATGGGCATAGTGCCGTCTGAGGTCTTCCAGGGCTTCAGCGAGGGAGTGCGGGGTCGAAGGGAACATGACGAGGGAGAAGAGGGCAGCGTAGGCAGCGTCGTAGATGCTAATGTTTTCGGTCGAGGTGGAAATGTTGCGGCGGATGGCGTCGAAGGGTGTGGCGCGCACGGAGTTGATGATGTTGTGGGCGGAGCGGATGAGGAGAGAGCGGGGGCTAGCTGGTTGGAGATATGAGGCGCGTTGGGTACGGGAGGCGTTTGGAGCAACAAAGGAGAGTTGTTGAGTGAGAGAGGTGAGTGAGACAGCGGTGTGACTGTTGAAGGGGTCCATGTAGAGATGAGTCAGATCTGAAGGAGTTTCTGAGGACGCGCTAGGATTGGAGGGGGTCTCGGCTTGAGACATGTCGTTTCGTGGAAGAGGGTTGTTGTCGAGATCAAGAGGTGCTGAGTCGTCAGTTGAGAGTGGTGGTTGGATGACGGCGTGGATGTGCATGGGGTAGGAACAAGGCTGGGCTCGTATATTGAATGCGCGACAGACGTAGCAGTAGATGACAGCTGAGATTAGTGGAAGTGAATTCCGGTGTGTAGATCGGACGGACAGACCGAGGAACTGATTCTCGATACTATAGTAATCACGGCCTTCGTCTATGCCTACCCACTTGTTACGTCGTAGGAATTCGGCTACCATCACTGCTTTCGTGCGTGGTGTTTGCTGATCGATGTCGGGGTGATTTTCCCGGACTGCAGCGACGTAGGAGTTGAGACGTCGGAATGTGTCGTCGACATCACCGTCCGCAGAAGAGCTAAGTATAAACATGTCAAGACACGCCAGGGCCAACTCCGTCGGGTGGGATACATCGCTGCGAAACCGGATGCGAGTCCATTGTTCAAGAGCCTGAGCGCGATTGAGACACCCTAGGACTGTATGAGCCCAGTATTTCTGAGCTAGAACGAAATCCGTTGATGGTGCGTCCCGGATCAGTCTGATTAGAGCGTCTTTGATGCCATACCCGTGGTCTAGAATCCTTCGAGCTTTCGATAGTCTGTCAATTGGGTCATTGACCATCTCTTGGATCGCGCGATGAGTAGCCACATTTGCTGTATATCTGACGACATAAAGGTCTTTCCAGTCATGAAACGTGGAGTCATGTTTCTTCCTGCGTATGTCATGAACGGCGTCCCAGAAAGTGAAGTCGCTGAGAACGAGTTGTTTCCAGATAAGTTGTTCACTGGCAGCCGCTCGTAATTGGGAGGAAACACAACTGGTGGCGTTTAAGCTTTGTACATCAAGATACTGTAAGATGGCTTGGATGACTTCAACAGGAAGGCTGTCGAGGCGCGCCGAGTAGCCTGTAGCACTAGAAGTGCGGTTCAGTTGTGTCATTGTCAAGTGCTGAAGCAGCAAATTCGTGCTGCGACGTGATACTTAGGATAGGATTATGGAAGTTATGATATACAGTGGTTTGGTTTAGCGGACATGAACCCGAAGACGTCACCTCGGTCACATCTACACTAATTACTAGTCGTACCCCAGACTGGGACATAATTATGTATTTCGTCACACCTGCCTACTGGCTATTGCCATGCCCTGAAGCAAATACAATTTCACACAGGCAGTAAACACAGCAAGCTACGATGCAAACTTGAGTTCCGAACATCTGCATGATGGTGAGCCACACTAATCAATCTCTTTGATCTGCTCAGACCAGTCCCCAATTTGAATTCCTGCTCGCTTCTTAAAGTCTTCGAACTGTGTCGAACTCAAACCCAGCAATCCACCCCTTTCGATCTGTATCAGAACGGGCTCGCCATTCCATGCTGTCGAATGCAAAAGTCTCCAATGCACTGTCAAGAAGTCGGCAAGTTCTGTCAGGAAAGTAGACAAGCGATACCGATTACGTAGCCATTCTACTGGACGCCGCGTCGTACCATCACTTTCCTCCTGCATACTCTCGAAAGTCGTCAAAACTGCATCCAAAGCTTCTTGTCGTTTGCTCGTCCATGCCGATGATTCACCAGATGATCCTGGAATTTTATTGCTCGAACCACTTAACTGAGTTGAGCCTTGATCATGAAACATTTCCCAGCACTTGTCTTCGTATATAGTCGTGTCTTCGATATGATCTCTGCATTCATCAAGGTCTATTGTAGAAGAGTCGGGCAGTTTCCTGAGTACCTTGTCAAGCACACCCGATGCCGTGTGTGCATTCCCATGGTATCTAGGTCGCTCAACATAGCCCCAAGCGAAACACTCCTCTAATGCTGGTATGGCAGCGTCAGGTCCGTTGGCGAAAAGATCTGGTGAATCAAGCAGCTCGAGTGCTGCAAGGACCATGAAGCTTGTGGTTAGATCCATCCATCTGTCGCTGAGTTGTGTCTTCTGTGGCTGCATTTCTTCGGATATGTGCATAAAATGAGGTAACAAGTTATCTGCTAAACAGAGCTGAGGATTACGACCTCTCTGCTTGCCAATTGTTTTCGCTGTGGTAGCTGTGTTGGCGGGTTGGCGATACCTCAACCACAAGTGACGAAAGAACTGGTTAATATGCTGATCGCGCTCCAGATTTCTCTGCATCCTCGAAGTGATTTCGAACAGTGGATCGTGATCAGGATCGAGCCTTGCTTGCAACCAAATATTAAGCAATACTAGAAACGATAGAACATATGCATCGATACCTTCCCTCAGCGCTCTGTATCCGTAGCGTTCTTTAAGCAGGCTGATGAGTGCTACAAGGTTAGTACGCTACATCGTTTGAGGCGTTGTTATCACTCACTTTCATAAATCTCTGTCAAGCGCACTGCTGATCCTGCATGGTTGCCGATAGCATCCAATGCCCCACTGGAATCTGAATCCTGCGTTGCGCTCAAAGTTCTAAGCAGTTGTATCTGTGCTTCGACGGCTTTGTAGACAGTGTATTCGATCATTAATGTATCTACATCGCGTTGATATTCAGGATTGGCACATCTTGTGTCCGCCATTTTTGCTGTCGTTGCGAGATTGTCATCGTAACAACACAAAATCAATGAAAATCATCTTCACCGTAACGCTGGCAGGACGGAATGGTTGTGGAATGAGATTACGACCAAAGAAGCATAAGATCTTCCATTGCGAAGCTCACAAACGATGAGTGATTGAGGCATAGCTGAGAAAATCGAGCTAAAGGGTCAAGATGCATATTAGCTGAAGCGAATGCCTAAAGTCTTGGCCGGGCCTCAAACTGAGCGGTCGCAGGAGAGTCTGGAATAAAATTACGCTTTCCGTGCACGATCACACAACGGTAGTCGCAGTCAGCAACGGAGTGAGTGTTCACCTCTTCTTGGATGACTTTCCACTTTTGCTTGCTGAGCCTTTGGCCTGAGATACTGGGGCAGCATGTCCTTCCTTTTTGGTGTGGTCGAAAAGTTTATTTCTTGAAGGAAACAGCGCACCACATACAACACACGCCAAATCTATAGCAGTGCCAGGTTCCGCCGCATCTTTTTGTGCAGCCTTCTTCGCTCGTTTCTGCTTTGCTTTTCCCGCTTTCGGCCTTGAGGGCGTCTCAACCCCAGAAGCTGCAGGAGTGTCGTCTAATGATAAGGACGTTGCAGCCGTTGTGATCTCATCTGCATCATCCCGTGTTAGACGATCTGCAACCACAGCTCTCGGAGCATAGTCTTCATCCGGACTATCATCCTCGTCTGATATATCACCGTTTTTGAGGTGTACAGAACTATTTGCTTTGTCCGCTCGCGGTGGTGCATGGTTCTCATCGTCTGTAGTTGATGCAAGATTGTTTGACTGGAACTGCTCGTCATCATTGTCGTGACCCTGCTCAATATTCTCTTTGGTATCATGTGCATCGTCCTCATCTTCAAACGGCTCTCCCGAAGGCTGCTGCGGCTGCAAGTCCAGATCTTTGCCCTGTTTCCTCATGTCACGCTTCAGCTCTTTCAAGAGTTTGACATGCTTCTTGCTCTTTTCATGAGTCTGAAACTGCTTTTCACTCTTAAATGTCTTGTCACATACAACACAGTCGTATTCGTGCTCTTCAATATCCGAATCGCTGGAGAAACCCCCCTCGTGTTCGTCCTTTGTCTGTGACTGTGCCCAAGCAGATATCCCTCCTGATGCGTTCTTCTCCAACTCGGCTTGCCTTTTGGCCTTCATCCTCGCCGCTTGTGCAGCGGCCGACTCTCTCAGAAACTTCTGTCGTTCAGCATCCGACTTCTGATTGTTCTGTACCCTAGGATCTCTTTTCCGCACGAATGCCACTAACGATCTCACAGCATCGTTGTACTCTGCAATAGCTTCGTCTCGTAGTTTCTGGTTCTCCTTCTCCATCAGCCTCCTTATTCGTCGATCCGGAGCATCAGATAGGCGGTACTGATCTTTCCACGAATAGCTCTTCTTCGTGCCGAATCCTGCCCATGCACCATAGAAAGGTCGGACAATATCCTCGTAGTCGTCGTCTTCTGAGCCAAATTCTGGGTAGTCAAGGTAGTCCATATCTTGCCACTGACATGCAATGTCCTCCTCCTTTGCAAGCTGTTGGAAGAAATCGTTGAGGCCACCGTAGAAACCGCTCGGACTGTCGTTGTATTGCACGTTCTTGTTGAATCTCATCATCAATTTCAATACCTCATCAGCGGTTGTCAGCTTCATGTTATACGAGTACTCATCCCCTGTTGAACCGCCAACCTCTTCGCCGCGCAACAACACATCTCTATGCGAATCATACCATGCTCGCTCTTGAGGATCAGCTAGTACCTCATAGGCAGCTTGGATCTCAGCAAATAGTCTTGTAGCACCCTCCTCATTTCCATAGTTGCGATCAGGATGCGCCTCTAGAGCTTTTCGTCGGTATGCTTTCTTGATCTCGTCATCAGTAGCAGTGCGCTCAACCCCTAGGAGCTCGTAGTAGTCCTGTTTGACAGCCGGTTCACCCGCTGGCGCATCATTCGAGGAGGACTGCCCTTGACCCATGTCGGCGGTGCCGCAGTTGTTTGTCTATCAGCCGTTATCGTCAAGAAAAATCACTTTGGTCATCTCGTCCTCATTTTGATGTTCCTCGAATGCCGAATTTTGGTGGTAATAGTATTACAATAGTGGCTGACGGTGACCTACACCATGACTCGAGTGAACGAAAGAATTCCGCGTTATGCGCAATGACGCTGGAGCAAACACATTCAGGTCAAACTCAAAGCGACGCGACAAAGATGCTTATTTAGCAGGAGATGCCTGAAAGTCTTTCCGTTAATGGTCCATGCGGACCACCATCTAATGATCTTCACTACACTACACAAGCACGAAACTCTCCCCATTCTCAATCTCTCGTCTAACCATCTCCTCACTATCTCCCGCTACCATCTCCGCCCACTCCTTCTTATACTTACTCTGGAACCAGCCAATCACACCACCGTAGCTCAAATGCTCATCATGCGTCGGCACCCAATACTTCACGCCCAATTTCTTCGCGAGCTTCTCCCCATTCTCAATGCCCAGATTCGCGGCTTGCGGTGAAAACGCCGGATCAAGACCGTGCAGAAGTGCCAGCACACGCGAATGTTCAGTCGCGAAGCTCGTATCCTGCACGCGCTCGGCGTAGATGCCATGCGGCGAGTAGAAGATCGTTTCCGGGACCATTTGTGTGCCCGCCTTGAGAGCCGTGCCGTCGGTCGAGAACGCGATGAGCGTTGCCCAGTGGAGTTCGGGAAACGGAGGGCCAGACGGGAGTCGTCCTACTCGCAGAAACGAGGGTAGACACGTCACGGCGTAGTCACGGTCAGATTGCCAGAGTGTCTGCGGAGCTGCGAGGTCTAGGTCGGGCATGGTTTCGACGCTCGTGAAATGGCCCCAGCTTTCGACCATGCATGCCCCTTTACCGACTGTGACAATTGGGACCGCTGCATCAATTTGTAGTAGAGATGCCTTGTGGCAGTGGTCGTCCAAGTAGTGTGTTATTAACACAGAGTCTACCTCGCCGTTGTCCCCATCTGCTAGGGTGCCTGCTGCGCGCTCCATGTCACGGATGAGATCTCGGACATCCTGTATGGTTTGGAAGGAGGCCTTGATAGAATGTTGCAGGATCAGGATCCAGCGATATTGGACGATGAGATCCCCGTCGAGCCATGGGTCAACAAGGACGTGGTAGTATGATCTTGTGGTCTTTTCGGTGTTGTGCTTACATGGCTGAGGGAACGAGATGAGCCATGATGTGTCAGCATTTAGATGTGTGAGGATAGGTCTTCGTGGCGATTGCGTAATTAGTTGTGTGATTGATTCGTCGCGTGCCATAGTTCGCTTTGTATGGGAAAACGAAGTGTACCGTGCGTACGATGTCGTCGACGGGACCTGGGTTAGACAGAACTGGCTCCTGCCGTCACTGTCGCGTTTCTGCAGAATGTTCTACAATCCTGCTTTGGAGTATTTCTTACCTGGACAGTCGATGTAGCGGCACCTGTGTGATCATGGTCACGGAAGATTCTAAGAAGAACTCAGAGATACAACCGTTATCAGCGGTAAAGGTGAGTAGCATCCTGTAGACCCCGCGTCAGGCAGGTAATCTGCTACCTAGGCTTTCCTGGGTTTACCTTCTGGCTTCCTGACCTGTACAAGGTGCCAAGATTTCAGGCCTCCTGTGGAAAGGACAAGCCACATTGCAAGGCCAAGCAAAAGTCAATGGAAAGTTGCCGAGCTAGGTAAGTGAAGCATGGTCAGAACCAGCTTTTGCAAACTTGGATTTTCTACGGGAACATGGCAATCTATTAATGCTCGCTACTCAAAAGCGGCACGAGATGCTCTTATACAACAGAAACACTCCGTGTCTGAGTATTGAAACAATGCTATACGGCGATCTGCAAACGCCCTGCCGTGTATACATAACATCCAATCCCGAGAGGCTGAGACACCCAAACATCTATCGACAGAGGGAAGAGGCTCATCAGGGTGCAGTGGGAAGTGAGAATTGCCACCAGATGCTTTGCACCATAAGAAGTACACAAGGATAATTGGAAATGCTAAAAATAGTGTCGACATGCCTTAGCGCCAGTTATAATGCATGGGAATGGCCGTATCTCGTGAAGAGTTGTGCAGTCGTAAAGTCGTTCGTGGTTGAAAGGTCTTGTCGATGAGGTATCTCGAGTAATAAAATTTATCCGTGCGCATGACCAGGAGTACGAGGCTCTTGAGATCGATGGACGCGCATACGTAGGCTATCATCATCCTTGTCGTCGCAATATAGCTCTAGGCCACGTCTGTCAAATGAGGGGGCCGGAGAGAACAAGCTGTCTACCTGTCCTCGTCCATGGTGTTCAGGTCGGTGCGTTGAGTCATAGCTTGGCTGCTGAATTTGATCAAGAAAGGACGAGCTGTTTAGTTGAGACTCATTTCGCAAGTCGAAGTCTGAAATGTCTGCAATGTACGTGGTCTCGCGTGTCGGGTCAGGATCGAGACACTGCATGCTCTGTCTCTGACTACACAGCATACCTGTACTGGGAGTGAACTGTCGAAGTTGACGCCCAGTTCTATGGTTTCCACAGCTTCTGCACAAATGATGTCTTGATGAAGGACTTGGTCTGTCCAATGGAACGTCTTTGAGCATTTCACCAGGACCTTGAATGACCGCACCACCAACGGCAAGCATCATAGCAGCACTAAATTTGCCCCACAGGAATAATGATTGTCCCCATCCTGGCTTCGTCCGCTGACTGGACATACCAGACACAGAGTCATGCTGCTGGATTCGGTACTCGTCCTCTATTCTTTCAAAGTCCGATCTGGGTTGGTCGTCTGTTGGCCGCACCATCGGAGAGTCCTCGAAAGGTTCATTGTAGGGTTGCGAGCAACAATATCTACTAGCAATGCTCTCCCCATCATATTTGTCCCAGTCGATTGCTTGTTGTGCCTTCGGCTCTGTCTTAGGGCTGACGAACAGACCCAAGACCCACCAACTGACCTTACCTAGCATCTTCCAGTTCATATACCATGCATTTGCAAGCACACAACGAGCAAGTGCAAAAGGATCTCGACGAACATCCCGAATAACACTTGTACACGTCGCAAGAATTTTGAACACCGTCTTTATCGTCATTGCCGCCAATGGTTTCGCGGCGAAGTTCTTCTGACGCAACACCTCCACGAAATTATCGCAAGATCGAACATGCTGTAGCTTGGTTGGTGGGTTACGTCTCCCAGAACTTGGATTCACCGCCACTGGAGGTACCGGCGAGAATATTGCATGTGGTATTTCATGTACTGAGGAGTGTCGTCTGCGGCGCCTACGCAGCTTTGGGACTGGTGAACCATGATCGCTGATATTGAACGATGACTTGCGTCTTTTGCGCATGTTGATCTGGCCTTGCAACGACGCTTGTGGGGAAGCGGAAGGAGGCCCACAATCTTGGTCGTGCATGGTGAATCTTTCGTCTCGATGTGCTGGTGAGAAAAGCGGCCTTGGTAATATTGCTAAATAATCAGGCGTTGAAGGCATGGGCATAGTCTGCAGGGAAGTCCTTGAACCGGTTTCTGTGGGATAATATTCAGGGCTGGATTTAGCACTGTCGGCAGGATACTGAGCCTCGTTTGCATCATCCTCGAGAGTGAGGATATCGAAATGACTGGTCTTCGGCAGGGCCAATTCTTTATGATCGCTGCTTAATACAACATCATTTTCGGATCCTCGTACCTTAGCTTCGTCCTCCGGTGCATCGTTGTCGTCGCTAGCATACACTGGACCAGGTCCGCCTGCGCCACTCCCAGAAGAAATGACCGAGCCAGCATCAGAAATGTCCAACGATAACAGACTATGGCTGAAAGGCTCTTCAGACCTTTCGCCAGCCAGGATAGTGTCTTCTGCGTCAGCCTCGAAATAGGGATTGATGGACCAGCTGAGAGGGGAGGAAGCTGTCGAGGCCGAAGACATGGACATAGTCTCTCCTGTCAGAGTCGGCAATAGTAGTGGTTTGAGCTGCGTCGAGCCAGCGACGAACTTTCTGGCCTTCCTTCTCGGAGCAGCCCTTGGTTCGTCGTTACTCTGACCGGAAGCCGCTGAGACATCGGAATACATGGTCCAGCGTCGTGCATTAGCCCGGAGCGAAGGACTCTGAAGAGGTCGAGTTTCGATTTCCACGTCTTGCTGTTTCGTGGTGTCATTGTTGTTCCGGGGCATCGATGTAATCTGGTCTTTCCAGCCATCTTCTGGTGAGAGCTTAAAGGGACTGATCTCGGCTCTGTTCATTGGTTGGGGAGAACCAGCTAGAGACTTGGGCTTCGTGAGCTGCCTAGCATTGGGAGAAGGAGGCAGACGGGGTAAGATCAACGACAGCGGTCTAGCATTTCTCTTTTCCTTGGTGGGTGAGCCAAGGTTGAAACCAGCCAAGGTCTTGGTAGGTGACATGGCGAGGAGCTGAGTGAGGACCTCATTTCTCTTGCTCATACTAAGATTGATCTCGTCCATGTCGAGCTTGTCTTGCTCCAGTCTCTCAATGCTCGCTTTCAGCGAGTCGATGACGTTGGTATCTAGTCTTCTCTCCTCATACTGATACTGGAGTTCTCGGATTGTGTTGTCCTTGGCTTCTAGCGAGTCTTCCAGGTCTCTGACTCTGCGCTTGAGCTCGACCTCTGCGACGGTCTTGTGTTCTACTGTTCTCTTAACATCAGTTTCGAATTTCTCTCTGAGCTGGGCGAGCTCTTTCAGGAGGCGTTCATTCTCTTTGTTGGCAGCCCTGAGTTTCTCTTTCATGGGTCGTCTCGTTAGAGGAGAATATGCCTCATCTCTAGCCTGCTGCAGCTCCTTCTCAATGTGTTCGATGTACTCATTGGCGTCAAACTGTGTCTGCACGGAACGTTTCTTGGCGTTGGCTTTCAACGAGGGTGAGGACTTGGTGACAGGCGACCACCTCTCATTGTGCGAGACCTCTCTGAGACGCATACTGCTAAGACTGTCTCGAATGTGGTCGAAGCCAATGGGTGATGTAAAGTCGCCCTTCGGTTCGGCATAAGGAGAAGAATCAGCAAAGGGCGAGGATTGTAGCAAGGGTCTCTCGGGGTGGTCTTGATATATGGGTATCTCGGGGCGCCTTCGCGAGGAGCGACTTCTAGCCGTGTTTGAAATCTCATCCAACACACTCAAGCTGTTCTTTTTGCCGATAGTGCCTGTGCTCTTGCTCTTGTGCAATTGGTTTTCCTGATTTCTCGCGGGGCCGTATGTCTCATTCGTCTGTTCGTTGTTACCGAGCAGCAGTGACAGCTTATTGCTCAGGCCGGAGATTGATAATTTCTTGGCTGGAAATCTCGCGTTGCGAGTCTGGAGGCGTCGTTGTTGCCTCGAAGGACTGATTTCGGAGGTAAATATGTCGGCGGGGAAAACGGATTCTGGCGAGGTGGGCGATGACTGCTGCGACCAAACTTGAGCAGAAGGAAGCAAAGGTGGGGAGGATAGTGGTCGGCGGTGGGTAGTGTCCATATTGAGCACAGGACTTCTGTTGTCGAGGCCTCGGCTCGGAAATCTATAGCATTATTGTCTGCAAGCCAATCGATGGTGTATCTCAGCTGGCTCGAGGGTAAGTGGGCGAATGAGGGTGAAGAAAGTAAATTGCCATGCCCGTGCTCAACAAGGGTGTGTGGTTGACCAGCAAACCGATTAGTCTATGTCGTACTTCTTCAGACTGTCTATCATCGCGGTCAATTGTGCATGCTGTTACTATACAAAACATTCAAAACTGCAAAACACGCGACCCTGCAGGAAGTGGGATGCATCCGCCTCGTGTCTGTGCAGGAAATCATGTTGTGGTCACTTTTAATGCAGCTGCACTTTCCCTGTTGACGTTTTGCTCCTTCTGGAGGTAGTGTCCGTTTGTACCTGCGTTGATGGAGTCACTAGTACACAAGTGGCTAGATCGACGTTTGTTCCCGAAATTCCGACTACTGGCGTTTTCGACCAAAAAAGACAGGCAACACAATTCGCAAATTGCTATACTGGCCAAGTGTTCTTCCGTTATTGCTGCCCCAGTTCGAATCACATAACGGCACAACCTATGGTAAAGTACTGTGCATATATTACATCTTACAGGCCGACATTGAGCATCCTCAAATTCCAATCACCTTCAGCCCATATCTGTCCGACTGTCATGCGCAGGCAACGTTCTATCGTTGTTGTGTCAGGAGTCGTACCTATGGCATCCCTGGCCGTAGCGGTGTCTGTCCTCCATGTCCTCTCGGGGGCATCATCAGCCAGCCCTGATTGAATGCAGTTGCGGGACTTGGCCCTGGGCTCATGTCCATGTCCACTTCATCCTGCCAACCTGTCTCATCGGCCTGCTGTGTAATGATGCCTTGTCCGGCTTCATGCCCTTGCTGTACTCGCCCGGCCTTTTGAGATGCTTGCAATTGTTGCTTTCCCCCGATAGACAGCACCGCCCTTCCACCAGGATGAAGCCACTGTCCTTGATGAAAGTGTCTCGCCCACTGCCAGTTTGCATGAAGGACCCGACTATCGTCAACGAATTCACATCCTGGCGGTGTGTAGTCCCAGCAAAGAAGATTGCCAGGCGGTAGTAACTTAGGCGCATCGGGATCCTTGAACTGGTCGCAGTACCTCCAGAAAGTGTCCCAGAACGTCATTTGCTCTCCATTGAGACTTTCGAACTGATTAGGATACACACCATGATCGTATGGTCCTAGCTGTGTCTGGTTCCACTCGTGGTTGTAGTACTGAACTCGAGTACGGTTCAAAATCTCCATCTCGTCACCAAATTCCATTTGAAGTCGGTTATGTTCACGGTGCACACCCTCATCCACTTGCTGCGCAAGCCAGTCAGTGCTCGGTCGTCTGTGTGGCTCCACTCGTGTACACTCTCGGACGAGACTTTTTAATTCTTCGCTGTAGTCTTCGTCAGTGCCCTCCAACCACCCGTCATCGAACTCGAACATATACAATTGATCATCGACTACCCTGCTCGCCGCTTGATTGAGAGTGAACTCAATTTCTTGGTCGACCTCCTCGATCTCCTTGAGTGTCATCAACACATACATCATCATTCCGACACTCCATACATTGGCTTCCGGTCCAATCAGATGTGACTTCTTGTCCTTGAGACTGCCATCTGCCCCGGTCGGGGCCGGGTCTGGAAGTTGTTCAGTGAAGGGGTAAAAAGAGGACTTCTCGTCCAGGTCTCTCTTCTCCTGTATCAAAACAATATGTCAGCACTAGTCTCAACCGTGCTCGTGCAAGCTGAAGTCGACCATTACATACCGGTGCCATCCAAGCGACTGTTCCGATAGGCATGCTGCGTGCCCGGCTATCTTTTGAACCCTTTTGAACTACGCGAGCCAATCCGAAGTCACCGAACTTAGTTTGAGGGTATGAGTCGTACGGATACTGGACGTTGTCCATGTTCACCTGGCCCGTGGCTACTCGCTCTTTCCCGAGGAAGAAATTCTCGTCCTTCGTGTCACCATGAACCATGAAACTGTCCGGGTACGGAGCACCAAAGGAAGTTTCGTCAGTCTTTCGAAAAGGCCGATTGTTGTCAATTTCCATGGACTTACACGACTTGATAAGCTGTTGGAACGTGAACCAGATGAAAGCCTCTGGCAAGTGATATCCCCATGCCTTGTACTTCGGAATGAGATGCAGGAGGCTTTCGTATGGGCAATACTCGAGGTAATATCTCCACTCCCGGTAGTAAGGTGGACCATGGTGTCCTTCGCCCGCTCTACGCTGGAAAGGTGTGACACCATCGAGCATGACATGACTCGTCAAGTACTTGTATCCTCTGAGCCCCACATTTGCTTCACATTGACGCTCGTTCAATTGAGCCAAATGCCAGGCTTCAAGACCAAGGTCAATTCTGTCCGGATGAACTGCGTTGTGCTTAGCTGGCTGTTCAGATTTGATGACCAGTTCCTGCCTTGTTTTAGCATATGTACGAAATCGCAGAATCATACGTGAAAGACACCTACGTCGACTATTTGCGGTAGAGCGTATGCATTGTAGCCCCATTTTTGGTAGAGCGCAGCAATACCAAATGACCCGTGGCCTAATATCCTCGTGAATTGCCAAGCGCTTTCATCCTGGTCGTACTGCAGTGCGGACCAGTACATTGTTTGTATGCGTTCGCCAATAGAAAGGTACGCGTCCTTGTTCTTATGTGTCCACGTTTGGCCCGCAAGTCGGGATACAGCAGGGGGTTCCGCGGGACGGTACTGCGCAGGGAAATTGGTGCCCTGAAAGGCAGTACTCAGTAGAGTACTGGCAGTGGGCCATCGTTGTCGATCGGTCATGATGTTTAGAAATATGGGATGAATACGAATCTCATGCGTGAGTCAAGTACTTGTCAGATATCCCCGTGGTCGATAGAACGGCAGCCGTATACAATCCGAGCTTCCTTCAGTAGAACAGCGAGAACTACCTGTTGGCTACGTCTTTGTCCGAAGTACCGGGCACAGACTCGCCTCGCAGCGTCGGAATAGGGCCAGAACAAAGGATGGATTGTGCCTCGAGAGTCTGCCCATGTAGCATACCTGCTTCCGTACAACGAACGCGCCAATACACTGCCACATTGTTGTAGGGCGAAGATTTAATGCACAATTTGGTATCTTGTGTTGTAAGTCAAGCCTGGCACAAGGGTTTGCATGCTTGATTGAAGCCATTCATGTCAGGCCTTCCGGCATGTTTAGCGCAAATGAGACCATACTATTTGTCTCGGAAGCCAGCTGGCTTGCATTAAGACATCGCGTCATGGTCTTGTTATGCTTTCTCGTCAATTGTGGTGTAGCTAGTTTGAACTTGTTGTGTAGAACGTGGTGACCAGAGAGACGGTGCAAGACAACAAAAGTCGAGCACAGACCAATGCGGGCAATCATTCCGGACGAATGCATGCAGACTATGCTTGGCAGACCCGAATCTGTAAGCGGTGATGTTTGTTGTAATGGTCGATAGTGGAGTTGATCATTCGACCTCTTCTTCCATGGCTTCTAGCTCGGCCTTTTCATACGACTCGATCAATTTGGGTTCCCATATTGTCTCATCTTTTCCAGGAATATCATGCTTCATGTCTTTGAACACGGGACCGATGCAATTTTGCCATCTTTTTCTTCGATCCATCAGCATCCGTGCGTTGTCGCCGATGTCTCTTGCACGGTTAATGCCAAACCCGACAGCTGAGGCCAGACCAGGTTTTGGTTTGTTGGCACCGGGTCCCTTCTTGGTCTTGCCAAGCGTTCTTGTTCGCTTGAGGTATGCCTGCTGGACTTGGCTATCAAGATCATCGTGGATGGTGCTATATTCTTGATAAGCGAGCCGTTCTTTCGCAAGGTGTAGAAGGCGAGCTTTGCGAGCACCATTGACGAGCATAACCCGGCGCAGTTCAGCCTGCAGGAGCCTTAAGCGCTCACTGATATCGTCATCATTATGGACATCATAGTCCGGGTTCTCATCTTGAGCAAGCAAGCCCAAATACCGCAGCTCCGACTTGATCCTTTCGTCACTCTGAACATAATCAAGCTTCTGCGATATTTTGCTGCCGACCAACTCAGCCACACTAGTAGCGGAAGCCAAGGGTCTTTCCCCGTTTTCATTGCCATTAGTCAAACCATCGAGATCCATGGTATCATTGCCATCTGTGAATGCATTCAGGTCGTTTCCACCAAGATCGTTTAGCGGTGATCTATGCTCAAATTTCAGGAGTGACATGAGACGAGTTGCAAGCGGGCCACTGGAGATCTGGTCTGATCCAACGTTGTCCTCATCGATCTGTTCAACATGACCTCGGGGTTGAGTGGTAGAGAATTTGTCCGTACCGTCGGTTATCATGCCGCCTTCTTCGCCAGCCCACATCTCGGCCCAATGCCTTTTGCCTCGCGGTATAGGAAGAAAAGGGGTCACTCGATCACCTCTTTCCCTAAGGAAGGCCATGTCTTCCTCTGCAAGCGGTCTAGTATAGGCTTCGACGAAGGATTGGAAGGTATTTGCAGCAGTCTGATTTTGTGGTTTGGCATTACTGAAGTCCTTGTCCGGAATTATGCCACCTCCAGCGATCTGGTCGCTGAGGTCCTTTGTCGGGTAAGAAGTAACACTATATATTTCTTTCTTCTCCTCGTCGGTCATGGCAGGCGTAACCTCTCGAATGTGGTACACGATGACATCCGGTGCCAAAGGGTTGGGAAAGAATCCTTGGGTGGGCACTGGTGGCGGTTTGTGAAGCACGCGATTTTCCTCCATCGAATCGTCTGATGCCGCCGGCGATGTTGGAGATTCTTTGGTGGCTTTAGGCGACTCGGCAACGTCGGACAAAGAGGAAGTGCCAGGACTACGCTTTATTTTCTTCGAGGGCGAAGGCGTGTCGATTGGGCCAGGCGTTTCTGAAGAGCGGGCAAGCTTAGATTTGGCATCATCTGAACGTGTTGTTAGTCCGTGCCTAGGTCACATCGTTCTAGGCTTCGCCGTAATGTAGCGGACGAGGCACAGACGAGCATAATGCATTCAGAAATGTCAGACTGCAGTGACGACCAGTGAAGTGCATCGGTAAGGCGAGCGAGCGATGAAACAAAGTGCAAGGGATTGACAAAACGTACCTTCACGCTTGATCTCGACATGGCTAGCATCCCTCTCTTTTCGCTTTTTAGCCTTGGGAATCTTCTGAGATGAGGAGGTTTCTTTCTTTGCCTTCACTCGTTTCGCCTGCTCAAGTTGACGTTCTCTCTCCTTCTCCTCCGAGTCGAGGTCTTTAAGCTGATCATGAATTACGCGAATAGCTTTCTCGCACGAGTCTACCCTATTGTCTGCTGAGTCGTTCAATTGCTTCAACTGATCAATGATGTTTTGTAACTGCCTGGGGTCCAGGTCGGCCGATCTAGTCTCCAGCCGATCGAGTATCTCGGCATAGGAAGGATGAGGCGCAACAAGCAGCTTGGAGGTGTCAAGTTGCAAGAACGGAGTGGTTGAAGGGGCAGCGGGCAAAGCACTGGCACTCAAGATCGAGCTAGGCGTAGTGTTGCGACTGCCGCGCGAGTGTCTCGATGCCGCATCTTTGTGCTGCTTGTTCTTACTCTTGCTTGCGCTGCCAAGTGGAGGCATATTGTATATTGTGCTAGTTTTGGATTGTCACACTTCTATACCATCAACACGGACGCATCATCGCCGAGGGGCTGCTCCTTCCCAACGTTCGCCGCCTCAAATGGGTTGTGGACGAATTTGGCAGATAGTGTCAATGGCTGAGGAGGACAATGATACTGCGCAGGCGATCTTCACGTTGATTCAAGCATCGGATTCTGTTCCCACCGAGCAGATGGTGATTCCTCAATTACAAGGCTATATCTATTGCAGCGGCAACCTGCGCTGGAGAGCACGTCGCAGATGGGGCTAGTGCTGCAAGCCACATTTCTGTGTACCAGCGGCAGGGGCGGCGTTACCGGCGAAACCGTGGCTGTCTTCCCCATAAGCTCGAGGTCACAATCAAGCCGAAACGCCCGATCGAGAAAGGTCTAGCTCCACGTTTCACCAGGCTAAGTCTTCGATATCGTCAGCGGCAAATCTGGATGACCAAGATCACCTCCCAGACCCAAGATCTCCTGCAGAGCGTCCCTCGTTACTCAAATCATTGCTGAGGCTCTTAACAAATGTCCGGATCATGGGCGCCGTAGTGACACTGACTTGGAAGGCGATTTGATCTTTAAGTCTTTCTCCTAGTGACCACTTCCCCAGCAACTGTACCTATATCACACTTCACACACATTGTACAACTAGCATCGTTTCGAAATCCTCTGCAGCACTGACTTTCGCTGCAACATATGCAGTTTGGCATAGTCGGAGTCGCTACATTGGCACAAATCCGGGACAATGGGTACGTGATGCAGACGTGGCAAGCGCACCATAACAAGCAGAGCTAACAGATGGTCGCATAGCTGCCAACGACGTCCAAATCCTTACCATTATCGTTCCGAACCCTCAATATGACAATTCGAAGAGCGCTCGAGTTGTTGCCGTATGTCAAATCATGTCCCTGTTTCTGTCCGCCGCTCACCATGTCTAGCCGCCTCTCGCATATGCGACGCGGATCAGCACCGGCTTCCAAACGCTGTCCTCGAACAACCCGAACAACTACGATACAATAGAAGGTCTTGTGTACCTACCTACCCTACCAGCATCTGCGGGCGACGTCTGCGCAAGTGCTCAGAGCGTCATACCCGCCAATGTGACGACCATTGCCAACTTCCCAGCGAACCAGGGTTATCCACTGATCGCAGTCTTCCCGTGGACCGACTCGACTGACTGCACAGAAGCATATTTGTCGCAGGCAAGAGCCGATGCAGTCAGAGGTGCAATAACTTTTCAGCAAAACTCAGGCGCTGTCCCACTACCAGGAGACTCATCGTGGTCACTAAGAGATGGCGGCGCGTGGAAGTCTGCCAACCAGTATCCTATTTATGGCATCAATGCCGCAGCAGCTTTAACGCTTCTGCAAGAGATGGCTGCAGTAAGTTTCCTCCTCGGCGCTGTATTGCCCTGTACTCATGTTTCATCTAGTACTCCGGGAATGCCACCTCTGTGCCCAATGGTACTGCTATCGCCGACCAATTTGGTTCGAGGGACTTCCCTAGACTGTTCGCTCATGTCGACCTGCAAGGCGTTTCAGGCGTCCCTTCTCTCTGGATCTTCCTCATCATTGTTCTAGCAGTTCTCCTGGGTATAGTTGTCAGCGCGTCAATCATAATGCACCTTATTCAACGCCACCAAAGAAAAGTGCTGCAACGTCGCCTCGAGCGTGGCGATGTAGACCTTGAGGCTCTAGGCATCAAGAAGATGAACGTTCCACAAGAGAAGATCGACCAAATGCCCAAGTACATCTATACCGATGGTACTGCCCCTATCGAGCCAACCTTGTCCTCGAAACATCAACCATCCCAACAACCACATTTAACCTCATTTTCTCAAACAACATGCCCGATCTGTCTTGAGGACTTCGTCAGCAACGAGACCGAAGTACGAGAACTCCCATGCAAACACATCTTCCACCCCGAATGTATAGATCTCTTCCTTCGTGACAACTCATCCCTTTGTCCAATGTGCAAAAAGTCGGCCCTGCCACCAGGCTATTGTCCCGTCAAAGTCACGAATCTCATGGTTCGTCGAGAACGTCTTGTTCGGCGAATGCGCGTCCGAAGACAACAAATCACCGCTGCAGCAATCGCACGATCAGGTGACGCGCCGCCACCGCCGCCAGCACCAACAAGTCGTGCCGGAGCCGTTGGCATGTGGATTCAACGGCGACTGCGTGTAGGCGCGGGTATTCCGGGCATTGCGGCGGAACGGACTGGCAGTACCCGGGCTCGCATGGCAAACACTCCCGGAGAGCCGCAGCAAACCGAACCCAGTGCGACCAATACACAAGATCTGGAACTCGGTCAAGTCTCACCTCCAGACTCCACGAATACACAAACACAGGCACAAAGTCCAGCACCTTTAACCATGCGCACAGCCTACGAAGAACCAGCTGCACCCACACCAACAGCATTCAATCTGCGGCGGCAAACAATCGCCGTCCCAGCGCATGTCAATGCCCAAGGCGCAACAGCAAGAAGAGCGTGGCGACGCGAGCGATTAGCCAGACAGCAAGACGCAGAGTACAACGAGCAAGCACAGACTGCCAGGCAGATAGACGTGGGCAGACCACTTTGGAGGAGAGTGGTAGGGAGGATCGCACCGGGGTTTGACTAGGCCCCAAAAGGCGCGAAGTTCATGATAGTATGAGATTATGTGGGGTTTGTTTATGATAGCGAGGCGCTGGGTCGAATGGGCAGCATTGACTGATATGTGTATGTTCTGCGTGTTCATTCAGGAAAACAGCATTTATTCCAGTAGTGTCATATGAGATGGTTGTTGGATCGTCATGTAGATGTACAAATACAACGAGAATGTGTACAGATTCGCAGACCTGTCAGTCTAAGTACATCGTGATTGCTTTTGCCGAAAAGGTTTACAAAATCTAAACTAACTAAGGGAATATCCCTTCCATGTTCTGGATCTGATCATATTCTGCCAGTTCCGTTTCATCCAGTTCAGTCTTCCAAGGATCGCGGACGTCATTGTCGACTTGGACGGTTGGACCCTGTCGTCGCGGGACTCGCGCACGGGGACAACTACTTGATTGCTGAGTCTGAGGTCGTTCTCTGGGGATCTGCTCGAGCACTTCCTCGACCTGTGCGGCGGCTTCTCGAACGCGTTCTTCGAATTCGAGAACGTAGATCTTGTGGTGGAGTGCTGCGTTCTCGCGCCTGAGGGTTTCGTTCTCGGTGGTGAGTATTGGGATTTGCGAAGGCATGAATGAGGAGAGCTTGAGATCTGAGACGCTGGGACTATTGTCGGAGTCGTGGATGCTCGTGCGGATGGAATGTTCCTGCGGAGTGTCATTATGGCTTGTGCTTGGGAGCGCGAGGATATCCTTTGGTGCTAGTGATGTTCGTGGGAGAAGAGTGGGATATGGCAAAGGGATGAAGCCTGGGCTATACTGACCTGCAGTATGGATGGTGAGGACTGGGCTAGGAAGTTCCAAGTCTTGGGGCTCTGGTGGCATGTCTTGTCCACGATCAGACTGACTAAGGACTGGAGAGAGCAGTTCAAGGTCCGGAATGTCTTCCATGGCGATTTTGCACGTGAATGTGTTATAAATAGGATTGGCGTTCATATTGTCTGTGTCTGGTTCTGTTGTGATGGTTGAATGCATGCTAGAAGTCAAATGCTAAGTATTCCGTGACATTCGACGAGCGGTCCATCCTGCACAACATTGTTTCCTCTTTGTCCACTGGGTGAGACAATGCCCCGCAGACCGAGGAAGAAAGAAATCATTGTTGTCAATCACCTTCAGTTTTGTCGCAGCAGGTCGAACTACAATCAGCTTTGACTTAGTCAGAAGAAAATCGCATCATGGCCAGTCGGATACGAGAGAGATGCGAGGTCTTCGTGCCTTAGGCATACTTATCATGCTTGCCCTTTGCTCGGATGTCTAGTATGGCTTCTGCATAGTCTCCTTCTCGTTTTGCTCGCTTCAGACGCTTCGCCTCATCATCAGTCAGCTTCCTGCCTGCTGCAGCCTCAAGCTCTTTTCTGCTTATCTTCTCTCTTGACCTCGCAGCCTCCTTGACTTCATCAGTCTGAGGCTTGAATCTTGTTTGCATCCTCAGGACAATCCAAGTATTTTCAGAGGCGGCTTCACCGTCACCACGAAGAGATATCGAGACTTTCTTTGCAGTATTATCGTCCAAGTTGTCCGATTCTTTCCTGCTCGTCTGCTCGGTAACCGCGCTGACGTATCGTCGCTCATCGGCCTTCGACTTGTTCTTGGTAGCGGCGGTTTGGAGCTGAAACCACGATCGTCCATTTTCATCAGTAGTGGTATCGATAGTAAAATTCTCTTCTCGTCCTCTGGCTTCCCTCTTTGCACCAAGTATACCGTACTGATCACAGCTGAGATAGCCACCATGACTACCTTTAAAGGTAATCTCATTCGAGGCCATACCGGCGATGCGACTAGCTACCCATACCTGCTGTACGCTATGAGGCTCGGCTGTTTTAGCATCACCTTCGACCATATTCTCGAGCGGACTGGCATATATGTTGCCGTTGAGGTCAGATGCTAGACATGTAGGAGGGCTCGTAGGCAGTACGATCACTGTTGGACCAGTCAGCTCACTCGCCTCTGCGGGCATGGTCCAGCTATCGTCTTCGCTGGGATCAACATGTGCAGATGTATTCTCATCTGCAGTGTTTTGTGAAACTTCATGATGCTTGCGCTTCTTGGGCTTCTTGTCGCCCTTGAAGCTAAGTGGCTTGACCATGATCCCGAAGCTCACTCACTTGGTTACAAGCACATCAATTATACGCCAGCACGCAATATCTCTAGGGAATTCGCATGCAGGAACGCGTCCTCAAAGTGACGGAACCATCTTGGCATTCGGATGCCGGAAGTGGTGAAATGTTGCCGAACTATTTTCGTTTTCTTGGCTTCAGGTTCTATTACATCCTTGAGCACGGAACGTTTTCTTAGACAGAGGTCACACTGCTGCAGCAAAATGATTGCGAAAGACTCGACAATACGAGCAGCAATGCTTCCGTAAAGTGTTGGTTGTATCCAATGTCCTCAATGAACCCTGCCGATTACTGCCTGGGATCGTGCTCATCTATGATCACTCCATAACATGAACGGCGGAATAGCTACAGCGTCAACCTATTTCTGCTGGGAACTGACAAGAATGCACTAGTTGTTCATTACGATTGTGGGATATCGTATTAGGCAGCAGGATTACCATCTTTATCTCACCAGATACGATTCAAGTAAGCTGAACAACAAGCATAGCTCCTTTAGGGGAGCCGCAACACATGTGGGCCTTCGTGTCGTCCGTCCGTCGTCCGTCGCCCGTGCTGTTTGATGCTTGATAATCATGACACTAATGTTTCCGATGAGGAATACGTGTGAAAACGGACTTCTTCGTAAGGCCAGGAGCGGAGGGCGCCTGGATGACTACACTTAGGCCACAGATCAAATGCTGGGACTCTAACTGGAACAAGGCAACAAGTCACCGTATTCGGCAAGTCGAAGACACCGACGTGGAGCAGGATAAGCATGATGTTGTCATGACAGACTACTTGGCGCTGTCAAAAATTGCACGCTCGAAGCGTTTTACAGGATGGTGAGGGCATTGTGTCGTTTGTCACGTTTTGGGACTTTCAAATAACGTTATGGTGAAGTACTTGTGACTCGGAAAGATAACATGTGTGCGAGATCTGATCATCCAATAGGAGATGAGGCTCTAAATCCCGGAACGTTCTTCCTTAACTCCAGAGTAAATTGACTCACTCATTTTGCTTTTGTTCCCAGAAATGTCGAGCGCAATCTGACTAGGTTGGAATGTGGATTATGATTCCTAAGAACATTCGCCCGAGTTCGCTTCCTCCGTGCCAAATCTGGTGGAGATGCGAGATCCTTCCTCCTGCAGTGAGAACCGTGAGACGATCAATGTGGCTCACGATAGGACAATCTTGTTGTGGAGCTGACGGACGAAGTGGTAATGTCGTTATGTGCTCTTGACAAGGCGCTGTAAATGCCCAGCATGCATCCATGGACATTACTGCGACTTGTAGATATATAGGTTGACATTCGCCATCTCTAGTGTCTATACCAAGGCGATACATTAGACCATTCGATTCAACTCACCTACTGACATCTGCAAGCATGGCCACCCTTGTACCTTCTACTACCTCCTCTTCGTCGGACTTATCTAAACCTGCTCCACTGCCACAGACCCGGGATCACATCGACGAGAAAGATGTCGTCGGCAAAGAAAATGGTGAAGCCCCTGCTGAGGCTCTTGGAAGAGAGCTATCGCGTATCGACACATCAGACTTTCCTTCTGCGTTTCCTTTGGCCATGATCACTATCGCCTTGATGCTATCTATTTTCCTTTGCGCTCTTGGTAAGATTCCTTCAATTTCTCCTTGACGTCCTGCTCACAACCTCAGATATGACCATCGTTGCAACAGCAATTCCGAGAATCACAGACCAATTCAAATCAGTCGATCAAGTTGGCTGGTACGGCTCAGCCTTCTTTCTCACATTAGGCGCATTCCAGTCAACATGGGGAAAAGCATACAAATATTTCCCACTCAAACTCAGCTTCCTCATCAGTATCTTCATCTTCGAGGTCGGCTCGCTCATCTGTGCCGTCGCCAAGAATTCGGCCACTTTGATCGTCGGTCGAGCCATTGCCGGTGCTGGCGGAGCTGGTATCGCATCTGGTTCCTACACTATTATTGCATTCTCTGTCACTCCTGCTAAGCGACCAGCATTTACTGGTTTGATGGGCGCAGTCTTCGGTCTAGCCTCTGTCATCGGTCCTCTGCTAGGCGGTGTCTTCACAGACAACCTGTCCTGGCGATGGTGCTTCTATATAAATCTTCCTGTCGGTGCTGTTGCAGCAGCATTTGTCTTTATTTTCTTCAAGACACCAAAGGCTGCTCGACCACAATCAGCAACACTAAAGGAGAAGCTCTTGCAACTCGATCTCCCTGGCTCGTTCGTCCTTATGGGGTCGATGGTGTGTCTGTTCCTTGCCCTACAGAAAGGTGGCACTACTGTGCCATGGAGCAAGGGTGAAGTCGTCGCTGAGCTAGTCATGTTTGGTGTCCTCCTCATTGGATTCGTCGCCATCGAATACTTTAGTGCAGACCGGGCACTTCTCCAGAAACGGCTCCTCACGGACCGCACGATTGGCGCTATGTGCGCCTACATCTTCATGGTTGCAGGCTCGTTTTTCTTGCTGCTTTACTACCTCCCCGTCTATTTCCAAGCAACACGAAACGACAGCGCTCAATCCTCCGGCATCAAGAACCTGCCTCTCGTCCTCGGTGCCAGTCTTTTTACTATCGCCTCCGGCGTCATCATTACAATCACGGGGCAGTACATCCCAGTCATGGTCCTAGGCAGTGTCATCTCCACCATCGCCTGCGGTCTGCTGTACACTCTCAACATTAGCAGCGGTGCCAACCAGTGGTTGGGCTATCAAGCCATGGCCGGTATTGGTCTTGGTCTCATCTTTCAGGTCCCAGTCATTGTTGCCCAGAGCATTGTCAGGCCATCAGACCTCTCCTCTGTCAGTGCGATGATTCTCTTCTTCCAGACTGTAGGCGGAGCTATCTGGATCTCGGCTGGCCAAGCTGGATGGGCTAACAAGATGCTCAAGGAGATTGTGGTCAGAGTTCCTGACGTTAACCCAGGACTCATTATTGCCACAGGAGCAAGTGAGCTTCGAACAGTGTTCACTCCTGAACAGCTCCCAGGTATCCTGGATACATACATGGAGGGCCTCAGAGTGCCGTTCGCAATTGCCATCGCCTGCGCTTGCGTTACTGTGATACTGTCTTTTGCTCCGAGGTGGGAGAATATTAAGGTGAATGCTGCTGCTGCTGGTGGAGCATGAGTTAAGATGAAATAGCGTTGTTTAATTATTGTTCCGAGCACGATTCATGGTTTTGGCAAGAATAGAGGTTTACAGTAGAGTGATATAATATCCTTAGCATGAAGTCACGAACAGTCAATAGAATGTACAATATGCACTCACCTCAAGAAACGGCATGTGTCATTGATATTTGAATTGTAGAAGAGCCATTGAGTATGAGATACGACGATGTGGATGGGAGCTGTGGAAGGTTGTATTGAAAGAACAGGACAAAAATTCGGTGCTCTCAAGATTGCGGTTTCTTGCTCAGACTGGAGGCTCAAATGAAGCCGGTGGTATTGTAATAGCAGACACTTTATTCCTGTTACCTCTCGTGTTTGTCTATAACATTTTTCACAGCATTCAGAGCTCTCTTTTTTGGATAAGCCGTAATATAACATGCATGATCAACAGCATTTTTGGCACTATTATTGACAGTGTACAGACGAACCTGAATTGCGGCATCATAGAGGGGAATGGTAGCATAGGAGCAAGCTCATTACTTGTCGCTGCGCCAAGGCCAGAGCAGGACCAAAACAGTGCATCATGACATCGCGTGTTCAGCATGACGCGTGAAGCTGATCGTTCATCCACTTTTCTACCCACACCCTTCACTCTTCGCGCTTTGCGACAAGTTCGCAAACCTCGTGCGATCACAGCAAAATGCCTCGCCCGGCTTTGAGACGGCGCAGAGGTAACAGCTTTACGTCGCCCAGGCCGAGTCGCCGCGCATCAATACGAGTACCAGACCCAGCGCAAAGCCGACAGATCCTCGAGAAGAAGCTAGCTGGGAAGCCGGTAGGAAAGCCTGACAGCGACGACAGCGATGATATTGTTACTACGCGCTCAAGCGCCAGTGCACGCGGTCGCAAGAAGCAGGAGATTTATGCATCTGGAGCTGTGGCCAAGGGCGATAAGCCAGGTGGATATCCTACGCGAGCGCAACGGACAAGGACGATGCGCGAAGACACAGACGAGATCCTAAGTCAGAGGTCGAGTAGTGCGTCAAGAGCAAATTCTGTCGCGTCGGCAAAGTCTACACCTGCTCCTTCGTCACCACATATTGAAGCTAGAGCTAAGGCCAAAGAAAGTGGCGCACTAACAACAGCAGCGTCAAAGAAGAGGAAGATCACAGAAGCAGAACCCCGCGTCAATGGCGTGTCGCAACCATCGCAAGCCGAAGTGTCAGTGCTCGGCAAGATCAAGCCGAGAAAGAGACAGGATAGCATTCTAAAATTGATCGAAAATGATCACCACGACTCAAGCATAGCGGCCACGGACGATGACGTGGAATTCCTCCCCGATGAGGTGTCGACCCCAGTCTCGAATATACATACGACTACCTCTCCACTTACCGATAGCATTTCATCATCGCTGAAGCGCAAACGAGGCTCTGATGTGGTCAATTCAGCTCCACACGCTCGATCGAGCTCCGGCGCAGACCAGCGCGTGCAGTCTGAGCTTCCCCAGCCTACACGAACGCAGCGGCGAAAGTTGAGCAGTAGCGTTCCAAGACCTGCAGAGTTCGACGAAGTAATGGCACTTCCCGAAAGCAGTGACTCCGAGGAGTCGTCTAACGAGCAAGAACAGCAAACCGTTCCTTCACCGGACGCGAAAAAGCGTACGGCCGTAGCACCAAGCACGGAGCAGCTACAGAATCTAATGCCTTCAAAGAAGCACAAACCATCTTGACGGATGACAACGGAAGAGGAGTGCGTACACGCACCGAGGGAGGCGTAAAGGCATTGCTCGTACTTTTGGATTTGTCCTTGATTTTGGTTCTGGTCTTTGCCCCATTACCAAGAGGCTTCTTGGGTGTCTCAATAGTCTTCCGTGTCTTGAGTGGAGAGCGCTTTTGAGCTTTCCGGGTCCTTGTGGGCAGAAATGCTGAATGCTCGTTCTCATCCTCCAGGCCATCGTCGCTGCTATTTGCAGACTCCTCAGATAGGTCATATTCTCCATGACCCTGCCGCTGTCTCGATGGTTTGTGCTTCTTTGAAGGCATTAGATTCTGTAGCTGCTCCGTGCTTGGTGCTACGGCCGTACGCTTTTTCGCGTCCGGTGAAGGAACGGTTTGCTG
>Ga0115846_100195_pt1 | contig 31613 bp, 34 predicted proteins | sample InSIn5gowninarea_2_FD_83860 | JGI IMG/M metagenome (GOLD analysis project Ga0115846, IMG submission 83860) | reverse complement strand
GCCGCATAGCAATGAAACCACACTCGTGAAACCTTTGTCGAGGACAAGTCACAGTCCTCAAACTTGATTTATAAGCATTTCGAATCGAGACACAACCTTTACTTCCTCTTCTAGGCATGACCTCCAAGAAGAGTACAATGTCAGAGAGGACAAATTTATAGGCGAAACTGATTATAGGTAGCAAACATAAGGAACAGCGAGTTGGGCTTACAACAAGTATCAGCGTCATCGGAATAGGAAGATGCCCTCTCTGGCTGAATACAACGTTAGCCGGCTTTCGGTTAACGAACTAGAGCTCACCCATATAACTGATTTGCCCTCCACGCTGAAGTTAGTGCTATCTCAAAGCATAACGCACGTATATTCTACATTGTATGAATTGCTGATTCCTCTGGGTCATTGATCAATGCGTGAACTCTTAATGGTTCACAAGGCCGCTTTTCGGTAAATGTAGAGGAGAGGCTGTACAAAATCGTTAAAAGTCAGCCTGCGAGCATATTCGTCGCTCCAATCTCCCCTGTTGTCGCCATGTGATATTCAACGCAGATGTACAGATTGTTACACGCACATTCAACAAATTCATGCTCGTCACTCTCTAGCCTTGTTTGTGCCACCTTTCTATAGCTATTATGACTATCGTCAAGCAAGCTACTAGAAGCTTAACAAGAGGTTCTGGGTATTGCTAATGCCGCCATTTATAAGTAGGGTTCTTGTCTTCAGTATATCCTGAATAGTTCGGAGCCTCCCCTTCGTTCAAGCCTTCTAGTTTGTCATGAGAATAAAAACAAACCATTTTGGCCGTTTGAGCATAGAGCTAGAGCCTACTTGGCTTTGAATAAGAAACCATGATATCTCTTTTCTCAAGCTTGCAAACCACAAAGCTTCATTGCTGATAGCGCAATCATACCGGCTGGCTCAATTCTTTGGTGGAAGGCCAGTATCTTTTGTTTACCTTCTAGAATAGAATTTCATCTACTTTAATGCATATGTTCGAAGCCGCAGTGTTAGTCATTGTAGCGATGAGCTTAGCGCCTCATGCGAATAACAGAATCTGTACTCATGGTGGAGATACAAAATTCATAAAGCTTCACATCAGTCGGTGAGGAAAACCTTGCGTTCTAGAGGGATTAACCTTTGTTGAACTATCATTTTGATGCCTTCGCATTGTTCTCCAATCTTGAAGGCGCGATGCAAATGAGCATGCTATAATGGAGTTGTTTTGAAGGCATTTCTCAACACCTGTTCATGTACTGATTCTGCTTGTTCCTCCTCTGAGTTCCAAATCATCTAGTGGATCCATAAACCCATTTAATTGACCGTACGAATCGAGATCATATTGTGATGGCTGGCCCAAGAGCTGTGGCCATCCTACAATATGAGACTGGTATTACCCAGAAAAGCAAAAAGAACGTCTTCCTGAAGGTGACTTCAAGCAACTATCCATGCATATGAAAGTTGTCGAGCGGGGCCTCGTGCTTTATAGTTTGCCAGACTTGGTCAATTTGCTCAACAGCAGTCTCGCTCAGCGGACCGTTATTAATCCAACCTAAAGTGTCCTGTAATTGCTCGATACTACTTGCTCCGATAATTATCGCATCGCCTTGTTCAACAGCAAGTGGCGAATTGTAGCGAACCCAGCGGTACGCGAGTTCTGCCCGAGAAATGCCTTCCTCTCTCGCAATCTTGTTCCACTGCTCGAGCGCCTCGATATAAGACGGCTTAGCATACATGGTAGTATACATGTTTGAGATGGCATTATCTGGGTTGTTGAATCGACCAGCTCCTTCTTCGATCTGCTGTTTACTCTTCGTCAAAAACCCTCCAGCTAGGGGAGAATAAGCGTAAAAAGCTATCCTAAGCTTGCGAAGTGTTGGAAAGAGAACTGTTTCCTGTTTCCGTGCCACAGCGGAGTAGTTGCCTTGGTAAACGGAAGGTAGGATATATCCATTCTCTTTGCAGTGGTTATACACCTTCTCAACATCCTCGGCTCTGTAGTTTGAGAGACCAAACCGCTTGAAGAAGCCAGACTTGTATATTTCGTTGATTGCCGAGAGAGTCTCGTCAAGTGGAACATTTAAATCTGGAGCGTGGATGTAGTAGACATCGACGTTTGAGCCGAGTTTCTGCTTACTATTTTGTGCCTCTGCAAAGATGTTGGCGCGAGAGGCGCCCCTGTCAGGGTTAGCACCACCACGTGTCTTGGTGTCGATAGTGAATTGTGATCCTGCTTGGGTTTGGCCAAGGATTTCTTCGCTCTTCCCATAAAGGTTGGCAGTGTCGATAGTATTGCAGTCGCCGTTCTTTAAGACCTCAAAGACCTTATTCTTGAGCAGCTCTGTATCCCCGAAGGCTCGGCCCGGATTGATCGGGCCTCCACCAAAGACCACCTTGATGCCGGACATGTTGTTGATATAGAAGAGAAGCTTTCAGGCTGAGATAGTTTGTTGTCTTTCTATCTATCTCGAGCATGGCGGATGTGCTTTATATATTTCAAGCTGTTCATCTCCAAACATGCCACTATCGGTGATATCGTTATGGCCGAGAATGCTTATAAATCAAGTTTGAGGACTGTGACTTGTCCTCGACAAAGGTTTCACGAGTGTGGTTTCATTGCTATGCGGCAACCTACGCTCGCGATTGTTGAACTCTAGCTTAACGGACTAATTGGTCCGGCCCCATTCCCAGTATTTTCGCTGGCGTAAGCTATCCACTGACAAAGGTTCTACCGCTTCGACACCACACTTCCAAGCATGATCGAGATGCTCCGATACTCTTTCTTTCTAACAGCCTACAATGTCTCTGGAAGCTGCCTTCGGTCAAGACACTGAACACACACACATCATCACAAGCTTGGTGCTCCAGATTGCGTGGCAAAGTCCACGAAATAACGAAAGTGGGCGCCCGATCGATCTACTCGACGTTCTGATCGGTAAGTCTCTGCCGCGTGCCAGCGAAAAATAGAGATGAACTTTGTATACAATTTGTCCAACATTGTGGTGTCTCACTTCATCACCGTCTCTGCGTAAGGAACCAAAGGGACTCTGATAGTGTATGAAATTCCTACAATTAGTCGGGAAAACTGTAGTAGCTACAGTTGCCACTAGTCAATTCCTATCAATTAGACAATTGGAATTTGCGGCTTATCATCACCAAGTCTGTCAATGGGCTTTTCTGGGCGCTTCACAATGGTTCCATCTTTCGTCTTCCCTTCAACACCACCAATGGTCCCCGAGCTTCGCCAACCCAAATATCCCTTAATTTTGTCGCTGATAGACGCTTCAACATATTCGCGAAGTGAAAGAATAAAGTTTTCTTGCTGTCTTACGAAAGCGCGAACGAAGAAGACATATATTACTGGCTTCTCACTGCCCGGTGTGGTATTAGCTCCGGTAGCATGCCACAATCGACTCTCAAAGACTAGGCAGGTGCCTGCAGGGCCTTTCATGTCTGCTAACAATGGATCTTCATATGATCGGCGTTATTCGCAAATTAGTACCGAGTACAATCAAGACCTCAGCTCATACTCTGGTCAACCGTGCTATCCCCTCAGCCCACTACAGCAGACGACTCCTCTTGCAGCAGCCTATGAGTTGCGCGAGCGGCAAGCTCTAGTTGAATCCCCGATCACGAATTCTAAGGGTTCAAAATACTCCGCTGTTCAGCAAGTACAGGACATTAATGAAACGGAAAATTCTGCTCCGAGCGCCGCAAGCGGAAGAGACGTGAACACCGGATACAATCCTTTGTTCACACGAAAATGGACACTGTGGTGTTTCTCTCTTCTGTGGCTGTTGATTATTGCATCTTTGCAAACTATTTATAGTGTTTCCGAAGCTCAGAAAGGACTAGCAACCACCAGTCCTTCTTTACGGTTTCTGTGGACCTACGGGCCGACTGCTTTTTTCGTCGTCGTTACCGTGGTTTGGCGACAAGTGGATTATGCTGGTGAGTCTCCGTCGTATGTGTGATCGTTGCAGCCAGAGTCAGATTTGGCTAACTCTAGGGCTGGCAGCAAAACGCAATCAGCTCTGGGCAGAATTAGCCAAAGGCCCTCTTCCAACAAGTCAGACTCTACTCCTCGATTATATTACTTCGTTTCAAGTGGTTGCATTTTGGCGCGCGGTTCGCTTGAGACATGTAAACGTTGCATCAACGATTTTAAATATTTATACTCATCAAAGTGTCCACAGTCATTTCGACAGGTCTCTGAATCTAGAAATCATTCCAAATCAGAGTACCCCTTACCTCATTTTACCTCAACTTTTAATGGAAGCAGAAGGCTAGAAGCAACTGAAATTGATGCAGGGGCAGCTATTGGCTTGTATGGACAGAGGGAATATAACATGCTGCTGCCGAATGGAACAACGGAGATGTACCCATTTCAACTGTTCGAGCCTGTTGCTGATCTGCCCAAAGATAGATACGCTTACAGTACTTCTGTGGATGTCTTCGTGGCTGACGGCTGGGAATGTGAGACCAGGCTGCTTACTTACCAGAAAACTTGGGATCACTCAGACGTCGGCGATGGATTTGGTTTTGAGAATACTCCTGTCGCAAACTACTATAATGCCTCGATCTCTCTGCCTCATTGCGAAATACACGGAGTCCACCTGGATGCGCCCTCTTGGTATTGGCTGCAGAACGATACCAATCCACGACATAGCTACTGGGGAACGTTCCAACATGTCAATTGCTCAAACCTTGATCCTTCAGACCCAAAGTTTGACCGATACACGGTCTCTGTTGCATATTCAGTGAGGACGGGGCAGAATGACCATGAAATACTGAACTCATCCAATGTCGTTTGCATTCAATCCTACAAAATACAGAAAGGCAACGTCAGCATCTTCAAAAATGGTAATGTGAATGGCGATATTTTGCTCACTGGGGACCCTCATCAACTTGAAGGTAAACCGGCCATCGATATCGCATCGGCAACGGAATTCGCAACAAGGCAAGCGATCATCCCACTCAACATCGATTCTTCTAATATCATTGCCAAAGCTTTTCTTAATAATATGATATTTTCGACACCTCAGTTCGAATGGGAGATGTTAATGGACAATAGTTGGCTCTATGAAAGTCCCGAGAATCATGTCAGCAATTCGCCGCTCATATCGCAGGCTTTATCTGCTTAAGCCGGCCAAGGATCCGTCAGAGGAAGAAGGATTCATTTCCCGAAATGAATCGCGATTGATGGTTAGAGAGCTACCTACAGGATTGATGCAGACGTGCGTAGCAGTGATGTTACTCCTTACGTTGGTAATGATCTCTGTGATGCCTCAGAACATCGTACCACGACCTATCGGCTCTGTTGGTGCCATCACCATTATCTTAACACGTAGTCCGAGCGTGGTCAAACTATTGAAAAACACCGGACACTTAGATCTGGAACAGCTCAAGAACGTGCTAGATGGCCACAGATACGCAAACAAAGTCGTGGATGCTCCTCAAGGTAAGGAATTTTCAATCTGCGTTATTCCAGGGTCTCGCAATCCAAGGCTGGCGGCCAACACGGGATTCAAATGGTTCAAACCACTACTCCTGAATCGCGTTATCATGGCTCTGATTTTGCTATTGGCTATCTGCATTATCGCTGCACCCGAAATATTTGTCCGCTGGTTAAAGGAAAATAATGGCATTGGAAGTGTTGATGTCAACTCTCTACACAAATATGCCTGGCTTTATATCCCGACTATTGTGCTGATCCTACTCGCGACCGCTTTCAACATGCTGGACTTCGAGATAGAGTTCAGCAACCCTTACCACGAACTCTCTCGTGGTTATACAGGTGCACCTACCACTTTGCTCGGGGACCCACTTGGAAACATCACTCTCAAAGCATGCTTAGAAGCCTTCAAAAAATTCACGATTTGCACTGGTTGCTTCAACAATCGCCACTTCATGTGCGCCACTTTTGACCATTGTTGCAAGTGGTCTCTGTGCACCACGCTCCGTGCTGGTGGAACAGACTATTTCGCCACAAGCATTGACTTGATTCAACGGTAGTGAATATTCAGGCATTCAGCCTGACATAGCGGAGAGCTTCAGGATCCCTGCCCTCATCCTACAAGGCAACATGTCTTATACCCAGTGGACATATGATGAGTTTGCGTTTCCCGAAATTGACTTAACGAGTAAAATTACGGGCATCGCAAACGGGACAGACGACATTATCACTATCGTCATGCCCGCGGCTCGTGCATCTGTTACAAATTGCATGATTGCTCCGAGAGAGTGGTCCAATATCACCTTTACGAAGTTTTGCACTGTTGGCAGTTGTCTCGACTGGAGTCTTTCGCTGCCGGCTGGCTGTCTTGTGTCAAGCTCTACCAGGTCGATAGGTGCTCTACCTTCTGACTCGGGATATTTCGAAGCTTTCTTTGTCCAAGACCTTGTGAAACAACAGTCTAATGACTCCGTTACATGCCTCCAACTACAAATCGTTTATGGTACAGTACGCAATTACGTTGTCGAAGATTTTATTCTCTACCTTTGCCACTCCGGTATCGAAATAGTTGATGTCAACGCAACCATCTCAATGTATCTGGCGACTGTAATCAATCAGCCAATCGTCCTCGGGAACACAACAGGATCATTAAACAAGACCTGGTGGCCTGACCAAAGTTATGTTCCCTCCTTCTCCAATATCAATTTCACACACGCGGACGAGGGTTTCGCCCACGTATCGGGTAGCTTGATAAACGGCATGGTCTACGGCAAAAATGGCGTCCCGCCTGAAGAGCTCCTCGATCCCGACACATTACAGCGGCAATTTACGCACACTTACCATCAGTGGGCCGCCCAATGGATGAACACATACATGCGCAAACCCGTCGACGGAGTCGCGACAAATCAAACTGATGATCTGAATCCCTTGACTGCCGTCTACCATGGTGACAACCAGCAACACCTCTTTGTCATTGTAATTAGCACTTGCACTCTGCAAGGCATCATCTCTATCCTTGTTATCTGCGGCATTGTCATCTTTCTCCTTATTGACATGGCTAATGTCTTACCCAAACCTATGGGCACCATTGCCGCAGTGGTCAGTCTCCTTGCAGGCAGCCGCCTGACTGATGAAAAAACCGGTCTAGTCCCAACGGGCTCCGAATGGATGACCGACAATGATATGAAACGAGAAAGGATCTGGGAGAATGACCACTTTAAGATGGAATGGTGGGTCGGCGACGCAGATTTCTGGGCACACAATCAAATAGACACTAAGAGCGAAGTGCAGGGCGGTGGTAAGCAAGGTAATGCGCATTTTAGAATTGACATGCGACCACGAAACGGGGTTTCGCCTTATGGATAGCTATCCACATGGGTTCTTCCAGCAACTGCCCTCCTTTAGGTAATAGTAAATGTCTAACCTCAACTCTTTCACACTTTGATAGAGATGTGCTAGGTGCCAAAATTGAGATGATTACCATTTAATGGATCAACGTAATGTGCATCATTATCGCACCTACCTCCCCAGCCAGAAGTTTCATTCTATCTTCCTTAGCACCAGAGTCATGCCACCAAAATAGCAGCTCTGACAAGTCCCACCGCCGTGCACTAGCGGCATCAAGCAAAGCACGTCTTAGTTCGGTTCGACTGGAGTTTTCCAAGTCTCGCAACCTTCCTCCAGCCACATCATCTAGAGATTAAATCAAGATGGTGAATTGCTTCGAGTGGGGTGAAAGTCTTACGAGCTACTACGCTACTCTTCAAACATGGTTGGTGGAAGCTCACCGACTGGCGTTATGTTCAGCCCATAGTGCCTAGGATTGAGGTTTGAAGTCGTTCACAGTCTGTCGCTCCCAGCCCTTCTGTGTTGACGCTGCTCACACACATCCTCGAAAAAGGGAAGCAGTATCAACTTAGCGCTTCCTTTTTCTACAATGATTTCAACGATATACAGTTATCAACTTGCGCCTTAATCTTTCTAAGTAGCATTTTCAGTTTCACCCTTGACGATCCCAGCTTCCAACACGTTTGAAATCTCATTCCTATCACCTCGGTAGTGATATGTAGCTCTCGGGTATTTTTTCTCGAATTTTCCCTGCCTCTATGCGAATTCAGGCAGCAGGTCTACCAGCACAGCCAGCACAGAGTTGTTGAGACAAGCTTACCGAGAAACAACTTTGTTAGCTGCGTTTCAAGCTTAAATCGCCCTTTAAAGAGCCGGATAAATTGCTTGGTCGCGGGCGGAATGCTTCTCCGATTAGATAGTCTTGTCTTTTCAATGTGCTAGAGCGACAATGGCAAGACCGTCGGTCCTACTCGAGCACCGTGTACATCTGCCTAGTCTTCGTACCTATGCTCATTACATCTTGACATAGACTATTAATCTCTTGTGACAATCTCATTCAATACTAATGCCCGGATTTCCATTTTCCTATTATGCGGGATGACTCTATATAAGTATCACTCAGCTATTCATTCGCCACCGGGCTCTCTAACAAGCTGGGAAATCTCTATACCAAATTAATAACCCGCTTATGTACGTTGAAACCGCAATCTCTAATGTAATAAATTATACAAGGGGCATGATCGCGGTAGTGTACCTCCTTGGGTAGTACGAGAGGCTCTTGTCTAATCTATAGCTGCTTTTCCTCTATGGCACATCTGAAGTCAGCAAGTATTGGACCATCACTCGCAGCACCTACATCTACAACAGTAGGCTCATCTAGTTTGGTCGGCAGCACAAAACATACATGCTAGGTGATGTAGTTCAGAACCTGGTTGAAGTGAAACAACCAACAGTAAAAATGGCGGTGCGGTTTGAAGAAGTCGAAGCTAACCAGATCAACTACACAGTCCTGCATCAAGTAGAGAGCTACAAGTCGGCTCCTATGGCTGACCCAGTCATGAGCACGAGCACGAACAGGAGAGTTTGACACCACAAGCTACAGCCAAAAGACGCAAATTAGACCAACTTCCAACGGTCTCGGCACCATCACATGGACCTCGTGCTCTCCTATCTGAAATAGAGGCAGAAGCTAGCTCAACGAAGGCGACCTATTGTCTTGGACTTCCATTGAGGTCTTTGTTCGTTTATCTCAATATCAAGTCATTTTGTAATCTTTTTGATCCAGTCCACCTCAATAATATCATGGCAGGCCATACTCATCTACAAGACCATCATCTACATACAACTTCGACAGCTCTGAAGAAGATCCTTAGACACGTTTACGAACTACCAAATCTCGCTTTATGATTTGCCTAAGCTGGTGTTTTCAACCTCAGGACGGGCCAATTGCCGCGTTACCCGTCTACTCTATCACAAATCGCTACCTTACAAGATCTTGCTATAGCATAGCCTGTCTTAGAGTGTTCCGGAGCGTGGCAATATTTTCATAGTACGATTGGGTTCAAATAGACAGGTTGATAAGCACAAACAAGGAGCTAGTACTAGCTAGTAATCGACACAGCCTCTTAGTCGGATATGGTAGGATAATCAGTGATGCTAGGTACTTCCTAGGCTAGAGAATAGAACAGCTGCTTTCAAGTAGGATAACAACAACAGCGGCTGACTTACCCAAAAATTGCTGCACCGGAAGCAGCGACAGAAGAACAACTCCAGCCACATCACTTTTATATAGGATACAATAGTCGACCACCAATTAATAGTGGCCTGGTCGCCTAAGCAATCTTATACATTTTCAACTACATTGCTCCTAAGCATTGCGACTTGAAAAAGGTTGGTCGAGTCATTGATCGATAGACTCTACATTAGGTCAATTGATGTTATTGCAAGTACGTTGACATATCAGTATACAGTGTTGATACGTTACTAGGCCTCCCGGTAGGCGGGGAAATGTGTGGGCTTCGACCTCCGTGCCCTGCCTACCTGATGGGCGTGGGTAGGGTTTTAAGTTGTATGCCCTGCTCTCAGCCCTTATGGTAGGTAGGGTAGGGAAGAGTATACACCCCACCGGGAGGCCTAAACGTTACAGGAAGGTAATAAAATTGACACATGCTAGTAGCGCAAACGCCAAATGTAAGGTTTTGTTCATATGGAGGATAGCTCTCCAAAATCCAGGCAGCTCTAGGCAGCACTGGTTTCCCCGCAACTTTTTTGAGCATGCTGAATGGTGCAAGCTCACAAAGCTCGTATTCCTTTCGTATCGCGTTCGTATCAAAGGAATGGCCCGACCTGACCAACTTGCTCAGATGCGCTTTGGACAATGCTACTAAAGGTATATAGGTCGTGGCATTCACTATGAATTCACCTCTGGCAAACACTTCATCACTTGCATTTCTCAAGCTCTTCGTCTTAACATCACCAAATTAGTGTCATAATCGCGCCCTTAACCCCTCAGGATGACCAACAATACCTTCACTGGTGGCTGCCACTGCCAACAGATCAAGTACGAAATCACCCTGACCCCAGAACAACTCGCCAACCCGGAGGCCGCGAAATGCAACTGCACTTGGTGCCAGAAGCGCGGCGTTGTAGGGTATCGCATGTCTTCCTCGAACTTTAAGCTCATCAGTCCCAAGGACAAGAATGAAATGTCCAGCTACGAGCCAAAGGGACCTGAGATCCATCGCTGGTTCTGTGGCACGTGCGGCTGTCATGTGTACATGGAGGGAGAATACGAGGCTTTTGGCGAGAAGCATGATGCGTTCACAATCAATCTGCTGACGCTTGATCAGCCGCAAGAGGACCTAGACTTGAGTAAATTCAAGATTGGGTATTGTGATGGCAAGCATGACAATTGGATGGCCGGGTTGAGGGATACACCCTGGCCCGAGGGGTGTCAGTGAGGGTTCGGCGCACGGCGGCTCAAGGCACATCGCCATATATTATGCCGTGCTCAACAATACCGTTGGTGAATTGGTGGAGTCTATGAGACAAAATCCGCCCGCTAAGCAGAACTAGCAATTACGGAGACCTAGCTCGGTTCATTACATGATGGTTCTGGATACTGTCAATGCCGGCGTAGGCATCAGGAAAACGTTTATTCTTTGCAATTTATCAAGTTAAAATGATGACTGTTTCGTACTGATTGACCATCGATTCATTGGTATTGGCGAGTTGAACAAGAGGTTCAACGACTGAATATAACCATCCGGAGAGTGCGCATACCCGTTCCAAAGAAAAAGTGTAATAATTACAGAAAGCTGTCATTAAACGTATGAATAGTAGTGCGTAGGAGAAGCCTGTGTCCATTTCCCTCCATAATATATGTCCTATGGCAACAGGGAAATCAGAAGAATGAAATCGCCCGTATTCTTAGAGATCTATTTAAAGAACTTCACTATATACTCTCTCCGAGCCTGTAAGCGAACTATACTGTTTGAAATTAGTAAGAGCTTAGTTGCTTGACAATGCTATTAGATCTAGTTAAGATTAGTTTAAGCCTTTGCGCTTGCCGACTAGGTGGTTGACAGCGCAGTATTAATATAAAAATATCTTTTGTATCGCAACCTTGGAGGATAAGAGTAGTTCAGAAGTTTAAGATAAATCTCTAGCATAAGAAGAGGTACTGTCAGGATCTCTCGGCCAGAGCACCTGCTATCGGTAAACATGCGAGCTACATACACATTAGCACTATAAGGCTGCTGGGCAGCCTTACGCATGCTCTCCGCATGCTTGTCGTATGAGCTCCGCAACCAACATCATTCTAATTCCTTAAGGGTGATATCGTTTACATAGCTGCTAGCTAGGGGATAAACATATAGGCTTTACACATTATTACGGCTACCCTGGCCACCGCCTGGGTAGGGACCCTCATAGGTATTATCTAGTCTGAAAAAGAAGGAAACTGATGAAACGGCTAGCGCTTGGAAAGAAACCTAATAGAATTAATCTTTATTGTCCAGAATATTAATCAGGTGGCTGCAGCTAGTTCCCGATCTGTAAAGCGTGGGTTTTGAACAATCTACGCCGCTTTGTAATGAAGCTACTGGAGGCGAGAGACTCTCTATAGGTTGCGATATCGGAATAGGATGCTGATTTTAACATTATTTTATCAACGGTTCGAACCGAAACAACAGGTTGCGATACACAATTACGCTGCTTAGTCTTCTTTCCCGGTTATATAATTGATTGAAAAAACATCTGCGTACATAGCGTTCGGTTGTCGCTTGCAGTAAATTTGAATATTCTCTAAGAATAACAACCGGAAAAAGTTTCAATAATATAGATCGTGATTGTCATATATCGAAGAGGGATATTTCTTCGAGGTACCGATCTAGAATACATGGTCTAAAGAAATTTTAGTGATTTACCTAACGGTAGCTGGTTCGAAGCTACAGTACACTCGCCCATCTACCCATCTTACCGCTTTCTGCGAGCACAAAAGTCTGGAAGGAGAAAATATTTGCACTCTATCACACCTCGACTCTCCGGATAGTCAAAACCGGAGTTCAGAGTTAGCTAGCCTAGCGAGCTAGGTATTCCAATACATCTCGACCCCAGTTCTGGCGCGATACTGTCTGACTGTCGAAAGCGGCTGGGGCATGTGGTGGGGCTCGCCAAGTGGTGTTCGGCAGTAGCGCCGATTATGTAATGACTCCACTCGCACTTGTCTTCGAGTGAAATCTTGCGCTTTAACGTCCAATTCCTCGCCTCTATTAAGATGCAGACCATGACTCGTCATCTCTCTAAAGGCGACGAGATCTAAAAAATCGGTACCTCACTTCGACAATGAAAACAGTAGAAAATGTTACATTTCTGGTTGTGGAACGCCCAGATAGACCAACTGATGCAACACACCGCAAGCTCATTCAAAACCATTTGAAGAAACGTCAGCACAACCGGTCGAAATCAATCAGATGGCGGTCAGATTTCGGTTTGAGAAAGACCTGCAACAACTTCAACGAGGAAGAACCAGCTGTTCGTGATAAAAAAGCTAAAGCACCTACAAGATTTATTATCACACGCTGGCGGCATCGGTCGACACAAAAACCAAGACAGCTTGAAGACCATGTAAAGCCTGCCGACAAAGCAAAGCTTGTAGCTTCCAAATATTCGAAGCAAGACCCGCTACCGAGCCTAGCCCAGCTACACCAAAGTCCAACTACGGTTGGTATACAAGTAGGACAAAGTTTCAGTCCACTCACTGCTCTGTATCCAAGCAGGTTGAATCCTTTCGCTATATATCCCGTCGAAAAACCCCCGGAATCAGTGGATGCCTTGATTGGTCATGGTAAGCGCATTTTTGGACATCTAGTCATCAAATAGTTCGTATATCTGTTCTTACTCTTTGCAGCAGTTACCTACTTTTGGCCCGGCCTCTATCCGTCTCAGCGACAAGGCACTACAAATCCAGCTAATGCCATCTTTCTTCCTCATCTGACTACCTCGAAGCTGGCATTTTGCACTTACATCATGAATATATCATTAAGCTTCGATTTTCAATGGGGCTATCATGCTCATCGACAAGCGCATCAGATGCTGCGTCTACAATGCATGTACGAAGCATCCAAAGTTGTCCAGGAAATGATTATACAGTTGCCCCCCAGGGCCTGCGGCGACCTCATCTCCGATGAGCTGATCGCGTCGGTTTGTTGTCTATCATCAGCATCAACAGAGACCATTGTGCCCAAAAACGTAACTGCCAATCGATTTCGGTCGCCTCTGGCAACTGCTCAACATCTCGACATGTGGGGCACTGTTGGCTTCTCACGTCCACATCGATTAGCTGTTGTGAGACTAGTTAATCTCAAAGGTGGCCTCCATCGACTCGCCTTTAGTGGTCTGGCTGCAATAATCCAGCTGTGAGGATTGTTATACCCCCTTAGATCACGACAATTGGCTGACCCGTTCACATATAGGGCCGACCTGATAGATAGCTTCTTAACCCTTACACAGCCACTGCTCCCGTATACAAACTACGCGGCCGAGTTTCCGCCGATATCTACCTCCTTCCTCGGCTTTCGTTGTGGTTCATGTGGTTCGAATCAGCTGAATCACCCTACAGCAGGCTTTGACCGCTTACCGCATGAAATTCTATGCTTCGACAGCCTCAAAGTTGCCCTTATGGCGGCAGCTCAGGTGACCATGGAACTCGAACAGTGGCACCACGATGGCGAGCCTCCCGAGCGGCTTGTGGATTTATGCGAAGCAAGAACTCGGGCACATCACATGGCGCTTAGCCTAAGGGACTTAAAGTCGATACCATATACCGTTCTACCTGAACTTGGCACTCCTGACAATGCGATTCTATTTGCGGTTCTTCGGTTGTCAGTGCTGGTATATAACAACATGGTTCTGTTCCCACTGCCAGCTCAGTCCGGCATCGATACCACACTGGCGGAAATGCTTCGGTCCAATATCGTAGGCGCCATTCGCAATTTTCTAGGCATATTCGTGGCTTATCCAGAGCTGATGCTATGGATGTCGATGCTAGGTGGTATCAGTGACAGCAAAGATTCACACCGGATATGGTACAGAGAAAAGTTTGAGGAAGCCCGGCGGCAACTTGACCTTAGAAGCTGGTTACAAATTGAGCAGCACTTATCCTCGTTCTTGTGGTGTGGAATTGTGCTAAACAAAGAAGGCGTCAAATTTTGGTTGGACGTTTGAGTGTTTAGCAGGCAATAAGCAAGTGCATCGACACTAAAATTTCCAATCTCTAGTACGTGACAGAAGTACAACTCCAGCCACCTCAATTTAGATAGCATATAGTCGGCAACCTCCCACTAACAGTGGCCTGGTCGCCAAGCAATCTTATACACTTTCAACTACATTGCTCCTAGTATGCCAGGTGCCGAGATCATCGTTTTCTAAGGACAAGTCTCTGGGGGTTCTCTGGATCAACCAAGATTCCAGTTTTTGGACAGTCAACTTGTGAGCTGGAGATTGAGCGTCTCTCGAAAAAGTATGCGGCATAAAATTTCTGAGTTGGAGAGATGCGTGGCCACCGCCGCCGCCGAGTTCCGCTCATCAATGGCTTCTTACGACATCTAACACAGGGCCAGATCATTAGCATATTAAAAACTTCATTCAAGCCTCTCTGAATGCCGCTAGCATTGACGAGCTTTTACGCTCTGTGGCAGAGAGCTCTGTCAGAACACTGCATATTAGCGCCTGGGTCGAATACGTACGATAGTTCGTAGAAATCATCGTATATAACATTCAAGAATCACTTTAAAGAAAATCAGAGACTACCATGCGCTAATTTATCGACGCTGGGGACGGTATCCATTGAACACAGATCTACTAGCGCCATCTAACAGACAACATAGCAGACCCATAGAATCCCATGAACTGCTGTTAAGAGAGGGCTAATATAGAAGATTACGGATGGAAGTGGGTACTGGTCTGGTTGACTGGCAATGAAGGGGAGCTGAAGCCCAAAAGAGATTGGGTCAATGTGTGTGGGGTGAGAGAAGAGTTAAGATGGGAAAAACCGGACTTGGGGATGCCGTGAAGACAAAGAAGCACGTACCAGAATAGGGTGTTTACAGAAAACTATTTTATATTCTACTATTGTTTGTAACCTATATTTTATCAAATCTTACAGCAAATCCAGTAGACTAGGACATTATCCACTCAGAAACCACGTTCCTTGCTAAGAGTTTTATAATAAGTGATTGGTTTGAGGTATCATAGCTCTTGTTGTCTGAAACAAGCTATGACCTCCTCCTCACTTACTATCATTATCACATTGTGTCCGTTGATCTCGCCGATGATGCTATGACATAATGGTCGATTATGTTCTACTGCTCCTGTTACTTCTCATCCGATCGTTGGTGGTCATGAATACTCCCTTGGCTCATTAGCATCTGTAAAAATCCCTTCAAGCCTTGCACACAAAAAATTGATGAGCAGTTAAAGTTTCGCTATTGTAAAATGGATGGACAAGTAGTGCTATGGGTACATGAAGTAGGCGGTAAACTTCATATCTTGCAAAATCTTTAATGCGACATCGTATTCTTCGGCGTCCGGTGGCGTTAGCCTGGAGATCCATCTATTGCACTCAGAGATACCAATAGAGATACAATCGATGATGTGGGTAGTCCGAGCAGGGTTTCCGGGTGCAATACCCTACTGCACATCTAAATTTCAAACAAGCAGGACCAAGTGGTTGGTATGGGGTTACGACATAATATCGTCGCTATGCTCGGGCGAATACGAGCTTGGCTACACGTCTCCGCACCAATTGCCGCTTATATTATGGCAAATGATTAGCCCAGCTCCAAATGCTGACAAAGGTACCAATTGAATCAGTCCTCCTGGCAAAAAAAGATCGTCTGCCGAGATGTGACTACAAGTTCAAATATAACATAATAGCAATAGCTAGAAGCATTCTTTTATACTTCATGACAGCAAACTTCCTCGCCGATACACGTGGCGTAGGGTCGGAAAGGGACGAAGCGATTTGGTTTGTGGTTGTTTGAAACAGGAGATCTAAGCCAATGTCCTAGGGAAACTCTTCAATTGCGGATATCAGGACCATCATACCCACCAATTTTAAATGGAGCTTGATTTCATTCGAAAACAATAAGGGTGCACTTACAATGCGAGCCACTACCAGAAACGGCAGCAGCGACCAGAATCATGTGTAGACGGTTTGAGCAAGCTGAATAAGTAGATAGAATTAGCGTAGACATCGGGAACTCTCTCTTGTTGTTTTACACATATTTGATTTGGCCGGATGGGCACATAACTACATGGTAAGAGGTTTGACAGCCGATCCTTGTGCGTCACAGTCTCAGCTGCAACAGCAGCGGCTATCTAATCTTTGGCATACAGCTCAATTTTATTTCTGTCCCATGCGGAGAGCTGCTCTCAGAGACAAAGAAACCTGATAATACTAGGGAGTGCATTAACCATTGAGACTGTGGCGTCCTGGGTCCATCTTCACATCCGATATGCCAAGTGGCAGATTGCGGGTATGATGGAGCCGCGGATAGCCGGAGGATTTTTGGAACTCGGTAGAGAACCCGATACTGGATATTCGTCTGTTCCTGTTCGAGCCAAGCGCCATTTGGGTCACTAACTCAGCGAGATCATTTTGGTTGAGACTGGATTTTATCTTTCGAGGCCGAAATCATCTGCTAACAAAGACGTTAACTGGGAACAATTTCTGCTTTGTGCAATCTGTTCAGCATTTCCTGTGGAAAAACTGACGAAGTTAAATGCCTTAGATGGCCTGGAACCCTCCGGAACTAGTTGCCCGCCTCCTATGCGATATCACCGCGGCAGCGACGGCTTCTTTGGCCATCTCGCCTCTGGTAGCTGTGGCAGATGCGTAAGTTACTCTTATCATCTGGCGTTACTTCACTATACTCTCCGTGTCTTACGAACAAACCCAGAAGGCTTCAAAAAATATCTTGTTCAAGCTAAAATTATTAAATGCGTATGCAGTTCCGTCGTCCAATTTGCAGCATCGCATCGGGAGAAGCGTATGCGGTCATTACTATGGGCGAACCTCAAACCATTGTTTCGAAATCCCACTAAATTCATCAACTCGAGAACGACGAAACTCCTTTTTGCTGTCTACTTCGGAACATACACAAGCGCCAACACTATAGATTCAATCCAAGAACTCTTTCCTACCGAGACATATGCCTACATTTCACCAACAGCGGTCAAGCTCTTGGGAGTGTCAGCCGTCAGCACTAGTCTGACTGTCTATAAAGACTCTTGTTTAACTCAGATGTTTGGTACTATGGTAAAGCATCCAGTTCCACGGACGAGCTACCTGCTCTTCACGCTCCGCGATGCCATCACGATATACGGCTGCTTTGTAACTCCGCCCCTGCTTGCACAGCGCCTTAACGACTTGCCACCAACGTTTAAGGGCAACCTCTCACTGGAAACTTTTGAAGCCCGTACACGTGTTTCGCAGCTCCTGCTGCCAGTTCTAGTACAGTTCGTGACTACGCCAATACACTTGCTCGCACTGGATTTGTATAACAGGCAGCAAAGGTCGCTAGGCGCTTCAGCACGGATGGCAAGGGTGAAAAGAGATCTGCCTCAGGCAGTACCAACAAGGATGCTGAGGATTCTACCTGCCTTTGGTATAGGGGGCTTGCTTAATACCGAGATGAGACGTGCCACGCTACTGAAATTTGGCTTAGGGTATATTCGGGCCTCATAGTCATAGATGCCAAGTTGCGCAAGTCACGACAAACAGGCGAATTAGACAGTTTGAATAAAAGGAACTTTTGAAACTTTCATTTCTATTTCTCTACATGTTTCTTGCATTACCTCCTAAAAAGGACTATTCTCGTCAAAAACTCCTTCAATAAAGCTATGACTGTTGCGCGACTCCTCCCCACAGCGTCACTGTTCTCTTCTGCTCGTCGAAGCAAGTACAACAGGCAATCAGACAAAGTGCCCCAGACTGTGTATTTGTAGATGCCGACTTTTGGGTAGCTGACACAAGGTGATCTCGAACTCTGCAGAGTAATTGAATCGTTCGCTATCCCGTTATCTCTCCCTTCCTGGACTGTCTCCACCAAGATATTATCTCCAGAATCTGCATTCTGCTGCTTGAGCTGTGCCGCGAGCGACAACGATAACTCGTCCGCCATGCCCATAAGCTGAGCGAAGGAAAGACCTCTTACTCTCTCTCTGGCTCCAGCGTCTGACGTATAATGCTGCAGAGCTTTTTGTACGCTGTACGTATTATGTGTAGCCAACAACAAATCAGTTTTCCCACTACCAGACCGTTTCCCCGCAGCTGGCAATTCCCATGTACCGTTACTGAGCAGGAAAGATACTGCAGCATTATAAGCATCATCGGTCTCCTGCTTGCTGTCATGAATTCTCTCCCGCTCAGCTTCAACGTACATGTAGGCTCCCCTTACCAGCTTCAGCCCCAACACATAGTTATTACTGATCGAGTGCTGGAGGTGTCGCTTGATTTTGTTGATGTTATCCTTGAGATAGAGCTGGTAGGTGTTCAGGATCGTGGCTCTACCATCGCCACAATCATGAGGTTTGCTGAACCTGTTAAATTCTGACATTAGATTTAGTGCGACCTCGTCAATGGCACGCTGGTAACGTGAACCCTCGGCGTCGATGAGGACCCGGACATTTTTTCCCTGTGCTTTGGCACAGATCTGACGCATGACGTCTTGAAGGCATCCCATTTCCTGTTTTAGGTCATTCGATATGTTTTTAGCGGATTCTGGCGACCCACAGTCTTGTCGAGATGCTTGCGTGTACCGCTCCAGAAGCCCCACAGTGGTTGGTCCTGCCCCAGTGACTCTCAAAGCGATGTAATCGCCAGGAGTGAGCATTTCTATTGTAAGAAAGTTTGAATTCATCCAATTTTGCAGGGTTTCGTCCGCATGGGTTAGAACTGCAGGTAGTGCATTATGTGACTCTGCTGTTGCTTCCCGACCGTAGGTTAATACCACTCCCTGCAGTCCCATATTTCGGAGGGCCGCTATATTCGAGATAATCTCGCTCTGAGAAGAACCTATACAGAAATGCCGATAGAAAGTATGATTCACAATCCACCTTAAGACCTTACTGCGATCTAAGTGTATTGCGTGCTTCTTGGTAATCTTCACCAGTTCCAGCATCAGTGGTTTGGGTAGAGTAGTTACCGAAAGAACGAGCAGGGACCGTAGAAGGTCCGAAAATCCCATTGCCTTGAGAGGTCGGTTCTGGAGTGCAGGTAAAGAGTACTGTCGCTCCGCGTGATGCGAAAGTGGTGTAGGCGTAAACTTATCCCTGGTCTCCACGTATGTAGATTTGTGTCTCTTAGAGGAGCGAAGAATACTGCACAATCGCGGATTTGCTGCTTCCGCTGCAGATGCATGGTGGGCAAAGGTAAGCCGGCATCGTCCAAAGCCTTTCAATGACATTATTTGAACGCTTGACTGAGTTGTATCAACGACGACAGTTCACATATTTTTCTTAAGCAAGAGTCGTCTTCCGTCAATATGGTTGTGATCGAGACTCGTAAAATTTGCGAAGTCATTCGTACGTTGCACCTACGGGTAGCCACCATTTCGCATGGCATTTCGGTTTCCGGTTCCGAGCCACCGGCTCCGCAGCCGACCACATATCCACTTTACCACTTCTGCGGATGACCCCGCAAGAACTCATTGATATTGAAAAAATGTTTTGTAATCCACAGCCAGGGTACCGGGAAGTTCGAATAAAATGTTTCCCGATCTTCTAGAGCAAGGATCCTAGAGAACTGACTGCGGAGTGCCCGTAGCCTATTGCCCACTGCCCAGTCACGTGACCTACCCACCACCTGGAAATTTCAGTATTTACCCTTATAACTTTCTACCAAGTAGTCGTATATACACGTAAGTAGTGGTTTTATTTGGTCCTATAGTTTTGAACCTAGTCTTCTCGGGGTGTTGGGACTACTTTAGACTTGGTCCCCACCATGGTGCAGATTCCTAATCTTAAATATCGGTTGATTTCCCGAGAGATCAAAACAAGCATCCGAAGAAGAGACCCCTCCTAATGATATTACGTGTGTCCTACGATATTCAAAAGCTCGAAGGTTCTCCAATATTTGCAAATTTCTACTCATTCAACTCTTTTTAGTCTGATCAGATCAGCCATATATGAAAATTAGTCACAGAATTATGAATACGCAAGAAATCGAAGTTTTGGTGGACAGGTGGGTCTATGACACCGTCCACCATGTCCGAGAATTATATACTAGGAGACTTTGAGTACTTCATAAATGTTGTCGCTGCCGATACCTAAACATCCCAGCATTGCAGTTGATAATCAATTTTTATCGGCTTCGCAGCGTGGTAAGTGAAAAAAGCCAAAATGCCAAAAAGCTAAGAATGTGATCCGTCATATCGCGACAGTTTGTCCGAGACTTAATAATTTGCCATTGTCTCTCTTGCAACATTGTAGTGGAATTCTTCTGTTCGTCCAGCAATAGGTCTAAGACCCTAATTCGTTGAGTGTTTCTCCACCAGTATCTACCATAACACTCTAATAGTTCCTCGAGAGACATAATAATTCCTTGACAGAAAGATGATACTTCTTTCGCAACAACTAACTCTTGCACTATCCACAACCTTTTCCAGTACGCATTGAGGAAGATATCGAACAATGTATCTTCGGGATCAACAGGAATGTTAAGCTTTTGCGGGAACTTACTAACACACGAAAGTCATCTATCGAATCGTCACCTGGCGAGTATAGACATGCGAGGACCCATTCAGCATTTCGAAATATTGCTGTGATGTGCTTGACTTGCTGACTTCGCTTCTCTTTATCAATCTGGTTAGTTGCTGAGGCATCAATCCACAGCATATTGGTGTTACATGCGTTTCGAACATAAGAGAGGTGCCAAAATAAGTTGCCTGTAACCTTATACGGATTTGACTGCAAAATTACTTCTTTAGGACCATCTGTCGAGCCTCAGACTCATGAGAGTGTATCGTGTTCCGGGCTTTCGCTTTGCGTTGATCATTTTCAAAGCGCACTTAATCAGCCTCTCACTTGTGCCAGGATGTAAAGTGATGAATCTAATCTGTCCGTCGTCAAGCTTAGAGTATGATTTCTTGCCCATGCGACAATTCTGCCCGACAATTGACTTGGAATGTACTGAACAGAGTTCCATAATACTATTTCAATTTTTGAAAGTGTAACCGATTAACTTGAAAGTATAAATCAGTTCAAAGAGCTTAAGTGATGCAGGTATTTTAACTAGAATCTACTGCAAGGACATGAATAAACCAAGATACTGTAATGTGGCATAGCGTACCTGGCTTCAAGCTTACCAGCCACAGGCCTGGCCTAGTCGCCCATGTATTGTAAATTACGATATAATTGTTATGTATGAAGTAAGGGTAGCGCTCAGGAATAACCAGGATTAAATCGCTTTAATTAGATGGTACCAACCGGCGCAGCGATATCATAGAAATTATCATACCCTAGCCGCACTATTGCTGATGATGACTTTTAAGCCGGATATTATGGCTCTGAAGTTATTCGTACTGCACCGTGGCTTTCAGTTAAGGCACAATGAGCCGGATTTAGTGGAAGTCCCTGTTCAGAACGTGACCTTCTTTGAGGCTCTTCCTCGGTCCTCCGTGTTCGCCTAATTTGGGAAAGAGTGAAGAATGGTAATGATCGCAGCGCTGCTTTTGTCGGGACTGTTATCATACCTGTTAGACCTAAGCCGTCGCCACCGTAGCCTATATATTACGTTATCGCCTATAAGCTGAACACGGGATATAGTGATAAGGCGTTACAGAGTGTAAAGAGGCCAAGGCGAAGGACCTGCGTAAAGCGTGCGAGTATATAGCGGCCTTAGGTGGAGCACGTCTGCGACGCCTCAAGCGCCGTATCGCTGTCCACTTGAGAGGTACGTAGCAATATAGCACTAATAGCCATCAAGCTTTTACCGGATTCTAACAATGGGTCAAGTGATAAGGATTTAGAATAGGTTTTCGATTTTTGTTAGTACTTCTCGTTGTTAGGATGTAGTTAGAACTCAGTAAAAGAGTGGACCATCATGTAGTACATACTGAAGTGAGCCTTTGCTTTAGCTCCTATGCACCAGAGGGAGAAATTCCCCCGACAGTCGGTCGGGCATGGTGGATAAATACGGAGGGCGAGGTGTGGTCGTTTATGCAATTTTGACCGTACAATATTCGTACAACTCATCTCTGACTGGACGTTTCTTCGCGAAAAGCAACAGCTCATTGAGATCTTTATAACAGCGATATCTAAAGAGTATTTAGCTATAACCAGACGAGGACGGTTTGGCAGATTTTCTACGTTACATGCTGCGTATGTCTTGAGATATTACAGCGACACTCTACCTAGCAATCAGGAGGAACCAACAGGGGCCTTTAGTCATGTGTGCGGAGACGGACAAACACAACTGTCCGCTCAATCATAAGTGTCTATTCACCTTTCGTTGTGATCTTCAAGTCCTCTTAATTTGCTTTCAAACCCGTTACTCTCTGTTGACAGTTGGTGCACTAGCTACAAGTCCCATTTTCACGAAATTACTGTTTATCGTATCCAGTCTTGGTTTCAACCACCATGGCTGTAGAAAAGAAAAGAATTGCCATCATTGGCGCGGGACCCGTAGGCTGCGCGTTTGCAATTCATCTCATTAAGGCCGGACATGATGTCACGATCGTAGGCCGTGGCCAGCGACTTACAAATCTCGAGAAAAACGGTGGTATCCTGGCGAAGAAGTCAGAGAAAGCGACGGAAATCACAAAGACTCCTGTGAACGCTGTTGGAAGCCTAGACACTGCACTGTCTTGGGACCTTGTCCTCCTTACTCTCACCGAACACCAATTCGACGAGTCGTTGTTCGCTACACTCAAGGCGTGTTCACAAACGACAGAAATTCTCTTCATGTTTAACACTTTCGCATCGCTAGATAAGTACTTCGATGTCCTGGGTAAGGAACGTTGTATTATTGGATTCCCATCCATCATGGCATCCTTCTACGATGGAGTGTTGGTACACTATTTTCTCAGCTCCGGCCAAATCACCATAATTTCATCACCGGGATGGCGCTCCGTCTTCTCCTCTGCTGGAATCACGTGTGTCCACGAGCCTGATATGCAGAGCTGGCTGCGCACGCATGCCGCAATGGTACTTGGTTTCATGAGCTCGGCTGTTACAGCCGCCAAGAAGAATTCGGGAATTACATGGGCGGAAGCACGGCTCAGTGCCAGCGCCGCCAGGGAAGGGTTGGCGCTGGTAAAAAAGCTTGGAAATGATATCACGCCCAGGTTTATATACTATGTTGGTGTAGCAGCGCCAAGCTTCGTGCTCACTGGAGTGCTTTGGGTCATGACGAGAGTGCCTAGTGTTCGCAACAACCCACAAGTGCCGAACTGGGAACGAGAGATGCTTGGGCTAGCCGAAAGCATAATAGATGCAGCGCCTTCAGGTGATGATGTACGACAGATTAGCCAGCTTCGAGCGAAATATGTATGAGTGAAAGAATAAGAAGTTGAAGAACCTGATAGGTTAAAATTCTACGAAGGCTCTGGGTCCTCATGAAAATCCAATAACTAGAATCCTATCATAGACAGCAAACTAACTTGGTCTGCAGCTATATGGTAGCTAAAGCATTTGCAATTCTATTTAAGATTTACTCAACGTTCCCTCATCACTATTTTAGCCTCTGGCATTGACTGATAGGAGTTCCAAACACGATTATAATATTTAACAGAGAGGAAACCACTGTCTGTTCCTAAATATAAACCGTGGTTCGAAAAAGATATGCCGCCTGCTAAAATGTCGTGGTTTTGCAGTATCGTGTCTATGATAGTGCCCTAGAGCCGATCAAACAAGCTAACGCCGATGTCCTTGACCGAAAATCTCCAAATACTAATATACTGCTTCGGATTGTCGGTGTGGTGAACAATTCCTAAATAGTAAACCCTTCTTCCGAAAGTATCATTGAGCAGCAGTCGCATATTAGTATCCGTGATTTCTGGTTAGCCTCGTCTATTAGTTAGGGGATCAAACACAAGCTTAAGCCGTTGCAAGCTGATATGTAAGTCGGTGCATCAACTCTCAGACTACGCATGATTCCATCTAGGAGTGGGTTGTGTAACCTATTGAGCTTGATAAGTTGATGTAGGCCGACTATCATAGGATACAGATGCTTGCTATCGCTACTTGCGCCCTCTACGGTTGTAACATTTGTCCATTTGACAAGAACACCTCTATAGCCTCGCTTGTGGTCCCTGCTAATAAGGACTTTGACAGAGTTTATCTTTAAGGGCATATGCAAGTTTCATCCACGTTATACAAAATTTCTGGCAGGATGTGTCTAGATGCATCCAATAATGCGTTTTCAAGTATCTTAAGCCAGTTCGTGACATTATCATATATATTGTTTAGGAGACAGTCTAAATCGGAACCAATTGGTCTCAGAGCTTCTGTTGACGAGGGTGCTTCGCACGTGAGGTAGCTGTAATTAAGGCCATACCACAAAGTATAATAGTTGATACCCATCAATTAACCTGAGTCGATTCGAGATACTAGGGTGTGTCTTGGTAGTAAAAATTGTTCTGTAACGCCTTTGCTTCTGTTCGATCACTATCGACACCTTCCGCACAGAATGCGCCTCAAGGTGGCTGCCTTCACGACTTAGGCTTAACGGAAGCAGGCTTCATAGATATAGCTGACCCTGGTCTCCCATCCAGCCTGCTACATAACTGACGCACAGGACCGTAGTCATATCGCAGAGATCAACACACAATTTATAGTCTAATTTGCATTCATCAGGCCATGCTTTGAACATATACAGAACGTGTCCTGCTCAAACTCGAATAAGTCTAACCCTACTACTCTTCATCCACGCAAGTGAACAAGAATTGGTTTATAGCAGCATTAAGAGCGAGCTAAGTGCCCACCCCGTTGAAACACATAGGACTATAGTACACGACTGACTAAACGCAAGGAATGTAAGGACTAAATGCCCGAAAAATTATCCGCTACAGTATATAACACGTAGAGAGCGGAAACAAGAAAACGAAGCCACTCTATAAAGAGTCTACTAGAGAACCTGTTGCACGAACTTAGGTACTGCGATCTCAACATATGTACTTACTTCATCCACAACCATAACCCTGATAGCAACTTGCAGTCGCCGTATTCTCGCTAAGACCGAAAGCATCGAGCGCAATTCGGAGCAGTTAATTTCGCTGTAGATGCTTATCGTGTTTTGCTCAGTGGGCTATAGGATTATAATCTTAGGCTGGATTTACGACCTAGGATACTTCTCGCTAGACGTTGTCTTGCTTATAGTAATAGTGATCAAGCATTGTATGACTACTAACAGCCTTCGATCGACAACGAGTCTAAAGTGTTACAGGCGAGTATCACAAAGTGCAAAGACTTCAGAGAAGCTAGCAGAACGCTAGCAGCAATATATAGTTATCTTAGGGAACAACGCATTAAAACCAATGCCTGAATGGTCGAACAATTGTCTCTGAGAGAGATAAATAGTAATATAGCACTGATTAGCATGCATATCAGGTCGAATCATATCGCTTCGCAAGGAAGAGCTACTAAGCTAGTAGATGAAAACAGCAATTAAACGTCTCATAGAGCGTTCCGTGATAAGAATAACACAAAAGGGATGTCCTAGAGGACGTATATACTGCACATACGCTAAGTATTAACATCTAGTCTAGTTATTAAAGTCAAGGAGCAAAGAACAGCACTCATATATAGATACGGAAGATATCTCTATAGTAACGCAAAATAGGATAAGACCTAGGCGACGTTTACTTGAACTATAGTAGTACAAGTGGAGATACTTTCCATAGACTACCTACTCAAGTCAGCTATTATAGCTTTGCTAACGTCGACAAACAGAGGTTAAAGCTGCTATGAGCAGGCCGGCTATTCGGAGGTGGAAGTGATAAAGACGAGCAAGACGAAGCTAGGAGCTAGCTATACATTCATACGGAGCAGCATAGCTAGAGTAGCGGTGGTGCATAGGAAACAAAGCCAGTAAGAGGAGGCCCAGTAACTGTTAGTGCAAGTAGCGGAAATTCGCATGGCGAAGCTGGGAGCTGACTATCTAAATACACCAGCTAGTATGAACAATCCTGCCTTTTAGTGGAAAGCGCTAGGTCGAGACACAGAGGCGATATAGGTGGTGATAGATTGTGTCCACAAGCGGGCTTCTATCCTAGCCGCTGAGCAACCTGACTCTTTGTCTTCGCATCTTGCATTAGGTAGACGGAAAGCTCAGTACCTAAGGCACTAGTGATGACAATCAACTAGTGAAAAGGATGTGGCTTGACCTCTTGATTATTCGAATTCAAATTAAAGAGTGAAAATGAAGCTACTTGTTTCAGTTTGGCATGATATGACCTGAAGAGCACAATCTATCCCCCTAACTCAAGCTCCCACAGTATATCGTAGCATCGAAAAGAGATTTCTTTGTAATGAGTATATAAGCATTCCGGCGTGAGATATGATGCATAAAGGCAGAAGAGGTGTGTTTTGCACCTCAAGCACGTCTTATGACTGCATCCGAACCGTCTTATGAGGCGGAGCATTGAGGTCGGATAAGGCGTCAAGTACTGTGTAAAATTCTCTGCCGAAGCCCTTTCCTTTGCGCGAGCTCCACTTGTCGTCGCGGACTTCATCTTGCATTCTTGCCGTACTACAATTACTTGCACTCCACCCAAAACGCACACGCAGTCTTCGCACACGGTCAATCGCTCGGCCATGGGCAGAGATTCAAGGTTCTTAGTCTCATTATTCTGAACTTCCTCGTCTTCAAATTCGGCAGTTTCATCTGTATCATTCATTGAACTCGCAGGTTTAGAGTATGACTTAGATCACGCTGCACGTCGATATCATTGTCTTGGACAGTAAACAGTGTTTTTTTCGGCTTCGACTTGCACTTTTCGCTTCAGTCGAACATACCATTGGACCTATTCTTCAAAGATCGGGATCCATGAGACCCGCCGAGATTTAGTGTATGATCAGGTTTCTATCTCTTGTGCTAGCGACTATCGGGCCCTTTGACTCACCGTGTCCTTGCCATATATGAAGTTGATACTGTTGATATTATTGACATCGCCTTCGGTGATGCAATTGTTGTAGAAATCTTGTAGACATAAAACGCAAGAAACATGGCCACATGGAAAGATCTTGCAGCAATGGCTTTTGGGTTCTTGACAAATACTGCAGTCAAAAGTCTGTTTCTCAAGCTCCGCGCGTTTCGCCTGGAAATTTGTGTCTAGCAGGGCGAGTTGCAGATCGCTTAGCATTGACGCATTTATCTCATCTGCAAAACCGAATGCTTACTCCGCCTGTTGCTGTATGTGAGCAATATATGTATACACAGCCTAATCTTTTCGAGCTCTTCCCACATTCTAGCCCAACCATCCTTCAGTGCCTAATGACCGCTTGTCCGAGCAATTGAGGCGTGATCGAAATCGAGATGACAGGATATTCTTGAGGGAGGATGATATGTAGTGTAAGTGGAGGCAAGTTTGACAGCTCATGATTGTCAAGCGAAGGAATTTGCTTCCAAATGGGCTCGTCTATACGGCTGTCATGCATTGAGTGGGACGAGATAGGTGGCGTGGATAGAGCGCATGGAGCGCTTTCTATTGAGGGTTTGAAAAGGTTCTCAGTGGCTGGATTGGTGTCACTGCAAGATCTAGGGTGGCGGTATACAGTCACTCTTGTCGAGAACGAGCTCTGGAAAAATGGCCACGACGGGCAACAGTTCAACTGTTCTTACATTCTCGGCGGCATACGGTCGTCTTTTATCATGGAACGGTCATTTGAGGGTGGTAGTAGTGCTGGGTCAAAATTTTGGTACTGTGAAAGTCGGCCGTGGGTCATCGCATGATAGATAAGTGACATGTATAGAAGAGTATGAAGGATATCGAATGCTTCATTGGGGAAACGAGTCCCAGGAAAGAAGAAAGAGGACGGTATTGTCAATCTTACGAGGTGACATGGATAACCGAGACTCAACTCTTTCAACATTGCTTACATACAAACAATCACGCACCAGGCACATAGAAAGAGAAAAAATCAGAGTATATTACAAAGACCTATCGGGCTGAGGGGAAGCAGGATGTAGCGAGCCAGGGGTAAAAAGAAGGTGAAGTGAAGGCGAATGATTGCTCCACTATATATATTCGCAGCCTTGCTTGCTATTCTTCTACTTGCCTTCTACTTAATGTCCTACCAAAGGGCTTACAACCTCTCTAACCTGCTTTCTTTGAGCCAGATTTGCGAAGGAATAGAAACCAGCCTTTAGCATCTCTGTCATTAACTCATTTCCGCTATGTGGGTCCAATCATTGCATCCGCTTTCCAAGCCAGCCACTTGTTCCCAAGCCAACTGACCAGTGAAAGAATCCTGCATAATACTGTTTCGCACGCATCAATATGGCTTGCTCTAGTACCTCATCGTCTCGTTGTCGTCTACGTTACTCTGATGTAAGGATCACGAGAGGATAAGGTCGTGCTCGTACTTACCAGCTGGATGGCATATGAGATCCTCAATATCGAGCTGTAGCAATGAGTTCGCGAAGAGCGACCGAAGTGTATACAGGATTTCACCCCAAGCCTATAGTCATGCTAGCTTACCTGTGCATGACAGAAATGACAGGCAAAGGCTACGGTATACTGTCTTCACATTCGGAACCTGTGGCCTTCTTCGCCGCCTTGCTCAGCTTGTTCGCGATTTTCCGTCGCGTGCCAAACAAGACAAGCACCTATACACCGATTAACTTCACCAGCTGCTCTTGCTCTCCGTACTCGCTTGCCTCGTTTCTGGTGTTATAGTCGCTAGTTGCGTCTATCTCGACTAATACACGCCAAAGAAAATCGGGTAGGCGTAGTGGTCGGCGAATTTTCGTGATCGTCTGGTTTCAACTCATAGGTTATTGAGGCAGTACGGACGCATTGAGACACGCCTGATTTGTGGGTGTTCCGAAGGTTGAGGTTCAGGGACTTAGTTATTACTGAGGACATTCAAAACGCATATTGGGCCAGCGGAGAGGAGGGAAGGAAAATGAGGCTGGCCAAACAGGCAGCTGCTTCGATACACGAACTTGCACGAGTCAGAGAGGGTGGGATCGTGCAAGCCAGGCTCGTTTGGCCCGGAAACAAACGCCTCTAATGGGCCAAATCTGGGGTCTCGGCATCCGCAACTTTCCAGGCACTACTGGAGTTTCGGTCCGAGTTCCGACCTTCTCAACTTTGAATCCGAGTCTTCGCTAGCTGAAACAGATCTAGCCTTCGATAGCTCCCACCAAACAAGAACTTTGACTTCTTAGCATAGTCGTACACGAGTAACCCGGGCCTTCTACCGCTCGCTGTTTCATTTGGGAGCTCTAGATTTAGTAGATATGAACTCTCACCTTTCCCATACCACTCTAAACTTGAACGTCTGCCCATAGCCTCTTCTTGGTATTACCATACATTTAACGTTGTACCTTCTTGCTATGTATGAACCTAAAGCTACGGACGCCTCCGCCGTGGTTCACGAGAAGGATGTCAACCACCTGGAGGATGTGGACTCTCAAGACTCCGAAGAGCATCGCAACGTGGTAGGGCATGATGCCCAGGAACTGAAGGGATACTGGGCGTCATGGCGCCTGGTCGGATCAATGCTCGCCATCGCCTTGATGGGCAACAGTCTCTTCGTTGGTTATGCTATGCCAGTAAGTTGATCTATGACGACCAGCGAGGCGGCTCTGATAGGCATTCCTAGGTCAACATTCTCTCCATTATCAATGCTGATATTGGTCCCTCCCCCAACATCTATCTTGTTACCATGTGTTTCACTTTGGTCTCTGGTGTTCTCCTCTTGGTCATCGCTGCGAAGAGAGCCGGAACGCTACTGGCAGGAAGCCCGGCTGATTCGACGGCTGGGATAATTTCTTGCGGCAGGTAAGCCGTAAGTTTGTTAGAGTAGATACAGACGTAGATAGAAATTGCGATAGTGCCAGTGAGAGCTCGAGTTGAAGCAAAGAAGCCTTGGGCGGCCCCTATATCGTTCGGGGGAACAACGAGTCCGGCGATGGTGATAGCAACCATCTCAATCCATCCGACGCAAAGACCACAGAGGACCGCGAACTTATCCTTGTCAGTATGAAATGCAGAAATTATTGGCTGGTATGAAACTTACAGCGATCGCTATGCCCTCCCTATGTTGGTTGGTATACCCCATGAGAGCACAGAAAAGCCCGGTGCCAACGCTGGCGGCGAACAACTGCCACTTGGGCTTACCAACAGTCTTCAGAAAGGGACTGAAGATGAACTCGCCCAAGACCAGGGAAACACCGGTTGTACTCTATATCTCAAGTCAGGAATCTTCCAGCGAAGCAAGCCAGAGTTTTACTTACCGATATGAGACCGATCAGGATGTTGTTGGTCGTAAACAACGCCGTGACTTGTTGCGGGAAAAGAACATTGAGAGCATAGTATACCATCTGGCCAACAGATCCAACGAAGACAACCGCCACTAAGTTGCGGTGCTTGAAAAGTCGCAAAGGTAACAAAGGCTGCTTCAGAGGCATGTAGGCTTCATAGAGGACGAAAGCAATGACGGTGAACACTCCGACAATAAGTGACGCAATAACGTGAGCACTTCTCCAAGGATAGGTACCCTCGGCCCAGGTGAACCCGAGCATAACAAGGACAAGACCGGCAGAGTAAAGGACGAGACCGCCATAATCTAGCTCCTTGAGCTCTTGCATCTTGGTCATCTCTTTGTTGATCATGTGAAAGTTTGGCGGAAAGTAGCAAATGGCGTATAGAATCAAGGATAGTCCCCCCACAATGACATTTAGCCAATAGCACCACCTCCAGCCCAGCTCTGTCTTTTCAACGAGGACGCGGCCAATGAGAGGGGCAAATCCAAGGGTAGGCAACACCGCCATCGAGATGGCACCCTGTGACAAGCCTCGATATTTATTTGGGACAAGCTCTTGAGTCAAGAGGGGGTACAATTGCTGTCCGGCACCAGCAATACCAGTAAGAACTGTACCTCCGATGAGAGTGTTGACGTTGTTCGACTTGGCGCAGATAATAGATCCAACAACGGCGAAGGCCTGGCCTCCAATGAAAAAGTATCGGCGACCGACGATATCGCTAACGCGGCCAACGACCAAGAGGAGAACACCAGAGACCAAAGTGAAACACATGGTAACAAGATAGATGTTGGGGGAGGGACCAATATCAGCATTGATAAT
>Ga0115846_100192_pt1 | contig 31654 bp, 30 predicted proteins | sample InSIn5gowninarea_2_FD_83860 | JGI IMG/M metagenome (GOLD analysis project Ga0115846, IMG submission 83860) | reverse complement strand
TAATTTTAAACTTAATATTTATTAAGTATTAATCTAAACGTTTATACTTATCTAATCTACTAAAAAACAGCTTAATATTAAACTTAGTTAATATCTTAGTTATATTAACTTTAAGTGTTACTATACTTAAGGTCTCTACTAAGTTTAGTAATATAGTACTTAGTTTTATAAGTAGGTTTAAAGTTAATCCTTCTTCTTAATTCTAAGTAACTTCTATTAGACTTTCCTCTACTAATAATTAGTTACTTTATATTAAAGTAAGGGATCTTCTTAAGAATAGTGTTAAGTCTTCTTTTATAATTACTAAGTACTATAATAAGGTTCTTTCTCTAAAGAGTGTTTCTAGTATAATTAACTTAGTTCTTTTATACTTAAAGCTAATTGTTCTTTATAATAAAGTAGACTTAAGTCTTTAATCTAGTTACATTAACTAAGTGTACCGAGTGTAGTTCGACAGCCCTAGTCGAGTATGTTTACAGGTATGTGTTACAGTTTCGTTACGTTAAGTTACATGTAATAAACTATCTGTATCGACTTAAGTGGCGATGTTAACTATAAGGGCCTACCTATCCTATTCAGAGGGAGCTAAATGATGAAGGTTGTACTAGGTAGTGTAATTAGACGGGGTCACTTAAGTGAAACGTGGTATAGCAGATTATTCGAGTTTAAGTCCATGTCTGATTGGAGAGCTATCTGCGGGTATTAAATAGCTACGTTCTGCGCTAGTCCCAAATAGGCGTAGTGCAGCCCTGAAAATGCTTAATACTCAATTCTACCCCACAACATCAACATAGATTATGCGCTAGTACATACCGAGCAAGATTCGGGCCGAGAGAGCTGCCGCCTCAGTGCCTTAAAGATCAGGCAGGTAAAATCTTGTCGCGACTCCCAAGATTCCCAGTGGCCATCTTTACCAGCAAATCCTTACTCGACCTACACAACTCCTCTTTCGCAAACCCTTGGCATTGCAATATTATCAGCTATCTTAATTGTCATCTCATGGTGGCTTAGTAGCCTGCGTATGAGCCTCTTCAGCGGTCACTGAAGTCACTTTCACAGAGCAAAGGCGCGCTCTGGAAGGGGTTGACAGGCAGCCTCTCAGCTTCGCGAAGGCAGACTCAGCATGGCCGAGTATGAAGAAGGATATGAGTATGATGATTTCGCGGAGGATGATACAGCCATCACTGCCGAGGATTGTTGGACGGTCATCTCTTCCTTCTTCGAGACCGAGGGCTTGGTGTCGCAACAGCTTCGATCTTACAACGAATTCACCTCAAATACCCTACAGCAGCTGGTAGATGAAGTTGGGCAGATATCACTGGATCACAACAACCCTCCGCCCGTAAATGGAGAGGAGGTGGCTGTCAGGAGATATGAGATCAAATTCAACAAGATCAAGCTGGCAAAGCCTGCGCAGACGGAGGGTGATGGCTCTACCGTCTCCTTATTGCCACAGGAGGCGCGACTTCGGAATGCTACATATGCCTGTCCAATCTATCTAGGCATGACGCAAAGGGTTTCCATCTGCGTTGAACGTCCCATACCACTCGAAGAATTGGATGACGAGCAACAATCTGAGATGGCGCGAACTCAGGAGCATCCTACAAGGTTGGAATGGATAGAAGAGTATGTCAGTGAACAAGGAACAGGAGAGACAAAAAATGGCCAGCTGGATACTGGAGTGTTCATTGGGCGACTTCCAGTAATGCTGAAGTCGCAAATCTGTGCGCTGAGTCTATACGAGGAAGAGGAGCTCTTCGAGAATAATGAATGCCCATACGATCAGGGAGGATACTTCATCATTAATGGAAGTGAGAAGGTGCTCATCGCGCAAGAGAGAAGTGCTGCGAACATTGTACAGGTGTTTAAGAAACCACCTCCAACTCCAACGCCGTACATAGTCGAATGTAGGAGCGCCCTAGAGAGAGGTTCCCGACTCCTTACCACCTGCACACTCAAGCTTCATGCCAAGGGAGACACCGCAAGAGGAGGCTTTGGGGCAACCATCAAAGCTACTTTGCCGTTTGTCGCCGATCCTATACCTATTGCAATCGTCTTTCGAGCTCTTGGTATCGTCTCAGACGAGGACATCCTCAATCACATCTGTTTCGATCGGAGCGATACTCAAATGCTGGAGATGTTGAAGCCGAGTATCGAGGAAGCATTTGTCATCCAAGATCGCGAAATCGCTCTTGATTATATTGGCAAACGCAGCAAAAGCTCGAACTCCGGAAATGGTCCTCAAATACGGTCCAACCGTATCAAGTATGCTCGAGACATCTTGCTCAAAGAGCTACTACCTCATGTTTCTCAAAAGGAAGGTAGCGAGACTCGAAAGGCATTCTTCTTGGGTTATATGATTCACAAGATGTTACAATGTGCCCTCGGACGTCGAGAAACGGATGACCGAGATCATTTTGGAAAGAAACGTCTGGATCTTGCTGGTCCACTTTTAGCCAAGCTTTTCCGGAATCTCTTCAGGAGGATGACGAATGATATGACCGTGCATCTCAAGAAGTGTGTCGAAAGCAATCGTCCGTTCTCGCTGAGCCTTGGCGTGAAAGACACTATTATCAGCAATGGTCTCAAGTATTCTCTGGCAACAGGCAACTGGGGCGAACAGAAGAAAGCAGCATCAGCAACTGCAGGTGTCTCTCAGGTGCTGAACAGATATACCTTTGCTTCCACCCTTTCGCATTTGCGAAGAACGAACACGCCTATCGGCCGCGATGGCAAGATTGCAAAGCCTCGACAATTGCATAATACACATTGGGGTCTGGTATGTCCAGCCGAGACTCCAGAAGGACAGGCTTGTGGGTTGGTCAAGAATCTATCCCTTATGTGCTACATCACGGTCGGTACTCCAAGCGATCCTATCATCGAATTCATGATACAGAGGAGTATGGAGATTCTGGAAGAGTACGAGCCTCTGCGTTCTCCGAATGCGACCAAAGTTTTCGTGAATGGTGTCTGGGTCGGCGTGCATAGAGATCCTGCGCATCTTGCTAAGGTCGTACTTCGACTTCGACGCACTGGTATCATCGAAGAGGAAGTGTCTATCATGAGGGATATCCGTGATAGAGAGTTCAAGATCTTCACAGATGCAGGTAGAGTGTGTCGACCATTGTTCGTGGTCGACAGTGATCCTTCTAGCCCTAATAAGGGAAACATGGTCCTTACCAAGGAACACATCCGGCGCTTGGAAGATGACCAGACTATGCCAAGTAGGATGGATGACGAGCAGAAGACTGATGCTGGTTATTATGGCTTCCGAAGCTTGCTAAAGGAGGGTGTAGTCGAGTACGTTGATGCTGAAGAAGAAGAGACAATCATGATTGTCATGACACCAGAAGACTTGGATATCTCACGGCAAATACAAGCTGGCTATCAACCGCCTGCGGAGGAGAGTGTAGATTTGAACAAGCGTGTGAAAGCACCCGTGAATCCAACCGCTCACGTTTGGACTCATTGTGAGATCCACCCGAGTATGATTTTAGGGGTTTGCGCTAGCATCATTCCCTTCCCTGATCATAATCAGGTGAGTAGCCTCAAGAACTCCCCGCTATCTCATACTTACATGAACAGTCTCCACGTAACACCTACCAGTCAGCTATGGGTAAACAAGCTATGGGTTTCTTCCTTACGAATTATGACTGGCGGATGGATACGATGGCCAATATTCTCTACTATCCTCAAAAGCCTCTGGCTACTACTCGATCTATGGAGTTTTTGAAGTTCAGAGAGCTACCAGCTGGTCAGAACGCGATTGTGGCCATTGCTTGTTATTCTGGATACAATCAGGAAGATTCAGTCATCATGAATCAGAGCAGTATCGACCGTGGTCTCTTCCGAAGCTTGTTCTACCGTGCCTACAGTGATCAAGAGAAGCGTGTTGGCATGGCAATGATTGAGAAATTCGAGAAGCCGTTTAGACAAGAGACACTCAAGATCAAGCAAGGTACATATGACAAGTTGGACGATGATGGTTTGGTTGCTCCAGGCGTTCGTGTATCTGGTGAAGATATCATCATTGGAAAGACAGCCCCCATGGCTCCAGATGCGGAGGAACTGGGTCAACGCACCAAACAACATGTCAAGCGTGACGCTTCGACTCCGTTGCGTAGCACGGAGAACGGGATAGTGGATCAAGTGCTCATCACGACGAATCCGGAAGGACTTCGCTTCGTGAAAGTCCGTATGAGAACAACCAAGGTTCCGCAGATTGGGGACAAGTTCGCTTCTCGTCACGGTCAGAAAGGTACCATCGGTATCACGTATCGACAGGAGGATATGCCTTTCACACGTGAGGGCATAGTCCCAGATCTCATCATCAATCCTCACGCTATTCCGTCTCGTATGACAATTGCTCATTTGATCGAGTGTCAGCTTAGTAAAGTGTCATCACTGCGAGGTTTGGAAGGTGATGCCACACCATTTACCGACGTCACAGTAGACTCGGTCTCCAAGCTTTTGCGTGATCATGGCTACCAATCTCGAGGTTTTGAAATCATGTATCATGGTCATACAGGAAGGAAGCTGGTAGCACAAGTCTTCTTGGGTCCAACATACTATCAACGTCTTCGTCACATGGTCGACGACAAGATTCATGCTCGTGCTCGAGGTCCGGTGCAGATCCTCACTCGACAACCCGTAGAAGGTCGTGCCAGAGATGGTGGTCTGCGTTTCGGAGAGATGGAACGTGATTGTATGATCTCTCACGGAGCAGCAGCCTTCCTGAAGGAGCGTTTATTCGAAGTTTCAGATGCCTTCAGAGTTCACGTCTGTGATATCTGTGGACTGATGACTCCGGTTGCGTAAGTGCCCTTGTGTCCTCGTCGGTCTGGAAATCACTAATCCTGATATAGGCGCCTCACAACCCAAACCTTCATATGCCGACCCTGCCAGAACAAGACGCGTATTTCGCAGATACATATCCCATACGCAGCTAAATTGCTCTTCCAAGAGCTGATGTCGATGAATATTGCCACCAGGTTGTTCACAACCAGATCTGGAGTCTCGGTTCGCTGAGCCTTTGTAATACTAACTTGAAGGGGGACGAGAACGGAGGAAGGATGGGAAGGAGGGCAGTGTATGCATAGAAACGGCGTTTCGGAAAGAGCAGAAGACTGCGAAGATTAGGGTGCATATCCATTTGATCGCAGCATGATGCGAGCAGATGATGATGGGTGATGCGAGGCAGATTGACAATAATTGGGACGAAGATGAAGCTGTGGCGATGGAGGACGCGGGCCAGGGTATCTATCCGTAGAATGTTAATACAGATATGAAGTATTTGATGCCCGAAACTTCTTTGTTTATGAAGTAGATGCGATGCTGCGCTCTCCCCCTACCCAATGGACATCCTCAGCCCTTCAGGTTTGTAGCCTACAGCTTGGTCTTTTTGTTGTCGTCTACCTCCCACACTATACCCGTTACCCCTACCACCAATGTCACCGCGGCCTCTCCGGAACCTGCGCGCCGTCATGTACACTCTGCGCCTTCCTATACTCCTCCTCCATCGCCTTCTGCATATCAAAGTCTAGCTGTCGTTCCTTCTTGATGCGTTGCTGCTCCATATCGCGAACGACGCCTTGGTGCATTGCCTTTGACGTAACATCAGCTCCACCCCAGATTCTCCACTCCAGATTGATGGACACCCGGGGAAAGCGGTAAAGAACGGTAAAGTGGGAAGTTTGGGGAAGAACGCACAAATTTCTCAGCTTGCTGCCCGTAATGCACCAGGAAGACTGTCCCGACAGCGAAGAGAGAGGTTCCTAGAAGGGTGAGCTTTGAAGCTCGGGACATTCTGTCCGTCCTCCTCTCTTGAAATCCTTCTCCCAAATGGCCGAATGAAAGCTGCCAGTCCAAACCATCCGGCGTCTCCAATTCTCGAGCTTTTGTCGACCAGATCTTTGGAAGCTCCCGGATAAACTCCGGCAGATCGGCCTCGGATCGGGTAATAAGTGGATCTACCTGGTCTGGCGGCGGTTGCTTCCAAGTGAGCTCCAACCTCGAACCTCCAATCCCTCCTGCTATCTCTGCGCCGAATCCTCGACTTCTTCTTTTCACCAACGCCGTTCTTTCCTGTGAGATACGACACTCTTTCGAAACGAAGATTGTTGAAAGGAGGTTCGCAAGATGGTTGGTCTTCTGCGTGGAGGAAAGATGGAGGGAAGCTAATTGAGGGCAGTCGGCGCAAAACTCGGCGGGTATTCAAACATTGCTCGATGTATGTTCCCTGGGCACTTGGGGGAAACTCCAGATAAAGTATAGGACGGGACATTGACTGGTAGGCAGGCGGAGAGAGATGCTCAGAAGATTGTACAAAGAGGTAGGTTGGTGGTGAAATGGGCTGTGTTCAAGACTCATGGCTAATCGTACATAGCTCGAGAATGTGCGTACAAGCTTTCAGCCATGCCGAAATCGATGAGATGTATGGTCGGGGGCGAGACGCAAAGTACTGATGATTACACAGATCGCACAAAGCGAGTAAAGGATGCACGAGACGAGGCAAAGAAAGAGATAGATTCATATCGGAAGCAGAAGGATGAGGAGTTCAGGAAGTTTGAATCTGAGGTAGGGCAGCATCCTTTTCTCAAGAGGTGATCCTCATCTGGACCTGCTCCAACAGTTCAAAGAGTCATCAAAGCCTGGTCAAGCGCTGATTATTGTCCATAGCACACCAGCGGTAACAAGAAGGCCGAAGACGATGCAAACAAGGATGCTGAGGGACAAATCAAGCAGATCAAGGAGGCGGGCAAGAAGAACCAGGACAAGGTCGTACAGGATCTTCTGAAGGCGGTGTTCGATGTCAAGCCTGTTGCGCCAGAAAGGGTCGAGGCTCCCAAATGAGGTTGATGATGCAATAAAGGCGCGAGTGTGGGAGACAGCGTATGAGTGAAGCTTGGAAGCAGCATGGGATTAGGCTCTGCTTGTTCGAGAGTCACACATAGAGGTCAGAAGTGTATAGATATGTGGGCATTGCGAATGATTTGCTTTCAAGCAAGCAAGGCTGCTTCACTTTCACATCTTATATCCAAGAGCTTGATCCTGATGCAGCTTCCGCAGATGGTAAGTACCATGCAAAATAAAATACCAATACCAGTGACTTTCTACCATGATCAAGTCGAAAGGTACGAAGCACGTGCTTCGAGCAGGGGTTCCAAAGCTACGTCATTGTCTTCTAAGCTTCTCCCAAGTCGAGTACAAGTACGACCTCTCCTTCGCAACTTCTCTCAATATGCACCAATTGATCCAGACATGTCAATGTCCACAAAGCGATGACACGATGGGCCGCTCGTGCGGCACTCATAGGATGGAGCCTGCAACGAAATTCACGGCCTCAACTTGGCATGATGCCGTTGACACAACCTCCAATCCTAAGAGACCTACACACATCTCAAGCCCGTCAAGAAACAGAAAACCCCCAGAAACCAACCGATGACCCTCGAGTCAATGACCTAGGCAGAGCTATAGAAGATGACTATGCCACCATCCGCGAGAAATATGGTATCCACCTGTCTTTGCTCCCTACCAAACTTCCAGCTAATCAGTAACCAGAAACACCCAAAAACCCCATCATTCTCGCCCACGGCCTCCTCGGCTTCGACGAACTGCATCTCCTTCCTCATCTTTCGTGGCCCAGCGTCCACTACTGGCGCGGTATAACCCAAGCCCTAACATCCAACAACATCCGCGTAATAACGACCTCTGTGCCCACCACCTCCTCGGTCGAAGAACGCGCCCTCGCCCTGTCGCGAGACATCGCTTCCAAAGCCGCCGGCCAATCCGTCAACATCATCGCACACAGCATGGGCGGTCTAGACGCACGGTATATGATCTCGCAGCTCAAACCCAAGAATGTAAAAGTTTTGAGTCTGACCACGATCGCTACACCGCATCGTGGAAGCGCAGTCGCGGATTGGGTGTTTGAATCGATAGGGCAGGCGAATCTCTCGGGGATTTATAAAGTGGTAGAGAGGGTGGGGATGGGTACTGGGGCGTTCGCGCAGCTAACGACGAAGTATATGGCGAAGGAGTTCAACCCGAAGACGCCGGATGTAGAGGACGTGAGATATTTCAGCTATGGGGCTATGATGGTGAGGCCGGGGTTGTTTAGTGCCTTTCGACAGAGTTGGAAGATTATGGAGGGGCTGGAGGGGGACAATGATGGCTTGGTTAGTGTTAATAGTGCAAGATGGGGAAAGTATAAGGGTACGCTGGTGGATGTCAGTCATTTGGATTTGATCAATTGGTCAAATCGGTTGAAGTGGGCTTTGGGAGAGTTGGTGGGAAATAAGAGGAAGTGAGTCTTGTCCCTGAGAAGGGGGAGATGGGAAGCGCTGACCAGTGTACAGATTCAATGCTATTGCATTTTATTTAGACATTGCAGACATGCTAGCCAAGGAGGGGTTATAGAACCTAATAATTGGAGCTTGTCACCTTGGATTCTTATCATAGCACAAGAGTCTGGGCAGATGGAATTAGGCTGAAAGAGTCAAAGCACCAGGCGTATGAACATCGCAAAGACCTTCTCGCAGTCGTCTAGTCTCGAGCTCAAACCCAGAATTTTCTGACCGGTGATAATCGTTGTAGCTCAGTATACACCTTCAATCAAGACTGCCTCTTTACACATTGTATCATATCCATCAGCAACTCTCTCAAGCGCCTGAACTCGGTCTCTGGAATCGCCTGAAGGGCAGCCTTAGCAGATACAGGAATATCGAGTTAATCGCCATGGTCAAGTGTCATATTGAAGCGACGAAGTGATGTGACATGGTGAAGCATGATATCCAGAATGTTCGGTGTCTAATAAGCCCGAGCTGAAGGCTTTGTTGCACATCTTATTGATTTGTTTACTTTCATCCCATCTCTCGGCTATTTCATGATCATGGTTCACTATGCAATCTATATAGCGATGGAAGGCAGTGAGGTATTCTGAAGCTGGGTCGGATAGACATGAAGAGATGGAAGTTGGACTGTTAGGGTCAGCTTGCTATCAGGTCATTTTCGAAGGTCAATAGGATACCAGGAGACGAGATGGAGAGCATGTGCTGCTGACAGGTTTGAGGAATTGAGAAGGAGACTTGAGGTTCTTGATTGGACTGATATAATCTCATCGAATCCCTTTTCGTTGCCTTGGTTTTCAAAGCTAGTGGCGGTTATCTTACTTTCCGAAGGTAGACGACTGTTTAGTCGTCGCTACTCATTCAATGCTTATGAATTGTAGTATACATCCACGACGTAGATCACACCATCATCTCCGCAGGTTAAACCTCATCCTCAATGTACACCACACATCTCGTGAGGCTAGCCAGCAATGCAACTCTTCTCGTCTCTTACCGCGAATTTTTGCCAACCTGGTCTATTCACTCTCACAAATCAGAGATCCATTTCCATACTCATTAACCACTCCTCGAGCACCCTCATAACCTTTGCCACGAATGCCTCCAAATGAAAGATAACCTTTGTGCCTATCCTCACCCTATGCTCAAAGAACGCCGCCCATTTCACTATTTCCGCTTTGAGACTATCATCGATGAGCGGGATTAATTTGAAAGTGAGGGTTTTGAGGATGGTGGTAGGTGGAATGCAATGAGTGAGTAAGTCGTAAAGTTTGGCCCTGACTTGGAGGATGCGAGCTGGGGTGTGCTCGTCTACTACCTCCTTGGCAATGACGGTGATAAGGGCTTCCCAATCGGGAGGTGGTATGGGGGTTGTGTTTGTGGGGTTTTCGCTGACCAAAAGTCAGTACATGACCTTCAAATAGCGAAGAATGAGGTGAAAGAGACGAGAGAAACGAACTTCTGCGCATAAACACTCTCGAACATTAACAGCGCCCTCCTCAGATTCCTCCCACTCTCCCTCGCAATCCTCTCGTTCAATCCTGTCTGCATCTTCCAGCCCTCCCTCCCGGCAGCCTTCGCAAGAACCTCACTAATCTCTCCCTCCGTCGGCGCCGCCACCCTCACCAAAAGCGTCCTACTCCTAATCGGCGCAATAATCCCACTCGTACTATTCGCCAATAGAATCAACCTCAAATTCGGACTATACTTCTCCATCGTCCTCCTCAGCGCCGCCTGGGCATCTCTACTAAGATGATCCGCCTCATTGATAACCACAACCTTGAATTTCTGCCGTGCGGACTGATCAACCTGCTGCGTCTGCGCTACCTCCTTCAGTAAATCTTGCACCACTACACGGTCGTAGTTGCCCACATCCGAGGGCGTGATCTCCAGGTGGTAGACTGAGGCTACAATGTTGAATTCTAGTTTGCGGTTCGAAGTCGTTTGGAAGATTCGTGAGTCGATCTTTATCTTCTCGACCCCGGGACCATAGAGCGCTTTGAGGGTGCAGACTATTCGTGTCTTCTTCCCGGCGCCGGAAGGGCCGTAGACGAGAAGGTGGGGAAAGTCTCCGCTTTGGGCCTTTGGGAGAGTGGTCAGCTCTGTAGTCTATTGGGGGGAGGGGGAGGGGAAAGTGAAGGAATGAGGGCATACCAGGGAGCGAAGACGCTCGGAAAGGTCTTTGTGGTATGTCAGTTGATCGAGGGAACGAGGACGGTGCTTATCTACTATCAACGCCATGGTAATAGGGATTGTGATGTTGATGTCCTGCTGAACCGATTTCTTCGCAAAAGAAGACGCGTTAAGTGGCCTTTTAGACTGCGACTATATTGCAATAGAAACACACCCACGCGATAAAGTCACGTGACCTAAAGTCATGTCCAAAATTTGGAAAAGCAGGTGTTTGGATATGAAGAAATGAATCTACGGCTCCATTGGCTACACAGCTATCTGTCAAGACTTTTAATTATTCTGTACATCAGAGTTGAGAAAACAGCAGAGTTCTCTGCTGTTCAACATAGGCTCCGCTAAGCCATACGTAATACACGTTGCCTTGACACGACGAGTTTTTTCTATGCTCCTGGATATTAAACACCAACCAATGCAATGCTACTCTTATCTCTTGTCATTCTCGCTCATTCGCCCCAGTCGTAAATCAAGAATATCTATACCAAAATCTAAGTCTTCTTCCACTAAGCAGTAGGACTATACCTTCTAATCTGCCTAATCTTCTCCCCATACATAAAGAACAATATCGGCGCCGGAATCATAGCCACAGACAAGAAAGCAAGAAGACTCGTCGCCCAGGGCACGCCCAAAGTATGGTACATTGGTACCGCAAATAGCGGAAACCCACCTCCCGCCAAAGATCGTAGGAGGGGTATTCGCCGCAATAGCGGAATTCGCATGCTAGAGATACACATCAACTATATAGTTGAGTCCCTGCATAAAGATCATGAAGATACCCCAACCCGATGGGGATTCCGGAGATGACTTGTGGGACCCAGGTGATGTGAGGGGAAGATGTCCATGCGAACCAGAAGAGGCCGTTGGGGAGGATGAATGCACCGAGGATCATGGGTGGGAGTCGTTCTTCGGGGATGACTTTCCCGTGCTCTTCGAGCTTGCGCTTGAAGCGGGTGGCGGTCATGTAGGAGATGGTTGCTTAAGTGTAATGTTCAGTAGTTTTTTGCAGGAGAAGAGAATAGACTTACCACCACCGAGGAGGACACTAATCATGATGCCGATAAAGGGCAGGGCGCCGACTCCTTGGTTCCGGCCTTGTTCCTCTTGGTCGGATATGGGGAAGGCCTGTCAACAATTACCAATATAAGTGACGTTTCAAATGTATGAGGATGATGTGCCCACCTCGAAGAACAAATATAAAATCTCATAGATTAGGGCCAGAATAGATAGTGATGAGGATTAGAATAGGCTCTTGGATGAGCATGACGAAAGGTCGGAGGAATTACTTCTCGACCAATGACTTGAAGTCAACTTTTGTCTGAGGGATGTCAATGATGCTTTCACGGTTTTGTGAGGGATTGAAATCATACTTCGTCAGCCTTAGCATGAATGGCCCAATTCTTAGTCTGATATCGCAACTTCTTCGCCCTAGTCTGCAAGATGACAGGATGAGAGCTTTCCGGATAGAGAAAGAAACCAATAGTGCCAAAAAGTGTCGCCATGATGAGAGTGATCCATGCAGTCCAGCGCCAACCAAGGTACTACTGAGTGATGAAGCTGCCCATAATCGGGCCAGCAATGGGTCCGATGAAAGTAGCAGCCGCAAAGATACATATCGCATATGCTCTATCCACAGGTCCGAAGAAGTCAACAAACGACCCTCCGACAATGGCGAGAGGTGCGCAGGCAAAAGCGCCGCCAAAGATCGACATATAATGATTGTGTAGGGATTCTATGCAACGGCAACTGGGATTTGGAAAATGACAAAGAGGAAATAGCCTATGAAGAGAGGCTTCTTCCTTCCGAATACTTCAGATGCTGGACCCAAACATGATACTGGTCAGTAAAGAATGACCAACACTGAGACGATTCACGCTGGGAGAACAGGGATCGAGCTTGAAAGCTGTCTCATAGAGACTAGGGACTGGGAAGTAATGGAATGCATATACCAAAGGTCCGACGGCGAATCCAAGCACAAAAACACTGGTACCCAAAGTTGTGACTTCAGTAGAAACATGATAAAGCTTTTGCTGTTGGTACAGTAGCATTTGAGAAGACCTGCAACCCCCTTGTCAGCTTTACGCCCAGTAATAAGGAGCTCCGCTTACACTCGACGCGATCGTAACGCAGAAAGTCATGAATCCCCAAAGCTAGACTCCTGATCCACTTCTTCATCGGTTTCCACTGTATGCTCTTGTCAATTCATATATCCAGCCTTGAAAGCAGCAACAAGACCTACGTCCATAGGGTTCTCCGGATCATCAGGTCCATCCACTCGATCAAATTCGGATCTTTTAACTTCACCATTTCCGTTCACATCCTTACCACCTTGAGCTCTCACACCATTCGCATGCCCCAACTCCAAATCCTTCTCCGAATCATCTTCTCGCTGATCTCAGTTCACCATCTGAGCTGTCCTCCACCACTACACCATCAAGCCTCGACTCATCAATTCCGTGTCCACGACCTGACATGTTCGTCTTCTTTTTCTCCGAAGGATCGAGGTGTTCAGGGGTACATAAACACCTGAGTGAACCCGCGTCCGATCGGTTTCCTCTGACATGCGTATCATCTGGATGATTCGGGGAATCTGACTTCGGACCTTTTGGTATTTATAGGACTTTGTCTGGGCGATGGTCTGGTCGGCGATAGGTGTCTTACCGACATAACTCTTTTTGGATTTTTAATACGGAGGATTCCGTAGATTTAGAGGCACGACTGAGGCCTTACCGCCTACGTTGCTATAGCAGCTGAACCTTAGAGTTAAAAACTATATGTACGGAGTAGCTTTTAGTTTCTTTTATATTAATATATTACTATTTAATTTGTACGGATTACAGTTTATACTATAGTTCGACTACGAATACCACTTAATCACTTACGAGATGATATTTAACACTAAGTAGACTTAGGGTGGTCTGCTAGTAAGATTACAAGTAAAGTATTAAGTCGAATTTAGACACAACTTACGTCTCGTACAATTAAGCGACGACTACGAGACTAGTAAATAACAAGGCGAAATTAATAAGTAGAGACAGTACAGTTACGTCTAAAGATTATTAGTCTTTTTTAGATGTCGTATCTTAATTAAGATATTGTACGAAAGCTGAATAAAGACGGTTATAATACGACTTTATTTTAAGTTTAATTAATTTAACGAAGGCTTAGATTTGTTTAAAGAATAACTATTAAATAACGTTTACAGGCAGACGAGATGTTAATTAATGCCGTACAACAAGAACTTAATTGAGGAGAGATAGAAGGATATAATAAAGAGTTGTTATAAATATGGTTTCGTTAATATAGTTATATTACTTTACGGTATGTCTTTATATCGTATAACTATAAATACTATTTAATTTAAAATAGTGATAAACTCTTTACTATTATAAAGCAGCTTAATCTATAAGGTCTAGAACGTCGTACGACTAATAAACAATGTCGTATAAGTGAATATATCGTTCTAGGTCTAGACTACTTTTAATTAGTTAATAGCTATAATAAGCTTACTCTTTAAGGGTTTAAGATATATGTTTGTATTAATATATATTTTAGATGTATCCTTTTTATTTATGTTAAGATTTTAAACCGTACAGTAAAGTTAGTTCTTACTTAGTATTTAATTATTCTTATTAAGAAGAGATACTCTCTTATTATTATACAGTCAGATTAAGGGAAAGAAACGGTACTTACAGTAAAGGTTTACTATAGATTTACTTGTACGAACACGGAATTTACACATACTAACCTTAGTAATGTTTAAATATATAGTATAAGTACAAAGAATTAACGTATTAAGTCTTAGTAGTTACAGTTCTAAAAATCTTTAATGTTTCGCTAGAAAGTAATGTATATCTAATCATCTCTCCGTACGATCTTATACTAAATCTATTATAGACATACTTTAAAGAGTTAACAGTATAAGGCTTATATAAGTCTAAAGACATCACAAATTAAATCGCTATATTAGTAGTGTATATGCCTCTTATACGAACTATAACGTATAAATATAAAGATTTATAGAATGTTCATTATATTCGTAAACAGTTAAAGCGTCTAAATTTAGTCTTAAGCCGTCTGATTTAGCTGTATTACAGCCTTCTAAAAGGCACTTAATTATACGAGAGAGTGATAGACCTTAACACTACTTAAGTTATACTTATAAGTCTTAGAGAGTAAGGTAAGCTTTATCTACTGTATACGATCTTACTTAACTAATATAAGACTAGACTTAAATAAATATCTTCTAAAAGAGACCTTATAATAGTGTTATAGTTAACTTATTAGCTCGTATAATATTAAGCTTAATACATTAATATACAGAACGCTAGATCCTCTTAACGAAGAAGCTAGACTATATAAACGTACATATCTACTTCTTTGTATACTTACACGAGCTTATATAGACTTAGGATCTATTCTGTTACTATAAGAGTTAGAAAAACTAAGAGGAGGATATAGTGCTGTCGATTTAGAAAGTCTATTAGTAGACATGATTTAAGAGAATAAAGAGTTTATACAGTTTAGAGCAGGTATTAAAGTGTAGTTAACTACAGAGCGAGACTTTATAGTAGAAGAAGAAGATTTATATAAGGGATTTATTAAGGACGATAACGATAAAGATAACGACGTAGACATATAAGACATATTCTATTTTATACAGTAATAAGATAGTTTAAGTACTTATATTCTTTACATTTTCTTACATTACTTTATAACTATTCTGAATATTTATATGTTTATTTACTCTTAAACATATTCTTCTTATTTTATACGAAGGATATTATAGCCTCTTAAGACGTATCTGTACAGTAATAGACGAATTACTGTCTAGAAATTTAAAAGAAACATCTTGATTTTATAGTCTTTTGTTTAGATTATAGTATAGCTTATATAACGCTTATAGTAAAAACCACACTTAATCTTACTAATATGCCTTTATCGCCGAGTATACTAACTTAAGAAGAACAGTCTTATAATACTGTTACTAAGTAACCTTTTCGTTAAGTTCTTATAACGCTTATAAGAGCTCGTATAAAACAGTTAGCTGTAAATCCTTAATAGTATGTCTTTATTACTAGTAGGTTTAGTCGGCTTATTACAGAAGAAGAGCGTAAGCGAGTTAATAAGCGATTACGTTAAGTAGAAGCGAATCGTCTAAATACAGGCTCTTTTGTACTAAGTATACGTATAGAGGTATTAGTCGTTCGTACGATCTCTTTAGTACTTTAAACAGTTAATATCGTTCTTGTCTTTAAGTCTTTTACTTATACTACTAAGTTCGAGTAAGTAAATAAGATTAAATTATCTGTAAAGTGAACACTAGCTAGTATATCTAAACTTAACTTCGTATAATAATCTGTTAATTTAATATAAGAGTTATATTACGAAAGAGTAATAATATTACGCTTATTAATCCTAATAACATCGTTAAGAATCCGTTTAAGTTCTATAAGAACTATAAACTTATACCTTCTGTTTAAGACTCTTATTAAAGCAATTTTGTACGAGGCGTTAATACATTATTAATCTTTTTTAGATAGGGTTCTCTTCTTATAAGTTTAAATTCTACTTTAACTACTTTAGTTATAACTTTTCTAGTAATACCTACCGTATAACTTACGAATATTACACAGCTTAGTTAACTAATACTTTACTTTTATACATTAACTACTAATAAGCGTAAGTTGTACGCCGTCTACTTTATAAAAGAATTAGAAGTTAAGAACGATTAGCTTAATAGAAATAAAGTTACGCTATTACTTTAAAAAGTAGAGAAAAGAAAGAAGAAGCATTAACTTACTTTATTAAGCACTAGTGCTTTACAGCTAAAAAAGGTGAATCCCTTTCTGTATAGTAGTATAGTATACTAATAAAGGATATAGCCTCGTAGTTTTAAGCTTAAGACTAGTTCTAATACAGTATTAACTATGTCAGATATGTCTAAAAGAGTAAAGAAAGACATTAAGCCTATTTTAAAAGTAAGTCTTTACTGTATAATTAGAATATTTCTAAGACTATAGCCTTAAACATTTAAACTTAAACTGTCTAATAACTAAAGTAATAAGCAGCTACTTATAAGTAGTGTAAGTATGTTATCGTACGATATATAGATGTTTATAAAACTAATTATTTATAGAAGAAAAAGACGACTACTTTAACTATACTTTTAGATCTAGTAGACTTCTTAAAACACTTAGAGTATAAGAAAGATCTAGAGCTAGATACAAAGAATAGGCTTTACTAGTCAGCTCGTATAAAGTTGCCTTATATTATTTAAGACCTTCTAAAAGGTAGCTACTAAAACTTAGAAGAAGTCAGCATTTAAGTTTATAAGGCTTACGATTTTTATAGCTTTTATAGAGTATACGTATTACATATAATTAAGTGTGTTGTTTCTTTTATACGACTATAAAATCGTAAATGTAAGACTTATACTTTTAATCTTTAACTTTTCTACTAGTTCTTTATATAAAGGCCTCGCCTTTAAACTTACTTCGTAAGTGTTATACAGTGTAAGGCCGCGTTAACTTATAAGGCTGTGTCGACATATAAAATCTCTTAAGCTGTAAAACGGTGTAAGGCCGTATTAACTTATAAAACCTTTTAAGCTGTAAAAAGAAAGACATAAATATATATATTAGACGACACTATACTTACTTCTATAAAGGGTAAGACACAAATATACTTACGTCTATAAAGAGTAAGACACAGATATACTTACGTCTATAAAAGGTAAGACACAGATATATAGACTAGACGATACAGTAGTCGTACAGTATAAGGTCGTATTAACTTACAGAATCTCTTAAGCTGTAAAACGGTGTAAAGCCGTGTTAACTTACAGAATCTCTTAAGCTATAAAACAGTGTAAAGCCGTATTAACTTACAGCTAAGCTATAAAAGAGAAGACATAAATATATAGACTAGACGACACTACACTTACTTCTATAAAAGGTAAGACACAGATATACTTACGTCTATAAAAGGTAAGACACAGATATACAGACTAGATAAGTAGTCGTACAGTGTAAAGCCGTATTAACTTACAGAATCTCTTAAGCTGTAAAACGGTGTAAAGTCGTATTAACTTATAGAATCTCTTAAGCTGTAAAACGGTATAAAGCTGTGTCGACTTACAGCTAAGCTATAAAAGAAAAGACATAAATATATAGACTGAATAACACTACACTTACTTCTATAGAAAGTAAGACATAAATATACAGACTAAACGATACTACACTTACGTCTATAAAGAGTAAGACACAAACATACAGACTAGACAACACTACAGTTACGTCTATAAAAAGAAAGACATAAACTTTTACAGTCTACTTCGTACAGCTATAGAATTTATGTGTATTAAAACTATTTAATTACTCTTAAATCTACTACTCTATACGGCTATAAAAATCTATAGACACTTAAATCATTTAATCACTTCTTAAATCTGCTATAATCTATTCTGTACGGCTATAGAAATCTATGTACACTAAAATCATCTAATTACTTCTTAGTTTCACTTAAAGAGTACTACTTAGAGAGCTACTTATCTTAGGCACTACGTAAAAGTAAGTAAGAATTACTTAAGTACTACTTAGTAGCTGAATATAACCTATACGGCTAAGAAAAGACATAAGATTATATTTAAGGCTTATTAATAATAGAACATCGTACGTACTTTATAACAGGATTAGATCTCGTACGAATTCATTGCCTTAAGTCAGCAGCTTCTATTTAGTAAGTGTAAGTAGCTGTAAGGGCTTTACACTATTACCGTTACTACCGTTATTACTACTACCGTCTAAAGACAAAGAAGAGTTATTAAAAGGATTAGAGTTATTATCATCTTATACGAAGCATTACGCTGTAGTCTTAAGCTACTTATAATTACTATAGCACTTACTAAAGTGCTTTAAGAGGCGGTAACACTTTAAGAAAAGACTACGGTTTTAACTATAGTAAGTGTAAAGAACACAAGAAAGAGAACTACGACTCTAAATCAGAATCACGTTAATGTACAACGGCCAGTTACTAGTAATCTGTAGTATAGTAATCCGGCCTGTACAGAAAGTAATGTCGTGACTAAGAAGAGCTAAAACAGTAGACTACAGTACGTTACGAAGAAGCCTTATAAGCTACTAACTACTTACATACAGAATAGAGTACTACTAACCTAGAGCGGCATTACTAATAACGTTATTAAGGACGAGGGCCTTTCGTATAATAAGTATACCGTATAAAGGACAAAGAAACCTACTTACATCTTAATTAAATTAAAATTAAGATAGCTGTTAACATAATCGTATAAAGAGACTGTACATCTAACTCACTGTTAAAGTTAAAGTTAAAGTTAACTAGAACACGTTAGTACTTATACGTCACGTAAGAAACAACTTAAAGAAGAGCAGACTTATAGACTTGATTTTAATTGTTAGCTTAAACTAGATAAAGTCAGCGTATAAGAGGAACAACTCTTAACAGTCGTACGAAAGAAGGAGAGAAGAGTATACTTATAAAAGATAAAGTCGTCGTTAATAGAGAAAAGAAGAAAAAGGAGGGAGGAAAGCGAGATTATATAGCTTAAGAGTAAGTAGTCTGTGCGCGCTAAGGGGAGGGCGCTTAAGCGAAAATTCTAAGTAAATAAAGTAAACACTAACTGGCTAGTTAAAGGGCTAATAACCTTATAAGAAAGTAGTAAACTGAATTTAATCGTACGGACCTTTAATAAGACTTAAAATCAAATTAAAGGCGCCTTACTAGCAGCTTCCTACTTATGTTTTAATATATACTCGCTTGATTTCGCTTATATTACGAATGACGAGTAGATCCGTACGTCTAGTAAGGCCACTGAAACTTTATTGAAAGTGGATATGGGTTATGTCGGTAAGACACCTATCGCCGACCGTAGATGGGCGTATAGAGGTCGGGCGAGATTAGTGCAACCCGGGTAGAAGACAAGCAGGAGTGGGGAATATGCGTTGAAATGATATAGGAACTTGATATAGGTACTTTTAGAGCATTGACGCATTTGACGACAAAATAGGACTCTTGAGGTCAGACGAATTGTGAAGGTATTGGAGAAATAGTCCACTTGGGCTATTCTGACCTTAAGAGGAGCTAATAAATCTTTAGGAACCCCACTATCTCGCTCGCCCGGCCTCTCGTCCGTCGAATTCGGAAGACTTGAAGCTCCACACACAAACCCAGCAAGAAAAGGATGACAAACCAGGCCTTCCCTACCTTCAGTACGTATGCCTAGACTAGGCACGCCATCGCAGACCCTGCCACCGACACCCGATTGTTCATGACGCCAATAAACAAGATTGTTGGCTTAACTTGATTGGCACAGGGTCGAGTGCAACGCTCGTGACTCAAGCGTACCCGAATGAGCGAATAACGTTGCTCAAGGAGAAGGACGCGAGATATCTCCGAGAAGATATGCGTGATTCCACCCGGAGAGAGCACGCCCGTACTCAGTTCTTACTACGGCCGCTTTTCGAAGGAATACCGTAAGGAGGCATGAAACCGGGAATGGCCGGTAAAGCACGTGGTTTGCTGGTTTGCTGGTTTGATGCGTGTCTAAGTTCTAAAGAGGTTGCGGGGGTGGTGCAGGCAAGGGCCGGGGCCCAAGGGGACTATTGTAGCTAGTATTCAGAGGATGCAATCACAACGTTTGCATATATGGTTCATGGAGATGCAATACCTCATTCATTTGTGCACTTGCGTTTCAACACTATATCCTTGATCGTACCTAGAGGCTTGCGCCATCATCATCTATGTGACGCTCCATCATCTACCTGTATGTCATCTGTACAAAACTCTTATCCACTTCCGTACGTCAATACGACTTCTTCCTTCCGAGGCTCAGTAGGTGAGATATACGTCTATGCTCCACACGGGGTATAGCCAATTCCATCTCCACTTGTACGGTGCTCGCAGTAAAGCCATCATCTCTGGCTAAAGCTATGACGACGAGATACTGGCTACACACCGTAAGGGTCATAGCCAGATATTTCAATATTCCTGGCAAGCTCTCACCATAAGATTCGATTTCTCAAAGATATGAATCTATCGGCCATTACAGCTTCAAAGTATCAGAAAGAGAAGTCATCATTCTCGGCAAAGAAGGACGAGTCCGACTCCCAGGAGCGCTGACTATTTCAATTAATGACCCTCCTTGCAATGGTACTACTTCCTCTTATGTCTCTTTCTCTCCTTGAAAGTACCTGGTTGTGGACCTGTATGACCGCGATTTCGCTGACCGATTTGATGCTGGGACTTGTAATGACTGGGTAAGGAGATTTCGCTGCGAGGGTCCGGGGTTCGAGCACCACTTTGCCGGAAGTTGGGATTTCGACCAGCAGATGGATAGTCACATTCAGGCCGTGGGGGTGCGACGTCGTGGTACCCACCTCCGCCGGAATTATGGCCACGACCAGAATTCTGAGACCTGCCAAAGCCGCCACCAATCTTCGACTGCTGCTTTGGTTGAAGCTTGACATTGACTGGCTTCTTGGAAGGCTTTGTTGGGACGCGGGCTCCGAAGAATCTGATGTCATCCTCACTCTCCTCTGCAACATAATGCCTGGATTTCCCCTTGATACTGAGTCTCGGCTTTGGAAAATTATCAGAGTAATCAGTATTCGTGGATAGCCCTTGGTCGTTACTCTGGCTATCGTAGTACAAGTTGAAATTAGCCTTTGACCAAGTGATGCCACCAGAAAGCAGCTTGGTTTTGTGAAGTCCACATTCTGGTCCATAATGGCCCGGACCGCCACATGCATAACAGTGCAGCGGGATATCGCAGACCTTCTTGATATCGTCAAGCTGAGGTTGGAAGCTGCGCCAAACTTCATGACAACCGATCTCCAGGTGATCCCTCGAGTGACAGAACTTGCAACCAGGTGTGTCTGATTTGGCTGGTAGAAGCTTCTCCAGGCAATCCTCCATACTATGACCGAGTAGAAGACATTTACCGCATCGCTGGGCTTGAGGGCAGGCAGATGATACATGGGTATCCTTCTCACCGCATGTAGAGCAGGTTTGGTACGGACATGTAAATGACGTGTGCCCGCACGCTGCACACCTCAGACACAGCCTCTCAGTGTTGATCTCCATCGACGGGAGATACTCGCGTACGAGTTGTATCTCTTCGTCCACAATTGCACTACCCATGAGTTGGGTGCCATTCATACGATTATCGTCGCTGTGACTCTGCTCGAGGCCTAATGTTAGCACTTGCGTGTTGCTCGCGACGCTATCTCGCAACTCGGCTCGAGGTCTGGCGACGGGTATGATATCTGCCAAGATGTTCGCCATGGTACTTACTTCATGATTGTGAGAGACAACATCGTTTGGTGATAGCTGGTAATAGTCGGATGAGCTTGTAAGCTTTGTACCATGTCGAGGCTGCGAGATCGATATTGGAGGTGGCAAAGAAGCAATGGTTGGATTTGGTGGGTTCGCTGTTGTTGCTGTTGTTTGCTTCAACTCCGCAGTTTCTAGCGTCTGTTTCCGGACTTGTTGCTGTGTAGCCTGCAAAGCTTTGGCGGGCTGCATCTGCTTCAATTTGGCTGTTGACTTCTCTTGCTTCTTCTGTTGCTTTTTCTCTCCAATGGCCTTAGAATTAGCAAACGCGTGAGCCCGGACGATATGAGGTGCTGTGTCTTTACTTCTGGCTGCTACCATCGCGCGATGCACGTGCTCCTCACGTTGTCCATCTGGGGGGTAGTAAGAGTTCATATACAGTTGGAAAGCCTCCCTGATATGACTATGCCGCAGCGCCCCCTTGACATCGAGATTCAACTTCATCCATGACGGTAAGAAGTCGATCAAGGTCAAGTCTTGTAAAGCGATATGCTTACCGTCTCTCAATACCTCGAGCGGTTCAGGTACTTGACATATTCCCCACCTCTTGCCTGCAGAGTAGACTACCCGCTTTGTGAGTTTGTGGGGATAAATAGCTTGAGTAGAGGCAACAGCCAGTGGACAGTGCAAGAGAGAATCATTCACCCCGTCAGTGTCTATGGTTGTACGATCAAGCATCTTAATGTCCTCTGCGGCCAAGCATTGTTCCCCCGTTTCGTCATCATCATTTAGGAGTTCTTCCTCTGTCCCGTCGTCGTCATTAAGCAGATGATCTATAGCCATGCTAGTCTCTTTGGGCTGGATTGCCGGAGGCTCAGGATTAGAGGTCTCTCTCTTGATCACTGGTTGTGCAACCACCCCCCCTTTCAATGGGGAATGATCATGCTCCTGTTTCACAACTGCAGCAGCGCTAACAGAAGCAATGCCTTGATCGCTGCAAGCAATATTTGATAGCTCGCCTACAAGTAGGTCGGGACTACTTGCCATTGGCACGTCAGTGGCATTGCTTGCTGTAGACACTATGCTTGTAGAAGGAGGTTGAGTCTTCGACTTGCTTGTGAAAGACGTACGAAGCCCACTTTGAACTCCCTGATTCCAAGACACGAGCGGCCGAATGGTATTTCCTTGCTCTACCTTGATCATCGGACGGGTCATTCGAGGAGAGTCCAACGGCATCACGACCTCACGCTTTGAAGACAGATCATTACTTGGCGCAAGCAAGTTCTGTGCATCGTTGACAGATCCGTGTGATGCCTTGACTCTCTTCTGGGGAGCATACGCAGAGTCTGACACCATTCCTTGAGCTTCGGACTCGGACAGAACCCGTTTACGACCGAGGTGGTGGGTATCTGAAGCCAAGGCTTCTTCCCGTGACGGAAACATGGCTTTACGTCTCGTCAATCTGGTTCCTAGAGGCGCGAAGTGTACAAGAGCGAGGCTTGTAAGTTAAAAACATGCCTAGAGTTCTTTAGTCAGTGAGACAGGTAGGAAGCTGGAAGCTGGTGCGATCAACGCCGGAAGATCTGTATTGTCTCGGTGTCTACGCGACCACCGCACCAGGATCGAGGATCGAGAGAAGCACTGGCACAGTATCTAACATTTGACACGTCGAAGAGATACGATATTGATGGAACTGTACTGTTGTATCTGGCTGCTTTGGTTCTTGAAATTGAAGATGAAGAGAAATTGGACGTGAGTTGAAGTTGAAGTTGAAGTTGAAGTTGAAGTTGAAGTTGAAGTTGAAGTTGAAGTTGGAAATAATTATAATTTTAAGGTTTGGGCGACCCAATGAACCCTGCTCCAGCTGTCACTCCACTCTCCACTTTTGTACAGTACGGAGACTGTACTAGTATCCTTGTGTGCCTTGTTGACCTCGCTGCCTCGTATGTAAATGCTGCTGTCCTCAACGAAGTACTGTAATGACTTACTCCGCACAGCTGCTGCCACGTCCAAATATTATATTTCAGCATAGCACAGCCAGTCTGTAGCTCCAAGCGACTATCGCCCACAAGTATCCATTGAAACCCCCTCTGACATCGACAAAACAGTATATATCCCTCCAAGCTTGGCTTGCGGAGCTCGTCATCGAAGAACATACCCTACTCCGCAGACTGAAGCACAGGAGACCGCAGACTGGAGCACAGGAGACACGAAGGACGAAGCCCGACTCAAAGCTACCCACCACGCTCGTTAAGAACTCGCAGTCAAGTCATTGTGTGTCCTCTTGTGCATGGGGCTGTTGAGTGGCACTTGCTGTCCTGCAGCTTCAGTATTGATTACACCTGCTGACGATACATAGCCAACGACTATCAGTCCTAACCCCCCACGATATATCTTCCCACAAGCGAAGCTCAGAAACCTCCCAGGCGAAGACCGTGAGACGCTCCGTGAGTGTCATCATTGAACAAAATTTCTCCCTCTACCGCCAAATTGTCGCCTCTTCTTCTACCTCGGAGCGTTACCTACGACACTAGCGTCAAGGCTCCAGGCCAGAAGCACTATTATCAAGCCATGACGGAAAAGAATACCGGACGGAGGCGGCGATCAAGCAGTCTACTATATCAAGAACCCGCAGAGACAATAGAGCACATGAGTGATCAAGCTGCCTTACCGAATCTGAATGCAAACTGGGTAAATGCAAAGGGTACGTCAGCACTGCTCTGAACATGGCATGGCGTTGTACCCGAATAGAATGTATTGGCTGACTATCTATAAAGGTGCTTGGACTATACACTTCGTGCTGATCGCCGCTCTCAAAATACTGTTCGACATAATTCCGGGCGTGTCTCAGGAAACGTCTTGGACCATGACGAACATATCATACATGTTTGGATCATTTCTGATGTTCCACTGGGTTAGAGGAGTACCGTTCGAGTTCAATGCTGGAGCGTATGACAACTTGAATATGTGGGAGCAGATTGACAATGGAGCTCAGTACACTCCTGCTAAGAAGTTCCTATTGAGTGTCCCCATCATACTCTTCTTACTAAGTACGCACTATACGCATTACGACCTGACGTACTTCACAATAAATTTCCTGGCGCTGTTGGGCGTGGTCATACCAAAATTGCCTTATGTATGTCTACAAGCACTGCAAAACCGGAAGAAGTGCTAACATGAATCCAGAGTCATCGCACTAGGGTGGGTCTATTTTCAGGACCAGAGGACAGATGACATGTGAAGTTCATTGCACGGCGTTGGCATCCTTTTCGGTCAGCAAAAGGTTCAGCACATGCTGTGAGAGGTTGTATTGTATTGGGAATAAAAGAATGGTCATATTGAGACATAGTGTTCTCAACTCTTAGCGCGAGCATTGACTCAGACCGTACTAATATGATGTTGTGAAGTCAGCCCTAGAGAGAATGAGGCATCGTGACGGGAACCATGACTTTGATAACTCTGCCGGTTCCGCAAGTATCTCGAACAGCTCGAAGTGGTCTTGCTCTAGGGTCTGGAGTCAAGGCCCATGATGTTATTTGGACGCTGGCACTATTCGCTCTTCGTTGATCTTTCTCTCAGAGTGACGATACCAGCAAAGCCGATTCATTGTGGCAGCTTAGCTAGATGCTTGGAAAAGTATTTAACTCCTCCCCTTCTCCCTTCATTCTCCTCCACAACTCTCGTTTTTTATCAGCTTCCAGCACTTTCAAATTGCAAAGTCAATCGTTCTTCCGAACCCAACCATCAACATGCGTTACACTGCCCTTGTCGCAGCCTTGGCTGCTGCCAGTGCCTCTGCTCAAACCGTTACCACTACTCCTCTCTTGCCCAGCTCCTCGACCTCGTCATCCAGCTCAACTTCCTCCATCGACTCTACCTCGACCTCGTCATCCAGCTCGACTTCCTCAAGCCTGAGCTCCACCAGCTCTACCTCGACCTCGTCTACTTCTAACAGTGCCAGCGTTAGCACTAGTACTGTCAGTAGCTCTTCTACCACTGCGTCGCCAACCTCCCCCGCCACTATTGGTGGCTTCATTTTCTTCGGCTGTGTGGGTTCCAATTCAGGTTACCCAACCTTCGAGCTCGTCATCTCCCAAGCTGGTATGACCAACGACATTTGTGTCAGCTCATGCAAGGGACGCGGCTTCTCTGGCACCTTCTCCAAGTATGTGACCCTTGACCGCTTCATGTTCTCCCTGGGCTGATGTTTTCAGTGACTGCTACTGCGCCGACAGCATCGACGCCGGAACCGGCATTGGCGCAGCTAGGGGAGTTTGCAATATCCCTTGCTCGGGCAACCCAGCACAAGCCTGTGGAGGAAATGCAAGATCCAGCGCTAAGCTCCGCGCCCGTCAAGCCTCAAATGTCATCCTCATTGATGTCTATGCCAACCCAACGTTCGTTGCAGGTAGTACTACATCCAGTGGTCAGACTGGCAGCACCTCGCAAACCACCAGGTCAACCATCTCGACTAGCAGCAGCTCCACCATCACCACCAGTGCTTCCACTCGCTCCACCTCGCTCAGCTCCACTCGTACCACCTCCACCTCATCGATGACCTCTCCCGCTATTCTCAACAACAACACTACCGGCGATATCGTTAACGTTAACGTTAACAATAACAATAATGTCACTGTGGGCGGTGTTGATGTCACCCTTGTCAACGCCTTTATCAGCTACTGCCCTGAACCCACCGTTTTCACCGTGGAGGACGTTCCCTGTAAGTGTCACTATCTTCCCTGCCATTTGCTTCCTTTCTGACCTTTAATCTAGACACTGCCACCGCCGGTGACTTCGTTGCCGTCGCCTGCCCAACTGCCTGCCCCATCATCACCGACGATCAGACCGTCTTCGACTTTCAAGATCAGAATATGGAGTTCACCGACGTGGCGCAGCAGGCTGACTTCGTTGCCGCTGTCGCCGAGGCCAGTGCTTTCGCCACTGCTAGTGCTAATGTTGCTGTTGCTGTTGCCACCGACGTCTCAGTCGTAGCTGGTTCTGCCGCTGCCGCCGAGGCCAACGGTGTCGCTGGTACCAACGCTGAAGCAGGTGCCGTAGGTGGGTCAGGTGCTTCTGGTGCCACCGGTGCCAACGGTGCTGCTGGTGCCAATGGAGCTGCTGGTGCCAACGGTGCTGCTGGTGCCAACGGTGCTTCCGGTGCCAACGGAGCTGCTGGAGCTAACGGTGCTTCCGGTGTCAACGGAGCTGCTGGAGCTAACGGTGCCAGCGGTAGCACAGGCTCATCCGGTTCATCCAACTCCGCCGCCGCCCCTGCTGCCCCAGGAAGCGCAGAATCTTCAACTGCCGATAATTCAGCTGCTGCCCCGGCTGCTCCAGGCTCGTATGCCGGACCAGAGGCCAGCAGCGCCAAGGCGATCGCCTCTTCGCTCAGCGCTATTGTTGGTGTTATGGGTTTCGTCATCCTTGCTTTGTAAGCGAGTTTCCTTCTTTGTATCTAATTGGGGCCTTGAAAGGCACGGAGTTTCATGGATTTGTGTTTTGAATAGGGAATTGGGAAATGTACTTGGCTTGACAGGGACTAATGGTTTGGGTGTTTGAACGGATTGGGCCTCATCATAGGGCATGGTCTACGCATGGGCTTCGCCTTGATGAGATCCATATTAATCACATTCCTTTTCTTGCTACATATTAGATTAATATAGTAATCAATGGGTGCATCGGTTTCGGTGGTCATCATCTGCAACTGGCATCGTCATTCCATATATCTGTGTTTATATGCTTGGGAAGGTGCTAGTAGCTCGATCAAAGAAGTCTGGATTTCCAGTGTTCCGAAGATTAGCAACTTCAAAACATCGTCGACAGCCTTGTTGACAACTTGGTGCTTCGACCAGAGTACTCGACCATATTGATTCGGATGAACATCAGCAATGAGATTTTCGCTACTTCTGATATACATCAATGTTTAAGTTCAACGTCAAGTCGCCGTGACATCGAGTTCCAAGCTAGGTTCTATCGTCAACACTGACTCGGTGTGAGGAGCTCAACAAGACTATGGCTCCTTTCGGGCAGCTACTCAAATGTGTCAACACCCGCCTCAACCTCGCCAAGCATAGAGGCTGCCATTCTCCTCCGGCCAGGCTCACACTCCTCAACGTCGAAGCAAAGACTACGCTCATTTTCCCAGATGTTAAAAGTGATGTCAAATCTCCCGATGGCTGCATACCGCTTACATTGAACAGTTTTCTTGCAAATCGCAACCGGGCCGATAGATTCTTTGTTGAGCTCACTCGCCGTGCTATATTCCTGAAACTGCCCTTCCTTTTCCGAGGTACTTCAACACATCGGCTCTATAATCCACCGTGGATAAGGATTCCATGAGCCTCCAAACCCAAAGGTGGAGAGTGATAACATTTTCAACGATACAGTGTCAGGATAAAGTCATAGCCTACCCATCATGACGCTTAGTCACTCCTCGGCTCCATGACCATCCATCATCACTGCACTACCGCTCTTCCTCTCCCCCTTCATGCTAGCTCTCCCGGAGCTTCATCCACCAATACCCATATCCAGACTCAATTGTTGCATATCGTAGATCTGGGGATCCACATCTCTTGCCTCTTTTGGAATTTGGTCAGAAAAGAAGTCAGGTTTATAGCAACTTGAATCGGGACTTGGGGTCATGCATGGTATGGACGCTATAAGTTTGGAGATGTTTGGATTGACCAGTGTGATATTGAGATGGGTTATTGCACGTCGTAGTATGACGAACCTTTCAGAGTAGAAATCTGGTCGAGCTGAGGTCTGTCGCATTCAGTTTGAGGTATGGTGATCTATGGTGGAGGCAATGAGGACTGGATTCTCTCGGATCGGATGCTGTTGCGTATCTTGTCTGAGCGAGCGAGTCTTGCAGCCTACTACTCCCTTTGCACGCTTTCTCGATTCTTCAAAGATCGTCCAGCATTGGAGCTTACTTCGACCCTCATCACGTTAAGTAGGCTACCATCTCCTTCCCATTCCACGCCATCCAAGCCTGATGCTTCCAAACTATACCAACCATCATCATAACGTCTAGCCCGCCCACCCAGGCCTTCACTCCAACCACTCAGCGCTCCTTCAACCTCTTTGTTGCACATCGCAGACATTGAAGCCGGATCACTTTCTTTTTCTTTTTTTCCTTGAAAGAGAATAACTTTCCATCGGAAACTGCCACCTCCTCCAGAACTTCATCTTATTCCACGGAAAGGCAAAGATTCCATAACGTAAGCACAATCTCGCACATGATCACAACACCATCCTCACCGACGAATAAAGCACAGATAGTGCTTGGGAAAGAATAAGCGTTGTCCTTCTCTGCATCTAGATAACAGACGTCTATTGCACGCACCTTGCCATTATTGGAAGGTGATGTTTACTGATTATGGGAGTCGCCTGGAACCACTGGTCTGGCCCGGTCTCAAGTAATTAATAAAAGCCAAAGTTCAAATTAGTCCAATTCTTCTTCATTGATCGTGGACCGTTACAGGCTGAGATGATGATCAAAGAATGTTTGTGTCATCGGAAGATGGGCTAGAAAGAGAGGCACATACTTGCTCTGCGATTTGCAACACTTTCTGTCGTCGTTAGGATTGAGTCAACAGTGACTGTTTTGTTGTTGCTGCTTCGTAGTTTGGTAGATATTATCATGTGACCAACTTGAGGACAAGGCTAATCAATTTCTCCTGCCTTGACTGGAGGCTGATCTAGTGGTCAGTCTGGACTGCTCATGATTGAGTGATAGGAGAAGTAGTTTGGCGTAGGATAATTGGGTGTTTGTTGTGTGGGAATCCTACTGAGGAGCACTTGACTCTTTTCAAAGAAGAAATTTGATATCGCATTCTTCAACCTACGAATGCATTATCCTCATACATACCTTCAAGCAACGTCAAAATTGACGGAACCACATCCTTATCTCTCCTCAATCGCAGCATCGTCCACACCATGAGCCTACGTCTTCACACAATGAGCCCCTTAACACTGATACTAACAAAGGCGTCCTACTCTCGCTTTTTCAACCCCGAACAAAGCCTTCCAACACCGTTTCACTTCCAAACAATGGCATTCACGCCCAAACAGAGCCACACATGATCAGACAATGCCGTGCAACTTCTCACCACCCTCAAAAACCCCTTACAACGATCCCGCACCTCAGTACAATGCCCTCCTTCCATCTGAACAAGCTTTACTCTCCGCCCTTTCGCAACAAGGTGCAGAACAACCCGAGCCGATCAGACGATATGGACAAGTCAAAGGGATTCACAGCTCCGCTCCTCTGGAAAGATCATCATCATGAATCATATATTCCCCTCCTTCTTCTCTCCTCCCTCCTCTGCTTCTCTCACAAGTCCTCTTCCTTGCCCCCCTTGATATACGTTCTGATATCGATTCGTCGCTTCAACCATAGCACACTACCCCACGATACCAACATCTCTATACGCATCCTTCACGAACACAACAAAATCTATAAGAGAGAGCAAAGCAAAGTAAAGGATATGTGCTGGCTAGTATCCATTCAACACCGCTGCACGCACTGGGGTCGTCCGGAAGTAGAAAGCCAATGCCAAATTGGAAGTGCTCTGAACCTGCGGACAGGATGCTGGGATAACACGATTCAGGGAGTGAAGCGAGCAGGGACTGATTGTACGGCCTGTTCGTACTTTGATGTACCGTGGACGAGGAAGATGGTGGGAAAGGGGGAATTGGAGGTACGGGCAATGAAAGAATTGAAGGCTTGAGGGCTTGAAGGCCCCAAGGCTCCAAGGGTGTGTATTCGGCAGTCAAGAAGAAGAGACGGCAGAGTGAAGAATGTTTGGGGGGAGAAGATGTGAGGAGAAGGAGATTACTGCCCTGAGGTCGACGAAAAGCGAATGGTGATTTTGGGTGCTTCGATGGTAAACCTTCTGAGATGCATAGAGATTAAGAGCAGGAAGCTAATTCTATTCCAGATTCCGAACCTCTCTGACAATATGGAGAAGTGACGTTTGACGGACAACATGATACGAATGCATTCTATACCGCATTTCGAAAACATAATCAATCGGCATGACAAGCCAGCCAACCAGCAGCATCTGAGCAAGCTTTCCAAAGACAGAAGCTCAGAAACTCCGCTTCATCCGCTATTCTCATATGAATAACTCTTCGACCAGTATTCCCTGGATCAGGAACGTCGATTCATGTTTTCTGCACTAGCAGACACTCTCTCCTCAGAATGAGAGTTTGCATTGTCTGGCGTTCCAACGATGAGCATACATGGCATAGAGAGCGTTACAATGATGCAAGCAATAATTTTCAACTCCAATACTGAATGAGAATGTGCGGGAGCTTGACTATTGGTGTGCTTGAAATGATACGTGGTGTATCTGTAGATGTCTGAAGATGAGACGAAGCTGGAGGTTGTTATTGAGCTTTGCACTAAACCTTATTTAGAGTAGTGCTCTTCTCTCCAACTCGTAGCTCCTTCTTTGCTGCACTAGAAAAACGATGGGGATCTTCGAGGTTTACTTCCAGCTTGAAACATCAACGTTTTGTTTTGTTGCACACCTGGATTACCCTATCCTTGAAACATACTGAAAGTTTCACCTCGAAGTTACGATCTTCAACAAAGTAGGGGAATACCCAAATGTTCACAACCACGTCCACGTTCGCGGCTCGAAGAAGAACTCATTTATATACAAGGAATCTCGTCTTATTCACCTATGTCAGTCTATCTACTCTGATCGGACCACTCCCCCACTCTACATATCCATCTTTCATATCCTACCACCAATCAACAGCCCCAACAATCATCAGATACAATGAGTGTCAAGAATTGAAGC
>Ga0115846_100188_pt1 | contig 31861 bp, 30 predicted proteins | sample InSIn5gowninarea_2_FD_83860 | JGI IMG/M metagenome (GOLD analysis project Ga0115846, IMG submission 83860) | reverse complement strand
TGTGGCGTCTGCTTTGGTAATGCACCGGTCGGTGTCCGTTTCGAGCGCGCGCCGTTTAAACTGACGAAAGAAATGATTGCAGTCATGGGCGGGACGACTGAAACGCAGAGTTCCCGCTGGTTTGAGGAAATGTGCGTTAAAGCCTTTTTGGCATCTCGGCAGTATGTGGAGACGCTGAGTCATTTGGTGGTGGCCATGTTGGATAGTGGGTTACCGTGTTTCAAACCGGAGACGGTTAGGCATTTCAAGGAGAGATTTGTGTTGGAGAAGGGCGAGAGGGAGGCGGCGGAGTTTATGAGGGGGTTGGTTAGGAGGAGTGCGGCGAGTTACAGTACGGGGGTGTATGATCAGTTTCAGTTGTTGACGAATGGGATACCTTACGAGAAGAGTGGGTGGTTGGTGTGATTGTGATGGGGCGTGTGTAGTTAGGTAGGTGTATGCTGTTTATACTGAGCTTGAGCTTGTATTGGTTACAATAGAGCATTCCTTGCTTAATTGGATAATGTTCATTTTCTTCCGATGCTTCGAAACGGAACATTGAACAGAACAGGTATAATGCGTGAAGCACGTCACGATTCAACATGAATTATGATGTACCTCATCATAAAAAGGCGAACTTGGGTCATGATTCATTCAATCAACTCTGCACATACCAGCTTTTGATCTTAATATTGGCCAAAAGTCCCGCTCTCTTCTTCTTCTTTTTGGTGTCAATAATTAGGCGCTATCGATTCGACAATGTCTTGTAAGATGGTGAACTCGGACAATAAGCAGATCTGGCATGCGCGGATTTTCCTCGCGGCTTCAGTTGGAAAGTGTTTGGCATGTATGTCGAGCCCTGTCTAACTCAGAGCAACAGATCGTGTGTTGTGCACAGGAAGTGCTTGATCGTCTAGGTGCACTTTGACGTCGAAATAGAGCTGTTTCCCACAATGCAATCGTCATCGGGAAACGTTACCACGGTGCGGCGGACTTATCTCAGAATGCTTGTGGTGTATGATAACAGACTTAAACACGCCGGGCTATATACCTGATCTAGCCGCGAGGAGGTGAGATTTTTCAACTGGGTAATTGCTGAAGTCGTTGGTTGGGAGTTATTGATGAGTGACGCGAGAAGGGTGTCTGATACCCAAGTGGTGCAGCAGTTTCATATTGGATTGAGCGACTCCTGTTTGTATTCTTCCCTTCAGGTATCTGAGGATGTTTATCCTTACGGTCACGCCGTCACTTATAAAGTGTGACAAGGTAATGCTTATAGATTGTGACAAACGTTACCACGGTGCGGCAATCTTTCGTCGTCAAGGAGGAGAAAAAACTCCAAACCTGGTGGGTGGAAGAGGCTGCATGGCAGGCATTCTTTAGGCATAAGTTGATCTCCTTTTCTCATATCATTTCATGACGACCGTCATCAAAACAAGACCTCCAGGTCACGTCGACGACGTCGGGAGTTCTCACAGTCAGTGTCAATGGGTGTTGTCCAAATATCTTCGTTTTGCTCGTCGAGGCTCGGTCTCCTTACAGTGGCCACGATATGTTGATGGAAGCATGTCCAGATGTGGGAGACCTATAGCAGATAACCCTTCTTTCCGGTAGGTAAATGCCACGAACGAACGTGTTACTACGATCGAGTATATACCGTCTAATTAGGAGCTATTAAGCTATATAACTACTCTCGCTTTGATAGAATACTTTCCTCGCATTGTTAAACATCTTGTGTTTGGACATTTGACGTCGGCTCGAAATTGCCTGTTTGGGGTTAGACTGCTATTGCATGACTCATCAGGACAGGGTAGCTGCCGCTTGAAGATCGTCATCTCAAGACTGCCTGGAACTCTCCATCATCAAAACATCTCTCTCATTCACCCTGTTCTAAACAATCTCATCGTCGCCGATCTCAGTCTCAAGTATATCCGCCATAGCCAGTCGTCATGTCAGAAGATCCAGAACGTACAAACGCGCTCGAGACATACAGAAAGACACTATTATCAACAAGAGAATGGGAGGCAAAGCTCAGAGGATTACGGCTGGAGATCAAGGGACAACAGAAGGAGTTCGACTTGTCAGAAGACAACATCAAGGCACTACAGAGTGTAGGACAAATTATCGGCGAAGTCCTCAAACAACTGGATGAAGAGCGATGTAAGTCACTCATTCATCACAAGACCACGAGCAACAACGTAGCTGATCTTCTTGGTAGTCATTGTGAAAGCATCATCGGGACCTCGATATGTCGTCGGTTGCCGATCGAAGCTGGAAAAGTCGAAGCTCAAGCAAGGAGTAAGAGTAGCACTGGACATGACAACACTCACAATCATGCGCATGCTACCACGAGAAGTCGACCCTTTGGTGTACAATATGTCCTTGGAAGATCCCGGAGATGTCAGCTTTGGTAGTATCGGTGGTATGAACGAGCAGATCCGAGAGTTGAGAGAAGTCATCGAGCTACCGCTGAAAAACCCGGAACTCTTCCTGCGAGTGGGTATCAAGCCGCCAAAGGGTGTTCTGCTGTATGGTCCACCAGGGACAGGAAAGACACTATTGGCAAGAGCTGTGGCGAGCAGTCTAGAGACAAATTTCCTTAAAGGTACGATCGGACGGACATTCATGCTTATGGCTGTTACTGACGAGCATTGACATCACAGTCGTCTCCTCTGCTATCGTCGACAAGTATATCGGTGAATCCGCACGTCTCATTCGCGAAATGTTTGGCTATGCAAAAGAACACGAACCATGTATCATCTTCATGGACGAAATCGATGCGATTGGTGGTCGTCGTTTCTCAGAAGGTACTTCAGCAGATCGAGAAATTCAGAGAACTCTAATGGAACTGCTCAACCAACTCGACGGCTTCGACTACCTCGGCAAGACCAAGATTATCATGGCCACGAACAGACCAGACACGTTAGATCCAGCGCTATTGCGAGCGGGACGTTTGGACAGAAAGATTGAGATTGGCTTGCCGAATGAAGTAGGAAGATTGGAGATTCTCAAGATCCACGCTACCGGTGTGAGCATGGACGGAGAGATTGATTACGAGAGTGTGGTAAAGATGAGTGATGGCTTCAATGGTGCGGATTTGAGGAACGTGATCACGGAAGCCGGTCTTTTCGCGATCAAGGACTACCGCGACTCAATCACGCAGGACGACATGAACAAGGCCGTGCGGAAGATGGCAGAGAATAAGAAGTTGGAGGGTAAGCTTGAATACAGCAAGCTATAGACAAGAATGATCGAGGACATCGTCAAGAAATTGTCTCTTCTTGTCGTCATGAAAGCGGGCCTCTCGACACCAAAGATACGGTGGCGTATGAGATGTAGGACTATGCAGCATAGCATGGCGCAGGCAGGACACGACCAAATATCATGGGGGGAAGAGTCGGCTTGACGTCTGTTATAGTAATGACCAATGATTAATATGCCTCCATCTTGAACACGTGCGTGTTTGTCATAGTCAATCATACACAACTCCAGATACTGGTTCATGATGCGATGAATATGCCAATATGCCAATAATTTTCTAGGCGAATGGTATGTGACCCTGGTCAGAGACCCTCCAGACTTGGTGATGTTACCTCAGCTCACGCACTCTGTTATGAACTTGATCGAGTGCTTGAGCGATGTTCTCAATCGTCCCTATACGTGGTTGGGCTCGTCGGTATGCTTTACCGTATGTCGCGAACCTGACTCTTCTGGGTGATTTGGAAGTTGCGATGGTGCTCGAGTGATCCACACTTTCGTTACTTGCATTACTCCAACAGCCTCCTCGCGTCTACTCACTCTTCGCTCGCCATTCTCACGCCCACTCAACCTCTTCGCTCCACCTTATTCAACTTCCTCGCCGTTCCAATTTGTGTCCGCGTCCTCTGTCCCCTCACCGGCAAACTCATCGCATGTCTCCTACCCCTATAACTTCCCATCTCCCTCAACCTATCAATATCCGCCCTCACCTTCCTCCTCAAATCATTCTCAATCGTCAGTCCACTCAAACTATTCACCAGACTATTCAGTTGTGATAATGGTAGTTCTCCAAGCTTGGCGAACGGGTGGATGTGATGTTGTGCTAGTAAACGAGAAAGCATGTTGTGTCGTGCGGGAGAGGGCTTTTCTATCGCTGGGTTGGAGTCGGATATGGGTTGGGAAGGATTTGTTGCGACTTTTGGTGGTGGACAGGACGGGGCGCGGACGGCGAGGGTGGTGGATGTGCGGGAGATGCCGTAGAGGGAGGTGAGGACGCGGGTGACGAGGGCGGCATCGGGGAAGTTGGTGCCGAGGATGAAGACCTGGTGGGTGGTGAGAAGGGTGTTTTAGGTGAATGAAGAGGAGAGCGTACCATGCTGGACTAGATTTGGTGGTGGTAAGAGAAATGACGGATTGGAAGCTTGCGGAACAGTATGAGGAGGTCGTGGAGGGTGCAGAGTTAGTGAGCGCTGATGACAGTATGACAGTGTGTAATGTGTGTATGAAGTGTCTGAAAGAGAACAATGGGTTTCCAAGATGGAATCTAAGATTTTTGGGAAGGACGAAGTAGGATTTTGTGTGGCTGAATACCCTGCTGTCCAAGGGTTAGGACACCAGAACGTCACCTTTTTTTTGGCAGCGATCACCCTCACCTCATCCAGAGACAAAGACATATCGCTAAGAAGTCAAACCTCAACCGTCGATGAACCCATTAAATCTATGTCGAACTATGTGCCGATTTCAGCACGTTTGCCTTTCTCATAAATCGCTTTATGTGAGGTGTTTGTGATTATTTGTGCTTAATATCTATGTCAAAACAATGCTGCTAGATCGGAGTAAACAAGCTATGACATAGTAAGAGAGACGTCGAATGTAATTCTCGAATGTGCCATGTGGCAACTGTGATATGCAATGTGTGCGGCAACTCGGTGTTTCTACCACACTCTAGGATGCATTCTTGGTCGTCATGGCGTCGCCGAGTATGCAGGCCTTTAGATCCGGAGGTTCTAGCCAGTCGGTCGCACCCTGGCTTGAGTCGGCGTTGCTACCAAATGCTCGTGCACCAATTGAAATGGGAGGAATGAACAAAAAGAGTCTGTAGCATTCCTGCAACAACCACTTTTTGTGTAAACAAAACACACTGATCAACACAACCAAAGATGCGTATAAGATACCTCATTCAATGTCTACTTCCAATTCTTCAGCCATCTATTCTTGATAGTCCAAACACAAAGTTTACAAACACACTTCACCACTACTCTCTTTCAGAAGTAACCCGACTCTTGTCACTCTTTCGAGACCAACACTCAAGCAGTACATACTAACTTCAACCCTCGCCACTTTATACTCTCATTTACAGGCATACACATCTATAAATCTCGTCATAATGAAGTCCTTCACTACCGCCATCCTCGCTCTCGGTGTTGCTCTGGTTTCAGCCCAGACAACCATGCCAGCAAACATGACGACCACAATGACAACGTCCTCGACCTCAACCTACACAGACTGCACCGATGTGCCTGATGTCACCTTGACCAGCACAAATACAGTCACAATCACCTACTGCTCATCATGCACGATGAACATGGGTCCGAGCACTGTTCACACCACCGTCAATGTATATACATACACTGATGTCTGCCCGACTGGTGTCAGCAGTGGTATGCCAACTCCTGTTACATACACCGTCACGGAGAGCTGCACAGGTGCCACTCCCCCATGGTCTAGTGGAACCGACTACGTTCCTCAAGGCTTCACCACCTCCGCTGGTGTCTGTAACATTTGCCCTGGCTCACCTACAAGTACGTTGTATTCATACATAGATGTTATTACTCCCCTAACAACTTCCTTTAGTGACCCTCACATACCCAACCAACTCGCCGCCTGCAGCATTCGCCACCACAACCACCGTCCCCTGTCCATCTTGCACAGGAGGTGACATAAATGCCACACCCGCTGCTACCATGCCCGCTCCCGCCAACGCTGCTACTACGCCAGCAGCTGGAGCCGCACCAGCCAACACCAACTACGCCGCACTAAGCAGTACCGTCGCTGCACCTTCCGCTTGGGGCAACACCACTGGCATCACGCCATACACACCTGGTGCTAACGGCGCCTCCACCCTCGGACTGAACTTCGGCGCTGCTGTGCTGGCAGTTGCTGCTATTGCCGGTGCTGCATTCTTACTATAGAGTGTTTCTGGATCTGGATAATGCTTGTACGCTTTTCTTTTTTTCTTTGTTAGTGCTGTCGATGGAGGGAGGACACGTGACCGACCGAGGAACGTTATATGGATGGAACATTTTCAGGTACTATGGACAATGATCACGATGATGACTGCCGACAACAACAACAATAACAACGAAGGACTACAAACCAAAAACACAATCACAAAACAAAGAAAGCAGAGAAAGGTTCACACATAGCATGGAGTAGGCGAGCGAGAGGATGACGAAGGATTTCATTGAATAGATGGGAGTTTGGGACTTGTATGACAGGCATGAGGGAGAAGGTAGTGTTGTCGATTTTCCACATTTTGCTAATTTGCGACAATTAAACATTTCTTGGCCATCTTCTCTTATCACACTTTCTTTCTTTCATTCTCTTCAATGTCAACTAGTTGGTGGATGTCTAATGCTATCTCTTCTGAACATTGTATTTGTGGTGCTTGCGCTCATGCTTTCGTCCGGCTTTGGCTCCTGTCTTTGCATAGAAACTTCCTTCTTCTATGAGTATAGAGACTCCCTTCTTTTATGAGTTCTAGTCGTTGAAAATGTTTCCAACTGGTCGTGGGTGGAAAGGTAAGTCGATTCGGAAGTCCTCAATTGGCGTGCCGTTAGTCCCTCCGTAGACCTCCGTTCCTTCGGGTGCGTGGAGCACATCTGCTACATTAATGATATCGTCATTAATCATCAATACCACATCACATTTGCAATTCTTGAACGATTCGAAGAAGACTTCAAGCGCAACTTCAGTGCGGGTGCTCTCAAAAAGTCCATGCTCGTCTGGACATTCGCCAGATCTGAGATCAGAGTTAGCCGGCTTGTTTCTCTCAAAGACAACTGAATATAACAGTCTCTGAAAAGAAAATGGTACTTACGTTAACCACAAACTTGCTGGGTTAGACATGTCTCCTCTGACATCGGTGCGAATAACCAGTATGAACAGAGCATCTCGGTCACCAGCATACCAGGCAGACCAAGCCAAGCACTGCTTGATCCATTCGGCCTGGGCTAGAATGTTGCGGTACTCCTGCTTCTGTATAGCTGTGTCAAAGTATGAGGGTAGTATCAATTGCTCCGAACTGACTTCAAAGTTGTCGAGGAGCTCTTGAGTCCCTATGACAACCTCAATGAGAGCATCGCCAGTCCAGTTGTCCACGTTATAGTCGAAAGTGACGATGCTGGCAAAAACCCGAGAGTTTTTGGAGGCCGACGGCTGCGGCGTTGATGGAACGGGCGAGATTGCTGTGGTCCCTGAGAGTACTAGGTAAGAATTCATCGATTATGTATGGCATGCTTAAGGAGTTTGTCTTGCTATATAATTTGTAGTACTGAGATATTCGTCAGCGATCTTTAAGATAGGTAGGCGGAGAATCAGGTAGGTCTTATATACTGTGCCACAAATGCGCTCAGATCTGGTAGCGTCATATTATGATATTACTTGGTGCTAAGATGACCTGCGCTGCAAGTTCATTGGACAGTATAACACACAGACAAAGGCAAGTTTTGCACAGATCCCATCCATAGTATCTTGACCACAAGTGTCTACGTTAGACATAATGGTCATCAGTGTAAGTAGCAGCAATACCAGACTTCGGGGAGCTTCTTCAAGATGCCTTCAAAGTAAGCACTTATCAGGCTCGTTCACGCGAGATCATCATCATCATCACATTTCATGCTGCAGTCATTGTGCACCTTTCATCATCAAATAGAGTCGTCGTACAGATATCAAATGATTGTTTTGGGTGGGGTCGACTTCAGCATTGCTTGGCAAATCGAGTCACGTGCACATTGAGGATGAAAGACGTGAAGCATTCTCGCCGCGTTTCAGGCGTTGAAGGTACTCGCGCCGCTGTCTTCATGATGTTACGCTTGGCCTGTCGGTGTGACCACAATGAGGGCTCCTGTGCGACACAGACCGTGTCATCTCAACGACTTATCCTTCATCTTGCATCTTCTCACTTGACGTCTTCTCATGCAGCCCGTGAACTAATGACGAATAGATAACTTTGCCTCCCATTATTTGATCTGTAGTCGTGCTATCTTGTGCTGTATGTATCGAGGGAGGTCTGGCTCAGTGGCTCAATGGCGAGACACAAAACTCAAACCGCAAAATATGGTCGTCCTCTGAGCGTACAGACCTCATGCTATATATTTTTTGCTGTTCCTTCAACTTATAAAGTATACTGCACGACAACTTGAAATTTAGAAGCCGACCAAAATTTATCAAGGTAGACCTCGCAACCTCTCAAGTCACGGAAATACTTCAAGCACTTCCAGCTCAGCAGCTCTTAAAACAACAATTCAAGATGAACAACGCAATGGCCACTTTGTCTCTGGAGCAGAAAAATACCCAAACCGTGACAGCGCGATCAACAGCTCAATATACACGAGCTTGTGTTGGGATCGTCAATTTTGACTATGGCGGTTATGTAGACCTTGATGACCCTAGCACAGCAATGGACCTGGGCACTATCAGTGACGAGATGGAGCAGCTTTTCACTCACGATTTCAATTTCAAGGTCGAGCGCCTCACCTTGCCCAGCTATGCCCAGGACGCAGACAAGGATAGATAAACTCGCGACGCCCTTGCCACAGCTCGGTGGGCTGCTCAATGTCGGAAATGGGCTCAAGATTATGCACAGGATCCGCAAGCGTTGTTTATTCTGAATACTCGAACACACGCGATACCAGACAAGCACAACGAGACTGATTCGTTATTATGGTATGACTTTCTTCACAAATCTCGCTGAATTCTTGTCGGTTTGCTAACACATGACAACAGCTCTGGTATCTATGTCGACCCTTACAAGCTTTCCAACAATGGTACTCAATTTCGCACAGTCACCAAGGCCAGCTTCCGCGAATTTGGCGCCGCCTTTGCCAATTGCAAATGCCGCATTATCATCCTCTCAGATGGAAGTTTCGTATATCGCAACATGAACAACAAGAAAATCAACATGCTCGCCCGGCTAACCCCGTACAAGTGTAAAACGGCACGCGACTCGACCAGATTTGGCTTGCTCATCCTCGAAACTCTCAGAGAGTCCATAGCTACAGGGGAACACCTGGACATGAGCAATCTAGAGTTCAATATCCGGCACAAATTCCACAAGTCATCTCTCTACTTTACCCGATTGGGGTGGGAGTCGCCCTTTGACCGCTTTGACCCTTTGCGTATCGTCCCACTTCCTGCCACAGGCACGCTCTTACGATGCGATGAAGCGTCTGGTAGTGCATCTATCGAGGAAGAGGAGGAAGACATACTTGAGCACAATGGTACAGATTGTCGCACCCAGTGTGGCTGTGACAGTGATGATGATGACGATGGTAATGGATATCCTTTCGCTGACCTGCTGCCGATTGACATCGACCAATACAGCATCGTTGATGAGGATGAAGACGATGAACCTGAGGGCGATGGCAATGAAGGCGATGACGATGAAGACGAAGACATGGTAATAGTGGAGGCAAATACGGACGACGATGAGTATGACATGCTGCCTCCTGGCATGGACGATGATGATGAAGATGACGCAAACATATAAAGAGAGGCTATCGAATTGAGTTCTTTGAGAGACGGAAGTGGAAGTGAAATCTGGATTGGACTGGACACATGTGGCCAAAGACGAAAGCAATTGATAAAGATAATATAAGATATAAGCGAAACTTTTTTCTCTAGTTTTATACATGCTTACCACTCTCGATTACATCAAGGTATTGAAGTACTGCTGGTGGAGATTTATTCCAACTATATTAAAAGCAATTTACTTAAAAACGCCAAACACCTCGCAATACCGAATGATGGCTTGCACTATCGAATTTAATACCCATTCACCACATCCTCTGTCGATAATGTATTTCGGTTCCTAATCCCATTATTTCTGAGGATACAAGGGAGAGAAACGAGAGAGAGAGAGGCGAGGGAGAGAAACAAGAGAAAGAGAGAGAGAGAGAGATATGGAAAGCAAAAGCAAGAGAGAGAGAGAGAGATATGGAAAGCAAAAGCAAGAGAGAGAGGAAGAAAGTCGAGAACCCATTCTCTAATATATAGCGTAAGACTGTATTATTAAGTTATTTTGCCGCCATTTCAAATATATATCCCATGATATTCTTTCAAACTCCTATCGCTATGCTGAACAACAACTGAACCCCTTTAATAAGATGCTTAAAAGTCAACACCAATCTTGCCCCCCTACCTTGCGCTATGTATATGTATATTGTATGCCAAATGTACCTGTTTATCTCCCGACTGTTTATTCCGCCATTACGACTATCACGCTGTTTCAATCCCTTCTCTTCGATTTCATCACCATCATCCGGCATGAGCATACGCACCTTCAGGTATTCCATGCTCCACCATCGGCTCGACCTTGACGCCATCTTGTCCACCACCACCACCAACAGCAGGTAGTCCCGGCATCAACGCCGCCAAATTCCTACTAACTCTCCACTTCTCCTTGCGCTCCTGCGTCCTTCTCTTCATCTGCGCCCATCCTTCTTCCTCGTCTTCTTCCTCCGCCTGCACAACCTGAACCTGTGCCTGTGGCGTTCGAATAGGTTGCTTACCCTTTTCTTCCTTGGTATAGCGTTGCTGCTGCACCAGGAGACGGTTGGGGTCGGCTAAGGAAAGACGACTGCTAGTGTTGCTAGTGTTGGCAGACATTCTCGACTCGCGTTGGGTGATGGGATTGTTGCTGATGTGCTTTTGCTGCTTAAAAGAGTCCAGCATGTTCGCTGAGGAGACGGGACGGTAGCGAGAGGGTTGGCCGATGTTACTGCGTTCGGAGGGGGCGATGGAGGGCGCGTGTACGGGAGTTATTGTTGATTTAGGTTGGGCTCCAAGCATGTTCACTTGCAATTGTGGTCGAGCTTGTGAATCGACGGATAGTGAGCTTGGATTGCGGGAGTGCAAGTTCGGACGGGATTGAGAGGGACCAGCTTGGGCTGGAAGGAATGTCGATTGTGGTCGTAATGTGTTGAAGCTGTATTGTTGTTGTTCCTCGGCTTGGATGCCTGGAGATAGACCTTGCATCTGAATCATTTGCTGCATCCATTGCATTTGCATCTGCATTTGCATCATTTGAGCCTGAGCTTGAGCTTGTTCTACGGTTGGCGGCATAGGCATCGGCTGTTGCAGAGACATCATCGATGGATTCATGCTAGGTTGACAACCTAATGGCATCTGCGGTTGTGGTGGCATACCATACGGTGATTGTTCTCGCGAGGGCATTCCTGTTGCCGGGTAGAATCCTAGCGTGTTCGAACTCTGCCTTCTAATTGCTCTAGCTCTTTCCTCCTCGGCGATAACACCAATCAAGCCACCTGGTGGTCCAAATACAGGGAGTGGCTGGCGCGTGGGTGATATTTGACGTGTTTGTGTGCCTGGAACTGGCATACTGTTCGAAAAGGCCATAGACTGACGATTAGTCGGAGCAACTATGTTAGCACCAACAAACGGATCAGCCGGTAGGCCTCTAGCAAATGGTGGAAGTGAGCCTCCACCACCTCCTCCACCTGCGTTTGGATCATTTCTAGTAGTACCAGATGGTGCAGGATAGGAAGCCATCCTAATGACGTTAGGTGTAGGTGTGGTTGGCTTGCTAGGAGGTCTGCTGTCATTTGGGAAGCCATGTGCTTGTAACACACCAAGAGGAATATCATCATCTTCATCACTGCTGATCTTGTCTCCATCATCTGCACCTAACCTTGTGAATAAATCTGAAGTGCTCAAAGAAGTCTCCATTTTTGGTCGTTCTGGGAGGTCGCCAGTCACCTTACGCATCTGTTGTCTCCAGACGGCCAGATGTGCTTCTTGCTTCTTTCTTTGCTTGGCAAGCTGCTGCTTCTTTTCTACCTCGTCCTCTTCGTCTTCATATGTTGGCTCGTCCTCGTCCTTGTTAGTGTTACCCTGCAATTCTCTCTCTTTCCTCTCTTTGTATTGCTTGAACTCTGCCGGTGACATCATTCTTTGGCCGTTTTGAGGAATTAACCTCGACATTCTATGGTCAGTACTCGAGGAAGGTCCGGCCTCGTCAGGATAAGACTGATAGTTTGTAGCTGGATTACGATAGCTCGTAGGTGGGTTGCGTGGGCGAGGGGTTGACTTGTTTGAGGATTGACCTGTTTCAGACGCCGGACTTTGGTGGAATGGACTTTGGAATCTAGGTGGTTGTAGACTTTGTGATGTTCTCTGCGTACTTGCGTTCAATACTGATGAAGGTTCGGGCGTACCATGTCGTTGTGCCATCACCTCACTTGCAAAGAGAGCATCTAGTACGACGTTAGGCTCCTCGGCCGCATGCTGGACGTTACCTCCCTCTTGCAGGAGAGGCTCTTCATCATCCTGTATCGGTGATACTGGCTGCATAGGAGAGGAAGATCTTGCCACAAAACCTCGCTGGGAAGCATCAGTCTCCCATGATCTTGTCCTGTACATGTTTCGTGATGATGGAGGACCAGATTTGACGGGCGAAGGCGAGCGTGAGTTTGCTCGCGAAACAAATGAATTGGCGGACAGCATGTTGGGGTCGTGTGACTGCAATACGTTAGCGCTGATGTTCCACGAACCTAGCGGACATGCTAATTACTACTCTGACAGCTGGTGGTGGAGTGAGTACAGGTCCTCCGTTCATCATGAAGCTGCTTCGGTGTGCCATTCCAGCGAAAATGTTATCATCCATTTCATCATCGTCCTGCCTATTGGAGATATTATGCGTTGGCCTGGGTGGCTCTGGAGCAGGTATATGTATTTCATCCTCCTCCTCCCGTCTAGGTATTGACGATGGTGGTACAGACAGTATATCAGAGGACTTTTTATGTTTCAGTCGAAAAGGAAATGTTTTATTGCTGTTAAGGGCGGTCTTGAGCTGGTCCATCGAAGATCGAGGTCGGAGAGCTGGTGAAGGTTTGTCGAAGATGCTAAGGTCATCTTGAGAAGCAGAGGAGATCGAAGATGGTTGTGTGGAGTTGTCGTAGTGTATGGAAGAGGCGCCGACGGTAGAGACGGAATGGTTTTGACCATTGATATGACTGGGAATGTGTCAGTCTCGCCCGACAGCATGCATGACACTCTATCAACGTACTCTCCATCCAGCTCGAGAGCAGCATCAGTTGACCTTGAAGCCCGCTTATGTCCCCATGGGGATGATATCGTCCTCTTCCCAGCCGGTGGCTTCAGGTTTACATCTGAGGACGTTCTATGGAACCCTCTTTCTTCTAGGTCAACTCTGTTCAGTACTCTGAAGGAGGATGTTGCTGGCGGGTTCTCGATTGTGTCTAGGACATTGCCTGAAGATTTTCTGCGAAAGGGGGCTTTGGGAAGCTTGATTGGCATGTAGAAGGCGGAGAAGTACGACGAGAGGCGAGGTCAATGCAGGATGCCGGCTCTACTGACTACTATAGCGAGGGTTGTGGCAGGACGCGGTAGGACGAAGAGGATGGGTGGATTGTTGTGAAGCAGGGTAAAGAAGTCTAAGAGAAAGAGTTGCCTGGTCAGTAAAATGTGATATAGATCCAGAAATAGATCCAAGCACGATCTTGAGCTAGACCGGAGTAATTGGAAGAATGACATGACGAGGCGGAAAGGTGCAATAGGGTGCTTACCTCGACGCGTGCTGGTGAGACTAGTAGCAGTAAATGGCAGACTGTATGCAGAGATACTATTGACAAAGAACGACACCAAGTATTATACACAGCAAATCAAGCAGAAAGCAAAGGGCAGGATGAAACAAGAGAAAAGCACAGGCAAAGGAGAATGTCACCAACTGTTTTGGCTGTTTCAGGTGGAGAGGTTGACGCGCCCAGAATAGAAACAACAGTAAAGCATTTCATCCACGGCCGGAGGGGTCGCCAGTACACATATACTGCCCTATGGCTGCTGCTCCTGCTCGCCGCTCATCCAGGCATAGTCCTGCCACTCGGCCATCTTTCCAAGTATCAAACCAGCCTCTTCCCACCAGAGTGATACAGAAGTTGGCAGGCGTGTAATTTTCAAAACAAAACATCCGCCTCCACAAATCCCTACAAAGCTTGTTGACCCATGACTCGAAAACACAAGAACCGAGCTTCTGATATATGAACTTAATCGCTACTTCTTCAGCTACTATTGCATGCATATATAAGGTATCATGCAGCCACACATCTCAACCGCATTGAGCCGATCCGTTACTGCTGCTTGTCACCCATGGCCCGTCGTCTAAACCCTCAGGCCAATGATACGAGCTGTAGCTGAAGGCGTGGTGCATATCACAACCATCAAACTGCTTGAGACCACTCCAAGTCTTAGACCAGTGCTTGGTAATGTGCTTGAAACACATCATGTGTCCTCCTAGTCCTCCAGCCTTCCAATGAATCTCTTTTCTGCTGCGTTCATCTTCCGTGCCGCCGACCTTCGCCAAGCGACCTTATTCCAACTTTCCAGCTTTCTATCAATGTCGTCTATGCAGGCTGTATGCAACATCTTCTCATCCCTACGTGTACCACGGAGGGGTTGTCCAGACTTGTATTCAGATTCAACATCTCATGCATCTGCCGAAATGTACATGACTATACGCACGCCTACTATCAGCAACCTGATCTTGATTGTCGTTCTCTTGCAACCCTGTCTTTAACACGTACCATTGTTGCCTCTAATAAAAGCATCGCCATACTCCCTTCTCGTCTTGCCATTCACAATCTCTCTTGTTTGTTCCAAAGCGATATTCATGTAACCGTCGACTGATTGAAGGAGTCCTTGAAGAATGAGCCGTTAGCCCTCACGCGCAGCACATTGTAATGCTAAGTCAGCTCGTTTGTGGACCTACCTTTGAACACGACGCCAGAGTTCAGCTTCACCGTGACGGGCGCTCCGCTGATCTCGCTAAGGAATCCAGATGGATCGTGGGCTGATGCCGCGCCGTTCTCCATGATGAGTGTGGTGAGAGTCGACCGACGGATTCTAGTTCATCAGACTAAGATAGCGACAGCAAGGTCGATGCGGATGATGCCAAGACCATGCAGGGTAGCTCACGTAGTTCACCATGTTTACTTTGCAGAGCAACCTAAGGATTTCAGGTTGTGTATATAATTTCGTTCCATATTCTCGACTGTATAATGTATGATGTATTTACTCGTCCAGCCTTTGACTTAGAGATTATGCTTCGGCTGGCACTACCCAAGAAGGCTGCTGCCATCGAGCACTGGCTGTACTGTCCGTTTGAGAGACCAGTCTCCACAAAGACCGAGTCGACTAGACGTGCTGCGAGTTTCAGTATGCATGTCTCAAGATCACGAGCTGCTTCTGCTTGTAAGAGTCCTCTTCTCAATGCAGATCAATGTCTCCTCATAGAAATTTACCCTCGCCCCATCCCTTCCTCTTAATTCCCATCTCCACAGCCGCCAAACCCCAGTCCTCACCATGATTATGCCCCGACTCTCCATGGCTCTTTCCAGCCTCCGTTCCCCTCATACCAGCCCTCTTCTCCGCTTGCTCCTCCGTCAAACACGTCAACACACCAAAAATGAGGGGGCATCCCGTATCCAACTGCACCTTCATCAATCCATGTGACACTGCGTCGCAAATATACTCAAAGTGCATTGTAGATCCCTTAATCAACACACCAATAGTTATTATTGCGTCAAAAGGGCCACTTGCACTGCTGCCAGTGGTCTTGCTAAGATCTTCTGTACTGTTTGCGGCACTGGCGACATTGCCGAGGAGATCGGTCGCAGCGCTGACGAGGGTGGATGTTGAGGTTGTTTGGGAGGCAGTGTACATGCGTTGTGCGGCAAAGGGAAGTTCGTAGGAGCCGGGGACGGATTGGGTAATTATGTTGGAGCGTGGGACGCCGGAGGAGGTCATAGCTGAGATGGCGCCATCGAGAAGGGCTTGTACGATGGGAGTGTTCCAACGAGTGTAGAGGATACCGATGCGCAGGGAGGATGTCTGCGATACTATATCAAGGTCAGTTGAAAGATCAATGGTGGGGTGGAGTGATCATGAGATGTGGTTGTATGTTGCGAGGCACGAAATCCCAGGTGAAAAAATCAGATTATTACTTACCATCATATTTTGGCACGTCGCCAGGACCTTTGTGCTCCATTTTCGTGAATAGATGTTGCTGTGCATACAATCTCAAACAATCTGTCGAAGTCAATGACTGTAGATTGCGGAAAACACTCCGGTGGAGCTGAAACGTCTTGGCGGTAATTCAGTCACTCGAGCTAGGCTGCGCCTACCACGAAGGATTCACGAACGACCAATGAGGCGACGACTTGCTCCCACACACTATAACGATGGCGGCTGAGACATGTCCGCTTTTGGGCCCCTTCAGGCACTTGCTGCGCTTTCAAAAGGCCGTGCCGTGTTTCAAATCCATCTAGGATGGTATTCTTCACGGGGCTGTGAATTCTTTTCCTCGTGACTATGTGTGCACATGTACTATATCTGCTGTATTGTGTGCTATGAATAGCCCAGCCGCGACCTACACAAAGACCTTATATTTGAAATAGATCACGCGCGACCAATTCAAAGACATTATACTCGATACCTGAACAACATTCTACTGAGCTATTGAGATTGGCAATAACTTATTGATTGTAGCAACCGACGCTATTGATGTCCCGACAATATTCCACATCGAGTTTAAGGGGAAGTAGTGAATACGGTGAGTCCTACGAGGGCGACACCTTCGCTGGGACATCCAACGAGCACGAGGGAAACGCAGGCATATTACGAAGATATCTGCCACAGCCCTTGTCCAGAGCTGCTGCCTCGCCAGGGAAGAGTAGGTCGACTGAAGGCCTGTTGGCTGAATCTAGAGTACGTTTCGATGGACCGACAGGCATTACCAACACTCTTCATGATGGCCTTCAAAATGGCAGTCAGCCACGATCCATGCACACAGCAAATTCATCTCAATCTTCACTTCCAGGACCACCACAATCGACACGACCCATTTCGCCTCAGCTTCCGCAACTTGGCGCTGCTGCACGTCTGGAACTCTTTCGGACCCTCGTTGGCATGCACTCTATTGATGATACCTCAGTTCCGACACAGGGATCACCCTATAATAATATGTCAAGTCAGGCCCCAGCGCTTACTTGGTCTGTGACTATCAAGCGCCAGTTTCGCGCACCTCGAAATGAGACACTTCCACTTCCCGAGTATATCAACACACGACAAGCTATTAATCTGGGAGTGTATCACCGAATCATCCGAGCAGAAAACAATGCACAACTGTCCTATCGTTTCTACGCCACGCTTGTCAACTGCCTTTATCTGCTACAAGTCGTCTTATCTGCAGCAATCACCGGAATCTCCGCCTACTCTTCCTCATCCAAATCACCTACTTCAATATCCATCACGGTCATGGGTGCCCTCAGCGCAGCTACAGCAGGCGTCCTAGCCTACCTCAAAGCCAGAAATTTACCTACGAGGAAATTGCTATACAAGAACCAGCTTCGACGAGTAAGAGAATATGCCGAATGGCGCGAACGACAATTTGCAATTGACGCAAAGATTGGAGTTGTTGGATATGCGACAGAGGAGACTAAGTCAACCACAGAGAACTTCAATGCTGCATTCTACCCAGACGCAACAAGTGGTGGGACATATTTTATTGACCCACATCGGGAGGCTGAGATTGTGTCTCAGATGTACCTTGCGGCTCGACAAGCAGAACAAGCTAACTCGCCTGAAGTCTGGGCTGCCGTTCCTGGAAATGGTGGGGTGGGAGCTTCAACCAGCATCAAGACACATTGGAATAGTAGTCACAGTTCTTACATTCCGCATGGTCCTCTGGAAGGGCGGCACCATTCATTTACAGGAGTGAGTCCTTGGATGTCGAATGAGGATATCAATCCTTATGCAAGTCAAAGCACTGAACCTGCAATGAGTGCCATACCTGCCAGGAAGCCAGTGAGTAATTCTGATCGCTGGACGCAAGCTCCTATGGCGCATGTGTCATCATCCACAACGCAACCTCATGCAGCGCAAGCAGGTGCCTCCCCTCCTCTTCTGAGAGTCACTCCAGTCAACCCAGTCGTACCAAATATAGCAGCACAACCAGCAGCACGACCAGCAGCACCACCTCCGGCAGACGTAGCAAATATGCCTCAAATGTCAGCACGCGTGACATTCACATCAACGCCAACAACAACATAGCGACCTGATATGCAAAGTCCACAACTTCTTCGATCGGCTTGTTGCTAGATGTGCGGAGAGGATGGAAGCGGAAAAGATTGTATTAGTGCATTAACAGGATGTACACAATAAGCGTGTCTTGAATAACTTGACAAGTCAATTTTGTGAAGAATGCTCATTGTTTCCGTATAATGGCACACGCAATGGTTTGGATTTCTGAATATACTCAGGTATACAGTGTATTATCATCCTTCATTTTCTTGTTGATTTTGTTCGATATCGGCCACAGACAATCTTACTGTATTGACATACTTGTACATCCTGACCAGTGCTATCGCCCTTCTGCTTCTGCCTGGGTAAAGGAAAAAGCTGGGATGGATGGTTTTCGACGTCCACGTCCTTGTGCGTTTTACAGTAATCGATACAACGTCAGCTACTGCTTGCACATCATCTGCCGCCGTTTCACCAAGTTCCGAATATATCCATCTTTCTGATGTATGTGTCTCCACCCTTCAACCTGTCTTTCAATGCCTAGGGCTTGAGATGGCATCTATACTGCCATTGTTGACCTCTCATTCCCAGCCTGGACTCCATGCTTTTGGTGTTTTAATGTGGAGTGCCTGTGTGTAACGATCGTACTTCGGTTGTAGCTACTGTAACATGCCTCTCCTCTGATGTAGCTCATCCTCGTACTACGTCGTAGCGAACACACAAACCACGACGCAGAGAGGGGCTCGCATTGGCTTCAATAACGCCTCTCTCCATGCCCAAGTTGCGTCTGCGTCGTCGTCCCGCTTGTCTGATCAATCACTCTTCGTTTAGCTCCTGCTTCCTTGCGTGGTTCGTTTTTCTTCTTTCTACGCTTCCCATCTCTAGACCTTCAGCATAGGTACCTTCATTCGGACAAGACAACGAACGCAGCTCCGCGAACATTTTCTTAACAAGCCTTTCTTTGCCCATGCCACAACGATATTTCTCATCCTTACACCAAATGCGCAGGCAGCAAGAAATTTGCGATCCCCTCTCTAACAGCATACTCATGTCCACAATTCCCACACACCAGCTTGCCAGACACAATCTGCGTTTCCAGCAACAACGTATGCAATTTCTTGAGATCCTCTTCTTGTATCTCTCCCACATTTCGCTCCCCATCCACCTTGCCCTCACCCAGCCCTTCACCCTCCATCTCCATGTGTGTCGCATCAGCATCAGCATCCGCTTTCACCGCAACCATAGGATCCCTAGGCGCCTCCAGTCCAACCTCCTGACAGACACTAGCCAAAGCAGCCCACTCCAACCGTGGCATGATATTTCGCAGGAACAGAGGGTTAAAATCGAGTTCGGTTTGCTCTAATTCGGCGTCGCGGATGTGTAGGGGGAAGGCGGCGGGTAGGGGTTTGCAGGATTTGATGGCGCAGGTTAGGAAGTTGAGGGTGAGTAGTTTCATTGTTCTTGGTAGGGTGTTGGTGGAGGGGGATGATGGGGAGGTGTGTGTGGGTTGTGTGAGTGTTGGTGTATGGCTGTCTGTGGAGGGTCGAGGATGAGATGGTGTTGCTCGGCGTTTGTGTATTGAGGACGAATTGAGGACGCTGTGCTTGATAGTGAGAAATGTGTAGAGAGGATACTTGAGTCTTGATGTTTCAAAACTTATTTGGCGGAATCTGAAACCAGACACGTGATCGTGATTGCAAGCATAATTTGAAAAAGCAAAACAGCTCGTCTGTTCTTCGTTTCTTTTAGCATTATTATGTCTAGTGTTACACTCATATCTGCTAGCATAAACCCCTCCTCTAGCCAGCTTCGTTGATGTGATTCTTGCTGATCATCAGGCTAGCTGCTAGGATGACCTTTTGGAACCAGATCTCATCATCTCCCGCTCACTGTTTATTCTTCCATTGCATCGCTGGGTTGGGCATCCCCAGCTGTCCCAGCCTCCTTCGCAGCATCATCCTCATCCTCCTCGTCACCTTCTAGTGCCTTCTTTGCCAACCTTTCTGCCTCCTCTTGCAACTCCTTTGGCACCTCCTCATGTCTTCCCTTCGTCGGTCCACTCATCGAACTCACCCACGTCATCTCCAACTCAAAGTCCTTGTCTTTGCTATCTTCATGCGCAATGTACATGATACGCGCGGCTTCACGAACACCGTCTTCTAGTGACAAAGGGGTTTCGTGTAGGTTCAACTTTTCCAGCTCGGCTTTCGCAGCTTGACGTCCTTTTCCAGTCGCTGCGCCGTAGTAGCCCTATGAGAATGTCTCATGTCAGCATCTGCATTTTCTGGTTGTATTCCATCTTCGATCCCTGCGCTTATGCTTCAACATACCCAGAAAAGTCCACTCGGCTCGATCATGTACAATCCTGGACCACCTTCCCTGACCTTTCCTGGCTGCTTTCCGCCTGTTCCCGTGCTTGGACCTGTCCCCACTTGGCCATCCACCGGCAGCTCATTTTCACTATCCCAACCTCCAATAATCGCGGTGATTCCGAATGGCCGCACTGAGTTGTACAAGGTGTAGATCTGAACGTAAGAGCCCATGCGGTCGGCTAGATTGGCAATTGGGATGGGTGCTTTGTAGAAGTTTCGCCATTCAGCAGCTTCTTCGCGTGCACGGGAGGTGAAGTGTTTGCCATCGGGTAGGAGACCAGAGGATACCTAGAGAGAAATCTTAGGCTGGGATTGGCAGACAACAGAAGGAGGGCAAACATACCACACCAATATTCCTGTCCACTGTAGCTATCCTCTTGTTTGCGCCAGCCTTCATCAACTTGCTCGTGACCAACTTCTCGCATGCTAACACAACACCGTCTTTACATCTGATACCGAGGGATGTGCTTGCCGATTCTACTGCTTTGACTGCATACTCGACCTAGATCGTGGCGAGAAAGTTAGGAAGCGTGCTTGATATTGTCGTAGAAGGGTGAGTATCTATCAACGGACCTGGAAGTTGCGACCGTCTGGTGAGAAGATGGAGTTTCCCAAATCGTAGCCCGTGCCTATTGACGTCTTGGGTCGTGTCAGTGGTGTTGTAAATGGGTGTAACAATGAAACCGACCATGATGAGAAGATGTGAGGTGTTGTGGATTTGGCTGCGCTATTGTTCGACAAGAACTTGAGCGGGAGTGATCTGGTGTAGCAGAGATCGAAACGAGGACAATAAAGGCGTGTTAATCTATTGCTTGATGCTAGAAGTATGACTTGATTTGGGATGAGATGAACTAAACATCGTTAAACACGTACTGACGATTGCCTGACCTCTACCGATGATTACCCGTGACGCGTCACGTGACACCGAGTGAGGCTAACATCTTGTTAATAATACTCGAAGTTGAATCCTCTTTTCAGCATATGCTTGAGCTGATGGTTGAAGGCTTGAAGCTCCTCACTGGCCCCTGGCTGAGTTACCACAACGAGATAGCACCACTGCCCACCAAAGTCTCATGGAATAGCCACAACATGTATCTCAAGAGTAGCAGAGCAAGGCATCAATACAAGCAGCAACAGCAACAAGGAGAAGCGATGATCATCCTCTTCCTATTCTATGCTATTCGTCCTGCTTCACGCAGGCCTTCTCTTCTTCCTGTTCACTAGCTCGCACTCGTTCTTCATTCCCTCGTCAAATGCAGATTTTTTGCACATGCTATATGCAACGATATTCAGACAGCCTTCCTGTTCCTCTTGATGCACCTTTAATGTCCGTGTTGTCGTAATGTAGACCTCCGTCCTTGAAGCTGTCTTGCTTTTAAGAAGTGCCAGAACACCCAAGACCTTAGTTCAAAAAGCCTTTGCAAACCTCCGACCCACAGAGACATGGTATCCTCATGTCATTGTCGCTTTCCCGGTCGAACTTGTAGTCGTATGTCAATTCTTCGTCTGCAAATTCATGTTAGTATAATGACAACCTGTTCATCAAAAAAAATAGCAAAAACTTACTCTTCAGAATGTCCTTAAGCGCATAGATGACTATGCGCTTGGTCCCCTCCACCCTTATAATCTTCGCCGTGCAATTTGGTGCACAGCTGTGATTGATAAATCTGGCAATACCGCCCTTCTTCGTCGCATCGACAATCGAGTCCTCGTCGATACGGAATAGGTACGAGCTGCCCATGCCTTGCTTATCGTATCGTGCTTCACGAATAGTTGCGACAGCTTGGCGCACCCTCTCACCGACATACTCGATGATCATGTCGCCCATTGCAATATTCTCCTCGGCATACAGACCCCATCCGTGGATAGCAGATCTGTCGAATTTGACGAGCTTCTTACGCTTCTTGAGCTGGTTGAAGCGGATAGCATCTCCTTGTTGACCATCGGTGGTGAGATTCTGTTTGACAATCTGGATATCCTTGACATGAGTACGATTGCTGGCACGGTTGCTACGAGAATGAGCGCTTGATTTCATCTTGGCTTGGCGAGCGGCTTCGGCGTTTTGAGCAGGAGCGACCGATATACCTGCCGCAGCAAGTCTTTCACGCTCTTCGCGAGCTTTGGCAACCTTGATACGATGAGGCAGATATTTCGATTTCTCGGACTCGAGAATCTTCTTGTAGCCTTCCGTTCGTGCACTTCCAGTGGCATTAGGAATATAATAGCCCTGTATAGCGGCAGCCTCATGAGTAATACCCGCATTGCCTCCAGTATTCAGTGCCTTGATCTCTTTCTGTTGGAAGGCCCATAGATTGGGATCTGCAAGTAGAGCAGTTGGTTCGTCGACTAGAGCCAGCTTTAGGAAGGTGAGATCTTCATTGTCCTTGAGAATATGTTGCCAGCCGTCAATATCCAGAACCATGGCATCGTCATCCTCGACTGTCCTTCGTGGTACATCTGTAGAGACACCCCACTCAACTTCCGCACGAGCTTCTTCCTCCTCTTCGATCTTCTCAGGCTCTTCGGGGATAATCTTGACATCTGGAACCGTTACTTCCTCCTCAACGACTTGCGAGCGTCGATTTGCAGCCTCAGCTTTGGCGGCTTCTCGTTCTTCAAAGATCTGCTTTTTGGACTTCTTCTTTGATTTGCCAATCTTCCTCTTCGCTGATTTGAGGTCTACCAGGTTCTCGGTTGTTTGGACGATATCAGTGCTAGATATCTCATCCACAAGACCAGCATCTTGGACGAGCTGCTCAACGCTTTGAGCTTCGGTCTTAACGTCAAAGAGATGGTCATCCACTCTCACCTGTAATCGTAATCGAAGCTCAGCCTTAGCTTGCTGATAGACCTTGGAGGTGCTTGGCAAGGATGCAAGAAGATTTTCGAGTTCAGCTTGATTCATATCTTCTGGATCCTTCTCAGTGACATCCTGTTCCAGCACGCTACGGGCGAGGCTGTCGTGCTCATCTGCACTCTCATCATCGCGAGTTGGCGACCGTCTCTCGAGTCGTCGTCGTTTCCGTGGAGTAAAACTAGTCTCATCGTCGCGTTCTGCAACAGGTGCAACACTACTCATGCAGCTTTCAGACCGACTGTCGTCATCTTGGTCCCGCTCAGCACTATCGTCATCTGAGGATTGTTCCTGATAGAAGTCTTGTAGACGTTGGTGGAGATTTCGTGCAGGTGCAGGACGTCGTCTGGCTGGGCCTTGCCTTCGTTCATCCACGAAAGCATTATTGATCTTGGTAACAGACTCCTCATGCTTGAGTCGTGCCATATTGAACTTTGAGGCCAGTAAATCTTTCCTGAAATCACCGCTTGAGCCAGGCCGTGGGGTCTTCGAAAGTGAATCAATACCAGGGATGAGTATTGTTGGGGTGCGCTGCGTCTCTGCTGGGTCTGCAATACCGAGCTTCTGCCTTCTCGCGACATGTCGAGCAGGATCAAGGAAGTCGTAAAGTGCAGGAGCTGCTATGCGTGTCCGTACATCGTTCAAGATTTTATCTCTTAGCTCAATGCGCAATTGCTCCAACGCAGCTTTAACTGGATCGAGGTCCAATGCTCGCTGCTTTTTCTCCTCTTCCAGATCCATTTCATCTTCTAGTTTTAGCCGATCCTCGCGCTCCTTCTCGCGTTGCATAGCAAGAGCTCTTTCGGGACTTGGAGTGCGTTCGTAGTTGGGATTTCCATACTGCTGACATTCCATAATCATTGTGTATGTGAAGAGTGCTCTTTCATTCATGACCTTATAGCATCGGATTGCCTCTTCCTCTCCACGCTTAGAGTTTTCAAAGATAACATAATAACCAGATTGATCACATCGGATCTCTTCCCAGCTGTAATCTTTCATACGTTTCTGAAGGTGAGGTATCGTGGTTCCCATAACGGGTACGTGCTCTTGTGAAATATGGATATATGGCTTTCTCTTTATCTTCGGCAGAATAGCTTCCGTCTCAATGATAGAATGAGGCGTCCAGGCGGCTGCTGCGCCCCGCGGGCCTGCTGGAGGTTTCAGTCCTGACGGCCCTTTCGGCGCATTTGGTGGAGGTGTACCAATTGGGGCAAGTTCGCTGTCCACAACCGAAGGTCTTCGTGTCGCTGGCGCCTCTTTTATTATTTCTTTTGGTCTTTCACGCATTTCACGCTCCAAACGCTCCTTGTTCTTCTGAGCCACTCTCTCCACATATCTTTTACACTTCTTGCCTCCAGCATCTCGTTCGACACGGACGGTACTTAGGCCAACCCGCTGCTTGTGACCTTCTCGCTCCGCTCTAAGTGCTGCCTCCACACCTGTCACAACTGGGCCTCGCATAGATCGAGTGTCTCTGTAGCGCACATAGCAAATACCAAGGAATGCCCCAGTATTCGGATCCATCTTGTTTTCGAGTTCCGCAATATCGCCGAAGCTACCAAAGAAGACCCTCAGTTGCGCTTCTGGTGTAAGTGGATCAAAGGCTGTGACCGTCACCGCTGTTGGCGGACCACCACCCACCGAAGTCTGCGGATCCCAGACATACGGAGCCAGTAAATATGGTGCCATGCGCTGCTTCGTTTTCCAGAACTTCGTTTCACCACTCATTTTCGGTGGATTTATATCTCCAGCTGTGTACCTTGGTAGTGCTAATCGCGGATCTACTGGTTTGCGCGAATTGTTCTGAATATCCCCAAGTCAGTCGGGTATCCGAGAGGAAGACAAGTTGTAGCAAGAATTCATACCTCTTCTGCCAGCGGCTCATAGCGCGGCTTCACCTTCCTTTTGTCCTTCATCGCTAATTTCGAATCTAGATCTGGATCATAAACGATCTTCTCGCCTCTCGGTTCACCAGGTCCAGGCATTACTTTAGCCAGGCGCAGTGCCATTGCCTCAGCCGCAGCGGAAGATGCCGACATTTGGGTTGATTTGCTAGACTCATGGTTTTTATGGTTCGAAAGTTCAGGTCGACTTTTGTGTTTTGGACTTGGAGGTGGTTGCGGAGGTGATGATTCGTGGGTTGTGAGAGGCGTTAACGAATTGAAAGCAGTCTCAGCACAAGCTTGGCCTGACGTAGCACCAGCGGTAGTGCTGAAAATTGACGATGAGGTACTAGCCAGCGAACTTGCAGACCCAACGCCGTTCAACAGATCACCAGGATCCTGTGATGGTGAGAGCTTGTCGGTATGGCCTGGGAGAACACTTGTGTCCGAGTTTGATAGTCGTCGAGTCCCATTGGAAAGACTACTTTGCTGCTCATCCACATTTGAAGGTGTCTGAGGGTGTGACGCGCCAGAAGTGGTGTCTGGTATGGATATCTGACGTTCTTTGGCGGCTTTCCTTTTCGCAGCGGTTGGAAAGAAATGACTGAAAGAGCTGTTGCGCGCCCCTTGGGCGCTTGACATCGTAGGACGTACAAACTCTATCTGTGAGTTGTCGTCGTCACCATTGCTGGGTGGCGATGTACCACGCTATCGGACAGTGGCAGTGAGTCGATGTGAGAGTGGCTAGGAAAGCTGATGTCGCGAAGTATGACAATGTCTTGTGCTGCCGGAAAGTTGGCCAAAAGTTATTGCGGGGATGACGGATAGCGCGATGTGAGCGTATTTCGGCCTAGTGTCCTGGTCTGACGATTAGTGGGAGGAGATCAGTAGAGCAGCCGAGTGCTGCGAAAGGGCAGTGGAGCGAGGCAGAGCAGGCGAAGGAGTTGGCAGAGGTGCAGTGTATGTGTGTGTGTGTCTCCTTCGAGGTTTCAGCGGAGGAGGAATGAGACCTGTTCGGAGAGATCTGCAGGGTCCAACATCCATCTCGCGATGTGCACTCTCTCACCCATTAATTAACATCCCTACAACCACTAGACACCATCCTCTCTAAGCCTCACATTCCAAGCAAGAGCCAAGTCTATATCTGTTCAAGGTCACTCTTCTGTACCACCTTGCAGCCGTGGAAGACTGTGCGCCCTTCCTGCTTCTGGCAGCTCAATGACATAAGATGGCTGGACCATTTTTGATGTCCTCCTCAAGAAACCTTTCCCCGACCACTCAAGAATTGCACCGTCTGTGGAAATCCATCCATCTGATCAGAACCGAAATGACATGCCTGTATATCAACGACCGGCTCATGGGCGCATAGATGTGGAATCACGTGACCACGCGCGAGGTTGTGAAGAGGCCAGTGTGTCAAGTGACGGTTGGCCGAGATGAAAGTGGCATTGCCAATCGACAGGTAGTCTTGGGGACGTCCGTCTTTGCAGCAGCGAATAGTATGGCGAATCGATCCACCTCATGTAAGACGCAAAGCGTTCAAAATAGGCAGTCAGAAATACTACTGAGCAGGTCTACCTTCAAGCTCATCCTCCGCATCATCAAAGTCTCCTTCTTCTACCGTCATCCAGCCTTTCTCACTCCTGCCCATCCCTCCCGGACCTTCTTTCGTTAGCTCCCATTCCTGAATCTCGACACTATCCGGATCCTCATCCTTGGAAGTCAAAGATACGATAGTCTGTATTCGCAAATCGAGCGTTCGCGACAGCAGTCCTCAAGAACGCCGAATGGCTGACAACAGCTATAACTTTCTCTTTCCGTGCCTTTAGCTCCTGCCGGGCAACCTCCCACATTCAAGGACGGCCTTCTGCGTGTATGCGTATAGGCCAGTCTCCTGTGGAAAGATGGGATCCAATTCAGAGAAGTCCACATCTGGGTATTGCGTTCTGAGTTCTGCTACAGGACTGCCCGTATCACAAGGCTTCGCGGAGTTCTCCTGCCATTCTGCTTCTGGTATAACTAGCACACCTCTTTCGATGAGCCAACCTAGTCCCAGTTCGGTTGTTTGGCAAAGTTCATCGACATGGACTTGTTATGATGAGTTCGATCTGCTCCGCTAATGGCGTATTCTTGCGTAGGTGGGCTTGCAATTCACCACATTGTTTCACCCCAAGGTCTGAGAGATGTGGATCAGGGATATGGTACCTTTGATTGACGTTGTGCAGCGCTTCGATATGTCTGATGAGGATGAGAGTCGGAGGCATCTCAGAAATTTGTTGCTTGTTGCTCGCTAGCTTGTTGTTGCTGGTCGACTTTCAGTGCGAAGCCTTGATGACGGTTCGAAAAATCATCCGCGATCATTGTTTCAGTCTGGTACGGCAACCTCTGTCTGTCTGCTTGTGTGACACGATACCAGTCTAGGCTAGACACTATCATGTAGCAAACATTAATGCAAGGAACTAGCGGCGAAAGCTCCAGCCAAGGCCGTTCCTCTCTTCAAGAGAGTTTCCGAAAAAGTTTCATGATTACAATAGTGACCAAAAAGGCGCAGAAGATCTCGGGAGCTTGTCGCTTTGTAGGACAAAGGTCTCGCCCGCTCGCCAAAATCTCTATGCCCGTTCATTGCTACTTACTACCCCAGGCTGTCTGCGGTTTTATTCGAAATTCGTTGAAAGCTGCCGCAGCACTTACGCGTCAATCACGCGTTGAGGCCACGTGGAGCAAATTGGCACGAACTGGGCACACACCCACACTGTCGGGGTTCACCAGCTGGACTTCATACATATCTATTCTCAGGTAGTCGGCAGTAGTTTCGAATGCCAACTAGCTTTAAGAGAAAAGATGCCTGCCGCCATCTACCGCAGCCCTATACTGCGCTAATAGCAACGGTTGCCCCTCCGCCCACTTTAAACAGCATCATTACCGATCGTTGTCTCAGACTTTGTGTCTTCAATGCTATACGCTATGACTTCATCTGGAAGCACTAACGAGCTTTCGGATGCACTGGGAGTAGGAACATCAGCAAACAGCGAATCGCCAGCTGCGGAGATGTCACCAGCTCGTTCGTTAAGGTTTAGAGGGCGTGATGATCGTTGTTGGTGGTGTGCACGGGGAGAGTCTGGGGCGTCACATGCTTGTTTCAGATATTAATTCAGCCCCTGTGCCCTGTCCTCTCAACAGTGGCATATAGAAGACATCTCTCTCTTCCCTCTATTAGCCCTCGTTGCATACACAAGCGCGAGCTCGCATCGTAATCTGTCCTTCCACTCACTACAGATACACTCTTCTATTCATCCTTGTTATTGTTTGTTATTCATCTCGTCGCGTTTGTTATTGTGATTAACCACACGAACACAAGCAAGCTTACATCTGTCAAAGGGCTTCACAATGTGGTATATAGTTTGTTTCTGACGAGTGATGCCAACCTTCTAACACTCTATTAGTGGAATCTTCGGTTACGTCAACTACCTGGTGGAGAAGGATAGAAAGTTCATTCTCGACACACTTATCAATGGTTTGTTTGTCTGAAACATCTTATGAGCTGAGAACGTGGTCTAACATATCATCCCACAGGACTGGCCAGACTGGAATACCGTGGCTACGACTCCGCTGGTCTTGCTGTGGACGGCGACAAAAAAAACGAGGTCTATGCATTCAAAGAGGTCGGCAAGGTGGAGAAACTGAAGAAGCTTGTCGATGAGTCCGGCGTAGATATGACGATGGAATTTGACTCTCACGTCGGCATTGCACACACCAGATGGGCTACTCATGGTCCTCCCTCGCGCACAAATTGTCATCCTCACAGGTATGTTCAAGAACCACACTACGAAACACTACGAGGACACTTGGTCTGATTGCATGAATTAGGTCGGATCCAAACTGGGAGTTTGCCATTGTACACAACGGAATCATCACAAACTACAAAGAGTTGAAGGCACTGTTACAATCGAAAGGTTTCGTGTTTGAGACAGAAACGGATACTGAAGCAATTGCCAAATTGGCCAAGTACATCTACGACCAACACCCAGAGATGGACTTTACCGAGCTCGCAAAAGCCTTGATTAAGGAGCTCCAAGGGGCATTCGGTGTGCTGATCAAGTCCGTCCACTACCCCGGCGAGTGCATTGCTGCGCGTAAGGGTTCGCCTTTGGTCATTGGTGTCAAGACACAAAGAAAGATGAAGGTTGATTTCGTCGACGTCGAGTTTGGCGAGGAGGGCAAGGTGTTATCTGCCGAGCGTGCATCGCAGAACGTAGCTGTCAAGGCTCACAACTTTCTCTCACCACGCTCTCACCTTCTGGCACCCAACGACAAGTCACTCCTTCACCGTTCGATTTCTCGCGCATTCATCTCGGATGATGGCATGCCCATGCCTACCGAGTTCTTCCTTTCCTCAGATCCCTCCGCCATTGTCGAGCACACAAAGAAAGTCCTCTACCTCGAAGATGATGATATTGCGCACATTCACGAAGGCTCTCTCAACATCCATCGTCTCAGGAAAGATGACGGTACTTCCAACATTCGCGCCATCCAGACTCTTGAGATTCAGCTGCAAGAGCTCATGAAGGGCTCCTACGACCATTATATGCAAAAAGAGATTTTTGAGCAACCAGAATCAGTGGTCAATGCTATGCGTGGACGTCTGGATGTTGGGAAGAAGCAAATCTTGCTCGGTGGTCTTCGTCAGTTTATCAGCACCATTCGCCGGTGTCGTCGACTTATCTTCATCGCGTGTGGGACCAGTTACCACTCCTGCATGGCCGTGAGAGGTATCTTTGAGGAGTTGACTGAAATTCCAATCTCCGTTGAGCTGGCCTCCGACTTCCTCGACCGTCAAGCTCCTGTATTCCGCGATGACGTCTGCGTTTTTGTTTCACAATCTGGCGAGACTGCCGATTCTCTGTTGGCTCTTCGCTATTGTCTTGAGCGCGGAGCCCTTACTGTCGGTGTGGTCAACGTTGTCGGATCGTCCATATCCATGCTTACGCACTGTGGTGTACACATCAATGCTGGACCTGAGATTGGTGTTGCGTCTACCAAAGCGTATACGGCACAGTTTATTTGTATGGTCATGTTTGCTCTTTCACTGAGTGAAGATCGTGCATCAAAGAGGGAAAGACGTGAAGAGATTATGGATGGTCTCGGAAAGATCTCAGAGCAGATTCAACAATGTTTGAAGCTTGACAAGTCGATTAAGCAACTGTGCGAGCGCTTCAAGAATGAGAAGAGTATGCTTCTGCTTGGTCGTGGTGCTCAGCACGCCACTGCTCTCGAGGGTGCTCTGAAGATCAAGGAAATTTCCTACCTTCACTGCGAGGCTGTCATGTCTGGTGAACTCAAACATGGCGTGCTTGCTCTTGTCGACGAGAACCTGCCCATCGTCATGATCCTCACTCGTGATCCCCTCTTCACCAAGTCTTACAACGCATACCAACAAGTCATTGCGCGCAAAGGCCGCCCAATTATCATTTGCAATGAGAACGAGACCGAGTTCCCGGAGGAGAGGGTGGACAGGATTGAGGTACCCAAGACAGTGGACGTTTTGCAAGGTCTGCTCAACGTCATCCCCATGCAGTTGATGGCATACTGGTTGGCAGTCGCTGAAGGAGTGAACGTTGATTTCCCGAGGAACTTGGCGAAGAGTGTGACTGTGGAGTAGGCAAAGGAAAGAGCAGCAGCAGTATGCTTTCGATATGACTGTATGAGAGTTTTCAAGACTGGATGAAGAATGATTGTAAGAGTTTTCAGACAGGAATCGCATGGGCGGCAGGGGCTTGCATTGGAAGGTGAATAGGATTGTTTCTTTCTTTCTGGACTGCCGCCCAGTCTACTACAATAGCTAGGGTATGAATGTTAATTGTACGATGTAAAAAACGAGTACCTCCTTCCTTCACAATTAATGCCTCTTTCCCCACCCATCACATGAATTACCCCACGAAAATGCCAAGATCCATTCAGCTGATCAATCTTAGCCTTTTGCGGCTGAAGATAGCGTCGGCTTGGTCTGTTTGTTCCTTTCTCTTCGTTAGAATACTACTTCGCGGTCGACTTTGCTTCTCTTTCCTCGTCCACCACCACATCACCATCAACTCACCTCCCTCTCACCATCATCTCACGCCTTCATCTCGTCTTAAGCTCGCTCTTTAGCTCAAGACCCTCAATCCACCTCAACCTTATCGACCTCACCAAGACAAGATGCGCTCATCCACCATCACGTCCGCCACTCTAGCCCTTCTCACGAGCACCGTCCTCGCGCAAAACAACGCTCAAGTCCCAGTCTGCGCAGTACGTCTCTCCCTTTGCACATCCAACCACTTGAAACCTAAAGCTAACATGCTACTCTCTCCTCCCTCAGCAACCCTGCGTGACCAATCTCCTCGCCTCAACCAATTGCGGCCTCGACGCAACCTGCATCTGCTCCAATAAGTCCTTCCTCTCCCAAATCTCCTGCTGCATCA
>Ga0115846_100186_pt1 | contig 31946 bp, 17 predicted proteins | sample InSIn5gowninarea_2_FD_83860 | JGI IMG/M metagenome (GOLD analysis project Ga0115846, IMG submission 83860) | reverse complement strand
AACTCTATTTTCATTTTTAGGAGTGCCACCTTTAGTGGGATTTTTTGCTAAACAGATGGTTATAACCGCTGCGTTAGATAGCGGTTATATCTTTATTACATTACTAGTGATCCTTGCAAGTGCTATAAATGCTGTGTATTAGCTAGGAGTATTATATAGGTTTTTCCATAGAACTTGTTTAATTTTTTTAACTTAGTTTTTAATCTTAGTTTTTAAAATAAAAAGCAAGTAGAATGGAACAGCACAAATGATTATTATATATTTTGTGTGTGTGTGTGTGTGTGTGTGTGTGTGTGTGTGTTCAAAAAGACTATAACAGTAGTTTAGTTAAATAAGATTATTATATCTGTAATTACTCTACTTATTACACTATGTTTATACCTGAAGAATGATTAAATATGACTAATAATATTAAAAAAAAAAAAGGCTATAGCTTAATTGGTAAAGCAAGCTGCTCATGATAGCTCAGATGAGTGTTCAACCCACTCTGGCCTTAAAGTATTTAGTTATTTTTATAATATATTATAAATTAAACATCCGAGTGCTGGAATTGGTAGACAGGATAATCTTAAGATTTATTGATATAATATCGTGAACGTTCAAGTCGTTTTTCGGATACTTTAAAGACCCAATCGTCAAGTTGGTTAAGACATAACTTTTTCACTGTTACATCGGGGGTTCAAGTCCTCCTTGGGTTATATAGGATAAAATGTTTAAAAGATTAGAGTGTAACAGTTTAAATATAACAGTATAAATATAATAGTTTATAACAGTAGTATAAATATAATAGTTTATAATAATTTATATAGAATAGTTTATAATAGTTTAAATCTAAATTTATAACAAAAATGATAGTATTATAAACATAGTAATAACACAAATGTGTTTTAGTATAAAAAATCTGGTACTATAATAATTATAAGGGGATATAGTTTAATTGGTAAAACTGTGATTTTGCATATCATTATTCTAGGATCGATCCCTAGTATCTCCAAAATAGGCTCAATAAGCTCAATTGGTTGAGCGGAACTCTGAAGATGTTTAGGTTATAAGTTCGAATCTTATATTGAGCAAACAAATCTTTAATGAATTTAAATTTAACAAACATGTCGCAAACCGTGAATCGTAAATTATGTTGTAACTAATTTAACACAAATATTATATATTATGTTTTAATTAATTTAACAAAAATGGTGTAGCCTTGGCTACGTCTATGTCGGAATTAATTTAACATAAATAGCGTAGGCTGCCTACCGCTATGCTTTAAAATTTAATATGGATATGCTGGAATTGGTAGTCAGGTCCCGCTTAGGACGGGATGGTAATAACCATACAAGTTCAAGTCTTGTTATCCATAGATAGTGTAAATATATTTATATGTTTCTTATTAAAGTATATCTAGCATAGCTAGTCTAACTACCATCGAGGAAAATATAGTATAAACTAATATATTTAACACATCTAGCTTTATGCAAAAAAATATTACAGTATTACATATGTCGTAGACTAATGGTAAGTCGTAAATTTTTGGTGTTTAGATATGGGTGTTCGACTCACCCCGACATAATTTTGCAAAATACATATAACTGTAAACTAGATAAATATTTAAAGTATATAAAACTATAAACTAGATAACTTTGTATAGTTTATAAGAATATAGGTATTATCATGTTTTTGTATAAACTTGTTTTATAAATAAAATAAGTCTAAAAGCTCTAAAAATTTGTTACTTAGTTAATATATAATATTAAGCAAATAAAACTTAAATACTTAAATTCTTATTAGCTTAATGGTAGAGCAGGATACTTCTAATATCTGGATATAAGTTCGATTCTTATATAAGAATATTTTTATAATATGGATATATATAAATACACAGGTGGATATAGCTCAATGGTAGAGCAACTGTATGTGGCACAGTAGGTTTTCTGTTCAACCCAGAATATCCTCCCATAATGTTTTTTAGCCAGGATAGTTCAATTGGTTAGAACATTAATTTCATGCATTAAGAATGAGAATTCAAGTTTCTCTCCCGGCTATTAAGGGATCTTAGCTCAATGGTAGAGTATATATCTCCTAAGTAGATTGGTCTGAGTTCAAATCTCAGAGATCCCTTTATATTTAAAAATTGTATTTATAAATGTATAAAGAGACTATAGTTTAATGGTAAAACATGTGCCTTTTAAGCATTAGCATCTGGGTTCAAATCCCGGTGGTCTTATTTGAGATATATTTTATAAAAAAAATATCTTAAATTTTTAATTATATTAAAAACTTACTACGTAGAATGAGTATATTCGTGATACATAGTCCATTAGATCAATTTGAAATAAGAGATCTAATAACATTAAATGCCCCAATTTTAGGTAATTTACATTTATCTATAACAAATATAGCACTTTACTTAATAATAGCATCATTTATAGTTTTCACTTTAACTGTTATTGCTACTAACTTTAACAAAGTTGTTTCAAACAATTGATCAATATCTCAAGAATCAATGTATGCTACAATTCATGGTATAGTAGTAGGACAAATAAATGAAAAAAACGGACAAATTTATTTTCCATTTATATATACATTATTTGTATATATATTAATAAATAATTTAATAGGTATGGTTCCTTATAGTTTTGCTGCTACAAGTCATTTTATATTAACATTTGCACTTAGTTTTACAGTTGTAATAGGTGCAACTATATTAGGTTTTCAAAAACATGGGTTAAAATTTTTTTCTTTATTTGTGCCAGCTGGTTGTCCTCTAGGTTTATTACCTTTACTGGTATTAATAGAATTTATTTCATATTTAGCTAGAAATGTATCATTAGGATTAAGACTAGCTGCAAATATATTATCAGGTCATATGCTGCTTAACATATTAAGTGGTTTTACATATAATATTATGACATCTGGTTTAATCTTTTTTGTTTTAGGACTATTACCCTTAGCTTTTATTATAGCTTTTTCTGGACTAGAGTTAGCAATAGCTTTTATACAAGCACAAGTTTTCGTAGTGTTATCATGTAGCTATATTAAAGACGCGTTAGAATTACATTAAGATAAAATAAATGCAAAGTACAACAACAACTACTCTATTTTATATTGGCCTTAAGGTCTTACTAATTACAGTGTTTACACACTTTACTCTTACAGTATCTTCAGCTGTAGTCCAATTAGCTTTCGAGAGTCCGCAACAGATAAACTCTCTTAATGGGGAACAAATGCAAGAGATTCAAGCTCTTGTGCTAGCAATAGTAAAATTATTACACCAAGGAATAGATGGATATGTTCTTATATTAAATACGTTGGAACATAATCAAGCGTATACAGATATGTACTATGAGGGGGAATTGGAACTTGAGGAATTAAATGAGCAAATAAAAATATATTATAAAATACTAAGAAGACTTGATATCCAATTAACGGCCCGTAGGATACCTTTTGAAAGCTTACCTTACTCACATGACTTTGAGGGATATTAAGTTATAAAGGATTTAGTACCGAATACGAGTGCAACCTATGTTTTAAATATTTTTAAAAAAAAAAAAAATGCAGATTAATGTAATAGTAACAGAATTGGCTCATGCCCAATTTATAAAGGTGCAAATCCTTTATCTGCATTATCTATTAATAAAAAATTAAACCATCAGAATTACTTATAAACTAAATATATAACAACAAAAACTTTTTTATATAAAGGGATATATGTATAAGGTTATACCTTTTGATTGCAGATCAAAAAGTTAAAGTTCAATTCTTTTGTATCTCTTTTTTGTTAAACCACGTCACGTTTAGCTTTTAAATTAATATTTATAGTGCAAAGATTTCGCTTTGAACTGAAAGATGATTTTTATCTTCAAACGCTAAAGATATAGGAACGTTATACTTAATATTTGCTTTATTTTCAGGACTTTTAGGAACTGCATATTCTGTGCTAATAAGATTAGAATTATCAGGACCAGGTGTTCAATATATAGCCGACAATCAATTATATAATGCAATTATAACAAGTCATGCTATCATAATGATATTCTTTATGGTTATGCCAGCTTTAATAGGAGGATTTGGTAACTTTTTATTACCACTATTAGTTGGTGGACCAGATATGGCTTTCCCTAGACTAAACAACATAAGTTTTTGATTATTACCTCCTAGTCTTGTTTTATTCTTATTTGCGAGCGGAATAGAAAATGGAGCAGGTACAGGGTGAACTCTATACCCTCCATTATCAGGAATTCAAAGTCATAGTGGACCAAGTGTAGATTTAGCTATTTTTGGTTTACACCTATCAGGTATAAGTAGTTTATTAGGTGCTATGAATTTTATAACTACTATCTTGAACATGAGAAGTCCAGGTATAAGATTACATAAATTAGCTTTATTTGGCTGAGCAGTAATAGTTACTGCTGTATTATTGTTGTTATCTTTACCAGTGTTAGCAGGAGCTATAACTATGGTATTGACTGATAGAAACTTTAATACATCATTCTTTGAAACTGCAGGTGGAGGAGATCCCATATTATATCAACACCTTTTCTGATTCTTTGGTCACCCAGAGGTCTATATATTAATTATACCAGGATTTGGTATTATTAGTACTACTATCTCAGCTAGTTCAAATAAGAGTGTATTTGGATATTTAGGAATGGTATATGCTATGATGTCCATTGGAGTATTAGGGTTTGTAGTTTGAAGTCACCACATGTATACAGTAGGTTTAGATGTAGATACAAGAGCATATTTCACAGCAGCTACACTAATTATAGCTGTACCTACAGGTATTAAAATATTTAGTTGATTAGCAACATGTTATGGTGGTTCATTGTACCTAACACCTAGTATGTTATTTGCTTTAGGTTTTGTCTTTATGTTTACTATAGGAGGATTAAGTGGAGTTGTTTTAGCAAATGCTTCACTAGATATTGCATTTCATGATACATATTACGTTGTTGCCCATTTTCATTATGTTTTAAGTATGGGAGCTGTATTTGCTTTATTTAGTGCATGATACTACTGAATACCAAAAATACTAGGGTTAGAATATAATATACTTATGGGTAAAGTTCACTTCTGAATTTTTTTCATTGGTGTTAATATAACATTCTTTCCTCAACATTTCTTGGGACTTCAAGGAATGCCTAGAAGAATTAGTGACTATCCTGATGCTTTTGCAGGGTGAAATCTTGTAAGTAGTTTCGGTTCAATAATATCTGTGGTAGCTACTTGAGTATTTTTATATGGTTTATATATACAACTAGTAGAAGGTAAAGCTGTATCAAGATACCCTTGATATACTCCTCAATTTTTTACTGATTTTTTACAATCTTTATTAAATAGAGCTTACAGCAGTTTAGAGTGATGTTTAAATAGTCCACCTAAACCTCATGCATTTACTAGTTTACCCTTACAATCTTAGGTCCTGTAGTATTAGTTAATAATGATGTTTTATTTAGATTTCAAATTTCTCAATTTTTATCTGAATCTTTTTTTTACGTTCTTAATGTTTTATTACAATCGTACTCTATACTATCTACATTTTTTACTGACCTTGCACAATTCTTAGGTATAGAGTTTTCAGCCAATTTCTCTGAAAATACTGGCTCAAACTCAAATGTTATTTCAAGTGAAGTATATGCCGAACAAGCTAATAGATGTTATGCACAAGGACAAGATTGTATATGATTTGAATGTAATGAGGAGATTACAGCAGATATGGCTAGTAAGAATATCGCATGTGATTTTGGAGCACGTCATTTATCTGAGAGTCATAATGTTGCTGGTCCTGAAGGTCACCAATCTAAGACTACTTTTTCTTGTGTTAATTGCCATGCATTGTGTTGTAAACATTGTAAAGCATAAGTATTAGGCTTTATTCAGGTTTATATTATTATTATCTTGTAAGTAGCTTTGGTTCAATAGTATATGTGGTAGCTACTTGAGTATTTATATCTAGTTATAGTCTTATATAGTTTTCACTTTTACTTTAATCTTAGGCTTCTATAAACAAAAAAAAAATTCATAAGGATAATTTTACATTATTTAGTTATTATTTAGAGCTTTACGTAGATTAATTTAGTTAAATATAACTTAACTTTAATTATTTTTCATAATTTAGTTTTGATAATGTATATTATTAGGTATGATCCATTTCTGATACTTAATTAACGCATAAGACTAACACTTGCCGTATTTCAGGCAGGCGAGGTTATAAGAATATTACCCTTTAAGGTAGGCATTATTTCTAATACTCGAAAAAGGTTTAGACTTTTTTTAATGTTTATTTTTATATAGAGATATTTTAAATTTAGAAAAGATTTTTATTTTTCAAGAAAAGTGTGATGCAGCTAGACCCTGAGGGCTTTATTTCCAAGATAGTGCTAGTCCTCAAATGGAAGCAATAGTAGAACTACATAACAATATTATGTATTACCTATTTATCATATTATTTGGTGTTGGATGAATTTTAGTTTCTGTAGTACGAAATTATTCAAGTAAGAAAAATTTAATAAGTAACAAATACCTAAACCATGGTACATTAATAGAATTAATCTGAACAATAACACCAGCAATAATTCTTATATTAATAGCATTTCCATCATTTAAATTACTTTACTTGATGGATGAAGTAACTGACCCTAATCTAACTGTTTTAGTTGAGGGACACCAATGATACTGAAGTTACCAGTACCCAGATTTTTTAAATACAGATGAAGAATCTATAGAATTTGATTCATATCTGGTTCCTGAATCAGATTTAGAAAAAGGATCATTAAGACTGTTAGAAGTTGATAATAGAGTAACATTACCTGAGCTAACACATGTTAGATTTATCGTAACAGCGGCGGATGTTATACATTCTTGAGCTATGCCTGGTTTAGGGATCAAATGTGATGCATATCCAGGTCGTTTAAATCAAACGTCGACTTTAGTTAATAGAGAATCTACAATGTATGGACAATGTTCAGAGATATGTGGAATACTTCATAGTAGTATGCCAATAGTAATTGAATCACTTAGTTTAGAAAAATACTTAACTTGATTAAATGAGCAATAATTTAAGAAAAAATAAAATACAAAAAAAAAAATAACATTTTTTGTATTACTTACATGTTATAGCTTTATAATATATTCACTAGTATGATTTTCATATTCAAGAGTGCGCCCTAATATACCTTTTTAACATCTATTCTTTTCAGATAAATTAAAATTTATAAACGTGTAAATTCTCTATCTGCTTTGTTTATTAAATTACCAGACTTATTTATATACCAAATATATATGTACAAGGTTATACCTTTTATAGATCAAAAAGTTAAAGTGACCCGACTATAGCTAATTCTTTCGAAGTTGAGTTAAAAACAATAATGCATAGGATGATTACTGATAGTCGTGATGATGGTAATATAGAAAAATTTATTACACAGGACTAATTATATTTAATAATACCACTTTTTTTAATTCAAAAGGAAAGTCCCGTTTGTTGGTATGACGGGTTGAGCTGTAAACTCAATAGCAATTGCTATCAAAGGTTCAATTCCTTTCTTTCCTATTAAATAAGAATAAACTAATTATAAATTATAAGTAATAAATATTATAATTTAAATTAAAATTAGAATACTTAAAAGTCACCCTCTTTTAAAACTTGCAAATTCATACGTTATTGACTCACCTCAACCAGCAAACCTAAGTTATCTATGAAATTTTGGTTCATTATTAGCTTTTTCTTTAATTATACAAATAGTTACAGGAGTAACTTTAGCAATGCATTATAACCCAAGCGTATTAGAAGCATTTAATTCAGTTGAACACATAATGCGTGATGTAAATAACGGATGATTATTACGTTATCTACATGCAAATACTGCTTCAGCCTTTTTTTTCTTAGTTTATCTACACATAGGTAGAAATTTATACTATGGATCGTATCGTGCTCCAAGAACATTGGTATGAACTATAGGAATAGTTTTATTTATATTAATGATGGCTACAGCCTTTTTAGGTTATGTATTACCTTATGGGCAAATGTCATTATGAGGTGCAACAGTTATAACTAATTTAATGAGTGCTATACCATGAGTAGGACAAGATATAGTAGAATTTATTTGAGGAGGTTTTTCTGTTAACAATGCTACTTTAAATAGATTTTTTTCATTACATTTTGTTTTACCATTTGTCTTAGCCGCATTAGCCCTAATGCATTTAATTGCGTTACATGATAGTGCAGGATCTGGTAATCCATTAGGTGTATCAGGTAACTATGATAGATTACCTTTTGCTCCTTATTTCATATTTAAAGATTTAATAACTATATTTGTGTATATTTTAGGGCTATCGATTTTTGTATTCTTTATGCCTAATGTTTTAGGGGATAGTGAAAACTATGTTATGGCTAATCCTATGCAGACTCCTCCAGCCATAGTACCAGAATGGTACTTATTACCATTTTACGCTATATTAAGATCTATACCAAATAAATTATTAGGAGTTATAGCCATGTTTTCAGCAATATTAATATTATTAGCTATGCCGTTTACTGACTTAAGCAGATCTAGAGGTATACAATTCAGACCTCTAAGTAAAATAGTGTTTTATATATTTATAGCTAATTTTTTCCTATTAATGATATTAGGAGCTAAACATGTTGAAAGCCCTTTTATAGAGTTTGGTCAAATAAGTACAGTGTTATACTTTTCACACTTTTTAATAATCGTACCAGTTATAAGTTTATTAGAGAATAGTCTTATTGATTTAAGTCTCTTTTATAAAAAAAATGCAGATTAATGTAATAGTAACAGAATTGGCTCATGCCCAATTTATAAAGGTGCAAATCCTTTATCTGCATTATCTATTAAAAAAAAAATTAAACCACCATAATTATTTATAAACCAAAAAGAAAAAAAAATGAATTTCTTACAACAAAAAAAATGCTAAATTTAAATAGAGCCAATTTTCAGGCCCACCCTTTCCATCTAGTTTCTCCTTCACCTTGGCCTTTATATACTTGTATAAGTTTATTAACTCTTACTACTTCATTAGTGCTAACTATGCATAGTTTCACTTTTGCAAGTTATTTCTTAATGTTAGCATTATTAACTTTAATTTCATCTATGTCTTTTTGATTTCGTGACATAATATCAGAAGGAACTTATTTAGGTAACCATACATTAGCAGTTCAAAAAGGATTAAATATGGGAGTAGCTCTATTTATAGTGTCTGAAGCTTTATTTTTTCTAGCAATCTTTTGAGCTTTTTTCCACAGTGCATTATCACCTACCGTAGAACTAGGAGCTCAATGACCTCCTATGGGAATTGAATCAATTAATCCATTCGAACTTCCTTTATTAAATACTGTTATATTACTATCATCAGGTGTTACAGTAACTTATGCACATCATTCATTAATACAGGGTAATAGAAGTGGATCATTATATGGTCTATTATTAACAATTGTATTAGCAGCTATATTTACAGCACTACAGGGTGTAGAATATTCAGTTTCATCATTTACTATTAGTGATGGTGTGTTTGGTTCCTGTTTTTATTTTGGAACTGGTTTCCACGGACTACATGTTATAATAGGAACAGCTTTTTTAGCAGTAGGTTTATGACGTACGTTGGCTTATCACTTAACTGAAAATCACCATCTGGGTTTAGAGTCGGGTATATTATACTGACACTTTGTAGACGTAGTTTGATTATTTTTATTTATTTCTATTTATTATTGAGGATCTTAAGTAAAATTATAAATTATGGTTTAGTGTTTTGTAATAATTTTGAAAAAGAGAAGGAGGTCGTAGGAGATATGGTTAAGAATCATATTGCTTGTGACTTTGGAGCTCGTCATCTGTCCGAGGCTCATAATGTGGCTGGTCCTGCCAATCACCAGTCATAAACTGCTTTTTCTTGTGTTAATTCCCATGGATTATGTTATAAACATTGCAAGATGTAAATATTAGGCAGTCAAAGACTAGTATAGATTAATCATCTTAAAATAGAAAAAATCTAAGGCAAAAAATTAGCCCATAAAAAAAAAAAAGAAATATATTTCAAATATAAATAATGTTTTTACTTTTATAGAAAAGTGTGATACAGCTAGACCTTGAGGGCTTCATACCCAAGATAGTCTTAGTTATCAATTGGAAGCAATTGTGGAACTGGATAATAATATTATCTACTACCTATTTATCACGTTAATAGATGTTACCTGGGTTTTATTTTCTATGGTAGGTAATTAAAAATTTGCCTAAATTTTATATTTTATATTTTAGATTTTAGATTTTAGATTTTAGATTTTAGATTTTAGATTTTAGATTTTAGATTTTAGATTTTAGATTTTAGATTTTAGATTTTAGATTTTAGATTTTAGATTTTAGATTTTAATAAGTACATATACAATATAAATCGTTTAGGCCTTAAAATAACAAATTATTATACAATTAAATATACAAACTTTTATATGAATATCTCATTAATATTATTTTTAATAGGAATTTTAGGTTTTGTTTTAAATAGAAGAAATATTATACTAATGCTTATTTCGATTGAAATAATGCTATTAGCTATTACATTTCTAATCTTAATAAGTTCACTAAGTTTTGATGATATATTAGGACAAACATTTGCAGTTTATATCATAACTATAGCAGGAGCTGAATCAGCAATAGGCTTAGGTATATTGGTAGCATTTTATAGATTAAGAGGAAGCATTGCTATAGAATTTAAATAATGTATTTAACTATTATACTATTACCATTATTTGGATCAATAATATCTGGATTTTTTGGAAGAAAAACAGGAGTTAATGGTGCACAATTTATTACATGTACTTTTGTAACATTAACAACAATAATGGCATTAGCTGTTTTTTTTGAAGTAGGTTTAAATAATATTCCTGTATCAATTGAACTTTTTAGATGGATAGATTTGGAGACACTTAATATATTATGAGCTTTTAATTTTGATTCTTTAACAGTATCAATGTTAATACCAGTACTAATTGTATCATGCTTAGTTCATTTATATTCAATAGGATACATGAGTCATGATCCACATAATCAAAGATTTTTTAGTTATTTAAGCTTATTTACATTCATGATGATAATACTTGTAACAGCTAATAATTTTTTACTTATGTTTGTAGGTTGAGAAGGGGTAGGTGTTTGTTCATACCTACTAGTTAGTTTTTGATTTACTAGAATAGCTGCAAATCAAAGTTCTCTTTCTGCTTTTTTAACTAACAGAGTTGGAGATACATTTTTAACAATAGGACTTTTTGCAATTTTATGATCATTTGGTAATATAGACTATGCAACTGTATTTTCATTAGCACCTTTTATGAATGAAAACATAATAACTATAATAGGTATCTGTTTACTGATAGGAGCTATGGCTAAAAGCTCTCAAGTAGGTCTTCATGTTTGATTACCTATGGCGATGGAAGGTTTGTTAAAAAGGGCTTTCCTTAAACTTCACTATATGCGGGAACACCCCGTTTTAAGTCTTGGTCCTCTTAGAGATAGTCTATTCGGAAAAATCCAAGATGAGGGACAATCCGCAGGAAATTTAAATAAAAGTTCCTCAGAGACTACATGTGAAGTATTTAAATTAAAAAATGATAAATTTAAGCTATGATTTATAGGATTTGTGGAAGGAGATGGGTCTTTTATTATAAACAAAGATGGGTATTTAGAATTTATAATTACACAATCAAGTAAAGACGCTCAAATTTTATTTATGATAAAAAAAGAATTAGGCTTTGGTGTAGTAAGAGTACAAGATTCTATAAAAGATACTCATTGTTATAGAGTAAGAGATAAAAATAATATATTAAAACTTATTTCTATATTTAATGGTAATATTTTTCTTGGCAGTAGAAAAGAACAATTTAAATTATGATTAAATGCTTTTAATTTAAAATACAAAGAAAACATATTGTATTTAGATAAACAATTTAAACCTAGTTTAAATGATGCTTGATTGTCAGGTTTTACAGACGCAGAAGGATGTTTTACTTGTTCTGTATATGATAATAAGTCAAATACTGCTAAATTGATTAGATTGAGATATATTTTATCTCAAAAAGCTAACTCTGAAAATATGGATTACTTAGCAAACATATTAGGTGGTAAAAACCATTTTGTAAAGAGTTATTGTGGATATAATGTAACAGTTAATACAACTAAACTATCTCCTATTCTACAATATTTTAGCTTTTATCCTTTAAAAACTAAAAAGTATATTACATATTTTAATTGAGTTAAAATATATAAATTAGTTATAAATAAAAAGCATAATGATCCTGAAAGTTTATTATTAATTCTTAGATACAAGGATAATATTAATAAATCACCTTACAATAAATAAATCATTTTTTAATTTAAATAAAGATATAGTCCGATCAGTTAAGTAATTAACTGCGTATTCTTAATAATGTATATTAAAAATCAACAATTTGCCTACACCTGTTTCTGCTTTAATACACGCTGCTACTATGGTAACAGCGGGTGTGTATTTATTAATGCGTGTTTCTCCTTTAATAGAATTTAGTCCTATGGTATTAATTCTTTGTTTATGAATAGGAGCTATAACAACTGTATTTAGTTCATTAATAGGATTGTTTCAACAAGATATCAAGAAAGTTATAGCTTATTCTACTATGAGTCAGCTTGGTATGATGGTTATTGCTATAGGATTATCATCTTATAACATAGCCTTATTTCACTTAGTGAATCATGCCTTTTATAAAGGACTTCTTTTTTTAGGAGCTGGAGCTGTAATACATGCCGTATCAGATAATCAAGATTTTAGAAAATACGGTGGTTTAAGAGCTTTTTTACCTTTAACTTATTCAGTTATGCTAATAGCTTCTTTAAGTTTAGTAGCTTTCCCTTTTATGACAGGATTTTATTCTAAAGATTTTATACTTGAATCTGCATATGGTCAATTTTATTTTTCTAGTATTGTTGTATATTTTATAGCAAGTATTGGTGCTATGTTTACTACTTTATATTCAATTAAAGTATTATATTTAACTTTTTTAACTAATCCTAATGGTCCTTTTATTAATTATAAACAAGCACATGAAGGAGACATTTTTATGAGTTTACCTTTAATTATATTAGCAATCTTTTCTATATTCTTTGGATATATAACTAAAGATATATTTATTGGAATGGGATCTAATTTTTTTATGGATAACAGTATATTTATTCATCCTTTACATGAAATTATAATAGATACAGAGTTTGCTGTTAAAACTTTATTTAAAATATTACCTTTAATATTTACTGTTTCATTAAGTATTATATCTATAATGTTTTCTGAATTCATGCCAAGATTATTGATACAATTTAAATTATCTAGAATTGGTTATAACATTTTTGGATTTTTTAATCAACGTTTTTTAATTGAGCTTTTCTATAATAGATACATTACTGATCTAATCTTGAAATTAGGAGGTCAAACCACTAAAATTTTAGATAAAGGATCTATTGAGCTAATAGGACCTTATGGGTTAGAACTAGGTTTACTTAAACTTAGTAAAAGTATTTCTAAATTAGACACAGGAGTTATTACATCCTATGCTTTATATATATTAATTGGTTTAATATTATATATTTCACTTCCATTCATTTCTGAATATGATTCTAGTCTTTTACTTCTAGTATTATTTTCATTAATATGTATAATCTAAACCTATATGAGTTTTTTTATAATTTAATATTGAGATATATACTACATAATATTCTTACTGACTAGAGCAAATAACAAAAAGCATATTATACTAGTTTTGTATTGATATAGGAAAATCAGGTGTTTATTTATGTGTATATGTTTAAAAATAAAAATTTGTGTAAGTCTAACAGAAAAAAATTTATCTAAAATAATTAATTTGAAAAATAAACCATTACATAAAATCTTCATATAAGTTTAATAATGTATAAACAGGAACCTGGTTATATATGTCCAAATATATGAAAAAAAATTTTTTTATACTAAAAACATATTTAGGTTAAAAATTTAACTGTATCCTATGCAGTTATCATTAGTGTTTAATTAAGTGGTTATCTTTTTGGATTAAAAACAAAAAATATTGGTGCACAAAATATAAATATATATTAAAAAAAAAAAAATGATAAATTATATGGTTGTTATCCATCGGCCATAAATATGTAAAAAAAGTAGTATTAAGTAAATAAAAATATTTACTGTATGATTTTATGTGTATATATATATATATATATATATAATTTAGAGAGAGTTTTTAAACATGTTATATTTAACAACAATAATTTCTATAATAGAAGTATTAATTGTAGTAATATCTGCTTTATTAACAGTAGCTTATGTAACTATTGCTGAAAGAAAAACAATGGCTTCTATGCAACGTAGACTTGGTCCTAATTCAGTGGGATATTTGGGGCTATTACAGGCATTTGCAGATGCTCTTAAACTTTTATTAAAAGAATATATATCACCTACACAAGCTGATTTAGTTTTATTTTTTCTTGGTCCGATAATAACTTTAGTATTTGCATTATTAGGGTATGCTGTTGTACCTTATGGACCTGGATTATCTATATCAGATTTTAATTTAGGAATACTATACCTTTTAGCTGTATCTTCATTATCCACATATGGTATACTTTTAGCAGGATGATCTGCTAATTCTAAATATGCTTTTTTAGGATCTCTTAGAAGTACAGCTCAGTTAATTAGTTATGAACTAATTTTAAGTTCTGCTATTTTATTAGTAATTTTACTAACAGGTAGTCTTAATTTAAGTGTAAACGTAGAATCACAAAGAGTTATTTGATTTATTTTACCGTTATTTCCAGTATTTGTAATATTCTTTATAGGATCTGTAGCAGAAACAAATAGAGCCCCATTTGATTTAGCTGAAGCTGAATCAGAACTTGTAAGTGGGTTTATGACAGAACACGCAGCTGTTATTTTCGTATTTTTTTTTTTAGCAGAATATGCTAGTATTGTATTGATCTGTATATTAAACACTCTTTTATTTATTGGTGGTTACTTATTAGATTATACTTTTATAAATAATATTATAGAATATACAGATTACGAGTCTTCATTAGTTATTTCTGATTATTATAACAATATTAAAGTTAACTCTTTATTAGTTTATTTGGCGGAAGGTATAATATCTGGATTTGTTCTAGGATTTAAAGCTTGCATAATGATATTTCTATTTATCTGAGTAAGAGCTTCTTTTCCTAGAATACGTTTTGACCAATTAATGTCTTTTTGTTGAACAATATTATTACCTATAGTAATAAGTTTAGTTGTAATAATGCCATGTATACTTTATGGGTTTGAAATATTTTCTAATAACATATCATTAATGTAGATCGTTCTAGTTAGATGTAAAGCGCCTTTATGTAAGGCGCCTACACGTAAGGCTTTTAATAGGGATTACATTAATGTATCCCGTAAGAGTTAAAGTACACGTTGCTTGGTGCAGGCACATAATTATAGATTTTTTCTAGATAGTTTATATACACTATTACTATAGTGTTTTTTACTGGCCTATCTATAAGAATATGAGCTTTCAATTATTTAAGGAGGCAGACGTAGTCATAAATTACTGGACACTTTATTATATAATTTATCCACTGTCTATGTGTATATTTATTGTAGTTATACGTATATATATACAAAGTAAGACATAAATATATCTTGGAATTTATTTACGATGTTTTGGGTTTATTGGCTATAAACTTTTTTTTTTAATACTGCTTAAATATGTTTATTGCCATGGAAAAAAAAAATAAATATAGGGTCAATAATTTAATCTAATTCATATAAATAATTCAAGTATTAGGTTCTAATATAGGTATCAGGTTATAATATAGGTATTAGGTTGTAATATAGGTTAAACCTATCATAAATTTATTTATGGTAAAAATAATTTTTAACTATAAACTTTATAGTTAATCTAAATTTATACAGTAAATAATCTTTAATATTTATCTCTAATTAATAATGTTACTTTTATCATTATTGTTAATACCTTTAGCAGGAATTTTTACTATTGTAACTAATTTTTTTAACATAAACCATTATTTAAATAATTTCAAATTGATAGCATTAGCTACATCTGTTATAAATTTAATAGTATCCCTTATAATTTTCATTTTATTTGATTTTAGCAGTAATCAATTCCAATTTGTGCAAGAATGTTATGAAGTTAAGGGTTTTAATTTTTACTTAGGGGTAGATGGTATATCAATATACTTTGTATTGCTAACTACTATAATAATGCCTATATCAATATTATCTAATTGAACTTCAATATCTGAAAATATAAAGTGATATTTAGTAATAATTTTATTACTAGAAACATTATTGTTATCAGTTTTTTTAGTTTTAGATATATTTTTATTTTATATATTTTTTGAAAGTATATTACCTCCTTTATTTCTTTTAATAGGTTTATTTGGATCAAGTAATAAAGTAAGAGCCAGTTTTTATTTATTTTTATACACATTACTAGGATCATTATTTTTATTGTTATCTATACTTACAATATATTCTATAATGGGAACTACAGATTTTGATGCCTTATATAAAACTAATTTCAATTATACTACTCAATTGTTTTTATTTTATGGTATATTTATAGCTTTTGCTGTAAAAACACCTACTATATTTTTAAACACATGATTATTAAAAGCTCACGTAGAATCTCCTTTAGGTGGAAGTATTATTTTAGCAGGTATAGTCTTAAAGCTAAGTTTATATGGAATTTTAAGACTAATACTACCGTTATTACCTAAAGCTTCTTTAAACTATACATATATAATATATCTTATAGGAGTTATTACTATAATATATGCTAGTTTTAGTACTTTAAGAACTGTAGATATTAAGGAGCTTATTGCATATAGTTCTGTAAGCCACGCGGCTGTTTATTTACTGGCCGTGTTTAGTAATTCAATACAAGGGATCGAAGGTGGAATTACTTTAGGTTTAGCTCATGGTTTCGTATCGTCTGGTTTATTTATTTGTGCAGGAGGAATACTATATGATAGATCTTCAACTAGACTAATAACTTTTTACAGAGGAATAACACAGTTAATGCCTCTTTTCTCTATTTTATTCTTTATACTTTGTTTAAGTAATGCTGGAACACCTTTATCTCTAAATTTCATCGGGGAGTTTTTAAGTCTTTATGGTACTTTTGAAAGATTACCATTATTAGGTGTTTTTGCAAGTTCTTCAATAGTGTTTTCTGCTGCATATACTATGTACATGTTTAATAGAATAGCATTTGGAGGTAGTTATTCTAAATTTTTTATTGTAAATATACCAGATTTAAATAAACGGGAGTTTTTTATATTGTTACCATTAGTTATATTTACAGTCTTATTAGGTATATACCCATCACCTATTTTAGACGGTTTACATTATTCTGTTTCATCTTTAATTTATTCTTTTTAAGTTAAAAAGGTATATCATAAAAAAAAAATGTAAATTATTTCTGTGAGACTAAAATACTTTATACAATATATATTGAGTGTGAAAAAATAAAATATTCTAAATAAGTCCAGTTAGCACAAGAAAAAAAAAATGTAGAAAAAAAATGTAACTGGTCTATAGTAGGTATAACTAAATATAACGCTTATAGCTGGACAATGTTACTATTAACTATTATTACTCTTGTGCTTTCATTGTCTTCTTCAAGCAGGAGAGATAAAACTATTTTATATTCAAGAACTATAACATTATCTTTACTATTTGCTGTTTTACTAGTGTATGATAATCTCTATATCTTAACATTAGAAAATGGTATAGGTTTATATGGAGGTATGTTTCATATAAATGCATATACACAAATATTTAATATCTTTATTTTTATAATAAGTGCAGTAATTTTAGGGCTAAATTCTTTTTTTTCACGTAAGCTAGTAAATGGAAATAAAGGTTTTTATTCATTTTTTTCCAAAAAAAATGAAGAACAAGTAAATTTGTTTAAAAATTTAATCATGAATAAAACAGGTGAACAATATAAAATATTAGAATATTCTTTAATCTTATTATTTATAGTCTGTGGTTCAACATTTTTGATTTGTACAAGTGATCTTGTATCAATATTCTTGTCAATAGAACTACAGAGTTATGGATTATATTTATTATCTACAATATATAGAAATTCTGAATCGTCAACAAAAGCAGGACTTACCTATTTTTTACTAGGAGGACTTTCTTCTTGTATAATATTATTATCTCAAAGTATACTATATGCTAACTCTGGTAATACTAATTTAGATAATTTATATATAATAAACAACATAGCAGATATAACTAAAGAAAATGAATTTGTAAATATTTTTTATAACTCATACTATATTAATTTTTCCTTAATAATATTATCCGTAGGATTTTTATTTAAAGTAAGTGCTGCTCCATTCCATTTTTGGAGCCCTGACGTCTATGATGCAGTACCCACTATAGTTACAACATTTATAGCTATCATAGAGAAAATATCTATTTTTGTATTTTTTTTAGATTTAGTACATTATACAAGCAATTCTGCATATTATAGTTGAAGCAATAACTTATTAGTAAGTTCTCTTTTATCACTAATAGTAGGAACTGTTTTAGGTCTAACCCAGTTTAGAATAAAAAGGTTATATGCGTATAGTACTATTTCGCATATTGGTTTTATACTATTATCTTTAAGTATATACAGCCTAGAATCAATCCAAGCATTTATTTTCTATTTAATACAATATTCAATATCAAACATGAATGCCTTTATATTATTATTATCCATAGGATATTTTTATATATTCAGCACAAATAACTTCGAAGAAAAAACTAAAACTCTTGATCTAAAAGATGGGGACAATTCACCCATACAATTAACAAGTCAAATAAAAGGGCATTATGAAGTAAATCCAGTATTAGCATTAAGTCTAGGTATAACATTATTTTCATTTTTAGGAGTGCCACCTTTAGTAGGATTTTTTGCTAAACAGATGGTTTTAAGTGCTGCGTTAGATAGTGGTTATATCTTTATGGCATTATTAGCAATCCTTACAAGCGTAATAAGTGCTGTATATTATCTAGCAGTAATAAAACAAATATTTTTTGATAAAAATGATTATGAAATAAAAGAAAATATAATAGAATATAATTCTAACAGTGTAACTACTTTAAACCAAAAGATAACATTATCAAGTTATATAACTATTACTATATCCATAACTACTTTGTTCATTACATTATTCATGTTTATACCCGAAGAATGATTAAATATGACTAATATCTTAACATTGATTATTTTTAATTTATAAATGACTAGTTTAACTTTTTTTCTCATATTTATACCTATATTATCTTTTATATTATTAATTGTTAATTTCTTATTAGCACCTCATTTTCCTTATCTGCAAAAAGCAGATCCCTTTGAGTGTGGGTTTACAAGCTTTCAAATGACTCGTACTCCATTCAATATTTCATTTTTTATTTACGCATTATTATTTTTATTATTTGACTTAGAAATACTATTAGTTTATCCCTATGTAGTTAGCACATATACTAACTATATATATGGTCTAATTTTTATGCTAATATTTTTCACATTATTAACAGTAGGATTTGCTTTTGAGATAGGTAAGAACGCATTACGAATTGAATCAAGACAATCTTTGAGTATATTGATTAATAACTCAATTACTACACTAAATAGTGGTAAATAAAAGAGTAAATTATTATTTTGTATAAGTGTATAAAAGTTATGATAATATTGGATTATACTGGTATCTTTAAAGCAATTAGCTTATATAGGAATTAGTATATAAAGGAATTAGCTTAGTTGGTAGAGCAACCGTTTTACACACGGAAGGTCAGGTGTTCAACCCACCTATTCCTTAGGTCATGTAAATTAATATTATTGAGTTTGATGATGGCTCTGATTGAGCGCTGTCCAAATGCTTAACACATGCTAATCGTACGTCTTATAACTTAACATAAGAAGTGGTGTACAGGTGAGTAAGGATAAATTGCTACCTTAAAGTAAGGGAATAAGATCCCTTATAAAAAAAAAAGAATAAATTCGCTTTAAGATGATCATTAATCTGTCGGAGAGGTAGTAGTTAGAGTAACTTTTTAGCTAGCTTAAATCCGTAGTTGAAGCTGAGAGGTTGATCAACCACATTGGGTCTGAAAAAACCCCAATGCGTATAGTACAGCAGTGAGGAATATTGGTCAATGGCCTAATGGCTGAACCAGCAACTTGGAGGATTTATAAAATCAGATAGAAGACTAAAACATGATAATTTTCTATTGAATAGTCTTGACTAATTCTTGTGCCAGCAGTCGCGGTAACACAAGTAAGACGAGTGTTATTCATCTTTATTAGGTTTAAAGGGTACCTAGACAGCATATTTAGCCAATAAAGGGTACAAATTTGCTAGAGTTTTATAAAAGAGTAAATATTGTGAGTATAGTTAGTGTAGAGATGAAATCCGTTGATACTTATAAGACTGATATCAGTGAAAACTAATCTTTATGTAAAAACTGACGTTGAGGGACGAAGGCTCGGCATCGCCAACAGGATTAGATACCCCAGTAGTCCGAGCAGAAAATTATGAGTGCCATATATTATATGCAACTTAGATGTTTAGATATAGAAATATATCTAGAATTTATTTGCTATAAATTACTTAAATTAATAAAAAAAAAAGAAATAGAATAAATTTTTGTAGTAACGAATATATAAATGAAAGTGTAAGCATTCCACCTCAAGAGTAATGTGGCCACGCAGAAACTGAAATCATTAGACCGTTTCTGAAACCAGTAGTGAAGTATGATATTTAATTCGATAACCCTCGAAAAACCTTACCAAAATTTGAATATAATGATAATTTTAGTAATATTATCTTAGTGCATTTGGTTATTAATCAAGTAATTAAATTATTGCTATTACAAGCGTTGCACGGCTGTCTTCAGTTAATATCGTGAGAATTGGTTAAATTCATTAATTAGCGTATAACCCATTTTTTATTTATTTAAATAATTAAGTTCCCCGGTATACTGGATAGATAACAGGGATTAAGACAAGTCATCATGACCTAAATTATTTTGGGCTATAGTCGTGCCACATATGCCTTACAAAGGGATGTAAAAATGTAAATTTGAACTAATCCCCTTAAAATTGGATATAATATTTATTGTAATCTGAAACTCGATTGCATGAAAAAGGAATTACTAGTAATCGTGTATCACCATGTCACGGTGAATTGAATCTCAGATAGGTACTAACCACTCGTCAGGCGCTGAAAAAAGTATGTGCAATAAGTTTGGTTATTATTGTTTTTTGCTTTAAACATTTATGTTTAAATTCTATGAGAAATAAGCTTCGTATGCGTGACTTTGATTGGTGTTAAGTCGAAATACGGTTCGTGTAGTGGAAGTTGCACGGGACTAATATATTTAACAATACTCCTATTTTTAATCCAAAAGGAAGGTCCCGTTTGTTGGTATGACGGGTTGAGCTGTAAACTCAATAGCAATTGCTATCAAAGGTTCAATTCCTTTTCTTCCTAATTTTTTATAATATAAATTATTCTAGACAATTGATTAGAGCAACTGTTATTAATTTAATAAACAGTAACATTAGTTATATAATGTCTTGTGATTAGGCTGACTTTTTGTCTATGATTGTAGACGATTGTACATGTCTATAGACGGCTAAGTTTAAATTTTAACTCTACAAAAATATAAGTAGATTATTTTTTTGTATTTTATTAGAGCTATAAACAACCAATATAAATATATGTATATTTATGGTAATATTGTTGTTTTATGTTGTTGTTTAAACTAGTCTAAATTAATTATGTATTAATAACTACAGTATAAATTATTCATATTTAATTAATGTTGTTACATAAGAATATAACATAAAAGTATAATTTTTTTTTATTTGGTAAGCCTTTATAGCTCAACGGTAGAGCGAGATACTGTTAATATTTTGATAGATGTTCAATTCATCTTAAGGGCTATAGGTAAATTCAATAACTTAATCTCTTTATCTCTAAGTGATAAAGAGATTAGCCTAGAAGAAAAAGGGTAAATTAGATAACTATTTAAATAGATGGAAGTAGACCACCCTTATGCGTTGCAGTAAGGTATGCGATAAAGTTAGACAACATGAGAACCATTTTTTTTTTAGTTATCAGATTATTATCCACTATTTGGCACGAAAAGGTTGGGACACCAAAAAAAACGCGTTAACTAAATGGTATAGTGTTGTACTACGGATACATGTTGTACAAGTTCGAGTCTTGTACGCGTTTAATTAAGACATGTTGTAAACTATATTAATCTCTTATTTATAGTTCATTCATTAAATATTATTTTAAACTGAGAATTTTTTTCTATATTAATCTTATGAACAATTTATTTGTCCTTAGTGAAATTTATACCAATGGATATAAAACTGAAATACTAGATTGTATTGCTTTTGTTTCTATTTTATGTGGTATTTTTGTTATAATTAGTAAAAATCCTATTGTATCTGTTTTATTTTTAATAGGTTTATTTTTGAGTATAAGTAGCTACTTATTAATGTTAGGTATAAATTTTATAGGATTATCTTATCTTTTAGTTTATGTAGGTGCAGTATCTATATTATTTTTATTTATTCTGATGTTAATAAATATTAGAATATCAGAATTATCTAGTGACAGTAGTAATAGTATTCCATTAGCTATCTTAGTAAGTTTCATTTTTTACTACATAGTTTATGGACTTTTACCTTCTAGTGCTAAAAATATAAGTTCTAGTTTTTCTTTAGAAAGAATTTTCAATTTTTCTAATAGTAATAATGAAATATTATATGTAACATCTAAATTATGAGATGGTAATATATCAGAAAACTCAGATATTACTAGCATAGGTAATGTTTTATATACTAATTATTTTATATGATTGATTATAGCTTCTGTAATATTATTATTAGCTATGGTTGGAGCTATTGTTATAACAATTAAACAGAAAAAATAATAAACATATCGGCGTAAACAGCGATATTGTTTTTATAATAATAAAACGGCTATAGGTTAATGGTAGACCGTTCGTCTTCCAAACGATGTGTATCGATTCGAGTTCGATTAGCCGTATTTCAAAAGTTTTTTACTGTGTGTTATATTATAAATAAAATAAATATAGGGTTAATATTTTAACTGGTAAATTCTTTTCTTGTCGAGAAAAAGTATATCGGTTCAAATCCGATTTAACTCGTTATATATAACTTGATATATCTAACCTGATATATATAACTCGATAGATCTAACCTGATATATATAACTCGATAGATCTAACCTGATGTATATATAGCTTTATATATATAATGCTCAATATACACAACTTCACATATATAAAGGAAAAGTTGCCATTGGTAGGGCAAGATATTTGCTAAATATTGTGTTTTAACACTTAGATGTTCAAGTCATCTCTTTTCCGCATGATATTACTTTAAAAGTAATTAATTATTAAAGAGTATAGTTTAATTGGCAAAATAGGAAGCTTCAAACTTCAAATTTTCAGTTCAAGTCTGAATGCTCTTGGTATTAAGGAAAAAAATTTTTTTTGATTCCTTAACTTAATTGGTAAAGTATACTTTTGATAAGAGTAGGATTAGCGTTCAATCCGCTAAGGAATTAAGTGTTAATAATTGTTTATTAGTATTATTAACTACAGTTGGTAGTTTAAATTTTATAAATATTTTATTATTTAATGAGATGTATTTAACCTTCTATATTTATTACTTAACTAGTTTATATTTTTACGTAAAAATAAGTCAATAAATTGTTCAATACTATTATTATAATTAATTAGCCTTATTAACATAAAAGTAATGTAACCGTTTTTTTTTTCTTTTCTTGAGTAGAAATAAGTGCTATACTTAAAAAGAGAATTGGCCGAGTGGTTTATGGCGATAAGCTTGAGTCTTATTTGGTGTAATAAACCACATCCGTTCGAATCGGATATTCTCTGTGTTTTTTTTTGAAAAAAAAATCATGAATAACCAATTTAGTTTAGTATAACCTAAATTAGAGGTAAAATGTTTTTTATATACGGGTTAGAGCCAGGTTGGTTAGGCGTCTCATTTGGGTTGAGAAATAGTTATGTTCGAACCATAATGACCCGATTAAAACTAATTAACTAAGTGTATATAAATAATAGTATTATTTGATATAAGTATAGTATGTATTTAGATATAATGTAAAATCAAATATATTTAAAAATAATATGATATGTAATGTATTAAGTCATCATAATTATTATGATGGTAAGTATATAAAGAAATTATTATGGATAGGTAGAGCTGTATATTAAAGAGAGTATGATGCAATAGCAATGTCCTGTATACTCTTAGAGTGGGATGTGTTACTCTTAGAGAAATTAAATAAATAAACAAAGTGAATTGAAATATCTTATTAGCTTTAGGAATATAAATCAAACGAGATTCTATTATTAATGAGAATGAAAATAGAAGAGTCTATAAGTAAATTGGGTTCTAATCTGATTGAATAAAGGGGAACCTTCCTCTAAGATGTCTAAATATGATATATAAGCGACAGTAAAAAAGTACCGTGAGGGAAATATTTGAAATAGTAATTTTATAAGCACCACAAGTAAAATTTAATAAATAAATGAGTGGGTACCTTTTGTATAATGGGTCAGTAAGTTAATATTAGATGCGAGCAAACGTTATACTTTGCCTAGATAAACCAATTATAAAATACTGAATTAGTATCTAAAATTAGACCCGAAGCCAAGCGATCTTACTATAATCAGGGCTATAATGGTTCGAATAGGTTATCGTTGTAAAGATATCTAATGAATTATGGTAAGAAGTGAAAGACAATACTGGCTTGGATAGCTGGTTTTCCACGAAACATATGTAAGTATGTAGTTCAATTTAAATCATAGCAGGTACAGAATTGTGATCTCAGGTAATAATTGATATATTTTTATAGTTTAACTTAAAGGTATAATCAAGTGTTATATACATCGGGGGATTGTGAAGATTTTATCGGTGAGTATTTGCTCTCGGAAGGGCAATGATTAATATTGAACTGTCAGACATAGTATGATAAGGTAGTATGTCTAAAGGGAAACAGCCCAGAACAAAAGTTTAAGGTTCCAAAATTATTGTTAAGTGAAATTAAGGAAGTTTTTTTCAAATACAATCAGGAAATAGGCTTAGAAGCGGCCATTTTTTAAAGACCTCGTAACAGAGCACTGATTTAAGCAAGTTAAAAGCGCCGAAAATTTAACGGATCTTAAACAATATACCGAAACTTTGTCTATGTTATATGTATAGATACTAGTTATATTTTATTTATTTTATAAAAACTAACAGAGTAATATAAATATTTTTTATGAAATACATATAATATAGGGTAGTGGAACGTTGGGGAAATTTTTATATTGTTCTTTTTAAGAATAATAGTACCATCATAACCCAAGTGATAATGCTGACATGAGTAACGAAAAAAGGTTTTAAACCTTCGCCTAAAGCTTATGGTATTTAATTAAACCGGTCTCTAAGTTTATAGTATTATAACCTGAAAAGGTTTTATATTTCAAAAGGAAAAAACGATGAGATGGTATGCGACAACCTTTAGAGTAGTAAAGGTACTGGAAAATGTATATCTTTTGAGGTAATCGACGTTTTACGAAAGTAAACAACCTCATCAACGAACCGTACCTAAACACTAACTCCAGTAAGCAAGTAGAGTATACGAAGGCGTTTGAGCTAACAATCATTAAGGAACTCGGCAAATTGACTCCGTAACTTTGGGATAAGGTGTGTCATTCCTATTGTTTAATATCAGATAAGGAAGAGAAAGCAAAGAATGGTGTTGTACGACTGTTTAATTAAAACAAAGCACTTTGCATAAGATGTTAAATCAAAGTATTGAGTGTGACTCCTGCCCTATGTCGGCTGGACAATTTTTCTTCTTAGTTGACTAAAATAAACTAGGTTTTTTAAGGAACCCCCGATCAATGGCGGCCTTATCTATAAGGGTCTTAAGGTAGCGGAATACCTTGGCCGTTAAATGCGGTCTTTGCATGAATGGATGAACGATACAACAGCTGTCTTAATGATTGGCTCAGTGAAATTGGAATAGCAGTGAAGATACTGCTTACCTCTAGTTAGACGAGAAGACCCTTTGCAGCTTCTTAACTGTTACTAGTTATTGGTTATGATAAACAAATTGTAGTGTATAAGGTAATTGTTTAGATATCATTGAAACACCTTTATTTAGTTAATCATATCTTGTAGAATATGGGGATAAATAGTGTAAAAGCTATTTATAACCATAGGTCTTCTTAAATATGATATATATATATTATGAAAAGGGGTTGGATGGGTTGGAAAGAAAGCAGCGACGTTGTACGAAAGCTGTTTTCTTCCTTTTCCTCTAATACACCTAATATATTTTGTAAAATGTATTTGTTATATTATTTTTTGTATGATAAATATATGAGAAATATAAGGAGGAATATATATCCTCTATTTAATAACTGCTTTTACTTATCCAACTTAAAAAGGGAGTTAGTAAATTTTATTTATTAACTCGGGAGACAGTAGCTAGGAGACAGTTTGGTCGGGGCAACATTCCCATAAAAAGTACCTGGGTAAATCCAAAGTTAAATTTGTTAAATTGTATATTTTTTTTATACTATATACATATATAGTGTTATAATTAATAAACAAATAAATATATATATAATATGTATTTTTATTTTAGTTTATTATTAGATCTATAACTAATCCGTTTATTTATCTATTAAGTTAGAATTAATATTTTTTTTTAAGTAAGATTTTAATTATATGGAAAATAATTGTAAATTATATCATTAATAAATTAAGGATATACACATTTGTCTTATTAATATGCTGTATAAATTATTAGGGTTAGGGCTAATACGTAATACGTATTACGCAATACTTTATGTTTTATGTTGATTTTAATCTCGGTATTAATAAGATGATGTTTAATTTTACTTCTAAAGTTTAATGGCTTAATCTTGCTTTACTGTTTGACTTACATGTCTTTCAGTCGCGTAATGCGGGGCATATGATCACAAGACGCAGAAAGGAAAGGTCTTGGATTTTCGAATAAAGCTACGCTAGGGATAACAGGCTAATTGCGCCAGAGAGTACAAATTGAGTGCGCAGTTTGGCACCTCGATGTCGGCTTGACTCATCCACATGAATGCAAGAATCATGAAGGGTTCGACTGTTCGTCGATTAAAGAGTTACATGAGCTGGGTTAAATACGTCGTGAGACAGTATGGTTTCTATCTTCTAGAGGAAATTAGAATAAAATAAGGATAGCCCCTTCGTACGAAAGGAGTTGGGTATGTTAACCTATGGTTTACCTGTTGTTTATGTGCTTAATATTAATCTTAAATGGTACGAAAAGCCATTTATAGATAAAAGATAGTTTAAATTTATTGGGAAAGATTCTATCTTTCTTTGTAAAGTTGTCTTTTAAGGTATTACTTTTACTTAAGTAACTATATATAGCATAGGCATGGCAGGAAGGCTACGTTAGTTAGAAATAAGTGCTGAATGCATATAGGCATGAAATTTACCTTAAGATATTCTTAAAAATATGTAGTAGAACACTACATCTATGACTATATTTTTTTCGGTTTGTATTTTTTATATAAATGCATGACTAATGTTAATACTATTTTAATGTGAGAAAGTAAATATATATGGAAATAGGCTTTAACTGAAAGAGTTTTGATGCTTTTAGGTATAAAGTACTAATTATTATTATAAACTATTTAATATACTTATCATTATTTATAAGCCCGGTTAGCATAAAAGTAATGTTACCGTTTTGTAATCGGTAGAAGTAAGTGCAATACTTGCACTGGGCTCATGTTACTATTAATTATTATTATTATTATTATGCTTTCATTGTCTTCTTCAAGCAAAAGAGATAAAACTATTTTATATTCAAGAACTATAACATTATCTCTACTATTTGTTGCATCACTAGCATATAAAAATTTCTATATCCTAACATTAAAAAATGGTATAGGTTTAGGTTTATCTTCATCTGTTGACAAACAAAAGAAAGAAGAAAATTTCTTTTGCTTTAAAAAATTAATCATTAATAAAACAGGTGAACAATATAAAATATTAGAATATTCTCTAATCTTATTGTTTATAGTTTGTGGAGCAACATTTTTTAACTTTACAAGTGACCACGAATTTTGTTACATGTCAGTTATATTTGTATTAAATTCTAAGTGTGGGCCTTCACCCAAAGTAATAAGGTATAAATTCTTAATTTCTGAAGGGTTTTCCCATGATGTTGCAAGGTTAGTATACTATAAGCGTTTTACTACGAGTTTTCCTACTTATGGTGACATTTTAGATAGAATTACTAAGTTATTGGAGATAAATGATAGTGCAGTTTTACAAAAAGATGCATTAAAGCTAAAAGAAAAAATGAACTGCGGTAAAAAAACCATTTTGGACGAGATACACTCTAGGTATGCATTAGAATTAGAAGGTCAAAAGTCTATAGAAGATTTTTTTAAAAAGTATATTAATGAGAAAAACAAAGATAGTCAAATTAAAAAGTTTAATAAAGAGATGCAAGATATGAAAGACACTCTCTCGAGTAAAGATTTTAAAGAAAAAACTGATTATACTAATGATTCTGACTGCGAAATGCATAAAAACTATGCGAGTATTTACAAAAATTTTTATGAAAGAATAATAGATCTTACGCACAGAGGGTTGAGCAAAAAAGAACGAAGTGATATAGAGTATAAAACAGCTAAACAAGCTGAAATCTCTAAAGTTAATTTGATTTTTGAAAAAAAATTAGAATCTATAGAGCAATGTAAAACTGTATCTAGAGATTTATCTACGGAATTAGATAGAGTTATAGAAGCTAATAACTCAAATATTCAAGATAATAAACAAGAGGTGGATTCCACTATAAATGAAATCACAAAAAGATCTTTACTAGATGATTTTGCTGACTTATCTACTGAACCTATGGATTATACAGGAGGGGATGACTAACTTTTTTTTTCCTAAGTAAAAAAAAATAACAATCATGTAAGAAATAGCAACTGGACCAACATTTTTAATCTTTACCTCTGAATAGTATTTTATACCAAAATGTTCCTTTATCTTGTTCTTTACATTAACTCTAGGAACATTTTTAATCTTCTTGTCTATAGGACTACAGAGTTATGGATTATATTTATTATCTACAATATATAGAAATTCTGAATCATTAACAAAAGCAGGACTTACCTATTTTTTACAAAAAGGACTTTCTTCTTGTATACTATACGCTAACTCTGGTAATGCCAATTTAGGTTGTTTAACTCAGTTTAGTTTAGGTATAACTCTATTTTCATTTTTAGGAGTGCCACCTTTAGTGGGATTTTTTGCTAAACAGATGGTTATAACCGCTGCGTTAGATAGCGGTTATATCTTTATTACATTACTAGTGATCCTTGCAAGTGCTATATTTGTTATAGATAAATGTAAATTACCTAAAATTGGGGCATTTAATGTTATTAGATCTCTTATTTCAAATTGATCTAATGGACTATGTATCACGAATATACTCATTCTACGTAGTAAGTTTTTAATATAATTAAAAATTTAAGATATTTTTTTTATAAAATATATCTCAAATAAGACCACCGGGATTTGAACCCAGATGCTAATGCTTAAAAGGCACATGTTTTACCATTAAACTATAGTCTCTTTATACATTTATAAATACAATTTTTAAATATAAAGGGATCTCTGAGATTTGAACTCAGACCAATCTACTTAGGAGATATATACTCTACCATTGAGCTAAGATCCCTTAATAGCCGGGAGAGAAACTTGAATTCTCATTCTTAATGCATGAAATTAATGTTCTAACCAATTGAACTATCCTGGCTAAAAAACATTATGGGAGGATATTCTGGGTTGAACAGAAAACCTACTGTGCCACATACAGTTGCTCTACCATTGAGCTATATCCACCTGTGTATTTATATATATCCATATTATAAAAATATTCTTATATAAGAATCGAACTTATATCCAGATATTAGAAGTATCCTGCTCTACCATTAAGCTAATAAGAATTTAAGTATTTAAGTTTTATTTGCTTAATATTATATATTAACTAAGTAACAAATTTTTAGAGCTTTTAGACTTATTTTATTTATAAAACAAGTTTATACAAAAACATGATAATACCTATATTCTTATAAACTATACAAAGTTATCTAGTTTATAGTTTTATATACTTTAAATATTTATCTAGTTTACAGTTATATGTATTTTGCAAAATTATGTCGGGGTGAGTCGAACACCCATATCTAAACACCAAAAATTTACGACTTACCATTAGTCTACGACATATGTAATACTGTAATATTTTTTTGCATAAAGCTAGATGTGTTAAATATATTAGTTTATACTATATTTTCCTCGATGGTAGTTAGACTAGCTATGCTAGATATACTTTAATAAGAAACATATAAATATATTTACACTATCTATGGATAACAAGACTTGAACTTGTATGGTTATTACCATCCCGTCCTAAGCGGGACCTGACTACCAATTCCAGCATATCCATATTAAATTTTAAAGCATAGCGGTAGGCAGCCTACGCTATTTATGTTAAATTAATTCCGACATAGACGTAGCCAAGGCTACACCATTTTTGTTAAATTAATTAAAACATAATATATAATATTTGTGTTAAATTAGTTACAACATAATTTACGATTCACGGTTTGCGACATGTTTGTTAAATTTAAATTCATTAAAGATTTGTTTGCTCAATATAAGATTCGAACTTATAACCTAAACATCTTCAGAGTTCCGCTCAACCAATTGAGCTTATTGAGCCTATTTTGGAGATACTAGGGATCGATCCTAGAATAATGATATGCAAAATCACAGTTTTACCAATTAAACTATATCCCCTTATAATTATTATAGTACCAGATTTTTTATACTAAAACACATTTGTGTTATTACTATGTTTATAATACTATCATTTTTGTTATAAATTTAGATTTAAACTATTATAAACTATTCTATATAAATTATTATAAACTATTATATTTATACTACTGTTATAAACTATTATATTTATACTGTTATATTTAAACTGTTACACTCTAATCTTTTAAACATTTTATCCTATATAACCCAAGGAGGACTTGAACCCCCGATGTAACAGTGAAAAAGTTATGTCTTAACCAACTTGACGATTGGGTCTTTAAAGTATCCGAAAAACGACTTGAACGTTCACGATATTATATCAATAAATCTTAAGATTATCCTGTCTACCAATTCCAGCACTCGGATGTTTAATTTATAATATATTATAAAAATAACTAAATACTTTAAGGCCAGAGTGGGTTGAACACTCATCTGAGCTATCATGAGCAGCTTGCTTTACCAATTAAGCTATAGCCTTTTTTTTTTTTAATATTATTAGTCATATTTAATCATTCTTCAGGTATAAACATAGTGTAATAAGTAGAGTAATTACAGATATAATAATCTTATTTAACTAAACTACTGTTATAGTCTTTTTGAACACACACACACACACACACACACACACACACACACAAAATATATAATAATCATTTGTGCTGTTCCATTCTACTTGCTTTTTATTTTAAAAACTAAGATTAAAAACTAAGTTAAAAAAATTAAACAAGTTCTATGGAAAAACCTATATAATACTCCTAGCTAATACACAGCATTTATAGCACTTGCAAGGATCACTAGTAATGTAATAAAGATATAACCGCTATCTAACGCAGCGGTTATAACCATCTGTTTAGCAAAAAATCCCACTAAAGGTGGCACTCCTAAAAATGAAAATAGAGTT
>Ga0115846_100185_pt1 | contig 31952 bp, 38 predicted proteins | sample InSIn5gowninarea_2_FD_83860 | JGI IMG/M metagenome (GOLD analysis project Ga0115846, IMG submission 83860) | reverse complement strand
GGTTGGCGGAGGAGGTTAGTGGAGGGGATTTTGAGAATGAGGCGCAGAGGGTGGTGGTGAGGGAGTGCGAGCAGATGAGGAGGGATATTATGGTTTTCGCGGAGAAGCCGTCAGCTCAGTGGGTAGAGCGGATCTCCTGTGACTGGCCTTGCGTCCAAGCCCCAGAATGCTTCCCATAACGCTGTCGGCTATGCTTGTACGGCGGCTGCTGTCGTCTCCACCATCGTAGTCGTCGAAGGATGTACGCTCTAGCCCAAAAGCACTGGCAGGACGGTCGCATGAGAGGATGTTGTGTAGACTGCCAGGACGCTTACTCCTTGAGGAATGGAGGTGCATGCGTAGCGATGATACAGCGCTGCTGTTGCGGGTACCATTTACTCTTGGTGTGCTGCTCCTGTTAGCTGTGTTAGCTATGAGGTGACGTGTGCGCTGACTGCTTCACATACTCCGGTCCAGTACTCCGGCCGAAAAGGCCCCTTGTTGTTCGCTTCAGCCATGACGCTTTGCCGAGCGTCAAGGGCTCGTCTGGTTCATCCGATGGCGGTGACATGCTTTTGATGTATACTGCATTGGTTGAGATGGAATGGAGGAACGCGACAGGAGGAACAGTACGAGCTGCATTCACTGGTGGCTCTTACCTGACCTTGCTTCTCTAGGCAGCGACGAGGAGTTGCTTGCTGCATGCAGTTCCTCGTGGTGCTTGCCAAAGTGATGGGTACATCGAGACGACACCGAGACCAACAACGGTAAGTGGTCTCCTGGCTACGCAGGCGAGCTGGTGCGCTGACAGAGCTTCGCTAAACGCAAGATTTTAAAGCAACAAGCTAGAAGCACGGCAAGACCGTTCTACTCGATCTGAAGAGACTCAAGAGCTCTGTTCATGCAGACACATGTGCTATGGATGTGTATGTGTAGCTCGGATCCGTATGCGGTTTCCCGTCCGACTTCCAGTAGCCACACTACCTAGCTTCTAGTCGGGCTCACAATGATTCAACATGATCCACGAGGATATCTCTCGATGGTGAAAGGCGTCCCCGTCCGGCCAAAGGCAGGTGTTTCCGGCGGTCGAAGCCTTGAAAGCGATCAACATAGTCATTTCGAAACGTGTATTCCCAAAGCAAGCCGGATGATGGTATATCTGTTAGCCTTCTTGGGCCATTATTGTCATGTTGTGGTGTGGTTAGGAAGAGGAAGGTGTGGTGGTAGAAGGTGCGAATCCATCCATGTACGCTAGTGCTATCACGTGAAAGAGGGAGTCGCGGGCCGTTCCTTGCACCTTCCAGATTCCCCGACGCGCTTTCGTGAAGCTTTCCAGTGGAGGTTCCTTCGCGACCACAATTCGAGACATACTCTACATTCGTTTCTTTCCTGGCGCATTTGACCTGTTGAGCCTGCTTCACCACCCGCATCAGGACTATCTCCAACAAAAAGCCAGGCGCGATGGCAGACAAGAAGAAGGTGGTCGTGTCATTCGACAACGCTCTCCAGAAAGGTATACTGTTGGCAGCAACTACTCGCAATCGCACGCGACTAACATACATCAGATCGGAAAGAACGCAATGCAAAGTTGGCGCAACAGATGCTCGGCACAGACCCGAAGAAGCTGGCGCAAGAGATGCTGGGCAGCAAGAACCGTCGGACGAGCACGCCTAGATTGACCGCAGCAACACCAGCGTCCCTCGCCAGCCGTGCAGGTGTCACAAAGCGAAGCACTTCTTTACCACGCTCACATACCGCACCACCTCGTCGCGAACCCCGCCAACCATCCCACCTCAGCAGGCCTCCAATCAATGACAACCAGAGACCACGAGCATCCTATACCATCTCCTCTTCCGACCCAGCCAGTGACGCTAAGGGCAATGGTTATGCTCGGCAAGAGACGGTCAATGGGGGCGGTAACAGCGGCGGGCTCAACATCAGAGGTGCGGCAGGTGGTCCGTACGTCGTTCGGGCTCAGAACTTCGCGCCAGGCACAACAGGAGCGGACATTGAGAGCGTCATGCAGAATGTGGGCGGACAGATGAATTACTGTAAGATAGTGGCCAGCTCTCCGACCGTCATTGCAGAGATGAGCTTTTTGGACCGCACGGGTGCGGACAAGGTCATCGAGATGTTCAATAACAAGAAGGTAAGCACACATACCATCAAGCTCAATCGTTTGGCGGACACTAATAGAATGATTAGGCGGACGGTCGTCTACTCTACGTCTACTTTGAGTCAACCGGCGGCGGCAAGCCTGCACAAGCACGTCAGCCAGCGCCAGAACCGGAGCCCGAGGGGGAACCACTACAGGCAGTGGTTGACACAGTGGGCGACACAAGCATGATGGAAGTAGACGAGCATGCAGAGGATCGCGAGGCACAAGATAGGCGGCGGGAGGAGCGCCGTGGCCGAGATGGGCGGGACGATCGCGACGGACGATACCCTGCAGGCCCTTCTTCCGACTACAGCCGCCGGCGCGATGAGCAATACGATGACCGGAGATACGAGGGCGACAGGCGGTGGGGTGGAGGAGGCGGCAGGTTTCGCGGCGGTGGTAGGATGTACTCTGATGGCATGAGGCGCGGTGGTGGGCAGAGCTACAGGCCGTAGTAAGGTCTGCAGTTGTGTGCCTGCCATCCACGCCATATGGGTTGGCTGTACCAGGTCGGCTCCAAACTATTGGTGGCGCAAGCGTTTCGAAGAGTATGAAGCGTTCAGAGCATGCAAAAGGCTTGGGAGGATGTCACGCGCATTCATGGAAAGGAGAAGCCATGCGCTGCGCAGTTTGCACGCGCTGCTTAGTGTGCAATCTCCCGGTTTGTTCCAGTGGACAATGCGAAGAAGAGTGGAGGCTATCGCCCTTTGCGGCCCACTATGTAGGAGTATGCTTGTAAGAAACGCAAGCAAACAGCGCAGTTGCAGCTCAAAAGTATTGGCTATCCATAACAGTCGACGTGAGATCAGGGCGCGGAGTTCTCCACAATCTGCATGCGCACCTCCACTTCATTCCTCTCGAGCTTGTCTTCGCAACCTGAATCCTTGCACCATCACCGTTGTAACATCGTACTGCTAGCAACAATCTAGGATACATTATATGATGTCCGAAACGTCCACTCAGTCCATAGCTCCTACGCAGCAACAGCCCTGGAGCGTGCAACAACACGAGGAGGCTCTCGCCCACCTTGAGAAGCTACAGGAACAGGTATCTGCGTGCGCTGATAGTCATCATCAACGGACCACCGCTAACAGCAACCCAGCTAGATGCGCTCCGCTTAGCAATCCCTTCTTTAGTCTCTCCCTTGCTAAGAACAACCACAAGCAAAGCGCAAATGTTTGCGGAGGTTAAGAAGTCGGCCGTGCAATCAACGAATAACCTCAAGACTTTCCGTGATGACTGGACGTCTGAGCAAACGCAGAACTTGCTTGCGCGTAGCAAGGAGAGTTTGCAGGGAGATGGGGATTTGAGCAAGGCGAGTGAGGTTGCGCGATGGGGATGGGCGCAAAATTGACGTCTATCTACCTGCTCTGAACGGACCGTATGTGACACGCATACCATCGCCATTTCCGAACTCTCTCGATCACCTAGCCCACGTAGGGCGTCCGCCTGGCAAGCTACCCGACAGCCACCACCGGAAGTTGAACACATTCTGGTTTGGCCCGAGTCGATACGACAATGGGGTCTTGTCGCTGTTCTTCGCACCCTGAGCCCAGTGAGCATCGGTCCAGAGCCGGTTCTCTATATGATGCTTGTGCCTCTCCCGTGGATCCTGGTACTCGCGCTTGTAGAAGTTATACTTCTCGTTCTCGCGCTTCGCCCACGGCGCTTGTCGATGAATCGTCTCGCCAATCGTCCAGTCCTTGTCGAACTCCCACTGGCCGTGATTCGGATCATACTTCCACCCTCCCCATCCCGACCACTGTTTCATATGCGGCATGTCGCGCATCTTGGTGCGCCGGTCGCCGTTAATCACGACATAGACGTCTGGTCCTTCGCCAGTCAACCCGTCCTTCAAGCGGCCTAGAGCGCCGGTTCGCTTGCCGTCGCATGGTCTGGCCCAGTACTTTGTCGACCTGAAACCTTTGGGCATCCGTTCTAAACCTTGGTACCAACCAGTGCGGATGGGGTCCCATCGAATGAAAGACGGCTCGGCGGGAGCACTTCTCGCATGCCCGCGGTCCGGCTTATAATGGCCACCCATCCACCATGGCACCAAGTCGTCGTCCCATTCATAGCCATTGTGGATGTTGTCGAAGTAATTCTCGCCTCGACGTGGGTTAGGAAATCCGGCCATGGTCACCTAAAAGATCAGCCGAAAAGAGGCAGGCTGGAAGTGCGAATGTCGTGGCTTGTCCAATGGCAGTAATGAGGTACCAATGGAAGCAGGCTTTGATCGGACAGGTAACCAAATATAATGGGCTCTGTATATGGGTTTGCGCGATCTTTGATTGCGAGCAAGCATACGAGCTAGACCCGTGATCAGCCACAGTCGCTCTGGCTCGAGGCGGACGGATTTTGCTCGCCAGAGCAGTACACAAACAGCAATCATGGCAGATCACACTGAACGGCAAGTCCGCCCTTGAACAGCCAAAGGCACGTTGCATGCCGGTGAGGGACGTCATTGACCCCAGCAAGGTGTGGCCTACGTCCATATGCCCCGGACTACTCTGCGTTTTCGCCTTATGCTATTCTAGCGACCGCCATCGTCACCGTGCCGTCGCCGCGAGTAGCACTTTCGCAAGCCGGATTGTGTGCCTCCTCTGTTTGCGGGTGTAAAACTTCTTTATCTTCACTCTAGGCGAGCACAAATAGCAAAACCTTAGATAAGCGTTGGTATTATAGTTACCATATCGGTTTTAGCCGGATACTAACAGTGAAATGGGCGAGGCCACGGTATGGATGCTCAAATTGTTACAAGGGTACGCGCACTCAGCGCCGACACTAAGATCTACCTTCCATAAGCAGCCATAAAGCCCCAGCTCTATCACAGCGAACGCCACGCTATGCCAGCCATGACCATTCTCGACAAGAAGACCTCAATTGCCACCACCATCCTCTATTCACACACAGCTTACCCTCCACCTCAACCCGCCTCGACCTAGCTTCCCTGCCCAGCACAAGCCAAAGCCTCCCAAACCCTCCCGGGCAACCTAAACCTCAACAACCCCGCAAAAACCATAATATCCCTCCTCATCTGCTCGCACTCCCTCACCACCACCCTCTGCGCCTCATTCTCAAAATCCCCTCCACTAACCTCCTCCGCCAACCGCTGACACGCGACAACCGTCCATAACATGACGTGCCCCACCGTCCGCGCAACGACGGGAGCATATTCGTTGAAATTGTTGGCGTGGCGGCGGATGGCGTGGGTTTGGCCGCGCTCGGAGGGGGAGAGGGGGAGGAGGTGGGAGGTACGGATGTACTGTTTAAGTATGTTAGCTTATGTTCAACGTTTGTGGTGGGGTGTGTACGTACCTCGATCCCTCTCATCCACTTCCCTCTCTCCAACGCTTCTCTCCCATCCGCCAACGCGAGCAGGACTTGGCAATGCTTGACATTCTTATCCGTAATCCTGCTCGCGTACATACTACTGCTATTATAAAGATCCGTGAAATTCTTCGCCAACTGTATCGGATCATCGACAGCCGTCAAACTCAAGCTAGAGCCTTGCTGCTGTGCCTGCTGCCCCTCAGTGTCGCGAGGCCGCAGTGGCTCAAGCCTCGCTGGCTGCTCGCCCAGCTCGGTGGTCAGCGCGACGGACACAGCTTCATTCACGACTTCGAGGACTTTGTCGAAGTCTTCGGCGAGGTGAAAGAGTAAAGCGGAATCGGTGACGCGACTCTGTTCTTCAGCTGTGCGGGCAGCGACAAGGGTGATGTTCTTCAAGAACGCCGCTTCGTCTTCGAGCTTGATGAGCTTTAGGCGCTGCTCGACTGCGCCTTTGATGCGCTGGCCGTCGGAGCGGATGTCGCCGAGCAGTTGCGCGAATTCGCGGGTTTCGAGTATGACTTCGATGATAGCCTGGTGGCAGAGTTCTCTCTGCGCTTTACCCAACTCGCCGGTCAAGTCGGCGTTCAAGCAGATCAAGCACAAGTAGTCGACGGCCTGCGTGGCGTTGGCGGTGCGGAAGTCGCGAGTATACAATCCAATCATGCTGCCAAAAGCGATCTGCGGATGCCCTCTCGTCGTGAAGCTCAGTAGATTATCGTTGCTGAGGTCGCCAGAAACCCTGAACAGCCCGTAAAAGTCCAGCGCAGTCGCAAAGTGCACAGCGCTCACATAGTTTGATGGATACAGATCCGCAACAGCCTTCTCAAACATCCCAGCCAATACTTGCATGAAGAAGAAAGTCGTGGGCGCGTTCGCGATCTCACTCCCTGGACCAAAGTACCTCTCACCAATCTGCTTGATGCTCTCGCGCAGTTCTTCCAGGCCAAAAGCCTCATGCGCGTACTCATCGATACGGAAATACTCGCGAGCGAGAGAGAATTGCAACCACAGCCAATCCATCATATCGTTCGTGATACCGTCCAGACTCCGGCGCTGAAGGTCGCATCGCCCGATGACCTTATAGCACATCATCCTGTAAGGGTCGATACTATCCTCCGGCGCCAAGCGCTCACGGGCGGAGTAAGCGTTATTGACCTGCTGCTGCATATCCGACGGCAGTCTCCTGTCCTCACTATTGGCGTAAGCCTGGAGATATCGCGTGAACGCACGATCAATCTGCCGGAACGCCGCGGCGTTCTGTTGAACGTACTCAAGCGCTGCGGAGACGAGACCAGAGCGCAGGAGGTAGAAGAGAACAGCCCAGCAGTAATCGCCGTTGATATCCTGCAAGACCTCAAGATCGGGACCGAGCTCTTTGCGCGAGGCACGAACACGGACATAGCCCTTGACTTTCGCGATGGAAGTAGGCACGCCACCTATATTCGCTTCGCGCGGGTTGCGGGAGACAGTGGCTTCGAGCTGGTTGTAGAAGAGATTCTCGAGGAATGTGCGCGAGCCCTTGAGGATGCGTTTGCGGATATTGATCGAAGCTGGGTCCTGTGTGTTTTCGTGGAGGTAGCTTGCGGCGTACTGCCGCTCTTTGATCGTGCCGGGGTCGGAAACGTTCTCTTTGCTGGCATCTTCACCCGTGATGTGGATGAGGGCTTTGTAGGCGTTGATGAGCATGGAGGTATCCTCATTCGAGGGCTCGGCTTCGACCTCGGAGAAGCGTTGAAGGACCGGGTAGACCTTCTCTTGTAGGCGAGAGACGTTGAGGTCCTTGACTTTGCCAGCGTACTTCTCTTGCTTAATGCGCTGGATGCGGTCCTCGGGAGCAGGGCGCATGCCATCAGCCGGCAGCTTCTCAGCAACATCGCCGAAGACGCTCTGTCTCGCACCACGCGGTCCAGGCGTACCAATGACCGAACGCGACGTGCCAGGCATACCAAAGGACTGCCCAAGCGTGCTAGCACCATTGACTCTGGTACGCCTTGAAGACCGCCCAAACCCACCAGTCTCCGCCAATCGTCCATCATCCGCAGCGCCTTCCGTAGCCTGCGCCTTTCTCAGCCCAAAGTGCTCGTAGATCCGATTCATATGCGAGTCCCAATTCACACCATGCAACTCTTCATCGATCATCTGATTGAAATCATCCTGCGCCTGCTGCAAACGGTCCGTAATCATCTTCTCGAATTGGTTCCGATGCTGCTGACCCAAGAATTCCTTTACTCCGGAATACGAACCGTAGTCAGGCATCACACCCTGCGCTGCAGTAGCCTGTGGTCTCACATTCGTGGAAGCAGCAAGCTCCTCAATATCTCTCAAACTCTGACCAACATTCACACCAGAAGCACCGAGAAGATACGCGGAGCGTGTAGTATCTCTTGCGCTGCCTTGTCCGAGACCTGCAGACGGCCCGCCTTGTCCGAGATTCCTGACCTTGCGTGAGATATCACCTAACCCGAGCTGCAGCTGCGGTAGGCCATAGTTGTCATCATCCGCCATTCTCTTGTTACCCTTCTCAAGCAGCGCTTGGAAGTATGCGGGGTTGGCTGGCGGCGCATTCGGATCGTATGCGCGTGCGACAATCGGTGCCTGCTGGTTGCGCTCTGAGGGTAGGATGTCGTTGCCGAAGAGGCTGGCATTCGGGTTCGGTCCAGACTGTGTCGTGCCACCAACATTACCCGCAAAGAGCTGGCTCGGAGGTTGATACGTGTTGTTGGTGTTAGTGTTGTCGAACAAGCTGCTGCCGCCGCCCGTGTTGCTCGTCGCATTGGCGTTGTTCGTATTGGCGCCGAACAAAGAAGATGCACCACCGCTCGGCTGTACAGTTGAACCAAACAAACCAGTCCCTGGAGCCTGAGATGTCGCGCCTGTAGCATTGCTTGCACCAAACAACCCCCCACCCGAAGGAGCACTCGTCGTAGTTGTGCTCGCGCCAAACAACCCTCCACCTCCCGCACCTGTAGAAGCCGGCTGCTGTGAAGCTCCAAACAAGGAACCTCCAAACAACCCACCACTACCACCACCACCACTCGTCGAAGTCGGCTGCGCAAAGATACTCGGAGCTCCCGCTCCAGCTGGCTTCTTGTCGAGCCGATCAAAAAGTGAAGCCATGGTCCTCCTCACTCCACGCAAACAATCCCAAAGGCAGTATCCCGCTGCACTCTCTGAGTTGCTGTTTCGATCGCGACGTGATGGAGAAGTCGAGACGCGTTGTTCCTGTGGTGTTTCGTAGCTGGCGTCCAGCTCGGCGAAAAGTTGCTGCGATGCGAGCTCATTGGCCTCGCTTGAGCTTGGGGAAGGGGAAGGTGAGCCGAAGATGATCTCTAGTGGGCTAGCGAAGCGGACGCGGTTCCGCTGTGCGGGAGTCGCCGGAGCCATTGCTTGTGTGCTTGGTGGATGGTGAATAGAAGAGATGGAAGCTGGCCAGCAGCTTTTTGGGAACGATAATATCCGAGGGGAAGGACAAATGGAAGGACGCAACAAGAAGAGTGATATGTGTCTACTGTGTCAATAGGTCCTAGCTCCTATTGTCGTCGCTAGCTTGACCAGACGAAGGTTATGGGACTCTTGGAAGTGAAGGTGATGTTCACGTCGGGACCTCATTTCACAGCGTACTCTATCTACGAAAGAGAGCTCACAACAGACGTCCTCACCCTCACCTAGGCAGTTCCAGTCATTGATGTAGGTGTGCTATGTCGAAATGCAAGAGTGGCAAAAGCATCCTCCTGGCGGACTTATCGACAGTATAGCCTAGCGTGCTGCGGGCACTGTACGTTCGTAGCCTCTATCTCTGCTTGCATGCGTGCTGGTGTAGAGACAACAGAGCAAGACTTGGCCTACCATGGAAGGGAGCAATCTGCAGACTCCCACAAACCGGTCTCGTCCAGCCTTCATATGAGAAGCTTTTTGCTCCTCAGCAAGCACATCGTACTCTTCTCTGACGGCGTTCACCCTCGACTGGGACGTCTAATGGCTCCTAAGAAGGAAGTTGTTGATGGAGTGAGGTCGAGATTCACTGTTCACAGCAAGCCTTAGCGATGATCAGGGTCCAGGGACGGCCCGAACCTCTAACCACGTGCGCTCGCTCAGGAACAGCCTCGGCGGTCGCAAAACACCCCAAGCTTCGATGCGCGAGGGACAGGCACAGCTCTGACATGCATCATGCGACTCCGTACACCCCAGCAGCATAGCCTCCTGCTGCTGGCATGTCTCGCGATATGCTTCCTCGGAAGCGCAAACGCGAGCTTGGGTGACCGGCTCCCAGAGTTCAAGAGCTGCGTAAATGTACGTCCAGCCCACAGCGCGAAGCAAATCACATGCACGCCTCAAAGCGCATACTAACCAAAACATAGGACTGCATAACCGCCAACTGCGGTCCCAACGGCCCCTCCATCCCCTTCCACCACCGTCTCCTCCTCTGGACCTGCCCCACCGAATGCGACTACACCTGCCAACACCTCACCACCCTCACCCGCCTCTCCCGCGACCCGCCCTACCTCCACCCCATCCTCCAATACCACGGCAAATGGCCCTTCTACCGCTTCTTGGGCATGCAAGAACCCTTCTCTGTCCTCTTCAGTCTTCTAAACTTCCTCGCCCATTACCACGGCATCCAGAAACTGCGTGAATACATCCCTGCTAGCTATGGCTTGCGGAAGTATTATCTAGGGTTTGGGTATATGGGATTAGTGAGTTGGACGATGAGTATGGTGTTTCATACGAGGGACTTTGCAGTGACGGAGAAAATGGACTATTTCGCCGCGGGCGGGAGTGTGATGTATGGACTTTATTACACGCCGATCAGGATATTCCGCCTGGACAGACCGGATGCTCTATCGGACAGGACCGGCACAGTCCTTCGTCTCTGGACACTGCTATGCGCCTCGCTTTACGCTATGCACATCGGCTACCTAACATTCATCCGCTTCGACTACACCTACAACATGGCCGCCAACGTCGTCGTCGGTATCGTGCAGAATGTCCTTTGGACTGGTTTCAGTGTACAGCGGTATAGGAAAGTGGGGAGGTTATGGGCGGCATGGCCCGGGTTGATAGTGGCGTGGATTATTCTGGCCATGAGTCTGGAGTTGTTCGATTTCCCGCCTTGGGCTGGGATGGTGGATGCACATGCATTGTGGCATTTGGGGACTGTTGGGCCGACGGTTTGGTGGTATAAGTAAGTTTCTGTCCTTCCGTGTGACGCTGGTAGATGGGTTGGAGAGGAGCTGTGCTAATGTTGTGTGACAGTTTCTTGATTAAAGACGCGCAGGAGGATATGCAGAGTGTTAGGTTGAAGGCTTGATGATACCCAGATACCCAGAGAGGAAATGCACGAAGTGTGTACATAAGATTGCAGATATACCGATACCCATACTCTTCGTTCGACTGGCCGGCCAGAAGTCATCTTGTCATCAAGCCGTCCACCATCTCGGATTCTCTTACACAGGCTACACCGCTACTTTTCTGCTTCATCTCTGCATCAACAGTAATTGCATGAGCTGGCCCACCGGCTGTTGTAGAAGCGGCAAGCTGCACACAAATGGCAGAGATAATCGTCGCCCCACTTCTGCGCCTGGCTGCTTGACTCTCGACCATGAGTCACATGGGGCCTGTAGACCGGCAGTCTACTGGACCACACCATACAAGTATCGAGACTCGGCCACTACGATGCTAGTGTATAACTTCCCGCACCGATTTGGCACCGCTACCTTCACCGACCACCGACGCGATTTTAGGTCATCCACCCCAGGTCCATTATCGTATATTTCCGAACCAAAAATCTGCCGTTATGCTGGTTAGCTACGCAAGCAGGCAAATATCCGTTGCCCAATCGCGTCATTCTGCAATGTGACACCACATCTCGCAACAATAACTCCTCGAACCCTCCCTCTTGATCGCAAATAGATCAAGCGCGCTAAGCGGTACACACAAATCTCTCAACCATCGCTACTATATCGACAAGCACTCTCAGTACCTCTTCCGCACGGATTACCCTCCCCTTATCAGACAAAACTCAAACGACTCCCCTGCCTGCTCCCGGGATGACTGTACAATGTCCCGAACTCCATCTCCTCCGCATGCGTTCTCAAATAAGCTGGCTGTGGCGGCGCTTTCACGTCGATGACTGGAATAGTCCGCTCTTGGCTGATTCTGCGCAAACTTTTCAGTGGCCAAGAGATAGCGGGGGCTGACCAACTTGCCCGGGCTTCTGTGCGTTGGAGATATCGTTCGGGATGTGACGAGGCTACTTGGCCTATGTTAGGGTTGGGTTTGGTGGTGGGGCGGTTTAGGGAGGGAGGGTTGTGGAGGGACTGCAGTTGCGTGATGATGAATTGGAGGTTGAGTATGTGTTGCCAGATGCGGTAAAGGAGGATGATGCTGATTGTGAGGGTGGTGAGGAGGAGGCAGACGAGGATGGCGAGGAGGACTGTTAGGGCGATGGGAGTTGTCATGGCGGTAAATGGGTTTTAGATGCGATGTTCGGGTTAGCGTGGAGGGCGTGGTGTGGATGGCAACATTGCTGGTCAGGTGCCAGTATCATGGGAACGATGTCGAATCGGAGTCATGTATAGCTGTCACTGAGCGTCGGACTTGGAGACAAAGGCAACTGGACAAGCGAACAAAGAGCGACCAGCCATATCCGGCTCCTTGGCAATGGACGTCAAACCGAACAAAGGACGTCGAGCTTACAGCACGTGTACCGCACAATACCGGCGGGACCGAAGTCTTCGAACGCTACCACTTTAACCCCACGCTCGCATGCCTAGAAGATCGCCAGCGCATTAGGCGGACTAGCCACCCCACCCGGAACATTACACGGCCCGCTCGTCAAGAAGAAACTCCACCTTCCAATCTCTTTACAATGCTTACCAAGCTTCTCGAGATCAAACAGCTCTCCTATCGGCATGCCCCAACCAGCCAACATGACTTCGTGTAGCGCGTAGTCCTTCTGCGTAGGCCATGCCTCGAAACTCGGATGATCGCCTCCTGCGGCCGAAAAGTTCGTCCAGAGGAACTCCATCATGTCTTCGCTCTGCTCCACACCCGTGAAGGTCAATGGTTGCTTGGAGCGATGGCTTTCGATCTCGGACCGGGAAAGCTTGTTGTAAGCGTCCATGTACCCGGAGCGAATGAGGAGGATATCGCCGAACTTGATCTCCGTGCCTTGGTCTTTGGCTACTTGCTTCAGGCCCTCGGCACCAATGCTTCCCGTCTCAAAAGCATTGTGCTCCAGTCCTTGCTTCAACCTCCACTCATGGTAATCCAACAGCACGCCCCTGCCCACGATACCCTTCGCTGCCCATGCGCCGATACCGTTGACATTACTCCCTCCCTGGCCGTGTTCGTCTTTGCCGGCGTGGATGTCATCGAGCGTGACGTTGTTATAGAAGCGTTGTTCCTTCTGGTAGCCGAAGTGTCTTAGGCCATCCCATTGGGTAGAGGACTGCGTGTTGAAGGTCCAGACGTCGTCGTTGACAATACGAGGAGGCTTTTGGTAGACATTCTTGTGGAAAGCCTGACGGCCGAAGAAAGGGAGGTCGTGTTGGGCGTCTAGCGGCCTGTATCACCGTTGTCGTGCGGTCAGACGTGCTGTAATATGCTGATGGGATGGTGGAGGTTGTGAGGTGAAGTGATTGGCTTACCAGTCCAGCCCAATGCGCACACCAGTTCGTACCTCGCTCTGCGCTGCTGCCTTTACTATCGGTTCGCTCAATCGATTCAGTGTCCCTAATTGATCGTCCGGGCCGTAAAGACCCCAGGCGTTGTGGTGAGGGCCATTCTTATCGACTGGTAGGTCTGAGAATTTTGGTATTTTGTCCGCCATGTTGATTGCAGTGTATTAGAGTACGAAAGCGTTTCCTACCTTGATGGAAGCCTACGGGAACTGCAATGTCGCTTGTGTTTATGTCTCGAGAGACGAGGTGAGGTCAGTGAGGAGCAACGCGGAGAGAACTCTCCCGACCTCGGAAGCTTGAAGCTGAAGCTCACTGTAAATGCCGATGTAGCTCCGCGATGCCAAGCATACCACGGTAGATGAATGAATGAGTATAAGCCTTCAATGCCTGACTTGACCAGTTGGTGCTAACGTGTATTGCGGTCATGCGACATGTATTTATAACCTTCCTAGCGACGTAGGCGCCCCTTGAATCAACCATGAAGTCGTACCGTAACCCCAACTGCGCACAGCGAAGCCTTGTGAAAGATTCCACCTACACCTCCACCCGGGCGTGCCGAAAATACTTCATCCCCACCCAAGCAACCGTGACCCACACCCACCCGACGACGCCCGTCAGAACTATCAACGCCGGATAGTAACCCACAATTGGTAGCGTAGGGTCATCCTCCAGCTCTGGCGGCGCATAGGGCGTCTCGCCTACGTCCCATGCCCAAGACCACAGATCTAGACAACTGCCCATGCCGACCGTGAAAGTGATCCACGTAATGACAAGGATAACATAGCCCCAGTATGCCGTCTCGGTGTACGGATGCGGCAAGGGTTCTTCGGCAGGGTAGAGGGAAGCATTGGAGACGGTGTGCGAGAGTGGCGAGCGCTCCGTTTGGCGTTTCTTGGATGGACGCGAGCGCGGGAGTGGGAGGGATGAGTTGGAAGAGAAGTAGCCTGTAGCAGCTGCAAGCGTCTTTGGCAGCTCCGTGGCCGGCAGGAAGTTATTGGCGGTGGGCCGGTCGAAGGTCAGGACGTCGTCATCATCGGTGGTGGAGGCGTAGCTAGTCTGGCTAACTGGCGATTTAAGGTCGAGCGGGCTGCCTAGTTCGGCGGTTGATGAGTTTGCCGTCGAGCTTGTGGTTTGGAGTTGCTGTTGTGCTTTGGCTTCAGTTACCAGGGAAAGGCGGGCAGCTGTCACTACTGCGGGCTCTGTCCAGCCGCTTCCGGTCGTGCTCGGGGTTACGTCTTTCTCGTAGCTGAACTGCCTCCTTGGCGCAAGATGCGGTCGCACGTCTGCCGTGCCATCATGGGAGACAAGTGGGGCGTTGATCTTCACTCCGAGTCCCGTGATCGGCAGGGCAGGCGTCTCCTGCTGCTGCACAGGAAATTGAACAGGCGCAAAAGACTTGCTCAACGGGCTCTTAGCCCCCAAACTATTCTTCCTCTCTCTGCCCTCACCCAAGTGCCTTCTCCCGCCAAGCAACGCCGTCTTTCGCAACGAGCCTTTCCGCTTCCTCCCTTTAACCGGCTTCAGCGCAAACGGCAGCGCACCTTCCCCTTTCGGCGGAGAGGTAGGAGATGTCGTTGGCGGATCATCATCTATGCTCTTCCTGCTCTTATTACTGATCGGACTCTTCGGCGGGTCTGGGAGCTTGTCTCTCGATGAAGGCCTGTCCCGGGAGGAAGGTCGGCTGGCGTCACCACTGCTGCCAACGTTGCGCAAGAAGTTCAGCTTCTGCAGTATGCTGCCTGATATACTGCGCTTATGGCCTGATGACACCGACTTCTGTGATGCCGGCGATGTATGAGCGGCAGGCGAGGAGGATGCGGAGACGGAGGGTGTAAGCCATGAGGGCGGGAACTTCATGTCTTCCACTGATGAGGTATCGTTGTCGCTTTCGGCATGTTCGATTGCGTCCTGCCGCACGACGCCGGAGACGGTCTTACGGCGTTGAGTGTGGTCATGGCGGTCGTCGCTGCCATTTTCCATTGCGTGAGCTCAGCAAGCGCATGGAGGCTCGCTCTTGCTACCGGAGGAGTGTTCGGGATAATGGCTGCCGCGTGCGATGTTCGGGCTGAGGCTACAGGATGCCGAGACGTAGCTGCTGTCGCATAGCCAGCAAGAATATCCGGGCGTGGAGTCGTCGAGCACTTGAAGTTCAATAATGTCGGGTTGTTGAGCACAGGAGCATGCAGTCGAGATGGCGGACGAGACATGTAATCGTGGGTTATTACTACGCAACCTAACCCTTACCCTAGCACCTCCGCCCTATCTCCGCACCCCCGCTCGAACCAGTCCCAAACCAAACTTGAAACCCCTGAAACGAGTTTCGTTCCTGCATAAACGCGCTTTGTCCGCCACGCGCCCCTGGAGGGTCTAACAGAAGATCACCTGGAATTCACAAACGACAACACGACCTCGCTATAAGCACTCCAGCCTATCATGGCTTCTGACATGCCCATCCCACGACCGCCACGAACGCCAACACCTCCCACAGTTAGCACATCGCAGCATCATGGCAGGACCACTTCAGCAGGCCTGGGGATCAATGCCAGCAGCGAAAACACCCCACCAGCAATCAGAACAGACTATGACTACGACATCCACAAAGGCATCACTGATTCACCAGACAAAGGTCCAGACTCCGGCAGGACTGACTCGGTCAATGCTACAATGCTATCGCCTACCAGCGCCACATTCCCCGCTTCTGCTGGCACTGGAGGCTTCTACACGCCCCAGACAGGCAGCATAGATGGCGGCTTTCAGTCACTAGACTCCGGCATGGCTGACGGCGGAGCTGCAGCGGCTAGGAACCCTTTCAACTTCACGCCTCAGCAGTATTCAGCTGTCACGCGCGGCAGCATTAGCAGCAAACCCTCCGTCGAGGCTATAGGGAGGCGGAAGGGGCACAAGTACCGCCACTCCTCAATCCATGCCTCACATATGGACTCCATCTTTCAGCCGCCTGCACCACGCACCCCACTCAGCGTTCCTTCATCGCTACCTATGCCGACTCGCAAAGAGGCGTGGTGGAGCTTACGCGCTTCAGGAGGGCAGACGGCAAGACTAGCATGGTGTTTAGCCCACTTCATGGTATCTGCATACGTCCAATTCAGCGGCGCAGGGTCGTTGGCTATGACTGCGCTAAGCAGACTTCTGCTCTTCGATGCCGCAGGCGCAACAGTCTGCGTAGCAGTAGACGTGATGGGCAACTTCGAGGTCTGGCGCCGGAGCTCCATCAAACACCCCTTCGGTCTCGAGCGTGCGGACGTCCTCGCAGGCTTCGGTATGGCGGTCTTCATTGGATTCATGGGTCTCGACATCATCTCGCACGGCATCCAGCACTCGCTAGAGAATCTCGGCAAGCACGAGAGCCATAATCCGCACTCTCACGCCCGTGTACCTGCTGGCAGCGTCGACCTCTCTTCTTTACTGGCAATCGTCAGCACTCTGACATCCGCTTTCCTGCTCAAGAACCACGCCCGCATAGGCCGCGCCATGCGCTTCGAGCGTCTCGCCTCCTGGGGCCGCATCCTCGGCAACCCCTCTCACTTCCTCACACTCGCATCTTCGGTCATCCTCCTCATCTTGCCGTTCCTCAACATGCAAAGCTACAGATACTTCGACCTCTCCTTCTCCTTCGTCATTGCTCTGCTCATGATAGCGCTGGGCGTCCGCCTCGGTACTTCATTGGCCTCGATGCTACTTATGTCCTACCGGCCGCCTGGTAAGCACGATCGGACGGCTGTGCGCAAGGTGATTGTGGAGATTGAGCAGGATGCTGGAGTGGCGAAGGTAGAGGAGGCGAGTTTCTGGCAGGTGCATTATGGGTTGTGTATGGCAAATCTGAAATTGAGGTATAGAAGTGGAGGGGGCTATGGAGACGACCTGGCAAGGGTACGACAGCGGGTTATGAGTTTGATTCGGCAGAGGTTGGGGGAGGTTAAGGGGGTGAAGTGGGAGGTCAGTGTGCAGATGGGGTTGGAGAGGGATTAGGGTGGTGTATATGATGCGTCTCTGTTCTGTACCACAACTGCTTTGACACGTAAGAGCCTAACTGGCAAAGCAGAACGTTTGCATCCAGTTCTTGTCAGTCGCGCCCCGATCTAAAATCCAATTCGCTTCCCGCGTATCCAATCCGTCTCCCGAGCGAAGATACAGACTGCTACCAGGACGTAGTATCTACACCAGCCACAAAGTCTGGCTCGTAGCTTCGCTGCATGTCTGCTTTCGAACGAACGTACAGGCTGCTGCCAGGACATAGTATCTAATGGATCCGATCTCCATGTCAACCGTGCGGTCAGGCGTGCATTTAGATGCTTACAGAGCTCTTGAGCCTGGGCCGTATTGTCCAACAACCGGGCCAAATCTTCGACTATACACATGTGCACGGCTGCTACCATGACCGCTGAAGTCTGAGTTAACGCACGGTGTCCTAGACGAACCCCATAGCCTAGCGGACCCCTGCGAACGTTGCAGCGCTGCTGGCTCTCCGGGAGACAGCCGTCGGACGCCTTGCGCTTGGCTAACGAAGTCAGGAGCTAGCCCAGAACGAAGTTCTTTGAAGTTGCGCGGACACGGCAAATCATAGATCAGCAGAAGGTTGTTGCGGCTGTCTGGCAACACTCAGCGGCTTGAAGTCGGCTATCATGCTAGGTGACCCGAAACGGCTACCTGGGTAACAATAAGTTGCTTTCTAATTAATAGTACCTGACTGCCTCTTGGACGGGCAGGATGCTCCGACATGCCATGCAACCTGAGCTGGAAGAAGTCGTGGTGCATAGGCGATCTTCCTACCCAATAAGCGGTAGGAAGCGGGGAGTTGTGTCCTGTGTGAGCCCAGAGAGCACGATGATCTTCTGGAGCATCCTATCCCTGCTATCCGTGGCCCCTGCGCTCGTACCAAGCGAGGTTAGCTCCAGCATGCCATGTGAGTTCAGGCGGCTGCGCCGGCTTCGATCCACGAAAGCGACATGCGGCCGTTGCTGGAGGCGCTAGGACCCCTAGTTAGGACGATAGAAGTCCTCCAACACCACGCTACTGTTATAGCCAAGATTTGGTGTAACTCCCATTCTAGACGATCCATATCCTTCTGTTGAGGCCACAGCCGCTCTTGATGCTCATGCGTATGAGTGAGCGGCTTGAAGTGACTCTGCGAGCTACATGGGATGGTCGATCGTCGAGGACACGCGCGATGGCGTAGATTTTCACTAAGCCTATGGGGGCCTTATGTCGGTAACACGGTCACTTCTGATAACCACGGAAAAGCAGCGCGTCCTTGGAATCTGGGGTAGGGACTGCATCATTGCGGACAAGTTCACTGCCAAGCTCACTGCCAAGCTCACTGCCAAGCTCACTGCTGCACTGTTCACGGCTGCCGTGGGGCTGCGCCAACCATCCAAGCAAGCCCACCATTCAGTCGTTGCATGATGTGGCTCGAAGGGTGGTGCGGCGTCCTTTCGACTCTCCATCGTCTTCCTATAAGTCCTGCAGCACTCCCGCGTCTCAGAACACTTGCATGCATCCACACTCTCCCCAAGCACAAGAGCAGAGAATCATTCAGCCTTACTCGTAACGAAAACACAAGCTCCCCGACGCTTGAAGCGGCTAATTCAACGCTAGTCACACCCGCCAAGATGTTGCCGTTGAACAACAGCACTTATACCCCCTCGTCCAGTCCCGTCATTACATCTGTACGCCAACCATCGAGTTACGATGCTACCTCCGACCAACACAACTTGATCGTTGGAGCACTGTCACTGCTCCTTGCCTTCTGCAGCATTGTCGTTGCGATCGTGATCGCTCGCTCTGCGTTCCGCACAAGCGTCCGCAACCACAGTTTGCATCATAACGCTGAAGGTGAAGTTCACGCGCTGCAAGACCTTGAGGGAGCAAATATCGGTAATTACTCATCCCAAAAGCGCCAGGTTACGTGCTTAAGCACTGATGACGATACATAGGTGTCAATCACATTCCAGCCTGCGATCCGGACACCATCTCAGACAATAGAGCCTGAACCGTACGTCTCGGATATTGTGATAAGTGAGCCATAGCTGACGATGGTACAAGCAGTCGACGACAACGATCCTTAACGCTTTGACAGGGTAGCGCCGTCGTATTATTGACCATGCTGGCCGATCCACTCAAGCATCAGCTTTTGGCAGAGCATAGCTGGACGCATACCCATTGTCAAGAGCTGCCAAAGCCAACCAGTCCTATTCGGTAATTACGCCGCCACGTAAAAGGACACAACCGGATGACTGTTCGAATAACCCAATGCAGAGGCGAAATGGCGCGTCCAGATGTCGGCAGGCTGGCGCAAACGCTCCGCGCTGACATGTGAGCTGGAATGCTGCAGTAGTGCACTTGGAGTTACGCATAGCGCTGGTATCGATTCTTTCCATTCGTAGACCAGATCAACCTCAGTCGTCCCGTCCTCAACTGCACAGAGCGATCAGTTCGTGGTGATCGTTGATCTTGACGGTCTTTGATGCCAATTTCTGGCAGGTATCCAAACAAGAGCTTTGTAGTAGGACTGTAATAAGTGAAGCGGAACGCGCGGCTTGCGTTGTTGTTCGTGATCGAACTGCAACTTCTAATTTGAGGCGCCAGCGGCTCCGGGATTGATCTACCATCAGCCATACTCCTGGGATCTGATCCTGTGGGTACGACACTGCTGGACTGGATATGGCAAGTCATTGCCCATGTATTGATCTAGAGTCGGCAGTTCAATCCAGGAGATATTAACCTTCTGTCTGCGCTTGCGTTGCTTCTGCTGCACATGAGGGTTGCAAATACCTGTAGGGCTGAGCTGCATCTATTCCCAGAACGTCTAAAGGCAGAGGTAACAAGCAGAAGTGTGCGAAACAGAAACAAGGCTGCGGTGCAGTTCAGCTCAGCTGCGCTCGGACCTCCACTTTCTGCCACCGCCCTGCATCGCCGAGCCGAGGCCCATCTCAATAACCATGACGCTCTATCAAGATCTTGCATTTGAGCTGTGTCATTGGCGCGCATCCATATTTTGCTGGCACTCCCTGCACATGGTAGTAGACCATAGAAACAGTAAGTTGTTCTGGTCTTCCTCACCTCTTCTACTTCGACTCTTTGCATCTCTGTCCGAACATACACTACAGAAACTCACAGCTCCCTCTACGCGAATACCGCCACCATGGACTCCAATCTCGGCATGCTCAAGTTCCTCTTCCCGCAAATACCAACCCTCACAAATACCGCAGTATGGCATTCGCTTGGCCAGACACCGACAGCGTCGAAATGGGACCTCCGAACTGCGATGACGGTGCAGGTATTGCGTTCGATGATGAGCGGAGGTGGCAAGGCACCTTCACCGATAGGCAAGATACAAGCAACCACACTCAAAGATCCAGGAATCAAGGGCAAGATATGGGTGGCAAAGGCATCAGTCAAAGCGCCAAAGCCAGAAGATGAAAGTCTGAGGGAAGCAGTGTTCAAGGCGGTCGACGATATGGCAGATGGGAGGGTCAGCTACACCAAGCCTGATCTGGCAGACACCGAGGTGGAGTGGACTGGCTTTAGGCCTGATGCGGGCAAGGACGAGCCTCTGCCTGATATCAATGAAGAGGAGAAGTACAACAAACTCATGGCCGAGCCGACACGGACCAGCGATACGACGGTCTTGTACTTCCATGGCGGAGCATACTATCTCTGTGACCCTTACACACATAGACCTCTGTGCAGCAGGCTGGCAAAAGAGTCCAAGGGCAAAGTATGCTCTGTGCGCTACCGTTTGGCGCCTCAGACTGCCTTCCCTGGGCAACTTTTGGATGCCTTGATGATGTATCTTTCACTCATATACCCGCCACCCGGATCCATGCATGAGGCTATACCGGCTAAGAACATTGTCCTGGGTGGCGACTCCGCGGGCGGCAACCTGGCCTTCGCGCTCCTTCAGTTGCTCCTCCAATTACATCGCACGAGCAAGAATCCAACCGTAAAGTTCCATGGTAACAACGTCGAAGTCCCACTACCAGCAGGCGCTACAGCAAACTCCGGCTGGTTCGACATCTGCCGAGCCATGCCGTCCATCCAAACAAACTCCACCTACGACTACCTCCCTCCAGCCAACCACGACGATACGCTGTCAAAGTTCCCAGCAGACAATATCTGGCCCACCAGCCCACCTCGAGGAGACCTCTTCTGCGACCTAAGCTTGCTAGATCACCCATTGGCTTCACCTCTAGCAGCAGAGCCCTGGAGCGGCGCACCACCCCTCTGGTTCTGCACAGGCGAAGAACTGATCACAGACGAAGACAAGATCGTCGCTTCCCGCGCCGCTTCCCAAGGCGTAACAGTCCAGTACGAGGAGTACGAGGCAATGCCGCACTGCTTCGCTATGCTCTTACCTTCCCTCGCGACTTCGGACAGATGTATGCGAAGTTGGGGCGACTTCTGCAGGAGATGCGTAGAGGAGCCGGTGGGCGTGAAGACGAGTGGAACGTATGTTCATGCTAAGAGCGGGAAGGAGGATGTGGTTGAGGTTAGCAAAGTGACAAGTATCACGCTCGAGGAGGCTAGGGCGTATATGCGGGAGGCGAAGGAGAGGAGGTTGGCGGGGTATGAAAAGGAAGGGAAGACTATGCCGAAGCCTGCTTTATAGGTTTGAGGTAGTTTTATATGAGCGATAACTGATTTACATAGACAGTGCTTTGCGTAATGGATGTTGAGCCAGTTTGTGCGGGCACAATGACCACGCGCTTATATCGTCAAAGTCCGCTACATGATCTTGAAAGCTCAGAGGCCATCTGGAACTCGTGGATATGAGCCCCAGAATCCGATCTAGTAACAGTTGGTACGTCGTGAGTGGTTTCGAAACAGGTAGGTGTAAATTGTAAAAGAGGATACATCATGAGGCAGTACTGCATGCGTTAGTGAGCGTAGGGGAGGTAAAGGTGCTAACAGGTCAAGATAAGTGTTAAGAAATCAAAAGTGTTTGTGCGCAAGTCGTTACTATCTTACAATTGGTATCACTATATCATCATGACAAAGACATATCTCAGCTTAAATGTCCTTGACCGAAGGGTCCTGAGTTCCCTCCGTAGCAATCCTGCTCGTTCCATCATCTGGACCTGGCAAACCCTCTTCATCACCAGGGTCTTGGTAGGTGCCAGCCTGCTTCGCTGCTCCACGCGTACGGCCTTCAATAATGTTGGACTTGTCGATGGCCATCGCCTCATCTTGCTCTGTCCTGAACGTTAGCTGTGTAAAGAGGGGTAAATTGTGAAGGAACATACGCAGAGCCTTGTCGGAGTCTGGGTCTGCGACAGGGTTATTCTCGCCAACTGGGTCGTTGTCGCTTTGCACTGGGATTGGTGCTTGCTTCTGGCCTACGCGGCTGGTGTAGTCATTGTCGACGGCCTGCGGTGCTGTCAGTACAAGTCGTTCAACCTGGAAGTACTCATCGTGTACTTACGTTGCCTGCCGCGATGTCATCGCCGACGGCGTCGTTCTGCGCCTCGTACTGGCGGTCGGCGTCGGAAGACATGTTGTGCTGATTTATGTTGAAAGGAGAAATATGTGTGAAACTTTTTGTTGGATGTGTTGATTGCTGTAGATCGTAAGGGGCGTTGATGATAGAAGAAAGATTCAGACTCAAAGGGCGCTCTCGCATTATATGAACCTACGCTTGCTGGTCAGGGCGACGGCCTCCAATGCAGGACGTCACTGGCTTCCTCTGGCAATCAAGCCATGGGTGATGCTCCTATGTCATACTGACGCTGCCAGGGCAACGGTTCGTGTTGAGCATAAGGTTGATTTGGCGGCGGTCTAGGCATCGCGCCGTAAGCCTTTTCTCTGTCACAGGGAGAGAGCTGGACCGGCCGCATGCGATCTGGTACTCTTTCTCCGATGCTGCACGCTTAGATGGCAAGGCTAGCCAATCGGCGCAGAGCCGGGCAGCTTAGGGTCGCCCACTTCTCCTTTCCCGAACTGATTTCCGGGCATTTGCATGCGGTGATCAGAAACAAGAGGCTGGCCAGTCGACGTCAACGAGGAGAAACAGCAGACTAGCGCAGAAACAAAAGCGTGGGGTAAATCGGATCTGATCGAAATGAGATTGCGATTGCGCTAATGCAAGCTCTTAGCCTTGATTGCCGAAGCTTTCGTGACGTGTAGACTCGCGCCCGTCACGTTTCGACGCGATGAAGTCATGCAGCCACAAGGTAGCGTCCGCGATGCGATGATCTGCGTTGCTGTGACTACATGCGATCGAACGCAAAGCTCGTCTCTCGCATGTAAACAAGCCGGTCACGTCGTGGGAGAGTATTGAGCGATAGAAAGGCAAAGCCTTGTCGAATTGAAGAACGAGCAATGCGCCAGTATTTCCGGGTATCGAGCTAATAGTTACATTGGCAGAGCCATCTTGCCCGTGTTCAAGCGATGCGAGCAATAATCGTGGTCCGAGAGAAGCTGGTCTTCCTTCCATCGGTCAGCCATAAACGGTGGCATCAAAACCCACTCGGCGCATTGCAGACAGAAGAGGCTTTTCGAGAAGCAGCAGTGGTAGAAGAGCAGAGCAAGTTACTCCTGGTCGCTGGTAGCCGCTTTCCTTCCACGGCCCTTGCGCTTCTGTGGCTGGGCCTTTGGTTCATCAGCCTCCTCCTCCTCTACCTCCTCCTCCACGGTAGCCTTCTTCTTGGGCGCCTTGGCCTTGGTCTTCTTCGCGGCAGTCGGCTTCTCGGCTGGTTCTTCGCCGTCCGATTCCTCGACCTTCGGAGCAGCCTTCGCCTTACCTCTGCCCTTCTTCGCAGCAGCTGGCTTCTCGGCGGGCTCCTCCTCGTCTTCGTCCTCGGTTTTGGCTGCCGGCTTTGCTTTGCCTCTGCCCTTCTTCGCAGCGGCGGGCTTTGCAACAGGCTCGTCGCCGTCCTCATCCTCGATTTTGGGAGCGGCCTTGGCTCTGCCTCTGCCTTTCTTTGCGGCAGGCTCAGCAGGCGCATCTTCAGCAGCAGCCTCCGCTTTGGCCTTCTTCGTCTGCCTGGGCTTCTTCGCTGGCGGAGCGTCCTCTGGCTCACTTTCCTCCTTTGCTGCTTTCTTGCCTCTGCCCTTCTTCGGCGCTGGCTTCCCGTCGTCTTCGTCGGCGTCTTGAGCCTTGCGACCACGCTTCTTCGTGGCTTTCTTCTTCTCGCTAGGCGACTCATCACCATCATCGTCGTCGTTCTGTCAGAAGTCAGCGAAGTATCGGTTGATGAACTGCAGGTCATTACTCACCCCCTTCTTCTTCATTGGCGTCTTGACAAACATGCCTTGACTCTTCTTACCGGTGTAGCGATTGCACTCAAGATCCTGCAAAGCGTTAGCAAATTGCCCCGGTACAAATTGCAGCCGTGACTTACGCCCTTCCAGTCATCATCGTCGACATGGCCTTGCTCCAAGGCACGCTTGACCTTGTCTTGAGCATCCGCAGGCAGCGTATCATATCCATCAACCATGTCCATGTCTCCGTTCGCAATGCCCTGCCAGTTGTGGACGACCTCGGGAGTGACGCAGCCCCTGTTAAAGCGTCAGTCCTGCATGTGAGCGATGTCTTGGACGCCGACGTACCAGTGCCTGTACTTCCAGCTCTGCTTGTCTTGGAACATCACGATAACACCTTGACGGAGCTCGCCCTTCGTGATCTTGACGCCCTCCGCCTTGCATTTAGTGGCGCTGCAAGTAGCGCGGTTGTTTGGGCAAATTTCTGTGCATTATCAGCTCATGTACCCAATGATATTGCAACAGAGTGCGAGACTTACCAATGCGGTACGCCATCGCGTTGACGACTTTGTCTGAGAAGTGAGTAAAACAGCAGGTTGACGCGCCGGGAACGCGTTTATGAACGCACTTCGCTGCGTGGGAGCAACTCGCAACACAGTGTTCAGAAGCGAGTCCGATGTACAGTCAGAGATCGTGTAGGCGTCGTGATGTGTTTAGGGAGAGGAGTGAGAGATGCAGACTCTGGTGAAAGGTCTTTGTTTGTCGCCTAGACGTTTCATGTTTCGGTGATGTTGCAAGGCTGGGAGGCGGCAGCGTTCGGGCACTTCCGTCTCTAGCGCGATTATGTCACTCCCTTCCCTTCTTCTGTCCTCTACTCTAGCCCCAGGTACCTGTATCTATATCGCCATCTGCAACATCTGCTCGAGCTTTGTCGCAAAGCGGCTGATGCGAGGTCACATCTTCAGCGTTAATGATACGGAGGACTAGATGGACGGGATGCACTGCAACGTTGCTTGTTCCGCCCACGCGCTACACCCTGCCAGGCCTGCGAGCAATCAGGCAGCACCGCAAACAACAAGCTCGCCCTGCAACGACTCATGCCGGCACACAAACATATGACCGTCCGAAACAAGTACCGCAGTACGATGTCTTTAATCGACTCGAGTTCCCTCACGGAAATGAGAAGGATCCGCAAGTATGGGTGGCGATGCTCGAGGCTGGCTTGCCACCACACTTGCGTGGCAGTACTGCCTCATCTCCTTCGCCCATAGCACTGGACGCTGCCGACTGTGCGGAGATTCTATGTGCTGCGCGGGAATGTTCACCACTGACGACCGAGGGTGATTTGCTTTATACTTTAGGCATGATCGAGGGCAGGTGGAAAGCAATAGTCTGGCTGGTTAAGCACCTTGTGGAGAACTTTACCTTTCGCAAGGCGAGAGTCGGAACATTAACTCAGACGATATGGCCGTGGACCAACGAGGGGTCACTAGACCGCATTACGAGTAATGCGATTGACCTTGAGCCGCCGAAGCAGATAGATCATGCGGCTCTGGGAACGAATCTTACGCCGACACTGAGCGAACTTACCGATGACCACAAACCGGAGAACCTGAGCCGTACAGAGAGACTGCAGCGAGCGGCACTGGGCCAGATATGGCGTAGTCTTGGCGAAATGATTGTCGCATGTGACGATGGTGTCGTGAAACCTGAGATACTGGAGATCATAGCTTACTTGCATCATCAAGAAGTCATGCCAGCATCCATCTACAGCCAGCAGCCCCGAGGGGACGAGACCGCTATTCAGCAGCCGCCAACGCTCCATCTGCTATCATCGCGCATACTGACGTCTCTTTCCGACGCGGCTTGGAGAGCACACGAGAAGATTGTAGTCGAAGAGTCGAAAGTGAGAGGAGGCGAGTACATGCCGCTTCGACCGGAGATACCAGGGATGGCTTATCGTGTCAATGTTACTGGATTGCGACCTGAGATATGGCTCGAGCTTGTCTTGTGGTCATGTCTACATGGTGGCTGGATTTTTGAGGGCGCGGCCGTCTTACGGACGGTATACAATCGAAAGCCGCAGTGGAAACCCTTGGCTTGGCGCGCAATTGTGCCCTCTGAGACTCGCGGCGTACCTGACTGGAACAGATTGGACTACTTGTTCAACACGCAATTGTCATCCACCATGGATCCGCACGATGGTCCTGTGTATAGCGTTGAAAGAACCGTCAGTAGCGAAATTGTCAACGCGTATGTGGATGCCCTCCTGTCGGTCGCTGATGTGGGTGTCGGTAACAGAGGCGCATCACCGGGCCTTTCCTTGACATATCTAAGGATTTTCAAAAACTTTCTGGAACGGTCCGGGCTTACTTTAGCAGGAGGCTCCTGGGATGCAGTCGTTCTCCGCTTGACGGAGATGCACCTCAACCACACTTTATCGCCACGTTTACTGCGACAGCTTATGAATCTCACCACCGGCTTTGGCGAGGACATTGAAGCTGCATCCAACTTTGGCCTTCCCGGCTACACACTAGATGGCAATGCCTTGTTCATCGAACTTTGTCACCGTGCGCTGTATGCGCAAATTCGAGCGGGAGGCCTTCAGGACGCTATGAAGACTTTTCAGCTACTGCGGGAATACACGGACGATAACAAGCGCCGTTCCCTTCATGACTTTTTCCAGTCTATACAGCGTGCGGCAAGTCTTGATCATGGTGTGTCCGAGACTGAGCTATTCACGGGTAATTTACCACGCATCGAGTACCCTGCTTTCGATGCGCAAATTCCTGCAACGATCCTGGGACCATTCTTGGAGCTGATTACGGATTCCGGGAAGTATAAATTGGGCCGGTGGCTCTTATATAGCAACGAGCTGGATGGTCCGCTTATCCCCGAGCGTCTATACGCAGACCCGGCAGTAGCACCAGCATTGATCAAATTCGCTGCGAAGGTCAACGATCGTGCTCTGCTTTCACGTCTGATCAACGCATCCGCAGACCGCAACAAAACACTGGGAGAAGGCCCGAGCCTGCCCCACAACGTGGCGAGAGCCTTCTTCAATACGCAAATCAGTATGCGGCGCTGGGACGCTGCAGAAAGAGTCCTGGAATATCTCAACGACGAAGGCGGCTCTACTTGGAACGTGACTAATCTTGCTACGTTAGCGCACGAAATGCTGCCCCTGCGCCATGCAGTTCTCTCAGGCGGTAGCAATCACAGCACAGATTTGGCGCGGGCGGAGGACATATTCTCGAGTATGATAAGAACTCCACGTTGTCAAGGCAATGACCATGAGGTCCTGATGTTCCTCACGATGTTTGCTTCGATTGATCCTTACTGGACCAGCTACTGCCTGAGTCTTCGAAAGTTATGGGGTTTCCATCGTATGGACATCCCCACGAGAGCGTTCAATCTACTTCTGGAGGGCGTGGTAGAGGTTCACGGCAGTGCAGCAGGTCGGCGTCTGCTCGGGCACTTTTGGTCACACGAGGTTCGAAGAGCACAGCACGGTGAAAAGGATGCCTTTGGAGGTGCTGATGGCATGCGAAGGGTGCCTCGCCGTCGCAAAGGTTCTCTCGGTGGCGTCGACAGGCAGCGTCGGTATGTCTACCTTCCGGGGCAGAAAGGCAAGTTCGTTGCCGTGTGTGGCGGTATTCAACCCAATGCAACGACGATCCGGATTATCTTTCATCGAGCGCTCGACGAGGTGAAAAGTCAACGTACGGTCCGGGGTGATGGTATCGAAGATGTGCCAGTCGAGGCGGAGGCGTCGGTTGAGGCGTCCGACCATCAACTGAACGTCTCATCCCCTGGTATGGTCATATGGGCTGTAAAATGTCTTCGATCACTGGGGACGGCAGACCCTGACATTCGCCGAGATTTGAATGAAGCTCTAGAGGAGCGAGAGCTAGAAAGCCTTCGTACCCTGCTACCCACACTGTTCCGTGAGGCGGACGTGGACGAGCAACCAAGCGGTGAAACTTTGGACTGGAGTTGAGGTGCCGTTGTCACCCGTTGCACAAGATTCAAGATAAGAGCTTACCACAGGCCGTGGACCCCAGTGTTATCGCAAGCTAAAAGCAGTGTCCGGTACACTCTGTCACGAACATAGCCCTCTCCAGCTCTGGCAGACCTAATTGCCACCAACTCACTCTACAGAGTACTGCACCTACATAGCAGTCTCAGGCACACCCCTCGCCTTACGGACCATCCACACCCTAATTGCGGCCTCCTCATCATACGGCTCCAGCCACCCGAACTCCTTCATGTCTGCCTTGATCACCTTACGCTCCTCGAACCCAAAGCGCCGGTACAAGCTCACGCCGGCCGGCGTCGACTCCAGACACATCGCCACGCCGAGCTTATCCGCTTGTTTGCAACCCCAGGCCATGAGCTGAGCGCCTATACCACGGTAGTGGAAGTCCGGATGTACTACCAGGATATTCAGCTCTAGCAAGAACTGTTAGACGATGATTGGAAATGCGGAAAGAAGCAGGTTGATCATACCGATGTACGGTCTACTGCCGAAGACACCTCGTCTCCAGTGCTCCCACTCTACCTTGTAGAACCGCTTGAGTCGCCAGTTTCCTCCCTCCGGCCAGTTCGCTGGCGGTTGCTCATTGGGATTGATGGGCTTCTTGTTTACCATTGCATCCGGGTCCAGGGCGAAGGTCCACTCCGAGCATGCCACTATCTCACCTGTCTCGTCGTTGACGGCTTCCATGAATCGTTGGGTGTCGTCATGGTAGCCCTCGATCTTGTTGTCCTCGTAATAAGCATAGACATCGGGTGTGTAGCCTTTGGGGAACAGCATAGGTATGCGTGGATGGCTGCGGAAAGCCTCGAGTTCGACGCGGACGGTGGCTGGGATGTCCGCTTCAAGCATGGGCTGGATGGCGAAGGGCATGGCGAGCTGTAACATTCTAATATTGGGAGTAGGAAGCTTAACAGTCGCCCTCTAAAGCGCAAGATTTTGATATACGTCGTTGCTCTCGATCGAGTCACCGTGTTTGTGACTCAAACGTGCATTGATATCACCTTCCGGATGTGCTGTGCCCGCATGTGCTCGTCCTACAGAGTACACCTTGATCGCCTATAGTGGCAAAACTCACTGCTGTGTGACTTGGCGCGTATCTAGTAGCAGCAAATAATGTAGATGGGTTCTATCCCATGCCCGGTAAGTCAAGGTGCAGCCAATGTATCGGGCGTCTCCGCATGGCAGTCTCCACATGCCGATGTAGCTCGCTATCGCAATAGTGCTATGAAGGAAATCGAACAATAAGGTAGCAGTGTGCGTACACGCTTGACGTCACGCCTGACACTGTGTACGAAGAGAATCATCTAGCTCTATCGTTGCCTCATATGGCTCTATCCATACCTCATGTAGCTCTATCAATATCTCATATCACGTCCCACATCCGTCCCATCCTTGCTACCCTCAACCGCCACTACACCACCTAATAAGTCGCAGGCAACTGACTAATCCTCCCCCCATCCAGAACATTAATCACACCATTCAAATACGCCCCGGCCGGACTCGCCATATACAACACCGTCCCCGCCATATCACTCTCCCTCCCCAACCGCTCCGCCGGGATAAAATTCTTCGCGAAAGCCCCTTCCTCCGTCGGATCCTCTGTCTTCTTTGGCCCCTTCGCTATTAACGGCGTCGCTAGATCCGATGGGAATAAACCTGGCGCGATACCGTTCACGCGGATAGAGTAAGGCACGAGTACGCCGGAGAGACCTTTGATCAAGTGCGTGGCGGCGGCTTTTGAGGCTGGGTAAGCGCCCATATTCGCGGGCGCGCGAGAGAAGCCGGCTATGGATGTTGTGACTAGGACTTGGCTCTTACGGCCCGCGCAGTTGTTCGCTTGGTTTCCGGCGTCGAGGAGTTCGAGCATAGCCATCGTCGTGAAGAACACGGCCGTACTATTGGTGCCGAAGCATTGATCCCAGTCTTCCCATTTCTGCTCTAAAGCTTTCTTCCTGTAGTCCGATACTGAGACATCTGTGGAGTTGAGTCCGACGGAGGGTGGCATGGTCCCGGAGTTACAGCATAGCAGGTTCAGGTAGCCCGTTTCTTGCTTGATTTGGTCGGCGAGTTGGCAGAGGGAGTCCTTGGATGTGACGTCTCCTACGAGAGGCACGATCACGTTTGGTGCAATGTTTGCCGTTTCGTCCAGCTTCTCTTTGCGGCGGCCGACGATGTAGACTTTGGCTGCGCCGTTGGTGGCGAAGGCTTTTGTCATCATTTTGCCGATTCCTTCGTAGATTGTCAGTACATTGCTGCGCTATTCTCCTTGTTGTTGAGAAGGTGATACGTACCTGTGCCGCCGCCCGTGATACATACCACCATGCCTTTCACGCTGAAGAGCTCGCTGGCGTTCGTGATGTCTGCCATGATTGGGAAGCCTAGCTGATGTCAACAAATATTGAATGGCTTCGATGCTTGCACCGTGGTAGGCGAGAAGGTGATATGAGTGGTATGCAGAGAGATCTTACTATGTTGTAGGTGGTGAGCAGAGAGTGATATGAACGGTGTTGCGAGTCTCCATCATGAACGCCGGTAACGGACGTGGTCAAGGGTCGTCGTGGCCTCGACGTCACACGCAGAGTTTTGATAAGCAAAATCTGGAGCATCATGTACGACAAAAGGTTGATTGTGACTCTGTTGTTGAGAGGACAAGGGAGAGGGTAGGATAAGGCGGAATTGTATAGGAGGTCAAAGCTCATCCGCGGCTTCACTCAGGTACACGAGGTACCTGCCCAGGTGACAACAGCGTGTCCATCCCTACCAGAAGGCAATGGCACTTTGGGCAGCTATGTAATCGAGGCGAGATGCTACATGTTCACTCACATACCCAAGCCCGCTATGCACAGTCCTGCCCCTCAATCGCCAATAACGCCTCGCTCAAAGCCACATACCAATTTCGAACTGTTCCCATATGATAGATCAGGGCAGCTACGCCCGCACACCCCTCTTACTCTTTTCATAATCCAACACTCTCCTTCTGCGATAACACCTGGCGCACTCATGGTATTAAGCGCAACGGTATGGAACAGTAGTATGGCATGGGGCGTGCATTCTATCTACTCAGTCTTCGGCTCGGAGGACGGCTTCCGGATTCTACGCCCCATGATCTTGAACGCTATACGGCCACCAGTCGAGACCTATGTCGGCCATCCACAGCAAGCTTGGGATAAGGTGGTCGGCGTTATGCTTGACCATCTGGTGCACTGGAGGCTTTACATCGGCCTACCGCTGATAACACCCATGTTGATACTATCCCGGACGAAGCTGGCGGACTCAGTACTACCAGTGCTACCGATAGTTTTCTTCGCCACGCAAACACATAGCTCCATTGACAACAACACGCTGGATTTTACGCACTGGCCTCCTTCCGCCGCATTGGCGTTCTCGGTGCTGCCGTATGTGCGTTCGCTGTATAACATGTACTATGAGAGGATGTGGGCGGCGAAGGAGAAGCAGTGGCTGAAGGAGATACAGCCTCGGGTAGGTCAAGGCCAGGCCGAAGAGAATGCGCAGGCTGGCGGAGAGGGCCAGGCGCAGCAAGGTG